>Ga0302326_10005824_pt1 | contig 27897 bp, 23 predicted proteins | sample Palsa_T0_3_FD_202264 | JGI IMG/M metagenome (GOLD analysis project Ga0302326, IMG submission 202264) | Peat permafrost microbial communities from Stordalen Mire near Abisko, Sweden - Palsa_T0_3 | ecosystem: Environmental > Terrestrial > Soil > Palsa > Peat permafrost | place: Sweden: Abisko... | reverse complement strand
CTGCGTCGGCGCGACAGCTCGAAGGGTTTATTAACCCAGCTCTCGCCGTCGCTTCTAGCATCTGAGCCAATTCTGAGCCGTCGCGGGGCGTTCAAAGTACATAACACGCTCTAGGATGATGCAGTGCCTGTTGGACCAAAAGGAGAAGGATTCGTTGCCGCCGCAGCTTCGAATCCAACCACACCTGCTCCGACGTCATCGAAACGCCGCCCCCTCGGCCTGGCGGATTTCGCCGCGGCGGTAGGCATCGACCAGTCGCTCCAACTGCACCACCTTGGCCATGAGAATCGGCCCGCGACTGGAGTCGGCGACGGTGCGGGGGCGGTCCCATTGGCGAATCGTCTGAACCGCCGGGACGATGTCCACGCCATCCCGGATGGCGGCCTCGACGGAGTCGAAGTGATGATGCTCGGCCAGCAGCGTGCGGTCGGCCTCCAGCACCAGCGTGTAGCCGTGATCGCCGTAGGCTTCGGAGAACGCGCCGTCGATGGTGATCGCCTTGCCGGATCGTTTGACCGGGCTCTCGCCGGCTTCCACTTTGACCGGCACGTGGCCATTGACGATAAGCCCGCGCTCGGGATCGACCCCAAACTCGCTGAGCACTTTCTCACAGAACCAAGCTTCGTGGATCAGCTTGAAATACGGGTCTTTCTCCTCGTGATGCGATCGCTTGTCGGCGATGAAATCGCGCTCCAGCGTTGCGATGCGATTCTTGCCAAACAGCGGTGATCGCGGGCCGCTCCACAGATACCAGAGCAAATCCAGATCGGGCTGCGATCGGCCATCGACGACGCGCAGCATGACTTGCTGGATTTCATCAAACAGCGCCCGCCCCGCGGCGTCGCGGCCGGCTCCAAGCGGCATCGGCAAAAAGTTTCCCGCGGCATCGCACGGCACGCAGCCGTGGAAAATCAGATGCTCATCCCTCACCAGCGACATCGCGCCATGATCCACCAGATAGCGAACGTGCTCCCACAACTTCTGGCTGGCCAGAAATGATCCGCGGATTCGGTCCATGCACGAGCGCTCCTGCGGCGTCAGCTCATACGGATTGGCCGGATCGACCGTGGGCAGGCGCGTATCGCGCAGCGGATAAACCTCGCCATCGATCTCGATTGTGCCCCGGGCGTGATCGATGCGGTGCAACAGCTTGCGGTGGTTAAGCCCCCACTGCGGGTTGCGGTCGATGGCCTGGCCTTCCAGTTTGAACTGCATCACTGCGATTGCCTTCTGCATGCGGGCGATCAGTTCCATCGGCCGGAGGCCGGCGGCTTTGGGCATGAAGTGCGTCGCAGGATCATCGCCGTAGCAGGTGCGGGCCAAGTGCTCCAGCGGCGTGAGGGGGATGCTGTATCCCTCATCCAACTGGCTGAGCCGGCGATAGCGCAGCGAGATTCGCAGGATGGTGCAGATCAGCGCCTCGTTTCCCAGCGCAGCGCCGATCCACGAGGCATCATGATTGCCCCAGACGAAACTGACACTAGGCTGCTGGCGCAGATATTCGACGACGCGGTCGCCGCGCGGGCCGCGGTCCCAGCAGTCGCCGGCCAGGATGAGCTCATCGATCGCCAGATTTCGGATCAGCCGGCCGACCAGATGAATCACATGCAGCACCTTGCCGCGACGGACCAATTCATCCACGACGGTGGCGAAGAACGAATCACGGGAGGCATCGGTGGCCGGCTCATGCAGCATCTCCTCCAGCAGCGGCCGCCAGGCCGGGGGGAAGTCGCGCATCGAACGCTTGCGGCTGTAACGAGCGGCCAGCTCGCGGACCAGAACAAACTGGAATCGCAGCGTTTTCAAGCCACAGGCGCGCTGCTGCGGCGGGTCGATGAGGGTTTGCTCGAGCCGCTGGACGACCTCGGCGGGATAGAAACTCAATGCCAGGAATTCGCGCATCTCCTGGGCATTGAGCCGGTCGCCCAGCAGTCGTTGGATGAGAGGTCGCAAGGCCCCGGAGGCGTTGTTGATGACGTGGCGCAGTTTTTTGTCCTCGCCGTGGACATCGCTGATCACATGGACGGCCCCGCGCGGAAGGGTGAGCACGGCCTCGGCACGCGCCAACTCGGCGGTGGCGGTATCGATATCGGGGAACTGGGCGGCGAGCGCCCAGAGGTCGGCTAGCTGGGCATCAGGATCGGCCATGCTCGCTCGGCTCCTTTCCGCTATCGCTGCGCCCTCATCCTCTCATCGGCCCAGACATGAAAATCGTAAAGACCAGGCGACGGTATCCCTGAGGACGAGGAGCGTCAAGGAGAATGTAACGACTGCGATGTCAAAGGAGTGGACGAGCGATGCGCACGACTCCTTGAACCTCATAATCATTACAGATGATTCACGTTTAACCCCAGACACCTTCTTGTCCCTGCCTAAGGCCCACGGATGTCCATCCGTGGGACGCGTTGCCGATTGCTCTCAGGGCGTGCGTGGGGAATACATCGTCGGATCGGTTTCACGGATCACGACCAGCGGTTCACCCCACATGCGTTGGGAATAACTCCCCAGTCCTTGGCCGCCTTGCTCAGTTGCCGAAATGCGGCCAGCGGAAACCGGCACCCATCGTCCGGCTCTGGCTGAACCTGACTCGCGCCGATCGAGGCAGGGTGAAAGCGTACCCCGGCTTCTCGCCCGTTTCCTGGTTTTCACGCCCCGTTATTGAGTCGGCGGCTGTCGCTCCTTGGTTTCCCGGTCGCCATACAGGGCATCCACTGGCCGGTCGAATTACAGGATTGACAACTTCAACGCGGCAGCTATCTTGTTAGGTAAATGATAGGTCGCCATTCAATCCGGATTCCGGTTCATGGCTTCATCGAGCTCGATGATTGGGAATGGGATATCGTAAATCATCCCGTTTTTCAGCGGCTACGTCGGATATCGTTTCACCCTTTACAATTACGGTCCCTACGCATCGGAAGTGATGAGCGACATCGAGTTCGCTGAGTCTTTTGGTCAGATTTCCGTGGAGTACAGAGGCCCGGATCAAGGCTACCAGATTCGCGCCACGGACGCGGTGCCGACAGCGGCATCGGCGTCGTCGATCGAAACATTGATGAATCACTTTGGCTCGATGAACGCCCGGGAACTGGAACTTCGCTCGACACTTTTGTTTTTGTCTCGGGAGTTTCAAGAGGCTCGCCTTGTGGAACGCCTCCGCGAGCTCAAGCCTAAATATTCGCTACCTGAGGTTCAGGCGGCACTCAATGACCTAAAGCGAAAGGAGTTTATTCGCTAACGATCGTCTTTGTTCTTTGCTCCGTGGACTTGGGGAGGGGCTTCGCGTTCTTCCGCCCAGCCCCTCCGCCGCATCGCTCCGCTCCCGGCAAGGTCGCCGCCGACACCGCCCGCGCGAAGGCCGAGGACGAATCCGAAAAGTTCCGCCTCACCCAGGCCTCGCTCCCGCAGCCCGTGGATCAAGATTTCGACCAGGCTATCGGCGAGGTCAAGAAGATCGAAGAGGAGAACAAGAAGAAAGCCGGCCATCGAAAAAAAGGCGATGAGCAATGACCGCGCCCGCACGACTCCTGAAGACCGGGCTTGCGTGAGTCCCGCCTGAATCTGCGGTGTGATTGTGTCGGGCTTGAAACAGAGGACGCGATTCGATTCATTAATGGCATCTGGGTAATCGATGCGGATTCGCCCGGCAAGCCACCTGGCCCTCAATCGCCCGGCTGGTCCTGTCGAGCGGCTTCCACGAGCACCTTTCGCGCCCAAGTAGACGTTTCTAGCGATGCGGCCGCCGCCGTATTGTCGAGAAGTTTTCGCTCCTCTTCATTGAGCAGAATTCTCAGCGGCTTTTTCCGCACCTCGGCCTTCGGTTTCTTCGGTCTGCCCCGCTTTGCGGCCATGGATATAAGATAGCCATTAAAAATTCTCGCGTCAAGAAAAGATTTCTCTTGCATATGGCTTTTTAATAGCTATCTTAAATCGAGTCCGATTCGGACGTGATTGCAAGGAAGCTTCTATGAGCGACGCAAAGGAACAACGCGGACAAGACATGCGAAGGTAGCCGTACTTGCCCGACAGCCGAGCGGAGCGCAGTTGATTCCGTCAATGAGCGGCAACGGCAAACGCGCGGTGAACGTCGGCACGGACAAGTCGACTTGCAGACGCCCGGACTGCCAGAACGGGTTTAAGTGCAAGCATATTCACGCGGTCGAACCCGTGAGGAAGCGCGAGACGACAAGCCATACCGATGGATCGGTGACGCAGTGCGGAGCGCGACGGATGCCGCGATGAAGAATGAGGCGCCATGCAAGATTCTGCGCCACAACATCTGCTGCCTGATTTCCGCAGTGCACGAGCTTGGAATCGATCCGAAGTTTGGAACAACGCCATAAGGCTTGGAGATTGCGATGGAAGAAAAAACCGTCAAAGTTGGTGACGTCGTGAAGTGGGCAAAACCCATAGATGCGGATGAAGCGAAAGAGCGATATATCCTCCGTGAACACAACGGGGATCGCGGCTACATGGAATACATCTGCAACATGAACATCAAGCCGCTAACGCTTGTCAGAATCGCGGACATCGAAGCAGTCGAAAGCTGAGAAATAAAATCCGCCCTTCGTTCAAGGACGTTAAACAAATCGACGGTTTTACAGACGCCTCGCGTTGATTAGGATGCAATGACTTGCAGTTGGAGACCATCGGTGAAATCAATCGAATTGTTTGCGGGTGCCGGCGGCTTGGCGATCGGCACTTCCCGTGCTGGCTTTGAGCATCGCGCCGTCATTGAATGGGACGCCGACGCCTGCGCCACGCTGAGATTGAACGCGCGGCCCGGAGCGGGCCACGCGAACCATTGGAACGTGCAACAAGCCGACGTAAACGGGTATGATTTCAAGCAACACCAGGGCGACGTTGAATTCATTTCCGGCGGTCCGCCCTGTCAACCATTCTCACTCGGCGGAAAGCACGGCGGACAAGCGGACCGCCGTAACATGTTTCCCCACGCGATCCGGGCCGTCCGCGAGAAACAGCCGCCGGAAGGCCAACCTCGGCGATGCGGTCTCGTATCGGGGGAACAAGGGCGCGAGGTCGGGCTTCGATCTGAAAAAGCGCTATGGCTGGGCATAAAGACGGAGAATCGATTATGGCTCGCCCCTCACCAATTCATCGTGATTCAGACGCGGATGGCGATGACTTCGGCTGCGTTGGCAGGAACAGAAAAAGGGGCAACAAGGAGGTCGCCCGCCTCGTCGGAAGCGCTGAGACCCGCCTTGCGGCCGGGGACTTCGAAGATGGGGACGACCTCATCGAATTCATTCGAAGCGAATTGGAACTCGTGTCGGCAAGATACGATTGCGGGTGCTGCGACACAGTGGTTAAGGAGAACGTATTCGCAGCGCTCGCTGACGTCATTACTGGTTCGAAAATTCCCGGCTTCGATCAATTGGAGATCTACGGCTGGTAGCAAGCCAATATAAATCGCGCGCCGCGCAACGACACGGGCGAGGATAAACAGCCGCCACGGAGGTTCGGCAGCGCGCAGCTACACCTTTACGGAATGCTTCATCGACAGTTTTCCCAGCTCATACCCATCAACGAGGACGATCGGTAGCTTTCCCGCTTCGCTTGCTTCCAATACGGCCGCTCTTGAGAAGTGGCTCGTCGTTACCACCGCACCGCGTGCATAGGGTTGGAGGCTTCCTCGAAGCTCAGCGACCTCCTTGCGCCCGACGGTATGAAGCCAGCGCTTAGCCTGAACCTGAAGAAGCGTCTCCCGCAACGGCCACAACGTCGGGCCAGCGTAGGCATTGACGTCAATTCCCCCATCCTGGCTGAAACGAGTCACCGTTGCTCGTGCAAATCCACTTTGCTCGAGCAGGTCCCTGACAAACTGCTCAAAACGTTGCGGCTCTGCTGCGAGAAGTCGCGCTCGAACCGCTTCGATCAGCTCGGGGTCTTCTGTCTCATCCGTGGTTTCGTGGCTCAATGAAATTATCTCGCGATCTTCAACACGGAACTGATTTAGAAGCCGCGACTCCGCAAGCAACTCGGCGCAGATTGTTCTGTCTGCTACGACGGAAACGGTCGCGGGTTCCTCATGAATGCGGAACTCGAACAACCAAACCTTTCTAATCTCGCCGCGTGTGTCAACCTGCGAATCCGGGTAATGCCGCATGAATTCAAGCAGCCCAAGAAATCGCCATCGCCTTGGACCCACGTCGCGGTCACGGCGGCTCGCTATGAGGGTAAACCCGTAAATTGGGAAGGACTCAGTTAGCTGTTGTGGGAACCTTTTATTCACCCCACCCAGGGATTGGTCGCCTTCACGTCCGGCACCAGTGTACACCAGAATGCCGTTCTCGATGCGATCATGGTAAGGGTTCTCCTTGGCCTGCCGCACTGTGACCGGCGATGTCAACACAACCGCCCGGCGAACTTCGCCGCTGTCGCCTAGCGAAAGCCTCACGCCGCCCGCGTTGCCCACACCGAGGGAGTTCTGGATTTCTTCAGCAGTGTAAAACTGCCCCACAGTGAACTGGGAAATCGCCGTCTTGTTCATGCTTTGCATTATACGTGGACACGGCTTTACTTCGATGGATACGCTGACACCAGCCGAACGAAGCGAACGCATGTCGCGAGTGCGGGGCAAAAATACGAAACCTGAGATGGTGGTTCGACGATTAGCACACTCAATGGGCTATCGCTATCGTCTTCATGATCGGTCGTTGCCGGGGTGCCCCGACATGGTGTTTCACTCTCGGATGACCGCTATCTTTGTTCACGGCTGTTTCTGGCATCGGCATAAATGCGCCATGGGCGATCGGACGCCCAAATCACGAGCTGCTTTTTGGAAAGGTAAGCTGGAGGCAAACAGAACGCGCGACCGGCGCAACACCGCTAGGCTGCGCACTATGGGCTGGCGCGTTCTGGTCGTGTGGGAATGTGAGACCCGCGACATTGCCCGACTTTCGCGCCGACTGTCGAAATTCCTTAAATGACGTACAATTGTATACGTGACGCTACGCATCGCTTGGCCTCGCGACCCGAGGCACCGCGCCGCACAATCGGGACGGATAGCCGGCTTGCGCGGTGCGCTCGAAGACGAACATCGCCTTGTCTGGAAATCCTGAAAATGGTCACAAGGTTGCGAAGACCCGCGGCGGAATGAACCGTTAATTTCTCTTGCTACAGACTCGAACATCCGGTTCAAATGGTTTGGCCTCCCCCCGCCGCCCATTATTTTGTGGTACGAATGAACGACCATCGCGACACGGACGAACGCTTAAAGAACCGCTTGAATGGTGACCAAATCGCCCGTGAGCGAATGTGCCTCGCAATCCTGGCACTTGACCCGCAATATTCTCAAATAGAGCCGCGCCGCCCCGAGGGCGGTCCAGATCAAGCGAGGGACATTCAGGCTAAATTGCGCGACGCTTCTGTGGTATGGGGTGCCGTTGGGTTTCAGAACTCGGTCACAGACTCACCTGAGGACAAGCGGAATGCCAAGGGAAAATTCAGAGAAGACCTGGACGCCGCCCTGGAAAAAGAACCGGGTCTCAGGGCATTTGTATTCTTCACTAATGTCGATTTAACGCCTGGGGAAGTAGAAGAGCTTCGAGCGACGGCAGCGGCAAAAGGCGTTACGAACCTTGACGTTTATTGGCGCGAGCGGCTTCGTCACGCGCTCGATTCACCGCAGGGCCTTGGATTACGGTACCAATACCTCAAGTTGCCGCTTACGGAGGCGGAGCAGGCCTCCTTCTTCAGCAGCTTCGGTGCGCAGATTGAAAATCTGATCCTGCGGCAGGGCGAGAATGTGCAGGAAGGTGTCCGCCGCTTGGAGTTTCTCCATTGGATGTCGCGGCCGCTTAGAAACATCAAGTTTCAGATCCACTTTGACGGCGGTCCTGTAGGAGAGGACATGGGACGGTTCCGCGTGGTCTGCAAGCTAACCTCGCTTCCCGAGGAGGCTCGTAGGGGCTGGTGGATCGGCGGCTACGAAGACTATTTGATTCAATCCAAAGATGGCGAAGTAGTTCGAAGGGTTGGAAGCCAAACGGTATTTTCCAACTCCGACCCTACCAAGCTTGCAGTTCCCCCCGGAGGGGTAAAGGCTTACGGCGTGCTCCAGCACGGAATGTCCTTCGGCATCGATTTCGGAAAGGATGTTGTAGCGACGCCGGAATTTCTTGAAGGCCGGGTAGTCAGGGTCTTTGCCACCAAAAACCTGGCCAGGCACATAAGCCGAATTTCACTCCACATAAATGGGTACGCACTTGCACATCGCCGCGCACTCATCTCGAGGCAGACCCTCGTTGATCTAGAATGGCCTGAGAGCGCCGGTGGCTCGGCGGGATTCGAATGGTTCTGCGAGGAGAGCCTTGCGCTAGGGTGGATTGACTTCTCCCACACGCCCAAAAGGTCGGAAGAAATTCCATACCTCGCGAGCCCGACAGCCCCAATTTGAACAATCCGGGCTAGATCAGCAGGGCGCGGATCGATTCAATACCGATTGGCCTGCGCCTCGCGTTTTGCGTTCCACGTCCTCCATCGGCTTACTCTCCTCACTCCGGAAACCCCGCTTCCAGATCGGCGATGAACAGGTTCGTGTCCTGCCGCTTGCGCTCGATCTGCTGTTCCTTTTTCACATCCTCCACATCGGTCGAGCCGGGTGTGGGTGGGGTGAGAAGGCCCAGGGACTTGAGCAGCATCAGGCCGGTTTTGGCATCGCCGGCTTCGAGCGCGGCGGCAACGGAGCGGATGGCGGGTTCGGTGAGCGCGAGGATGCTGCCGCGCGCGGCCGTCATCTTCACCCAGCACCCGCGCGCTACGCCGGTGTCGCTGGCTTGAGTGTCACCGGCGGGCAATCCGGACATGTCGGTGGAACCTTGAGTGCGCGAAGCCACTTGAGGACCTCGGCCTCGATAGGATAGAGACTCCGCTGGAAAAGCAGCAGCGGAATGTTATCCGCCTTCATCCATCGACGGGGTTTGGCTGAATATCGGGCGACATGGGCAAGATCGTATGCAACTTTGTAGGCTGGCCAGATCGTCTCGTTGTACTTCCGGTTGTTATGGAGGACAATCGCACGGCTTCCATGCGTGGCGTGGTCCGCCTTGACGGCATCGGCCAGCAGCAGCGACTCGACTGCGTGAAGTGCAGTGTAGAACGTCGCCGTGACAATCCAATCAGAAAATTCGGGGTCGAGCTTGGATAGGAGCAGGCGATTGTGTTGCCACTGGGCGATGCATTCATCCACGGTCGGATTGTAATTGCCCATTCCCCGCCCTCATCGTCCAGACGCCGAGGTGCCCGGCGCTGACCAAATCATCATCGCTTCCGGCGATACGAATGTCTTCAAATCCCACCTTGGCACCTGTCGCGTTTCCGCGTACCCGATATTGCACTGCGTGTTGAGCGTCACGTCGAGGGTCGCCTGTGCGAACCCCAAATCAAAGTCGAATTCGTCGGAAGTCGGCACTACAAAAAAAATCACCTTGTCGCTGCGAGGCTCGCAGAGAATCTTTTCGATTTTGCCGGGCTGACCGTCTGCCCAATGGTAAATCGTATTCAGAGTCGCGCGGAAGTTGTCCGCCCACACTTGAACCGAAATCTGCATTTTGCAGGCGCGCACGATCTGCTCGCCTGTGCGTTCGTAAAACTCTTCGTTGTTGTCGATAAGTCGGTAGGTGTCGGCTGCGTGCTGTCTCTGGTCGATTACTTTGGATGGAGATTTCGTGGCTGCGGTGGCCATTGCGGCTCCCTTGGGCTGACTCTGAATCATGTCGGCGAAGCCAATCGGCATCGTCCATGACGCTTATCGGCATAAATACTGTATTCTCGTTGCCGGCGGGTAGCAACACCTGTTCTTTAGCCGTCGTCTTCATTCCGGAAACCCCGCTTCCAGATCGGCGATGAACAGGTTCGTGTCCTGCCGCTTGCGCTCGATTTTCTGTTCCTTTTTCACATCTTCCACATCGGTCGAGCCGGGCGTGGGTGGGGTGAGAAGGCCCAGGGACTTGAGCAGCATCAGGCCGGTTTTGGCATCGCCGGCTTCGAGCGCGGCGGCAACGGAGCGGATGGCGGGTTCGGTGAGCGCGAGAATGCTCGAACGCGTGGAGGCGACCGTGTGCTTTTGCCAGGCGTTATGGGCGGCCCGGAAATTGACATCCTCGTTCTTGACGCTCCCCCGCCCCACCGCTACCGTCGATCCTTGATGTCAAACTCACTCAAGCACACGCCTTTTTATGATTTTCATGTGTCGGCCGGCGGGCGGATGGTGGATTTCGAGGGGTGGGAAATGCCCATCATGTATCGCTCCATCATCGATGAGCACCAGCAGACGCGCAAGAGCGGAAGCATCTTCGATGTGTCGCACATGGGGCGCGTGCAGTTCAGTGGGAAGGACGCGGCGGCGTTTCTTGCCAAAGTGGTGACGCGCAAGATCGATGATCAAAAGGTGGGACAGAGCCGGTATTCGCTGGTGTGTAATGAAGCGGGGGGCGTGCTGGATGATGTGATCGTCAGCCGGGATGCCAAGCATTGGATCATGGTCTGCAATGCGAGCAATCGCCAGAAGCTGCTGGGGCATTTCAATGAAGTGCGGCGGAAGCTCGATCTGGATTTTGACATGGCCGACCAAACCGAGGCGACGGCGATGGTCGCGATCCAAGGGCCCAAGGCGATCGAGCGGCTCAGCGGCGTCTTCCCGGATTTGGCGGATGTGAAGCGCTATCACTTCCTCTCTGGCACGTACATGATGCTCATGAAGTACACGATCTTCCGCTCGGGATATACCGGCGAGGATGGGGTGGAGATTGTGTTGCCGGCCAATGTTGCGCCGATGGCGATGAAGATGCTGTCGGGGAAGATGGACAAGCCCGATGCGACGCTCAAGCCCGCCGGCTTGGGAGCGCGCGACACGCTGCGCTTGGAAGCGGGGATGCCGTTGTATGGACATGAGCTCACCGAAGCGATCGATCCGATTTCGGCGGGGCTCGGGTGGGCGGTCGATCTAACCAAAGATTTCATCGGAGCGCCGGCGCTGCGGGCCATTGGAGAGGCGGGGCCCAAGCGAAAGCTCGTCGGGCTGGAATTGGAGGGGAAGCGAATCGCGCGCCAGGGAGCGGTGGTGATGAAGGCAGGCGCGGAGGTTGGCGAAGTGACCAGCGGAACGTTCGGACCGACGGTGCAGAAGAGCATCGCGATGGCTTATGTGGATGCGGCGGATGCCGCCGAGGGGGCGCAGCTAAGCGTGGATCTGAAGGGGACGGCAGCGCCGGCACGGGTTGTGAAGTTGCCGTTTTATAAGAAGAAATAAGAAGGGCGTTGGGCGTTGGGCCTTGGGCCTTGGGCTTTGGGCTTTGGGCTTTGGGCCTTAGGCGTTGGGCTTTGGGCTTTGGGCTTTGGGCCTTAGGCGTTGGGCTTTGGAAAGAATCGCCAAACCAACGCCTAACGCCCAACTCCCAACGCCTACTTTTCCCCCACCGAATCGATGAGTTTGGCGTTGTCGTCGTGATGGAGCATTTTGGCGAAGAGGTTGGCGGCGGAGTCGGTGATGAAGGGAGCGGGGACCGTTTCGATCTGGGGATTGTCGCGCGTGCCGGTGATGTGGAAGCGGTAGAGCAATTCGCTGGTGGCGCTGGCAACCAGTTTTTCGATGGAGCCGGCGGCCGTGGCGATCACACTGCTGAGGATGGGGATGTCGGTCTTCTTCAGCTTTTCCTTCCAGTCTCCCAATGGTGCGGCGATGATGTCGAGATTCAGCATTCCGTCGAAGCTCTCGGTGCCCGATCCCTGCAATCCCAATGCGGGGGAATAGACGGCAAGGTGTTTGAAATCGATGACTCGATTGCCGACGCTGAAGATGGCGGCGGCCTCGCCGGCGGTGAGAGCCTGGCGCGCGACGCGGGTGTGCCTGGAAAGGCTTTGCAGGGCGGGAAGCGCCCAGAGATTGCCGTTGTCAATCTGCAGCCGGCCATCCCCGGCGAGGAGGGCGAGCCATTCATCGGATTCTGAAGATGGCTGGGACGCCGCGGCGCTGGTGGCGTTGGGCGGCGATGAAGGAGCGTGCGAGAGGAAATTGAACTTGAGAGTTGCCGATCCGCTCGGCGCCTTTCCATCGGGCGATTTGATATCAAAAACGCGGGCGAACTGCTGGACGTCGGCACCGCGTTCGTTGAGCTCGCCCTGGTAGGCGATCGGCTCAACGACGCGCGCGGTGGCCACTAAATCCATCGAACCGCCCAGCATCTTGCCTTGAAGTTGCGGGATGTTGATCGCCTGCTTGGTGGCCAGCATCCGGGCGCTCAATTCCGTCACCGGCAATCGCCCGTCGAGCAGCGCGAGATTGCCGTTGGTGGTCGAAATATCCAAATCCCACTCCGGCGAATAGCCCGGCCCATCATCGCGGATGACATGCTGCATTGCCGCCGTGCCGGTGACCACAAAATTACCCGATGGTTGGAACGTGTGGAGAATCGGCCCAAGATCGCCGGGACACTCTGGCGCATCCCCCGCGAGATCGAGCCGGGATTGAATGTCGTTCACCACGATGCGGTCTGGCATATGATCAAGAAACTGCGGCAGAGCAAGCTCCGCATGATCCAGCGCGACGGTGTCGCCTCCATAGCGAGCGACAAAATTCTGGAAGATCATCCGCCGATCGTTCGAATCGTTGCCGGCAAAATGAATTGTTCCGGTCAATCCCTCGACCGGCGCCGCCAAGCTCGGAGGCGAGACGTTAATCCCGATCACGTTCACCGCGCCCGCCAGTAAAGTCTGATCGGATTGAGGATCGTGAGAGACATCCGCATGGAAATCAGCGTGTCCGGTAAAAGCCCAGGGGCCGTGATTTGCCGCAGGGGCATCCAGCGCGCCGGAGATGCCAGCGATCGACCATCTTCCGCTGGCCGGTTCGAAGAATCCTGATGCGGCGTGCAGTTGCAGAATCGCACCGGCGGAGACGGCTCGGAACTGATTCAGGCGAAATCTTATCGGCTGAGATGAGGTGCTGGCGGCATCGTGCTGGAGATGTATTGAAAGCACAAGATCGTCGAGTGCCTCGCCGCTGACTGGCACGATGGCGCCGCCGCCGTTGACGCCCAGATCAGCCGAGAGCGAGGCCTGCGCCGGATTATTCAACGGCACGTCGGCGACCGTGGTAAGCGTGATCGTGCCCTTCACGCAATAGCGGCGGAGCTGATCGCGCAGCTCCGGCGGAAGCGGATCGGGACCCGGCGCCGACTGCGCGCCGGGCGCCTGGACGGATGCCGTGAGCTTTTTGATCTCAAGCAGGAGCGAATCGACGTCAATCGTGCCATCCACGTGGGCACGAGCGATCGGCTCATCGGATGCATCGAGTTGAAAGCCGTAGAGCGAGGCGGATTGTAGGGCGAGCGCCATGTCGCTGCTGATCCCATGCCACTCTGCGGGGGCTGCTTGCGGCTTGGCCTGATCCTCATAGATGATCGTTCCATCTTTCAAGGTGAAATGCCGCAGGCGCAGGACATCAGATAATTTCATCTTCTGGGGCAAAGGGATCGCCTGGTGCTGCCCGCGCGAAATATCCAGCCCATGGTAACTGCCGTCGCTCCTGCGGATGGCGTGGAGGGTTAAGCCGTCGATGCCCAGTCGCTCGATCAGCACCGGCCCCTGGCCCAACGGCAATTTGGCGAGCGAAAGATCGATCCGTCGCGCGCTCAGCAATTCCGTGCCCCCGCCGGGTCGTTTGGGATGGGCGAGAAGGTGCACATCATACAAACGCACGGTAAACGGCGGGCGATAGGTGATCGCGCCGATGGTGAGCGATGCGTCGAGATGGGCGGCGACGGTTTCTTGTAGCTTCCGCTGAATCGTCGGGGCGACGATCAACTGCGCAACGGCGGCGACCAAAACAAAAATGCCGGCCAGCGCCAATGCAAGCGCGCGTAGCTTGCCAAGGCGCTTCCTTTGATGCTTGCGGTGGGCAGTGCTCATTGCATCGGAATGCTACAGGGGCCGGGGCGATTGTGAGCGCTTTTATTGAACGTCAGAACATCGTTGTCAGTTGGAATAACGGTTGATCCTTTGCCGCTTGCCGTTTGCGGGCCTATGACGCCCACCGTCCCGCTAAGCGGCAAGAGGAAGAAATGCCCACCGCCACGATACGGTTGTGGCATCGCCCCGCGGAAGGCACAATACGGGCATGGCAATCAGCGCACGAAATCAGTTCGCGGGCAAAGTCATTTCCGTTCGCAACGGCGCGGTCATGAGCGAAGTGGAAATCGACATCGGCGGCGGTCACAAAATCGTCTCGCTCATCAGCGCTTCTTCGGCCAAGCGGCTCAAGCTCAAGAAAGGTACGCCCGCGGTTGCGGTGATCAAGGCGACGGAGGTGATCATCTCGACGGACCTGCCGGAATCCGATTGAGTATGCGCTTGGGGTTTGAGCCGGTGTTTTGAGGCGGGAATTTGAGCCGATGGAATCCAAATCCAAGCGCCACTCTTCCCAATCGCCGCAAAAGCGCATACTGCGTGGAAAGGTGTGGGTGGAAGTGGGCGGGCTGCCGGCGATGACCGATACCAGCGCCGACCTGCTCGAGCAGATCAGCATCTGCGGGTCGCTTTCGGAAGCGGCGAGAAGACTGCATTACAGCTACCGCCGCGCGTGGATGCTCCTGGATGCGATGAACCGGCGCTGGCCCTCGCCGCTGGTGAAGACGGCAATTGGCGGCAAGCGCGGCGGCGGCGCCACAATCACGCCGCTTGGGGAGCACGTGCTCAAGAGCTATCGCGATCTGCAATTGCAGGTTGAACACTTGCTGGATGCGGCGGGCGATCCGTTTGAGCCGTTTGTTTAACTCAACGAGCGGTGGCGGCTGTGGAAGGCGCGCGATCGATGGCGTTGGACGATTGGGTGGATGCCGCCTCCAGTGCTGCCGCGAGATTTTTCTTGATGGCTGGATCATTGGGATTGAGCCGCTCGGCGGCCTGAAATTGCTCGACGGCGGCGGCGGCGGCTTGCCCGGTCTTCAAGAGCGCAACGCCCAGGCCCATGTGGGCCAGGAGATAATCCGGCTGCGTCCGGAGCGCTTCTGCAAACTCGCTGATCGCTTGGGTTGGTCGACCGCGCTGAAGCAGATCCGCGCCGCGGCAGCAGTGAACCAGCGGAACAAACAGCGGATCGTGCTGGGCGGCTGCATCAAATACATCGGCGGCGGCGGCGAATTGGTCGGTCTTCATCAGCAGCGTTCCCGCGGCCAGAGAGGCTTTGGAATAGAGCGGATATAAATCGACGGCCGCACGATACTCGGCGATCGCATCCGCGATATCGCCTCGGCGCTGGAGCGCGCCGGCGTAGTTGAAATGGGCTTGGGCCGACTGGGGATTCAGATGCACCGCCGCCAGAAAATGCGGCATCGCGTCAATGGGTTGTCCATCGCTTTCCAGGGCCAGCGCATAATTGCACTCGGCCAGCCAGTTGTCATGAGTCACGTCAATCGCATGGCGCCATAGGCTGGCGCTATCCTGCCAGTGACGCACATTCTCCGCGGTGACAACTGCCATCGAGATCAGAACGGCGGAAGCCGCGGCTCCCATCAAAGCTCGGCTTGTTCGACTCCGGCCCAGCGAGTCAGGTAATGACCAAACAACGCTGATGAGCAACCCGATGGACGGCAGATACGTGTAACGATCAGCCAGCGAGTAATTGGTCGCGAACACAATACCGATGACCGGCAGGAGGATCACGAGAAACCAGAACCAGCCCGTCGCCAGCCACGGACGTTTGCGGAGGTTCCAGAGGACAAAAAGCGTGAGCATGGCGAGAAAACATGCGGACGAAATCACCTCCCAGATCGGCCATTGCCGCGGAATCGGGTAGAAGACCGCCAATTTGCGAAAGTCAATTAACATCAATGCATATTGCGCATAGGAGGTAAGCACGTTCTCCACCTGATGCGTCAGTGTCAGCGCTCCGCCGGCGTTGGGCGGAGGTGTGCTGTCTTTGCCGCCAACAGCGGACAGCGCGATGGCGACAGTGCACAGAAGAGCGACGGGAAACTTTTCGAGAATGAGCGATGGCCAGAGCCGGGTCTGGTCATCAATTTGCGAGTGCCACAATCGGGTGCGTCCGAGCGGCCAGACATCCAACAGCAGCATCAGGATCGGCATCACCATCAACGTGGGTTTGGCCAGGAGGCTCAATGTCAGGAGCAGGCACATCAGCACGTATTGAGTCACGCGCGGCTTGCGGACGTAGCCCACATAGGCATAGAGCGATGCCAGCCCAAAGAGACCCATCAGCATGTCCTTGCGTTCGGTGATCCAGGCGACGGATTCCACCCGCAGGGGATGAATAGCCCACAGCGCCGCCACCAGAGCGCAGCGCCATGTGGCGCCGGTCAGCCGACGAAGCAGAAGATAGAGCAGTACAACATTGATGCAGTGAAGCAGCAGATTTTCGAGATGAAAACCGGCGGGCTGGGTTCCAAGCAACTGCACGTCCAGAGCGAATGACAGCAGCGTCAATGGATGGTAAAGATGTTGAATGCGATGGGTCAGTGCCCATTGAATGGTTTGAAGCGTCAGCCCCTGACGGATGAACGAATTGTCCGTGATGTAGCTCGGATCGTCGAAATTGACGAAGCCGCACCAGAGGACGCCAACGAAGGCGCAGAAGGTGATGAGAACGAGCACCGGCACGATAAGCCGCGACAGGACTGACAACTTCTTTTGAGAGACGGCGGTGCCTTGCATCGCGATCACAGTATAGAGCAAGATGTGTAACGCGAAATGGATCGAGGGTCAGGATGAAACGCAGATACTGCCGGGCTCTGACAAACGGCTTGGCTCTCCTCCTGCTCTTTTGCGCTGGATCATCATCATCATCATGGGCGGCCGATACGCAGCAGCTTCGGTTGCCCGAGACCGATACCCATTATCAGGCGACCAAGAGCTATGTCGAGGAGCAGCCGGAGGCGGATTATCAGCACGCTTCGCCGGCGGCATTCGAAGCATTCAAGGACATCAAATACGGCGTGCGGATCCACTGGGGGCTTTATTCCATTTTGCATCAGCAGCATGAATCCTGGCCGTTTCTGCAAATGTCGTTCTCGCAGAAGCAAGCGTATCAGGAGATGTACAAAACGTGGAATCCCGATGGCTTTGACGCCGAGCAATGGATGAGGCTGTTCAAGGATTGCGGGCTGCAGATGTTTGCGTTCACCGCCAAACACCACGAGGGCTTTTCGATGTTCGACACCAAGACCCACGTGAAGCAGCGGGTGAATTGGACCGCGCCGGGCGGGCCACAACTGGAAGATTGCGATCTGGCGTACAGCATCATGGATACGCCGTTTCATCGGGATGTGGTGAAGGAACTTTGTGATGCGGGGCACAAATATGGATTGAAGATCGATCTCTACTTTTCACATCCGGATTGGTACGACGCGGACTTTCGGCCATATGGCTGGTCGCCGATCATGATTCCAGATGCCCGCTTGCATCCTGATCTCTACGGCAATGCCCTGATCACGGAACGTACCAAAACATTTTTTGAAACGCCCGATCCGACGCCAGCGGAAGAGGCACGGATGATGGCCCGCCATCGCCAGCAACTGGTGGAGCTGCTGAGCAACTACGGCAAGATCGACATGATGTGTCTGGATAACTGGCTGGGCAAAAAAGACTGGCCGGAACTGCGGGAGACGATCAAGACCATCAGGAAGATTCAGCCGGATGTGATGCTGCGCGCGCGCGGCATCGGAAACTATGGAGATTATTACACTCCCGAAGGTTTTGTGCCGGGCAACAAGGAGAACACGAACTTTCCCTGGTTCGTGATCTATCCGCTGGGGGAGTCCTTTTCGTATGAGCCTGATGGAGCCAAGTACAAGGGCGGGAAATGGATCATCGACAATCTGGTGGATGCGGTGGCCAAGGGCGGGCGGTTCATGGTTGGGATCGGGCCGGATGAGAATGGGCGGTTTCATCCGCAGGCGATCGAAGACCTCCGGCAGGCTGGCGATTGGCTGAAGATCAACGGTGAATCAATCTACGCCACCCGGCCGCGCGATGGAGAGGATTGGCGGGAGGGGAAAGACACCCGCTTCACACGATCCAAGGATGGAGCTACCGTCTATGCCATCGCTCTCAAATGGCCGGGGGAAAAGCTGATTTTGAAGACGGTGCGGCCGAAAGCGGATTCAAAGATCGCGCTGCTGGGCAACTCAACTGCGATGAAGTGGAGCTACGAGCCGGAGCAAGGCCTGGTAATCACGTTGCCGAACGACGTGCCGAAATCGTTTGCGTACGCATTCAGGATCAACGTGGACGCGCCGGCCGGCAATTGAATCAGGAGCGCGTCCGGATCAAAGCAGGCCATTCAACTCAAAACGAAAGGTAAACCCATGCAGCGGCGCGATCCCTGCGGAGAATGACTCCGGCGCTCCAGATGAACGAGACAAAACGAGACAGAATGAGACACTTTTTCGTCTCGTTTATCATAATCTTGCTATTCTTTTGAAATACCAGAATAAGACTTGACATTTGGTTTGGTATATGTTAGGATTATGGAATGAGCAAATCCAAACTCCTATCGGGCCATTCCAGACAAGAGACAACCTCCAACCCCATGGCTAGCGCCGCACCGGCCGCTGGCGATGCGTCGACTGAAGGCGCGCCGCCGGATTCCGCTGCGCCGCCTCAGTTGGTTCTTCCGGAGCCGGCCCCGCCCGAAGCGGCCAGTGCGCCGGCGGAGGTTCCTGTCCTTCAATCGCAATTATCGCTCTCGCTCATCCAGTGCCGGGCACTGGAGAATTTGATGTGCGGCCAGTCGATGAGCGAGGCGGCCAGGAGCGCTGGCGTGGGTCGTGCGACACTCTATCGCTGGATGAACGAAGACCCGCATTTTCGAGCCGCTCACAACGCCTGGCAACGGGACACGGTGGCGGCCGCGCATAGCAGCATCCTCGCCCTCACCGAACCCGCCATCCGCGCCCTCGCCGCCGCCCTCGAAGCGGGCGATTCCAAAGCGGCTCTGGTCATTCTCAAATCCCTCGGCCTCCTCACCCCACCCACCCCCGGCTCAGCCAATCCCGAGGAAGTGAAGAAGGAACAAAAGATCGAACAGAAACGGCGGGATACGGACTTGTTCCTCGCGGATTTGGAGGCGGGGTTCCCCAAGTAAGCGAAAGGGAATTGTCCACGAAGTTGCACGAAGGGACACGAATGAAATCATTCTTGAAGATTCACGTTGATTCGTCCTGATTGGTGGTCGGTCTGGCCTTTTATGCCGGTAGTGCGCTGGCGATGCCGATGTCGCCGATTGGGGGGTGGATGTGCGGTGGATGGACGCGAGGGGGAGGGGGGAAGCTGGAGGTCCTAGACCCTTCGGTTCCCTTTGTCCCCGGCTCGATCAGCAGGGGTTTGTTCATGATTGGCGAGCGACGACTATGGATACCGCCGGAAGCCACTTCCCATCTTCTGAATCTCCCAACCTGTAGATTTTCCGGTTGACAAACCCCCACAGATTGGGTTAGATATCTTGAGAAGTAAATATTACTCAAATATCGTGCAAAATCTGTTGCGTGGTAGGCCATGGACCTTATACTGGGAAAACCAACCCACAAGGAAACCCAATGCACGAGACTGAGACGGGTTCGAGAGGACGCAGAATTAGCGTGGATTTGACGAAGGCTGCGGCCGCGGAGCTCGACAAGCTAAAACTTGCCACAGGGCAAGCGACGGCAGATCTTTTCCGGTTCGCGTTTACCCTTTTGCGGATCTATGTGAAGGCAAAGCAAGACGGTCACGAGCTTCGGATCATCGACCCAAATGATCTGACCACGCAAACCAGGCTCGAACTTCCGATGGAAGTGTCGCATATTGTAGGAAAAAGAAATGCCGCCAACTGAGGCTCCTGAGTCGGACGACACCGCGCGCAGGCGACGAGCGCGTTTCTTTGGACCTCGAGTCTACGGGTGCGTACCTCGACCCGATTAAGAAAGCCCACGCTGACACGCGCAACAAAATAGCGTTGGTCTTTACGTACTCACTCGTGCTCTCACTTCCCGTATATTTGGTGGCAAAAATGCTTGGAAAGGGTGCGGACGACCTCGACAAGATATTTGATAGGTGGTTTAGCGTGGTCGGCCCTCTCGCCGGCGCAGCTATCGGAGCGTACGGGGCATCGACAACTAAGCGCTGAGGCTGAGCGGCCTAGGCGCCACCTTTATGAACGTGGAGACTGTTCCCAATGAGAAAAGAAGGAGATTCTCAAGTTCAGAACACTCGCGTACAAAAATGGAAATCCGACGATCCCAATGACGATTGTTCGATGCCTGAGGACAGTTTCTACGACAGCGACAGACCGGGTGACGCCGAATCTAGCGGCGCTGATGAACAGTTTTCATTAGAACTCATTCCGCTGGAGCAGGTTTGTTCGCCTCTATTGAAAGCCTATTTTGCCGAGTCCATGACCGGCACTTTCGAGAACCTTTTCGTGTCTGACATTGCAATTCGGGTGCGGGAAGCTGTCGCGTCTCTCATCGCGGCAAATTTCACAAGCTATGCACCGGCGAACCATACGCCTTGTGGTGGTGGATTTTCGAACGCGCAGATTTACGAAACGAACTTTAAGAAGATCAGCGATTCGGATTTAGTAATATTTCATCGAAATGCTCCTTCTTCCGGCATGGGCATGGAAGCGGAGATCGCGGCAGGCGTCATGGTTCCTGCGGTTATACTAATTCCGAAGGGAACGCCCTGTAGTTTGATGTTCCCGGGCTTTGATTTGCTCGTCATTGCGACAATCGAATACTCAGACGTTAACGATTTGAGCCGACAGCTCCGTGCCGCACTCAACGAAGTAGTCAATCGTGCGCGAAAATGGAGAACCCAACGCCGTGAAAACTTGCGAAATCTGCAGAAAGCTAAAATAGGTCCTGAATTGCAGTCGGCGAGAATTCTCAGAGGCATCACCCGCGAGGCGATGGTCGAGTTCACGGGAATGCCGGGCGAGTTTCTTAGGCGAATTGAGCTTTCGATCGGAGGGATCGAGACCCTTACTACTTCCCAGCTTTCTCAGCTCTGCAAAGCTTACGGCGTGACGGTGGCTCTTACCGGCGATGCACCGTTATCGGTATACCGGAAAGAGCTAAACGAACTGCCTCAGCCGGTTCAGGCTTCACTTATTAATCTTGCCCGCTTCATTCAAGATCGCGAATTAGCTGATGGTGGTAATGCACCTGCCGGCCGAATTCACGACTGGAAGATTCTGAAGCTTTGGAAGCACTACAAGGAAAGCTACGACTACGGCCTCGTAGGACGGGAAGCACTGGACGAAGTACGAACCGCTTCAGATTGGGAGAGCTTGTACGACAGCACTCTCATGTGATTGGAGAAGCACCGTGATAACCGAAAGATCGCACGTACTTGTTGCCATTGGTGAAGCGCGTCGGCTCGTAAACAGGGTTTGGAACGGGAAGGGGAGCGTCGATATTCATGCTGTAGCCAAAGAGCTGGGCGTTGAAAGCATCGAGGCTGCTCCGCTGCATGTAGACGGGTATCTGGCGAAGTCTGAGAGCGGAAAATTGGGGATTCGTTACCGCATCGACAACTCCCATCGTCGGAATCGATTTACCATTGCGCATGAACTTGGGCATATTCTTCTTGCGGCGGCGCAAGGGGTTGCTATTCCAGAACGGTGCCGCGACTTCGAAAGAAATCCTGCAGAAGAGGTCGCGGTAAGTAGGATTGGATCAGAGCTCTTGATGCCCGAGCGAAAGCTCGCTTTCGAAATTTCCTCCGGACGATACCCGTCGGCGTGGGATTTTATTCGCGTTATGCGCCATGCCTTCGACGTATCCGAGTCCGCGATGGCTTTGCGAATGCTGGAACTTTGGAGCGTTGGCACCGTGTTGGTGAGGCTCAATGTTGACTGTGCGACCCCGGCCGGGGGCTCGACATTTCCAGTGGACGTTTCCCAGCACAAGCTTCTTCGGGTAGCCGAAAGTGGCGGCACCGTCGTGGAAAGACTAGGCCGCGACCGTCATAGGTCGCGACTTCACAGCATTCGCGCAGAGTTATCCGGCAAGATGCTTGATCTAAAATGCGAGGGCAATCTTCGAAATATTCCTGGGAAAAACGGACTCGTCAGGCAGTACTGGGTACTCGGGTGGATAATTAGCGAGCGCCGGATCGCAGAACTTTGTCGTTAAGCAAAGGCGCGGACGAGCTTGGCGAGAGTGCTGATCTGCATCTCCTCTTCGCCCTTCAGTCGGGGAATTTCGGGCTGAGCCACGAATCGCACCAAGGGACACGAATCAGAAAGTCATGGGCCGATTCCACCCGATTTCTCGCACGAGACGGTCTAGCCCCGTGCCGGGAGGCCGGGGTTGACTGCGAAGCGAACAATCTCGCAACGTCCCCGGCCTCCCGGCCTGGGCTGAAAGGAGCGTTCACCCAAGCAACTCGATCCGCGTTTCCATGACATCATGATTCGGGTTCTATCTTCTGACGGCTCGCCTCCAATTCGTGAGCATTCGCGCCATTCGTGGCGATCTCCCTTCCGCTAGATGGAAAGCTGGAACTGGCCGCGGATGACGAATTCGTTGTGGCCGGTGTCGATCTTAGAACCACAACTGGAACTGGCTGCGGATCGCGATCGAATCGTGTCCGGACGGACTGGCCTGGTAGTCCAGACCCGTCAAAGCAGGAGTGCCGTCGGGGAGATAGTCAACATCGAGCGTGACTTTGGCATGATTCCCGTAGGCGCCGTTAGGCCCGAGAAACCAGTTCACGCCGGCGCCGGCCTCCTGGAAGAAGTTCCTGCCGCCGGTCTTAAATCGGTCGTCGAAGTTGGTGACGTGGCGGCACAGAAAGCCTTAACATATTTGCATCGGCTGAAAATGAAACGTTAATAGTCGCTCGTTCTGATTCCGTGATTGCGTTTGATGATTCGGGAAAGATCGGTCCGTAGGGTCTGTAGTCGGCCTGTCTGCCGAACGGGCAGAGGTCAACAGCACGGGCGGCGATTCGCCTCGTAGGGAAAAGGAGTCTTGGATGATTGGTACGAAATTGGGTCGAATTCTCGGCGTTGGGAAACGGGCTGCGCTTGCCGGCGCGGTGGCCATGGCCGTAGCAACGATGCGTAGCGCGACGTTCGCTGCGGCGCCGGCGGCAACGCAGCCTTCAATCTCGGATCTGATGCAGAAGATCAACGATCTTCAGAATCAGGTTCAGCAGATGAAGGAGCAGCAAACGCAACGGGCGACGCTCAGTCAGAAGGCGGTGGACGACACCGTCACCCGCGTTCTGCAGGATGCAGACAAGCGAAGCCAGTTGCTGCAGGTGGAAGGGTTCACCGGTGGGTGGGATCATAACCGCTTTTTTCTCGGCACTGCCGATGGCAATTATCTGCTTCGGCCGTGGATACACCTTCAGATTCGCGATGGTACGGCCTTTCGCAATCACGAAAAGGCCGACGGAGAGGATGACACGCAAAACGGATTTGAGCTGCGTCGTGCGCGTCTGGGTTTTGATGGCAACGCCTTCTCGCCTGATTTCACTTACCAGATCGACTGGGCGACCTATCGCGGGAATTCCACCGCAACGGTGACCAATGCGGGAACCAATGTCGGAACGGTCAGCCAGGGCAACGGCGGGCTGCCGGTGCTGGAAGAGGCATGGGTGCGCTACAATTTCCACGACACGCCCTGGTCGATCCGGGCCGGGCAGATGCACGATCCGCTGGATCACGAATCGATCATCGGGTCCAAATTCCGCGCTCCAGAAATTTCGTTGACGGGCGATATCTTCGCCAACACCGACACGTTCACGCAGGCCGCTACCATCATCTACGATCCGCAGCAAACCTGGAGATTTGAAGGCGGGCTGAACGATGGCATCCGAGCGGCAAACACCAACTTTGAGGACACGCCCAACAACGGCATTCAATATGACTGGGGACTGGCCGGCCGCGTCGAATACAAGGTGATGGGAAGGTGGGGAGATTACAACCAACTGACCGCGCTGGGCGACAAAGAAGACCTGCTTGTCTTCGGGTTGGGAATCGACAATTCGCAAGCTGGAAACGACAACCAATTCTCCCACACCGTCGATGTGCAATATGGCAATCCAGGAGGGCTGTTCTTCTACGGGTCTTATTTCGGCCGCTACACAAACGATAACAAGGGTATCCCCAACGGCGCGCCCACCTCGACGAGCTTCGGCACGCCCGGTACGCCCGGCAAAGACACCTATGAGTATTCGCTGCTCGGCGAAGCGGCGTATCTTTTCGATCAGAAGTTCGAGCCTTTTGTTCGTTACGAACACCTGTATCTGCAAGGGACGCCTGCCGGAAGCAATAACAACGTGAATGAAATCTCATTGGGCGCGAATTATTATTTCCACGGTCACAACGCGAAGTTGACCGGTCAGGCGATGTATCTTCCTGATGGCATTCCGGTGAATGACGACAGCAATGACGTGCTGATCAGCAATAATCACCAGGAGTTTGTGTTCATCGCGCAATTCCAGTTGCTGCTGTGATGACCGATCGAAAGCGGCGATCGCTAATCTGCATTTTGGCGGCCTGTTCCAAGCGGCGATCGGGCCGCTTTTTTTTGCGCGCACAAGCTGCTCCCCACAATTCTTGTAGGAGTTATCGAGAAGTAAGTGCAGGGAAATTCAACAGTTGCGAGGATTTTTCGCCGCAACTAATCTGGCCCAGACGGATACGATAGGAGACGGAAGTGGCCAAGGGGGGGACTGAGGATGCGCTGCTTCTTTCCGAATCGGCGGCCGGGATTTTTTTCTAAATCGGCCTGCTGATATCGGTTGCTTCCACGGATGGCGGCTGGAGATTCGCAATGTCGGTAGTGCGTTTTGCGCTAGCCCGTCCCTACACGGTTGCCGCGGTGCTTATCCTCGTCACCCTGCTGGGCGTGATGGCCGCGATTCGCATGCCGACCGACATTTTTCCCGAGATCAACATTCCGGTCGTCAGTGTTGTGTGGACATACAACGGCATGGAGGCCAGCGATATCCAGAACCGCATCGTGGTACTCCACGAACGGCAGATGCCGGCGCTGGTGGACAACATCGAGCGCATCGAGGCCAACAGCTATGACGGCGTCGGGGTGATCAAGGTGTATCTGCACGAAGGGGCGGATGTCAGCCGGGCGGTTTCACAATTGGCAAGCAGTGCGCTGGTTGTGCTCAAGTACATGCCGCCCAACATCACGCCACCGCTGGTGATTCGCTTTGGTGCGACGGATGTGCCGATCATCCAATTGAGCATGTCGAGCAAATCGCTCTCCGACACGCGCCTGAACGATCTGGGACAGAACATCATCCGGCCCGATCTGGCGGTGGTGCAGGGAGCATCGGTGCCCTACCCCTACGGCGGCAAGCCGCGCGTCATCATGGTGGATTTGAATCCCGATGCGCTGCAAGCCCGCGGTCTTTCCCCGGCGGATGTCAGCGATGCGCTGCAGCGGCAAAACGTGATCCTCCCCTCGGGCGATGTGAAACTCGGCGGCAAGGATTACATCGTCCAAATGAACAACAGCCCCGACGCCATTGGGGCCATCAATGGGTTCCCCATCAGGGAAGTGGACGGGAAACAGGTATTTGTCCGCGATGTTGCATACGTTCATGATGGCTATCAAACGCAGACCAATTACGTCTCCCAGAATGGCACGCCCGGCGGCCTGATGACCATCCGCAAAACCGGCGGAAGCTCGACGCTTGCCGTTGTCGACGGCGTGCGCAACGTGCTGCCGGAAATCCGCAGGCTGATTCCCAGCAATGTAAACATCAAACCTATCTTTGATCAGTCAATATTCGTCAAAGCCGCTTTGAACGGCGTGCTGCGCGAAGGCGGAATCGCGGCGGGATTGACCGGACTGATGATCCTGCTGTTTCTGGGTAACTGGCGGCTGACGCTGATTATCCTGATCTCGATCCCGCTCTCGATCATCGTCGCCATTCTCGTGATGTACGTCTGCGGGCAAACACTCAACACCATGACGCTGGGCGGGTTCGCCCTGGCGGTGGGAATCCTGGTCGATAATGGCACGGTCGTCATCGAAAACATCGAGCGCGTCCTCCGCGGCGGCGAAGATTTGGAGCCGGCGATCCTCAAGGGCGCTGCTGAAATCAGCGCGCCTACACTGCTTTCAACCCTCGCCATCTGCATTGTGTTCATCCCTGTTTTCCTCCTGCAGGGGACGGCGAAATACCTTTTCAGCCCGCTGTCGATGTCGGTCTGCATTTCATTACTAGCAAGCCTGCTGCTTTCATTCACGCTGGTCCCGGTGTTGTTCAAGTATCTGTTGCGATCGCAGGTCGCATCGCATGGAGCGAATGAGGGGCACGGTGCGGCAGCGATGTACGACGAAGACAGCTCGCGACCCGAATCGCAAAAGCATCCATTGTTATTTGCTCCGTTTTTCTGGATTCACAAGGAGTTCGAGTCAGGATTCAACCAACTGCGCGAAACCTATCGTGGTGTGTTGGCGTGGGCGGTTTCGGTTCCGCTGTGGACGGTCTCATTTTTCGTCCTTCTGGCGGCGGGGTCGTGCCTTCTCTACACGCAGTTGGGGATGGACTTTTTCCCTTCGGTCGATGCCGGCCAGATGCGCCTGCACGTCCGCACGCCTCCCGGCACGCGCATTGAAGATACGCAGGTCCAGTTCGCAAAAGTGGAGAGCGCTATCCGCCAGATCGTCGGCGAGAATCAGATCGACGTGATGCTGGATAACATCGGCCTGCCCTACAGCGGGATCAACATCGCGCTGAGCGATTCAGCCACCGTGGGGCCGATGGATGGCGAAATCCTGATCTCGCTCAATGAGAATCACACCCCCACCGCCGCCCACATGGCGGACTTGCGCCGGGAGTTGCCCAAGCGCTTTGCCGGGATGCAGTTTTTCTTCCAGCCGGCCGACATCGTGAATCAGGTGCTCAACTTCGGCCGGCCTGCGCCGATCGACATCCGCGTCACCGGTCCGCGCAATGACGACGATTTCGCCCTGGCGGAAAAACTGGTCGGCGATCTGAAGACGCTGCCCGGGGTCGTCGATGTGCATGTCTTCCAGGTGCCTAATGCTCCATCGCTGAAGGTGGATGTGGATCGAACCTTGGCGCAGGAAGTCGGCGTGAACCAGCGCACCGCCGCTGCCAGCTTGCTGGTGTCGCTTAATAACAGCGCCCAAACCTCTCCTAATTTCTGGCTCAACCCGCGCAACTCCGTGAGCTATCCGCTGGTGGTTCAGACGCCGACTTACACGATCAACAGCCTGCAGGATCTTCGCACTATTCCGCTGGCCAGCGTTGATGGCCGGCAAGGGCAGTTGATGATGAACTTCGCGAAGTTCAGCCGCAACAAGGTGCCGCTGGTGATGTCGCAGTTGAACATCCGGCCGGTGTTCGATGTGAATGCCGACGTTCAGGGGCGCGATCTCAATAGTGCCGCGGAGGCGATTCAAGCGGTGATCAAGCGCGACATGCCGCCGGTCGCCAGCGGCGCATCGCTGGCCCTTTCCGGACAGGTCGAGACGATGAACGAAAGTTTCTCCGGCCTTTACGGCGGGATGGGACTGGCGGTCGTGCTCGTGTTTTTGTTGATGGTCATTAACTTTCAGAGCTGGCTCGATCCGCTGGTTGTGCTGATGGCGGTGCCGTTTTCGCTGGCGGGGGTGATGTGGATGCTATTTCTTTCGCAAACCCACATCAGCGTGCCGGCGCTGATGGGCACGCTCATGTGCATCGGACTGACGACGGCCAACAGCATTCTCGTCGTCACCTTCGCCAACGACCGCATGGCGGCCGGCGATGACGCCCTTACCGCCGCGGTGGCCGCTGGTTACACGCGCCTGAGACCCGTGCTGATGACCGCCGGCGCGATGATCCTGGGAATGATTCCGATGTCGCTGGCGCTGGGCGAGGGGGGTGAGCAGAATG
>Ga0302326_10005823_pt1 | contig 27907 bp, 29 predicted proteins | sample Palsa_T0_3_FD_202264 | JGI IMG/M metagenome (GOLD analysis project Ga0302326, IMG submission 202264) | Peat permafrost microbial communities from Stordalen Mire near Abisko, Sweden - Palsa_T0_3 | ecosystem: Environmental > Terrestrial > Soil > Palsa > Peat permafrost | place: Sweden: Abisko... | reverse complement strand
ATCCAGCAAGTGACTGACGCAACGATTTGAACGCCGCCCGAATTGCGTCGGTGAGGACTCCCGGCTGTTCCGATGCCGCGAAATGACCGCCCTTTTTGACCTCTTCCGTTGCGCGCTAGCGTGTTACGTGCTCGCGAGTGAATATTGCCGAGATATAGTACGCGGTCTTTTGCCAAAGCCCGCTCTCTTGTCGATTCGCACGCCGTCCGCATCGCGCCGCAATATATCGTTCGACATCTCGTTTCATGCCGCATGTCGATGTCAGCGGTTTGCCGCAAATGCTGCCTCTCTGTTCAGCGCGTCGCGATCTTGCTGGGGAGCGCGAGCGCAACCGCACGAGACGCGCGCCTCTCGCAACCGCTCCGGATCCAAGCGTCCAAAAGATCCGGGGAGAACCGCGTAGACGTTCGTCGACATACTTTTGAGGGCACTCTGCCCGTCACAGACTTGAATTCGAGCGCCGATGGTGGACCAAGCTAGCGACGCCCGCGCGCAGCGACTCGCTCATGCGATGCTCACCGCGCGTCCCTCAGAACCGCGAGTTCTGCTGAATGAACGACGCTGGCCGGACCGAACGTCTGATTGAAATTGTCACGGAATCGCGAGCCGCGTTCTATCCGATTGCCGACGCCGGTGTCCGTCGTGCCTTCCCGCAATTGCGCATGCATATTCAAAAGACGTCAAGACTGGTGAACCCTAATCGCGATAACTACGGATTCGGCGGTTCTTCCGTGATAGTACCCCACGGTCTTCGCATCGCCCTCCTGCGAGGCGAAAGAACTCTGAGGCGCCGACCCACCGCCCGATGAATCGGCGCCTCACTTTTTGCTTCCACCCATTTTAGCTGCAGTATGAATGCGACGTTCGAAGAGCGCCGCCGGGAGTTGGCGCACAACGATGGCGGGCGTTACTCGCCTACGGACGCACACCCGAATCGCCGAGGGGCCTAACGATACCGATATCGAACGACGTTCTAAGGATTCTGCTACGCCTTAAAAATCGCCAAACCTATCAAGGCCGCCATAAGTACGAGAGGAAGCGTCGTTTCGACAAAACGAAGCAGCGCTGACCAAGTGGCCATCGTCGCGGCGCCAGATCGATGTCGCCGACGACGACGACGATCAGTCTCGAACGTCCGAATGCCACCGGTTCGCTCGCCACCGCGCGCTCCTGCACTCTCGTAGCAGACAAAGACGTCAGCCACATCTGAATCTGCATGCCAATCCGATAATTGGTTGCGTTTTCGAAAGACTTTTCCGACCCATTAGGGACGATGCAGTGACACTGAGAGACATCGCCGTTCCGCGCTGACTGGGGCCTGCGGCGGCCTCCGAGGGAGAACTATAATGGCGAAAGCTGCGCTTCAACTGACCTCTAGCGCGAATGGACTAACCCGATACCTCAAGGAGATAAATCGATTTCCTCTCCTCGAACCGTCGCAAGAATACGGGCTTGCTAAACGCTTGCGCGAGTGTGGGGACCGCGAGGCGGCCCATCAGCTCGTGACCTCGCATCTTCGCCTCGTGGCCAAGATCGCAATGCGTTACCGTTTCTATGGGTTGCCGATGTCGGAAATCATCTCAGAGGGGAATGTCGGATTGATGCAAGCGGTGAGACGGTTCGAGCCGGAGCGCGGTTTTCGCCTTACAACGTACGCGATATGGTGGATCAAGGCCTCAATCCAAAAATATGTCATGCGATCATGGTCGTTGGTAAAGATGGGTACCACCGACAGCCAGAAGAGATTATTCTTCAACCTGCGCCGCGCCAAGAGCCGCATCTCGGCGCTAGACGAGGGAGATCTGCGGCCGGAGCAAGTCAAACTGGTGGCCGCCATGTTCGGTGCGACCGAGCGGGAGGTGGTCGACATGGATCGTCGCTTGACGGGTGATGCATCACTCAATGCTCCGTCGGGAGACCATGGCGGAGGCGAATGGCAAGATCGGCTCGTCGACGGCGAGGACGATCAGGAACATAGACTCGTTGAGTCCGAAGAATCCGCATGCCGTCACGACGCGCTGGTTGATGCTCTGCACGTCCTCACTCCGCGCGAGCGGCGCATCCTCGAAGCGCGACGCCTCACCGATGATCCAATGAAGCTGAGCGATCTCTCCTCCGAGTTTGGCGTCAGTCCTGAGCGTGTGCGTCAGATCGAAGCGCGCGCGTTTGAGAAACTTCAACGCGAAGTGAAAGCGGTCTACATGAAACGCCATGTAACCTGCGCTCCTTTGGCAGCTTCAAAAGCAACTCTCTGACGGCCAAACCGTTTGCCCTTTCCGGGCATCGACGGTCTGCCGAAGCGCAGGACCAGCGCCATAGTGACCCCTCGTGGATTACGGCGTGGTTTAGCGATCGCGTCGCCTATTTCAAAAATATTTAGGGCGAATCGCTGGGTTCGCGTAGATGATTTTGCGCCGTATTAGCAAGCGATACCGTTGCCGCCCGATGACGTGCGCCCTATTCCGCCGCCTGCTTCAGGCTAGGATGGGTACAATGGGCATCTAATGTCGCGTGACGCGGCGACACCGCGTGCGTCTCAACAAAGCGCAGATCGAGTGTGCGCCAAACGTCGACAAGCGCCTCCGTCAATGCAGCGGCGTGCGCTTCGGTATGGCGCGGCGTCGGCGTAATGCGCAACCGTTCGGTACCGATTGCGACAGTAGGAAAATTAATCGGCTGGATGTAGATCGCATGACGCTGAAGCAAGAGGTCACTCGCCGCTTTACAACGCTCGGCGTCGCACACCATCAGCGGCACAATATGCGAGGAATTGTCCAGGACCGGCAGACCGGCGGCGCGCAGAGCGAGTTTGGTCAAAGCCGCAATGCTCTGATGCCGCATGCGTTCGTCGCTCGACGTCTTAAGATGGCGCACAGCGGCGCAAGCGCTCGCCGCGACCATCGGCGGCAAAGTCGTGGTGAAAATGAACGATGGTGCGTAACTGCGTACGGCGTCGATGATGGCCGCGTTGGCAGCGATATAACCTCCGAGCGCGCCAAATCCTTTCGCGAGCGTCCCTTCGATGATATCGACGCGGTCCATCAAGCCCTCGCGTTCGCAGATTCCGCCGCCGCGGGCGCCGTACATGCCGACCGCATGAACCTCGTCCACGTAGGTCAGGGCTCCGTATTTTTTTGCCAACCTCACAATTTCTGCGACCGGCGCTAAATCGCCGTCCATGGAATAAAGGCTTTCGAATATGATCAGCTTGGGGCGTTCGGGGCCGACGGCGATCAGCAATTCTTTGAGATGATCGAGATCGTTGTGTCGAAAGATTTGTTTTTCGCAACCCGCACGCCGCACGCCCTCGATTATGGAATTATGGTTCAGCGCGTCGGAAAAGATGAGGCAATCAGGCAACAGCGCCGCAATTGTCGAAATGCTGGCGAGGTTGGAAATCCATCCCGAGGTGAAGACAAGCGCGGCTTCCTTTCCGTGGAGGTCGGCGAGCTCCGCCTCCAGGTCGACGATCGGATGATGTGTGCCGGAAATGTTGCGCGTGCCTCCTGCGCCGACGCCATGTCGTCGCGCTGCGCAGACCGCCGCCTCGACGACCTTAGCTTCGCCGCCCATGCCGAGATAATCGTTTGAGCACCAGATCGTTACTTGACGCGGCGTTTGATCTTTCCCGGCCGGCCGCCACAGCGCGATGGGAAATCGTGCCGCGTCACGCTCGATATCGACGAAGACGCGGTAGCGACTTTCCTCATGGAGATGAGCGATCGAGCGCTCGAAGTGTTGTTGATAGTTCACTTTCGAGCCTGCCACGTCACCCTCCGACGCTGCCCACGTCATAGGGGATAGGCACTGCTGTGCAAGGTGACGAGGGCTCCGTCGATCCCGGCCAGCGGCACGTGTTTCCAAGCAGGTCGGCGATGATCACGCGATCCGGGAAGGGAGGCGTTCCCTCCCGGTAAGCCTTCATCGATGAAGCATTGCCGAGAACGCCCCTGAGCATCATGATGGTTCCGTTTCGAGTCGGGTCATGGTGACTTCCTTGCTGACGGACTATCCGTTCCGTGCCAAGCGCAGCGATCTGAACGCCGCTCGGAGCTCGGCGGAAAGCAGCTCCGGCTGTTCCCACGCCGCGAAGTGACCGCCTTTGTCGACCTCGTTGAAATAGATGAGATTGTGATAGCTACGCTCGGCCCAGCTTCGCGGCGCACGATAGATCTCGCCCGGAAATACCGTTATGGCGGCGGGGATCGAGATATCGACGGCGTTGAAGTTGTTGCCGTTATTCTCCCAGTATAGCTGCGCGGAAGAAGTTGCGCTGTCTGTGAGCCAGTAGAGTGAGATGTCGTCGAGCATGTCGTCCAACGTGAGCACCCGCTCCGGCTCGCCGCCGCTCTGTGTCCAAGCGGCGAACTTGTCATACATCCAGGCAGCCTGGCCGGCAGGCGAATCGGCCAGCCCATAGCCCAAAGTCTGTGGACGAGTCACCATCATTGCGGAATAGCCGCAGCCCTTCTTGTAGAAGGCATCGAGTTGCGCGAATGCCGCCTTCTCTGCCTCGGACAGCCCGGACGGCGCTGGATCGCCGTCGTTCAGCGCTTTCGCAACGTCCTTTGGCACCGTCGCGGGCATAGTGACGTGGATGCCAAGTAGTCCTGGAGGCGCCTGACGCGCCATTACGTCCGATACGACCGATCCATGGTCCCCGCCCTGGGATACGTAGCGCTCGTATCCCAGGCGCTCCATCAGCAGGGCCCAGGCGCGGGCGATGCGGGGAAAGCCCCACCCCGTGCCCTGCGGCTTGGCCGAGAACCCATAGCCGGGCAGCGACGGCAGAACGAGATGAAAGGCGTCTTCCGCACGTCCGCCATGGGCGGTCGGATCGGTCAGCGGGCCAATGACCTTCAGGAGTTCTATGATCGAGCCGGGCCAACCGTGTGTCATGATCAACGGCAGCGCGTTCGGATGCCGCGAGCGGATATGCGCGAACTGAATGTCGAGCCCGTCGATCTCGGTCACGAACTGCGGCAACGCGTTCAGCCGCGCCTCCACCTTCCGCCAGTCGTAGTCGGTCGCCCAATAGCGTACGAGCTTCCGCATCGTCGCCACCTGCACGCCCTGCGACTGATCAGCGACCGTCTCCCGGTCGAGCCATCGCGTCGCCGCCAGGCGCCGACGGAGATCGACGAGCGCCTCTTCCGGAACATTAACGCGGAAGGGGCGAATTGCCGTGTCTTCGGTTGCTGCCGACAGCCGCACGGGAAGCAGGCCGGCGGCGCCCGCGACAACTGAGGCGGCAAGAAAGCTGCGCCGGGTCGGCGATGACGATATTGCGGACATTATCATTCTCCGTTGGTGAACATGCGATCTTGGCCGCAGGTGTGGTTTCGGCGACCGGTTCGTTGATGAGAAGGTTAGGCTTGTCGCTGTCGCGACGGCGAATACACCGCCTCGAGAGGTGCACAAGGTTGTGTCGATGGTGTCAGGCAGACACTATCCGCGGCGGAGGGCATCATTTCACTCGCTTCCACTACACGGCGCCCATCGCCCTGCTCGGAGGTGAATATTGTCGGAACCCCGCCCCTCGTCTTCTCATACAGCCCGACTTTTTGGCCGTTCGCACGCTGTCCGCTTCGCGTTGCGCGACGTCGATCGACGCGTCATCTTGCTTGCCGGCTCTAAAGCTTAGGAGGAAGTGGAAGAAGGTCGGCGGGGGCCTTATCTCCTCGAACGTCTTGCCGGTCGCAGCGCAGACGGCCTCCAGCTTGGTCCATGCCTGCCGGCGTTTGATCGCGACGTCGACATTAGCGTCGGCGACCAAAGCCACAGGCTTGGTCGTCGGGTTCCAAGCCAATTCTTCGCGCCCGCCGCCCTTGAAAGAGTTCGCGCTCGGGTAGTTCCAGACATTGGACCGGCTGAAGCCGTGGCGGCCAACCTCCACACCATTGCGGTGAGGCTCCAATCTCATCCACGCTGCTCGCATCGGCCGGAATCGATCACTGTGCCAATGCCTCCATGAAGGGCTGGCCGCCGCCAAGAACAATCGGTTGATAGTCCAGGTCCCGGCTCACCGCGGTCGTTATCCTCTCGGCACGGTAGGCGAAGGGCAACCACTGCTTATAGCGCCGATGCGCCTCATGCGGGTCGACAGCAAGATCGAGCCGGGCCAGCCGAGCCATGTCTCGATTTAGTCGTAAGAAGCGACCGAGCCACCGGTCTGACATTGCATCGCCTGTGTGGTAGGCCGCCGAAAATCGTTCGAGGGAAACGACCTCAGGCGCCGCAGCGCCTGGATCACGAAGGTGACTTTGCAGATAGCCCGCAAACTGCTCGAATTGAAAACTCAGTTGCGAGAGTAGCGGTTGAACCGTGACGGGGTGACCCCCGGGCAATCCCCACCGCAGCGCGGCGAGCCAGTGGCCCAACATATGCAGCACGTATGGCAGGGAAAATTGATCTCGCCCGCTCTGAAAATAATAAGCCAGATGATGCTGGCGAATACCGTTGGCGTAAGACCAAAAGCTTTCGGAAATCGACCGCAGATGATTGTCGAGACAGCTGGTCTCACCTTGGGCAAGGTATGGGCCGAGGCTCACGACCGGATCGTCGACGCCCCGATCACCGGTGATGAAGTTGGATGACAACGCACGTAGATCGCGCACTACCTGATACACGCCAAACAGGAATGTGAGAATCAACGTAACCAACCCGACGCCAGTAAGGGTTTCCAAGATACTCAAAGCGCGAAGCGCATCCGTCTCCGGGCTGACCTGCGAGGCGCCTACCGTCGAGAGTTGGCCAGCGCTGAAGTACATGGCGCTGAAAAATCCTGCGCCAATGTTTCGGCCATCGTAATGAAAGTTGGCCCCGTACATTTGGCTATAATAGATCAATCCGTATCCGACGACGACGGTTCCCAGCCAAATTGTCATACTGAGCATAATGTTGAGCCCGGTAACCTGGCGAAGCGCGGCAGGGCGCCACCATCGAGGTAATCGCCGGATGATGCTGCGAACACAGCGCCATTGCAGCGCACAGAGACGAGTCGCAAGAAACCCGGACTCGTCGTAGTTCAGTGCGGTCAGAAATACGTCGACGAGCCCAAGTCCGAGCACGACAATCCCTAACACCGCCCAGAACGCATGCATGTAATCACCTCGTTCGGTCGTCCAGGGAAGCGTTGATCTACGCCGGAGCATTCGGACACGGCCTCCGCCGAGGTGACCCACCCTAGCTCGTCGCACGTTCACCGCCTTGCTACGACCCCGCATAACCGGGAGGCGGCGAGAAACCGCCGAACTCTCGTTCAAGAAGCTCAGCAAAGGCAATCGTCGTACGGTCCTCGAGATAAGGTCCGATGATCTGCACTCCGATCGGTAGACCGGCCGGCGAACGATCGATCGGCGCCGCGGTCGCGGGAAGGCCGCATGTGGTGGCGGGGTCCGCCCATACAAAACATGCGTCGTAATAAGGGTGCTCCTGGCCGTCGATCATTATGCGCCGCGCCTCGATCGGCAGCGAATGATCGTGCGGGAAGGCCGGAACCGAGGCCGGCGGATAGATAACGACATCCCAATCGCGAAAGAGCAGTTTCCATTGCTGCTGGAGTCGCGCACGCGCCAAATCTGCCGCCATCCAATCGCGATGGCTCACGATCGCGCCCCGCGTGCGCTCGGCCTCGAGACTGTTGTCGATGGATGCGAGAGCGGCGGCCGAACGTTGTGTCTTCTCATAACACTCAGACGACAGAGCAGCGCTCTTGGCGGACGCTAACAGTCTCATATAGAGGCGGGCCGAATCGGCGAGATTCGGCAGCAAGGCGCTGGCGCGGGCAACCTTGGCGCCCGTTTTGGCAAGCCGCTCCGACAATCGACCGATCGCAGAACGCACTGCGCTGTCCGTGGGCATAAGCGGATGGGTGTCGATGACAAGTACGCGGAAGCTGTGGAGATTGTCGTGCCGTGGCGGAGGCAACGCCAACCGATAGCCGACCCCTGTACGGTCTTCGTCCGGGCCGGCAATTACATCAAGCGCCCGTGCGAGGTCAACGGCGGTTCTAGCCAGCGGGCCTACCACGCCAAGGTCGCCGTGACCCGGCAATGGCGGAAACGGGGGCGGGTTGTATCCGCGAAGAGGGACCAGACCTATCGTCGGTTTGTGCGCATAGACGCCGCAGAAGTGGGCGGGCACGCGCAACGACCCGCCAATGTCCGACCCGAACGACAGGGGACCGAAGCCGGCAGCGAGCGCCGCAGCGGACCCGCCGGATGAGCCGCCGGGGGAGCAGCCGACGTCCCACGGATTATTGGTCGTTCCGTAGACCTCGTTGTAGCTCTGGAAATCTCCAAGGCCCACGGGTACATTGGTCTTGCCGAGTATGATCGCGCCCGCGCTCTTCAGCCGAGAGACAAGAACCGCGTCTTCTTTCGGCACAAAGTCTCTGAAATGCGGGTAGCCCCAAGTCGTCGGCAATCCGGCGATGTTGAACGCTTCCTTGATCGTGATCGGAATGCCGAGCAGCGACCGCCGCTCGCCGCGAGCTAGGGCGACATCGGCCGCGGCGGCCGCCTCGCGCGCACGCTCGAAGTCGCGGACGACGACGGCATTGAGGTGCCGGTCCAACACTTTAATACGCGCGATTGTGTGTTCCGTAAGCGCTGACACGGAAATCTTTCGCGCCCGCAATGCCTCGTTGAGTTGCTCGACCGTGCTGTAGTCCCATTCAGATGCCGATATGGACCCGTCCTTGTGCGTCGATGCCATAACCGTCGTCGCCGGCGCGGATGAGCTAGGGGCGGTCGCAAGTTCGTCGACTTCAATCGACATATTGCCTCGCGATTGATCCGTCATGATTTAATTCCCTCATACTGAAAAAACAGCGCCGGTCTCTCGGCTCTTGAAAGTGGCCATGCCTCTCAACAAGCTCGGTATCCCAATTCGTCAATCACGTGACTTCGAATATGGCCTCGACCTCGACAGCCGCATCGGCGGGCAGGACCGGGACAGTGACGGCGGAACGGGCGTGGCGACCCTTGTCTCCGAACACCTCCACCATGAGGTCTGACGCGCCGTTCATCACCGTCGACGCGCCCAGAAAGTCCGGGGTCGCACTGATGAATCCGCCGAGTCGTACCACGCGCACCACTTTGTCGAGATCGCCCAGGGCAATCTTGACCTGCGCCAGAAGGTTGATCGCGGAGACGCGAGCCGCAGCCTGACCCCCCTCGACATTGACCTGCGAGCCTAATTTGCCTTTTGCGACGGGAGCTCCATCGGCAACGCATAACTGGCCAGACAGAAACAATAGGTTTCCGGTGCGCACGAAGCCCACGTAATTGGCGATCGGCGCAACCGGGCGGGGCAGCTTGATGCCCAGCTCTTCGAGACGTTTGTCGATGAGGCTCATAAACATTCCTTTTTGGTTCGCGTCGCAGAAAGCGCAGCTCAGCAGGTGGATCGAGAGATAGTCTGGCAATGAACTTTTCCGTTGTATTTTGCATCCGCACTGTTGTTTAATGAACCGCACGTTGTTCTCTGCTGCGGTCTGATCGAAGCGACTTGAGCGTCGGCTTCCAGAAATTCCAGGTGCCTACCCGCTCCCGGAATTGCCGACTCGTTCCCGCGACTGCCGCGTCACCGCGTTGCGGGCAGATTGTCTCGAAGGCTTTGGCGCCAAATGGCGACAAACACACTCTATTGGATGGTGTTTCGTGCGACAGCTCAGAGAGTTCGTGGTCGCGGTATTCCACCTGGCCCAATCGGATCATCCATAGCGGGTCGGCCAGCCCCTATTGGTTGAAACGCCCGACGAACAATTTCCGATTCAATGCAAGTGGCCTCTGAACACTGGCAGTAACTCGCCGAGTCATACATCGCGTTTCAAGCCCGACCCGAGAGTTCGACCGCGCGCGCAGCCACATCAAAGAGGCAGTTCTTTTTCGATTTCAGCCAATAACAACCATGGCCCGTTGAATGTTTCGGTCGAGTTAGTCGGTTCTTTCGACATTGCGTAATGGACTCACGATGAATGACGATCGGCGCCGGTGGAGGGAATAGGCGGACTTTGCTAATCGAAAACAAGCTGTGCTTATCTCGGCAAAGAACTGCGCAGATGGAGTTCCGTGGTGGCACGTATCGCGCGATGGCGAGGACATGGTCTTTCGGCATTGCCCCATATTTGCCAAAATCGCACTGCGCTCAATTGTCGTAACGACTGTCATCCGATCCGAACCGACGCTCGCGATGAAAAGAAGCGAGACCGCGATATCCGTCGGGCGGCATGGGGTGTTATCCTACTCGTGGCGCGGCTGTGTTCGGTGTGCCACAAGGTGGACACCGTGGCGTCCGCGCTCGTGGATTTCGCGCCTGACGAGATGACGCTCGGGCGCAAAATGCGGGGAAGCTCTCCGCGTGCACCGAACTGAGCCTTGCAGCCCCTTCCCTCCTCGAATCCGTTGCGTCGCTCGTTCGCATCGTTTTCACGCTGACTAGCCATGCGTCGTGCAATTCAACCAAATGGCGGGCGACCTTGAAAGACCATTTCTCGATAAGGCCCGTAGATGCCCCATGCGTCCAGCGCGGCGCGAAATTGCGGGGCACGCTTTGGCGCCCGAACGAAGACAGGTGCGCAAGTTGCGCTCCGAGGAGTGGGCTCTATGGCAAAGACAGTAGCCGATCAATTCGCGGAGACACTCGCCGCCGCGGGCGTCAAGCGCATCTACGGAATCGTCGGAGACAGCCTCAACGGTCTGACTGACTCTATCCGTCGGCAAGGCAAGATCGACTGGATCCATGTCAGACACGAAGAGGTTGCTGCGTTCGCGGCAGGCGCCGAGGCCCATCTGACGGGTGAGCTCGCGGTTTGCGCGGGCAGTTGCGGCCCAGGAAATCTGCACCTGATCAATGGCCTCTTCGACTGTCATCGTTCGCGCGTGCCGGTTCTTGGCATCGCGGCGCAAATCCCTTCGGCGGAGATTGGCTCCGGCTATTTTCAGGAGACCCATCCGGAGACTCTGTTCAAAGAGTGCAGCCACTATTGCGAACTCGTCTCGGGCGCTCATCAAATGCCGCGAGTCCTCGAGGTTGCAATTCGCGAGGCGGTTGGCAAGCGGGGCGTATCCGTGATCGTCATGCCTGGCGACGTGGCGCTGCAGGCGGCCTCCGACGCTCCGGCGACGAAGATCGCCGGGCTGTTGCCGCCCACGCCTGTCATCGCGCCGGCGAGAAGGGATCTCGAACGGCTCGCCGCGATGCTTAACGGCGACGGCCGCGTCACCATCTTGTGCGGCTCAGGCTGCAAGGGCGCCCATACGGAACTCCTCGCGCTGGGCGAACGGCTCAAGGCCCCGATGGTGCATGCGTTGCGCGGCAAGGAGCATGTCGAGTGGGAGAATCCATATGATGTCGGCATGACCGGGCTGATCGGGTTTTCGTCCGGCTATTACGCGATGATGGATTGCGACGTCTTGCTGATGCTTGGGACGGACTTTCCCTATCGGCAATTCTACCCGCAGCGACCAGGCGTGCGTATCGCACAGGTCGACCTCAGGCCGGAGAATATTGGACGACGCGCGTCGGTTGATCTCGCCGTCGTAGGCGACGTCAAGGCGACGCTCGCCGCCTTGATACCGTTGCTCGACCGGAAACGCGACGATACGCATCTGACGCAAGCGCAGGAGCACTATGGCAAAGCGCGCAAGGCGCTCGACGAGCTGGCCGTCGGCAAGTCAGGCAAACGACCAGTGCACCCGCAGCAAGTCGCGAAGGCGATCAGCGATCAGGCCGCAGCCGACGCGATCTTCACCTGCGATGTCGGCCTGCCAACGGTATGGGCAGCGCGCTATCTGGGGATGAACGGCAAGCGGCGGTTGATTGGATCCTTTTGGCATGGCTCCATGGCCAATGCGATGGCGCAGTCGATCGGCGCACAAGCGGCCTTCCCTAGCCGACAGGTGGTCTCGCTCTCGGGCGACGGCGGCTTCGCCATGCTGATGGGCGACCTGTTGAGCCTGAAGCAGCTTGATCTCCCTGTGAAGGTCGTCGTGTTCAACAATGGCGCACTCGGCTTCATCGAGCTCGAGCAGAAATCCTCAGGTTTCTTGGCGACCGGTACCGACCTTCAGAACCCGAATTTTGCGGCGATGGCCGAGGCTGTCGGCATTCGCGGGATTCGACTCGAGGACCCCGCCGAGGTGGAAGAGGGAATCGCCGCCGCCTTCTCGCACGACGGGCCGGTCCTGATCGATGCGGTCGTGAGTCGAACCGAGCTTGCCATGCCTCCATCAGTGACCCTGGAGATGGCGAAGGGGTTCACGCTTTACATGATGAAGGCGGTGATGAGCGGGAGAGGCGACGAGATCATCGATCTCGCGAAAACCAACTTGTGGCGCTGACGGAGAATCGCCATGGATCTCACGGCCCTTCTCCTGTCGCGTTTCCAGTTCGCGTTCACTATCTCGTTCCATATCATCTTCCCCTCATTCTCGATCGGAGTGGCGGCATGGCTTACGGTCGTTGAGGCTCTCCATCTCGTCACCGGCCGTCCGGCCTATCGTCTGGTCTTCGAGTTCTGGCTCAAGATCTTTGGCGTGGTCTTCGGTCTCGGCGTCGTTACCGGGGTCGTGATGGCGTTCGAGTTCGGTACAAACTGGAGCGAGCTGTCACGGACGGCTGGTCCGATCCAAGGAGTGCTCCTCTCCCACGAAACATTCACCGCCTTCGCTCTCGAGGCGAGCTTCTTCGGGATCCTTCTCTTCGGCCGTTCCCGCGTCGCGCCATGGTTCTATTTGTTCTCGACCGCGATGGTATGGCTCGGCACCTCGCTGTCGGCGTTCTGGATCATGATCAATAACAGTTGGATGCAGGCGCCGGTGGGTTATGTCGTCGAGAACGGGACGTTCGTCCCCAACGATTGGGCCGCGATCATCTTCAGCCCGGTTGTCTGGGTGCGCTTCCCGCATATGCTGCTCGCATCCTATTTGACCGGTGCCTTCTGCGTCGCCGCGACCGGCGCATGGTATCTGTTGCGCAGGGAGTTCACCGCCGAGGGGCAGATCATGCTTCGCATGGGCCTTTATCTTGCGGCCATTCTCGTGCCGGCGCAACTCTTCTTCGGCCATTTGACCGGCGATTACGTCCACCATTACCAGCCGGCCAAATTCGCTGCGATCGAGGGCCGCTGGCATGACGAGCAACCCGCGAGTGAAGTCCTCATCGGCCTCCCCGATTCCACTGCGGAGACGAATCATTACGCAATCAGCATTCCCGTTCTCGGCAGCCTGATTGGAAGCCTGAGTTTCGATTCCAAGGAAGTCGGCCTGACCGACTTCTCACCGCGGGATCGGCCGCCGGTCGCCATTCCATTCTTTTCGTTTCGGGTCATGGTCGTCTGCGGCCTCGTTATGCTGTTGCTTGCTTGGGTCGGCAGCTATTTGAGTTTCGTGCGCCGGATCGAGCGGAGTCGTGTGCTGCTTCGTCTGATCTTCTTCAGCTTTCCTCTGCCTTTCGTCGCCATTCTGACAGGCTGGTTCACGGCCGAGGTAGGACGTCAGCCATGGACAGTCTATGGCCTTTTGAGGACCGCTGACGCGATGACTCCCTTCCTGACGGCCCGCGCGGCATCAATTTCTCTCTTTGTTTTTTGCGGACTCTACAGCTTCATCTTCGTCTTTGGGATCTATTACCTCCACCAACTGTTCCGCGCCGGTCCCACGGGGCGACTAATTTTGCCACCTATCGCCGCATTCCCCACCCGTCCGATGTCGGTCGTCGACGAGCCTCTCGGCTCGACCTCGCATCGCTTCACCCCAGGAGAGTGAGCCATGGTCTTGTATTGGGCGTTCGTCTTGGCCATCGCAATGCTACTTTACGTGCTGCTCGACGGATTCGATCTCGGCGTCGGCATTCTATTCGGCCTGACCCACGAGGAGACGCAGCGGCGCGCCATGTTGAGCGCTGTATCCACGATCTGGGATGGCAATGAGACATGGCTCGTGGTGACCGGGGTCGTCCTTTGGGGCGCTTTTCCCGTCGTTTATGCGACGCTGCTCTCGGCGTTTTATCTTCCGCTCTTCGCTATGATCGCAGGCCTGATCTTGCGAGGCGTCGCGTTCGAGTTCCGCTACAAGACTGAACGGATGCGCTGGATCTGGGACGCCAGCTTCGCCGGCGGATCGGTTCTCGCCGCCTTCATGCAAGGTCTGACGGTCGGGGCGCTTGTCGAGGGTCTTCCCTTCGTCAATGGCCGTTACGCCGGCGGCGACTTCGGCTGGCTCAGCCCCTTCGCGGTGTTGTGCGGCATTGGCCTGTGCCTCGGCTATTGCCTTCTCGGCGCCTGCTGGCTCGTTAGGAAATGCGAGGCCGACGTCCGCGACGCCGCGTATCGCCTGATCCCCTATCTGTCGCTTGGACTGCTCGTCTTCCTGATCGCAGTTTTCGCCTATGCGCTCGCCGAAAATCTCCCGATCATGGATCGATGGCTCGAGCGGCCGTATTTGTTCATCTTTCCGGCAATCGGCGTCGCAGCGGCGATTGTGCTCTCTACGAGCGTTCGGCACCGCCGTGATGGGCCCCCTTTCTATATAGCAGCCACTATCTTCGCCTTGGCGTTCAGCACGCTCGCGATCTCGTTCTGGCCTTATATGATCCCGTTCACTATCACCTTTGAGGAGGCCGCGGCGCCTCATTCCAGTCTTGCCTTCATGTTCTGGGGCGAGGGGCTCTTCGTGTTCCCGCTCATGCTTCTCTACACGGCGATCAGCCTACGTGTCTTCAGAGGCAAGGTCACATCGACGGCGGTGCACTACTAAGTGCGGCGCAGCAAAATGGGCCATGGCGCGACCTCGAAACGGATCTACTTCGATCCGCAACGCAGTAAGATTAAACATGCTCTCCGAGTCAGTTAACACCCAACCAAAGTACACAGGATTTTGAGGAGTTGGCGCATGAGACGGACTGTTTCCGTGTTGGTTGCAGCAGCAGCGATGGGCGGGGCAATCGCCTACGTGGCCGACGCGTCTGGACAGACCGACCCGAAGGCTGCTCCGATCTTGAGAGCAAATATCCCCTCCGGATATCGTGAGTGGCAGTTGATATCCGTGGCCCACGAAGAAGACAGCCTCAACGATCCCCGCGCGATTTTGGGTAACGATATAGCGGTCAAGGGCACCGACAGTGCCACATAGACGAAAATTGAAGTCTTAAGTTCTCCCGAGGCGACACCCGACCGCTCTCTCAAATCGTGGGAGCTGCTATCAGTCTGAGACTTATGTTCGGTCGGGATGGGCTTCAGCGCGATGAACGCACCCACCGGGTCTCCCGTTCGGTGTCGAAGCCCTTCGGCACTACGGATATCGGGATAAGCACAGCCGGTGCCCGTTGGGGAACGCCCGAGGCCGATTACGGAAACGGCGAGACCTCAATGCCTGGAGGAACTGGACTGAAGACACGACATAATCGACCTGTGAATAACCTACCAATCAACGCCCCTGGCGCGGGTCTATTTCATGAAATAGATGGACGCCAAGGCCGCCGGCGATCGCGCTGCCGAGAATGAAAAGCACCCATGAATTGGTCGGGCCGCCCGAAGGCGGAGCATAGGCTTAGGGCGCCCCTAAGCGCCTGCGGTGAACCTTTCAATTACCCACAGGTGCCGTCGCTCCAAGCTCCGCGCCAATCTCGATATCGGTGAGTCGCGACAAGTCGCGCCAGACCGGCGCTAAGCAGATGCCGCGTACATTGGAGGTCGCGATCCGCGAGGCTGTGGGCGAGCGCCGTGGCGGCGGTGGTGTTGATGCCAGACGACATCGTTCCCTTTTAAAATTCTTCGCATGAATCGAGAAGACGATTCGAGCGCGATCGGCGAATATCGATCACGTCAGATGTGAGTGCAACGTTCTGCGGATGCAGGGATCGCACGCCATCGCTTCTGCAGGCTGTGCGGACTATTTGTCCGGAGATGACAGTCAAGCAGGAGGGTTGAAGGGACTAGAGGCTTCGACGACCGAGATATTTCCAGTGGCCAGTGTGGTGAAGCCGAGTTCGAAGGAGACGCAACCGATGATCGACTTAGCCGCGCGCCCCACGCGAAGCTGGCTGTTCAAGCCGGCGCAATTCACGCCAGACTTCACGAACCAATATCCGAGGCAAATACCCGCCAGAATCACCGTCCGTCTGATGGATGGAGAGGTGATCGAAAATCAGGTCCAAGACTACCCCGGCCTCGCCTCCCGCCCCCTTCACCTGGGAGGACTCCGTCGAAAAGTTCGACCAGCTGGTGGCCGGCCGGGCCGACGAAGGACTCTTGCGCGAGATCAAGGGCGCCGTGCGTTCGCTCGAAACCATTCAGGCCAGGGACCTGACCGCGCTGCTCGGCCGTGTCGAGGGCTCGCCAGCGGACTGACCGATGATAGCCGCAATATCGACGGGCATCACTCTCGACCGTGTTCGTGAAATCTTCGAGGGGTTGGCGGGCGGCGACTCTGCCGGTCGCGCTTATCAACAGCGACCGGCCCCTTCGGAGACCATCGAAACAAGAAATGACAAACTCAAATGACATGGCGTAGCGATGCAGCGACCCCCGCGGGAAAGACTTCGATAACTGGGGCGGGTGTCGCGGTCGCTTTGTTTTGGGCGGCCGCGGAGCCAGCGCAGGGCGTCGGCGATCGGTCTTATGATGCACCTAACCACAGGAGGTTCTCATGTTGAACAAAGCTTGTCTCGCCATTGTCGGCGCTTTGACGGTCCTGCCGCAAGTGGCTTTCGCCGCTGATGATGTCGCCAGCCGTTGCGTCGATATATCCGTGCCGAAGGGCGCTATCGCGGCGCGCAACGGCAGATGGATCGAACTGACGCCGGAGCAATGGCAGTTCCTGCGCGGCATCTATGCGATGAATCCGGAGACGCCGGCGGGCCTGCCTTACGGCGACAAGGCCGTGCTCGCGCAGGTCGAGGGCAATACGGGCGGGTTGGTCTTCTTCATCGACGGCGACAAAGCCTGCACGCCAATGCCCGTCCCGCACGAGCTTCTCGCCATGATGCATGACGTCGCCACCCAGACAATCAATCATGAATCGGGCGGCCTCTAGGAGGCTTCCGTTCAAGCCGCCTCCCGAATGTTCCCATAGCCGTAATCGTCCGCGTGGCGTCTTGGATCGCTAGCCATAGCAAGGCTCGAAATATGCAAAGATCGAACGCCCGCTTCGAAACTAGACCCACGTCCATGCTGCTGCTTGCGGAAATGGCGCACCGAATCGGCAACGAATACACGCTGGCGATCGCCTCGCTTTCAATCGCGGCGGTTCGCACAAACAACATGGAGGCGAAGGCAGTTCTTAACGATGCCTGCGGGATGCTCGCCAACTATGCGCATACGCATCGCGCGCTTCGACCGCCTTGCCAAACAGAACCGGTCGATCTGGCGGAGTACCTATCCGAACTCTGCCGGGCTCTTGTTCGCTCACGATTTGCGGATCGAGGCATCACTTTGGGGCTTGTTGGATGCTCCGTGGCGATCGCTAGCCCGAAGTCGGCGTGACAATGCCCGTCGGACTGAGTTTGCGGCAGGGACTGGGAGGCGCGTGGGTGTCGTTTGGGCCTACTCAACCTGACGGGAATTGCGAATCCGATCGAACGAGACTGCGATGATGATGAATGCGCCGACGAACGCGCCCTGCCAGAAGGCGCTGATGCCCAGAAGGCCCAGACTGTTGCGGATCACTTCGATCAGCGCCGAACCGATCAGCGCGCCAAAAGCCGTGCCGATGCCCCCTGCCAGATTGGCACCGCCGATGACCGCGGCAGCGATGACCTGAAGCTCCATTCCCGAGCCAAGATTGGTGGTCACAGCGCCGAGCCATCCCGTCTCGATGATTCCGGCGATGCCTGCCGACAAAGCCGATATCATATACACCGCGACTTTGATCTTGCGCACGGGAACGCCAGTAAGAATCGCCGCATGTTCATTGCCGCCGATCGAGAAGACATAGCGACCGAACTTAGTCCAGCGCAGCACGAAGCCGGTGATCAAGGCCAGCGCGACCATGTAAACGACGGGATTGGAAATTCCAAATAGCAACGCGCCGCCGCCAAGGAAAAGAAGCTTGTCGTGATCCGGGCCAAACTGGAAAACTACGGTATTGTTGGAGGCGACCATCGCCAGCGAGCGCGCAATTGACAGCATGCCGAGCGTGACGACGAATGGCGGAATGCCGAGATAGGCGATCAGCACCCCGTTGATCGCGCCGACCAGCAGGGCGGTTCCCAGCGATGCGGCGATGCCGACCTCGATATTGTAGCCGGCATGCATGACGACGGCCAGAATCATGCTGCATAGGCAGAGGACCGAGCCGACCGACAGATCAATGCCGCCGCTGATGATGACGATCGTCATGCCGAGCGCGATGACGGCGACGAAGGTGAAATTGCGCGTGACGTTGAAGAGGTTGTTCGTGGTGGCGAACGAGTTGGTCGCGAAGCTCAGAAAGAGACACGCCAAGCAAACCGCGAGAAAGACCCAGAAGGCCTGGCGCGAGGTGAGCCACGAAATCCAGCTTTCCGGCTTGGGTTGAGGCGTAACGTCAAACGCGCTTGCCATGGATGAAGCCTTCTTTTCCACTCGGGACAGCCGCTAGGCAATGCTCGTGATCGCGCCAGTGATCAATCCGGTCACCTCTTCGGGCGAACTTGCCGCCACGACCTTGTCGGCGACCTTTCGGCCGCGCCGCAAGACCACGACGCGATCGGCCACGGCAAAGACGTCTGGCATGCGATGGCTGATCAAAACGATCGCGATGCCCTGGTCGCGCAGCCGCCGAATGAGGTTCAAAACCTCGGCGACCTGCCGCACGGAAATGGCCGCAGTTGGCTCGTCCATCAGCACGATCTTGGGATCGGACAATCGGGTGCGGGCGATGGCAACCGCCTGCCGCTGGCCGCCGGACATTCTTCTCACGAGATCGCGCGGCCGCGTTTCCGACTTCAGCTCGGTGAAAATCTGGCCGGCGCGTCGAAACATCGACGCGTAGTCCAGAACCTTCAAAGGGCCGACGCCCTTCTGCACTTCGCGGCCGAGAAAGACATTGGCGGCGGCGGTCAAGTTGTCACAAAGCGCGAGCTCCTGGTGAACGATCTCGATGCCATGCTGGCGCGCTTCGATGGGCCGATGCAACACGAGCTCAGCGCCCTCCATGCGCATCGTTCCATGGGAGGGGAGGAAATTGCCGGCGATGATCTTGACCAGCGTCGATTTGCCGGCCCCATTGTCGCCCATCAGACCGACGACCTGACCTGGCTCCAGGACAAGCGAGACGTCGGTCAGGGCCTGAATGGCGCCAAAATGCTTCGACACATTCTCCAGTTCGAGAATCGCCATGGCGGCGCCTATCCCCCATTCGCAAGGCCCGATTGCGGCGCCCGCTTATCGTTGCTCGCGATTTGCGGCCACTCTTCATTGACGGCGCAAGCCAAGCGTTGGCTTATCCAGCCCTCACGACATCGTCAATCTATTGTCAGATAAATTAGGGAGGCTCCAATGGCTCTCGCGAGCGCCGGGCGAGTTACGGCGGCGCGAGCAAATGGCCAAACCATCGCGGTCTCGTGAGCAATTCTTTCGTATGATAATTGTTATTGACGGAGTGGCAGGTCGCTAATACGCTTGCGGAAATATTGGATAGATTTGACTCTGTTGCCGTAACGGGCGTGGCTAAAAGGTCATCAGGCTGCCGTGCGGGAGAGGCTTTTGGGCCCAACACTTTGCCGGCAAATGAACAATCGTTCAGCGCCGATTTAGGGAGGAAGATAATGAATAAGGCGGTATTATTGTTGGCTGCCGCGGCACTGACCCTGTCCGCAGGCTCCGCTCTGGCGCAAAAGAAGCAGCTGGTCATCATCGTCAAGGGTCTCGACAATCCATTCTTCGAAGCCATCCATCAGGGCTGCGAAAAATGGAACAAGGAAAATGGAAGCTCGCCGTATACTTGCTTCTACACTGGCCCAGCTTCGACCTCTGATGAGGCGGGCGAGGCGCAGATCGTCGGCGACATCATCGGCAAGTCTGATACGGCCGCCATCGCGATTTCCCCCTCGAATGCGCCTCTGATCGCCAATTCCATCAAGTCCGGCAATCCTAAATTCCCCGTAATGACGGTGGACGCCGACCTCAAGAAGGAAGACTCGGCGCTGCGCAAAACCTATCTTGGCACCGACAATTATCTGATGGGCTTCAAGCTCGGCGAATACCTGAAAAAGGCCAAGCCAAAGGGCGGCACCGTCTGCTTTATCGAAGGCAATGCGGCGGCGGACAATATCCTGCGTCGCGCTTCCGGCAGCCGGGACGCGCTTTCGGGCAAGAAAGGCCTGGATACGCTCAAGGGCGAGGGCGGCTGGACGGAGATCTCAGGCTGCCCGGTGTTCACCAATGACGACGGCCCCAAGGGCGTTCAGGCCATGTCGGACATACTGACCGCCAATCCCAAGCTCGATGCCTTTGTCATCGAGGGCGGCTGGCCGTTGTTTGGCGCCCCGCAGCCCTACCGCCAGTTGACGGACCAGTATAAGGCGCAGATCGCCAGCAAGGCGTTGGTCATCGTCGCCGCCGATACGATCGGCGACGAGGTCGCGATGGCTAAGGAAGGGCGCGTCGAAGCGCTCGTCGGCCAGAGGCCGTTCGAAATGGGCTACAAGGCGCCCTCCGTCATGATCGATCTCATCGACGGCAAGAAGGTCGACGATCCCGTGTTCACCGGACTTGACGAGTGCACAATGGCGACGGCGGACACCTGCATACAGAAATGATCGGAGATCCGGTCCGTTTTCTGGAGCGGCGTCGCGTCGCTCGGTCGATCAGCGAATAACGAAACCTGGAGGCGCTTCGGCGCCTCCTCTTTATTCTGCGCTGAGCGTGGGCTCTTGAAGCACTGCATCTTGCGCTCCGTAGTAATCAGGGAAATAGACCGTTCGCTTTGAGCGTTTTGATCTCTATCTCTCGCGAATTCACCCTGCTCCGTAGGATTTCCACTACGCGCCCCGTGCCACCGCTGCGCTCGATAGATTCAAGGTGCTCTCGCTCGTCCGCTTGGAGGTCCCGCAGGTCCTCAAGCGTCTTAAGGTCCGGAAATTTCCAATAGAGGAATCCGTCTATTGACTCGCGGTCCTGCCGCTTGGTCCTGGGCGGACCGCCGTAGATAAGCGTCATGCTTGTCTCCGAATCGCTGTTGCGGAATGCAATATATCCTTGCGCGGGATTATTTCACATCGCTCGCGATCTTATTGAGCGAGTTCGTGACAAGAGGCCCCGTCCAGGTGACGGCGCCTATGATCGCAATGGCGATCAGCGAGAGTCTCCGCCTCAAGCGAAGCTCTTGATCGGAACAGCCCGATGACTGCCCACCAGATCAGTTTGAGCATGTCTCCTATGGGACGATGCATCGTCCGACGCGCCGCGCCGCCAGTCGGATTGAGTTTACGGTAGGGACAGGGGCAAAAAGGCGCGCGGTGGATAACTCCGATAGGGGCTTGAGGTTCGGCAAGGATGCTGCGGCCTCCCAACGCACGTGGACCGATCTCCGACCGCCCGTTGAAGATCCCGATTACGCTTCCTGCTGCTAGCTCCGCGGCAACGTCTGCCGCCGACCCTATTGAAGGGTCGAAGACTAGGCGAGCCGCTCGCATCGGCTCCGGTGTCTCTCGCCTGTCGCCTGGCCCGCTGTCGCGCTTCGCGCCGCCAACCGAACAACTGTTGCGGTGTCAGACGGTGTCGTCGTGCGACGGCCGAGAACTTCTCGCCGCTCTGACAGCTCTCAGTGAGAATCTGCGCCTTCTGCTCCGCCGTCCACGCCCGGCGTCGGCCGGTTCCAGTAAATACTTCCAGCCGCCGCACCAGCTCCAGCTTAGATTTGTGCAAAAGCTCAGTGTCCGACACGTGTCTAACTCGCCGATTCAGCGAGTCCGATATTCGCCGATCAACCTTCGGCGCTGAAGGTGGGGTCTAAAAGCCGCTTACAGACAACGATTGGCGATCGTCATTCAAGTGGCACGGCGATTGAACCAACATCATCGAATGGCTACCCTTGTCCCACTTTGACACAGAAGAGGGTCGCTCTAGCTCAACGTCGGGAAACACTGTTCATGCCGCGTCTCAGTTTGTCGATCCATCCGACCTACGTCGCCGACAGCACCGACCGGGCATGGGGTGAAGGACTGCAACGCACCATCGCCTATTTCGATAAGGTGCTCGGCGCCCCCACCGCACGCGTCAGGGAGTGCGCGTTTTGACCAAGCGCCACCTCCTCGTAACGGGAGGCGCCGGATACATCGGCAGCCACACCTGCAAACGACTTCATGCAAATGGCTTTGCGCCCGTCGTCTACGACAATCTGACCACTGGAAATCGTAGGGCCGTAAAGTGGGGTCCGCTAATTGAAGCGGACATCACCGATACGACCACGCTCATCCGAACGCTTGAACGCTATAGCCCGGAGGCCGTCATCCACTTTGCTGCGTCAGCCTATGTCGGCGAGTCGGTTTGCGAGCCAGAGAAGTACTATCGGAACAATGTCGTCGGGACACTTTCGGTGCTCCAGGCGTGCCGCCAGGCCAGAGTGAAGAATCTTATTTTCTCTAGCAGCTGCGCCACCTACGGCGTGCCCGCAACTCTTCCCATCAGCGAGGAGACTCCGCAAGTCCCGATCAACCCCTACGGGCGGACAAAGCTTATCGGCGAGCAGATGCTGCAGGATTACGCCCATGCCTACGGCCTGCGGTACGTCGCGCTGCGCTACTTCAACGCTTGCGGAGCCGATCCTGATGGCGAGTTGGGCGAGTGGCATGACCCCGAGACGCACCTCATTCCGAGGGCGTTGCTGGTCGCAAGCGGCCAATTGGACCGCCTCGAGGTTTACGGAGACGATTACGCCACCGAAGACGGCACGTGTGTGCGCGATTATATCCACGTCAGCGATCTCGCCGAAGCGCATCTGCGCGCCGCGCAGCACCTGATAGCTGGCGGGGCCAACCTGCGGGTAAACTTGGGCACGGGCCGCGGAACCTCGATCCGCGAAATCGTCGCCTCAGTGCTCAGAACCACGACGCGCGACGTTCCCCTCACAATAATGCCGCGTCGTGTAGGTGATCCACCCGCGCTCTTCGCTGACGCTTCGCTGGCTAAACGCGTGCTGGGCTTTACGACCGAGTTCTCTGATCTCGACACCATCGTGCGCACGGCCGCGCCATATTTTGGTTTGGAGAGCTGGTCATGAGCGGCCCTCTTCCTATCACCGGCAAAGCCGCCACATCGTCGAGCGAGACTGCATGGGAGTCGATCCTCCAACGAGGAAGAAAGCTCGAATATATCGCTGGCGTGACTGTCTGGTTGGCGACCCTGATGTTCTTCTGGTCTTGGTGGTTTCATCCTGAACACAATATCGGCACTGCGCCTTTTCTCATCGTCTCAGCATTGCTCGCATGGACCACTCTCATTCCTCTTTACTTCATCGTGATTTTTTATGGCAGCCGCAAACCAACCGGACCGCTGCGAATTCCCGGCAATATGCGCGTCGCAATGGTCGTAACCAAGGCTCCGTCCGAGCCATTCGCGGTTGTCGCGGAAACCTTGAGGGCGATGTTGGCTCAGGACTATCCTCACGACACGTGGCTGGCCGACGAAGATCCTTCGCTTGAGGCGATGGGGTGGTGCAAGGACCACGGCGTATCCATCTCGACGCGCAAAGGTCGCGAGGATTATCACCGCAAGAGCTGGCCTCGCCGGACGCGATGCAAGGAAGGGAATCTCGCCTTCTTCTACGATCACTATGGCTACGAACTCTACGACGTCGTCGCGCAACTGGACGCGGATCATGTGCCGGATCCCGACTATTTGCGCGAGATACTGAAGCCATTCGCCGATCCCAGCATCGGCTACGTTTCCGCTCCCAGCATTTGCGACAAAAACGCCGCGGAAAGCTGGTCGGCCCGCGGTAGACTCTATGCCGAAGCCAGCATGCACGGCTCCTTGCAGGCTGGCTACAATAACGGCTGGGCTCCGCTTTGCATCGGATCGCATTACGCAGTCAGGACCACGGCTCTGCGGGAGATCGGCGGTCTCGGGCCAGAACTCGCCGAAGATCACTCCACAACCCTCATGATGAATGCGTCGGGATGGCGAGGCGTTCATGCCCTGGACGCGATAGCACACGGCGAGGGGCCGAAAACCTTCGCCGACCTTGCCACTCAGGAATTCCAGTGGTCGCGCAGCTTGGTCATGATTCTACTACAATACGCTCCTCTGTACCTCCCGCGATTGTCGGCGCGCCTGAAGTTTCAGTTCCTGTTTTCGCAGCTCTGGTACTCGCTATTTGCGCTGTTCATGGCGTTCAGTTTCGCAATGCCAATCGTCGCGCTAGTGTTCAAGATCAACTTCGTCGCCGTTACCTATCCAGATTTTTTCATTCACTTTGCCCCCATGTCGTTCGTTCTCATTGCGCTGGCGCATCAATGGCGCGCAGGAGGCTCTTCACGCCCCTTCGACGCTAAAGTGCTGTCGTGGGAAACGGTTATATTTCTGTTCGCCAGATGGCCTTGGGCGCTCGCCGGAACGCTGGCGGCCGTGCGAGACTGGACGATGGGCACCCATGTCGACTTTCGCGTGACGCCCAAAGGCGTCTCCGAAGTTGACCCGGCGCCGATGCGGGTACTGGCTCCCTACGCCACGCTTTCGATAGCGTCAGCACTGCCAGCTCTTGTTGTCGCCGACGTGGGCCCCGCTTCCGGTTTCTACGTCTTCGCCACCCTCAACGCGATAGTGTACGCAATCACATTTTCCATCATCGTCATCCAGCACGCTCGGGAAAACGAAGTGCGGCGGGGTGGACATTTCCGTAAGCTGATAGTCGCATTCGCATTTATCACGCTATTTGCCGCCCCTGCGCTGGCAACGACGAAGCACGGCCTAGAGGGTCTCAATTCGATTACAAATGGCACGAAATACTTCTCCCTTACAGAGTCGACATACGGCGTCGCTGGCGCCGGGCTTGGCGGCGCGGGCGTTAGCAAGCTGACTCTCCATCTCCAGTGGAAAATCGGCAGCCAAGCATCAGAGTAAAAGAACGCGGAACTTCGGAAGACCGAACAACAAGACAGGAGCGCCAGTAGGCGTTGAACCTAATGAAAATAGCAATAATCGGAACTGGCTACGTTGGATTGGTCACAGGGACCTGCTTTGCCGCTTGGGGACATACCGTCGTTTGCGTCGACAAGAGCGTCGGCAAGATCGCAGCGCTCAGTCGCGGCATTGTCCCTATTTACGAGCCCGGTCTTGAACAGTTAGTGGCCGACGCCGCCTCGCGTAAAAGATTATCTTTCACCGTCGATCTTGTGGATGCTTTGAAAGAGGTGGACGTAGTTTTTATAGCGGTCGGCACGCCAGCGCGCCCCAGCGACGGTGAAGCCGACCTCTCCTTCGTCTACGCCGCGGCCCAAGAGATTGCCCAGACGTTAGACCGCTACGCAGTCGTCGTCGTCAAATCGACAGTGCCGGTAGGAACGGGTGATATAATTGAACGCATACTTGCAAGGGTCCTTCCCGGGGGCAGCTTTTCCGTTGCATCGAATCCTGAGTTCTTGCGTGAAGGCTCAGCTATCGCCGATTTCCAGGTCCCGGACAGGGTCGTGATCGGCACAGAAGACGATGCGGCCCGACGGGTCATCCTCGACGTTTACGCGCCGCTTATCGCTAAGAATGTACCCATTGTCGTCACACAGCGCCGGACATCGGAACTGATTAAATACGCCGTAAATTCCTTCCTCGCCACCAAAATCACCTACATGAACGAGATCGCGGATCTATGTGAGTGTGTAGGAGCCGATATCGGCGAGCTCGCCATCGGCATTGGCCTCGACCATCGCGTCGGCGCCACCTACCTGAATGTCGGTCCAGGGTACGGCGGCTCCTGCTTCCCAAAGGACACGCTTGCACTATTGCGGACTGCGCAGGACTTCGGCGTTTCCCTCCGTATCGTTGAGGAGTCGGTATCCGCGAACAACGCGCGCAAGCGAAGAATGGCACTCAAGGTCATGAACGCCGTCGGTGGATCGGTCGACGGCATGAAGATCGCTATCTTTGGCCTTAGCTTCAAGCCCGATACTGACGACATGCGCGACGCCCCGTCGATACCCCTCATCGAGACGCTGCAAAGGCACGGCGCAGCCATTCAGGCGTTCGACCCGGCCGCCATGTTGGAAGCTCGAAAAGTGCTCGATGACCTGACCTTGTTCGACAATCCCTACGACTGCGCGCGTGATGCCGACGCGCTGGTGATCGTGACCGATTGGGACGTTTTCAAGTCGTTAGACCTCAAGCGACTGCGCGAAGATATGAAGGGCGACAACATCATTGATCTGCGCAACATCATTTCGGTTCCCGAAGCTGCGCTGCATGGTCTGCGGGTGACCAATCTTGGGTCCGCGACGCCCCGCGCGCGTGAAAACATGGCCCGAGAGACGCCGCCCAGTTGGCGCGCACCGTCGCCGTCCGCCAGACGGGTCGGTGTCTTGGCCAAACCGCATCCCCATTAGGCACAGGAGAGAGAAATGCGAAGCTATATCTCCGCACTGACAATGGTTCTGGTCGCCGCTAGCCCAACAATTCTGTCGCCAGCGTTTGCAGCGAATACTCCGCCACAAGACGCTACTCCAATGAACGCGAAGGAGCTCTCTGCACTCTATTCCGGCAAGAGCTGGGCTTGGAGGGACGGTGCGGGCTACCTGCAACCGGACGGTCGGAGATTCACCGCCTGGAGCCGTTCGAATGACAAGTTGACCTACGCCGAAGGACAATGGCGCGGCACAGACAGCGGAAGACTGTGCTTTCTCGCGAATTGGTAGACGAGCAGTGGCGTCTATTTTCATCGAACCTGTTTCCGCCACATGCAGAGCGCCGGCACGATCTATCAGATGCGAGAACCCGAGGGCGACTGGCATATTTTCAAGCACGCATCAGTAAAGCCAACTGACGAATTCAACAAGTTGACCCCCGTCAATCTTGTTTCCGTGATGCTCGACAAGGCTAGGGTCGCTTTGAAACACAATTAGTGAAACCTCAAGCTTGCTGGTAAGCGGGCAGACGACAGGAGTAGGAAAATGAGTAAGACCACGAGGTTTGCGCCGATACTGGCAAACTTGACGATCATCGCCGTGATTGCGGCGAGTGCTGCTGGGGAGATGGCGAGACCCTCGCCGGCCCAAGGGGCGGCGAGCGCGCCTGTCGACAACAGGCCGGTTGCGGTTCCTGGCTCCTTGCAATTTGGAGTCTATGATCCGCACGCCGACTTTAGCTCGGATGCCTCGGTAAAGATCGAGCACTTGTTCATGCCTTGGCAGGACGTCGATCTAGCGACGTTGGCGGCAGCGGATGTTTATGCGCGTGAGCGGGGTCGATCACTCTTAATCACCGTCGAACCCTGGAGCTGGTCAGAAAACAAACGCATTAAGTCTGATGCCCTCCTCAGGGGAATACTGGCTGGTCATTATGATGGCAATATCTCAGCGATATGTGGTGCTGCGAACAAACTTCAAGCGCCCACGACAATTCGTTGGGCGCAGGAGATGGAGGACACAACAGGTCGTTTTTCATGGGCTGGATGGGCGCCCGCGGATTACAAGGCGACCTATCGCAAGTTTGTTGACGAATGCAGGACTGTCGCCCACAACGTCAAGTTTATGTGGTCGCCGATGGGTATGCCGACCCTGGACAAATATTATCCTGGCGACGACGTTGTCGACTCGGTAGGTCTGACGGTTTTCGGGCTGCAGAAATTCGATCGCGACAATTTTGGTCGGGATCGCACGTTCGCCGAAATCCTCAAGCCGGGCTACGATATAGCCTCAAGGTTCGACAAGCCTATTTACGTTGCCGAACTCGGCTATGTCGGCAACCGCGACTATGTCCGCAACTGGGCGTCCA
>Ga0302326_10005820_pt1 | contig 27915 bp, 21 predicted proteins | sample Palsa_T0_3_FD_202264 | JGI IMG/M metagenome (GOLD analysis project Ga0302326, IMG submission 202264) | Peat permafrost microbial communities from Stordalen Mire near Abisko, Sweden - Palsa_T0_3 | ecosystem: Environmental > Terrestrial > Soil > Palsa > Peat permafrost | place: Sweden: Abisko... | reverse complement strand
CCATTACATTCCGCGGATACTCTTCTGCCCCCACCCCGGCATACTAGATATTGGGGCTACCTGAGTCAAGGGGATACCCATCTCGCTTGAATTTGGCTGGTCATGGGACTACCTCGTCGGCTGGCAAACCGGTCGATTTTCTCGCCGAGTTCGCCCCCTGTCAAGGTCAAAGAAACGTCGTGTCAAAGAAACGTCGTCAAAGAAACACCTCGTTAGGGACTGTCTAGTTAATTCGTGGTAATTCCTGGGCGAACCGACGAAAGACGGATGGACGGAAGAAAAGGACCGTGCTACTCGAGCATCATCTTAGTCATGGGGCTGTGCTTTAGTCGCAACCGGGAGTTCCGGTAACAGGTATCCGTAGATCCCGGCGAACTCAAAGCCGCTAAAGCCAACGTAGCCAGCCCAACCATAATGATGCAGACGTACGCTCGGTACGGCCTGGGTGAAGATCAATTGATACGGGGAGAAGGCACACTCGGCCCCGTAGAGATCGTCGGCAAATTCATAGGCGGGGCCGTTGTCGACTGTCGCGTTCGGGGGTGCCGCCATCGTACCGCTCGCAAGCTGTTCGTAGTCGCAAGACGGGTCCCCAGCGGGATCTGCGAAGTTGAGAGTGGCCGAACTTTGGGCGAACGCCACGCTGCAGGCGAGAACGCAAGCGAAGATAACACCGATCAGTTTCATTGAAATTTTAAAAGAACGGTTGTCATTGTTCCGTCAGACCCGGTTTCCGTCAATACGTGAAAAGTACTATCGCCCCGGGGGTCATGGCTCGAAGGAAGCGGTTCAGGATTACCAAATCGAACCCCACACACAGGAAGGGGCTGGTTTCAGCCTGCGGAAGCAACGGCCGGCCACCTATTCACGATAGGGGCGCGTCGGTCGGATTGCCCGTGATCTGGTCCGAGTCGCGGCACCATCGGACACTACAGGAATGCTTTTCAGAGCCTGCGCGCGCTGCTGAAATTCCTCGGACCAGCATGGAACGGGCGTAGCCGCAAAAGATCATCGGAGGGTGGTCATCGATCTTGGCAGGATTGCTTCTGCGGGTCGAACCGAAGCGACGCGGTCCGCCGGGGGCCAAGATGTTGGACGTGCCTGACAAAACATGAATCAGCGCGACCAAGGTAGGGTTATTACCAGCGGTGTGAATGTTGTGATTGGCGCCGAAAGCGAGCCCTTGCTTCCGACGGCGAGTCATGTTTGAATTCGTCGACAACCGTCGAGATGGAGGACTCTCGGGGTGACGCTCAGGAGGCAGGTGTAGCGATTGAACCCTAGATTGAACCGAAGAGAATTCTTAAAAGCCTCCGGGGCGGCATCCTTTGCGCGGCTGTGGCCACCCACCCCTTTCGCCAGTCCCGCGGCCCGGCGAAAGCGTCCTTCGGACCCAAGTTGGCCCTCGAGCGCAGCGTGGAAGCGCCTCAACGAGGCGGTTGGCGGCAACCTGATTCAAGTCGACTTTCCGATGAAAGCATGCGTGTCCTCGTCCGAGAGCGCGGACTGCAAAACACTCTTCGCAAACTTGAAGAACCCGTACTATATCGGCGACAACCCCGGCATCACCCAAACCCTGGGCTGGGTGGACGGTTGGGCCACCAAGCCTAGTGTCTACGCCGTCGCTGCAAGAAATGCCGGCGACATCGCGGCCGCCGTTGATTTTGCCCGCGACAACAATCTGCGCCTCGTCGTCAAAGGGGGTGGACACAGCTATCAGGGCACATCGAACGCGCCCGATTCTCTGCTGATTTGGACCCGTCCTATGCATGACGTCACCATCCAGCAAGATTTCGTTCCTGGTGGTTGCAAGTCCGCTCCTCAGCGGGCCGTCACGGTCGGATCTGGAACAATTTGGATGCAAGCTTATGACGCCGTCACCACCCAGGCCGGCGCCTATGTGCAAGGCGGCGGCTGCACCACCGTCGGCGTCGCCGGCCTGATTCAAAGCGGCGGGTTCGGCAGCTTCTCGAAGCACTACGGGATGGCGGCCGCTGGCCTCCTGGAAGCCGAAGTCGTTACCGCCGACGGCAGAGTGCGAATCGCAAACGCTTGCACAAATTCGGATCTGTTCTGGGCCCTGAAAGGCGGCGGAGGCGGCAGTTTCGGCGCGGTCAGCAAATTAACCCTGCGCGTGCGAGATCTTCCAGAACTCGCCGGAGGCGCGAATTTCATCGTCAAAGCTTCTTCCGAGGAAGCCTATCGCCGCCTGATTCGCCACTTTGTTGGCTTTTATCGCGAAGCGCTCTTCAACGATCATTGGGGCGAACAAGCGCACTTCTCTCCCGACAACAAGCTCGAGATCAGCATGGTTCATCTGGGCCTGGAGACAGAGCAATCGCGAAAAGTCTGGCAACCATTCCTCAATTGGCTGAAGCAGTCTTCGACCGCCTATACGATCGAAGCCGAGCCCGAAATCGGCAGCATGCCCTTCCGGCATTGGTGGGATGTCGACTGGAGCAAAGAACATCACCGCGACGTTTTCAACACCGACTCCCGCTCGAGCGCCAGCCCAATCAACGTGTGGTGGAACGGCGACGCCGGCCAAGTCGGCTGGGTCGTCTGGGGTTTCGAGTCGCTCTGGATGCCCGCATCGTTGCTTGAAGACGATTCGCAAGAAAAGTTGGCCAACGCCTTGTTTTCAGCCTCGCGCTTCAGCCGGGTGGAGCTTCATTTTAATAAGGGGCTTGCTGGCGCGCCTTCAGAAGCCATCGAGGCGGCAAAAGACACCGCGATGAATCGCTCGGTGTGCGGTGCCTTTGCGCTCGCCATCGTCGCCGACGGCCAAGGGCCCGCGTATCCCGGAATTCCCAATCACGAACCCGACGTTGCGAAAGGCCGCAAAGCCGCCGGCACCGTGCATCGCTCGATGAACGAACTCCGCGCCGTCGCCTCCGACGGCGGAGCCTACGTCTCCGAAAGCAACTTCTTCGAGTCCGACTTTGAGCGTTCCTACTGGGGCGACAACCACGCCCGCCTCGCCCAAATCAAAATGAAATACGATCCCGATGGCCTCTTCTTTGTCCACAACGGAGTCGGCTCAAAACAGTGGACTCCCGACGGCTTCACCAGGCTCTGAACTTCGGCGGTGTCCAAATTGGCTGGGAATTCCCCCCGAGAATCCGGGATCGGGTCAATGGCCCGGAGAGTGAATGGCCCGGAGAATGGATCGCACGGTCTGAGTCTGAGGCCGCGCAATCGAGAATTGCCGTTTCAGTCTGCTTCAAGCCAACGCATAGAGGTACTCGACAAAGGAGCGCACTGCGCCATCCATTCCCGCCACTTTCGGATTGGTGGAATCGATCAGATAGTACTCATTCGGAGCATGTGCGCCGGTCCCATGCCCTGCTCCGAAATGACCGGCCGGAAGATTGAGAGGTTCGGAAGTGAAGATGTATCCAGGCCAGGAACCGGCGGATCGCGGCCACAGCACGGGATCCAGACCGAGCTTACGGTAAGTCGCAATTTGCGCTTGGATGAGCTTGGTATCCTGCGAGGTCTGCGTCGGATCGTAGCCGCCACTCATATTGACTTCTATATCGCCAAAGCCGTGTCGGGCAAGATGCTCCTTCAGAAGCGCCAGCGTACCAGCAGCCGTCATGTCAGGCACCAGCCGCATGTCAATCTTCGCGACGGCGCGATGCGGCAGAACGGTCTTGCCGCCGGGACCTGTATATCCTCCGACCAGGCCCTCGATATTGATGGTGGGTTTGGACTCGAGTAGCACGAGCGAGTCAAGCCAGTTCGTGTCATGCACCCAATGCTCGACTCCAAGCTGTTGCTTGGCCGTCGCTTCACTGCGGCGAGCGGCCACATCCTGAATCATCTTCATCTGTGCCGGAGTGAGCGGCTTTGCCTTATCAAAAAAGCCCGCCACCGCAGGCGTGTGTCCGTCGGCTTCGATCAGCGTGTTGAGCGCTTGCACTAAGTGCCACGAGGGGCTGTCCACCTGTGCCTCAAGGCTCGAATGAACGTCATGTTTAGGTCCTCGTCCCCACCGCTCACCGCTCGAAACCAGTTCGAGCTCAACTACGCCTTTGGCGCCTAAGGATATCTCTAAGCTTCCATTCAGGTCCTGGCCAGCCTCTGGCACGAAAATGCCGACGCATCTTTTCAAGGCCGCGGTCACCTTGGGCTGGCGGACAACCTCGGGAAAGTGAGGAGAACCAATCTCTTCTTCCCCTTCACAGACGAGCACGAGATTTACGGGCAGCGTTTTTCGCGCTGCCTTAAAAGCATGAAGAGCGCCTAAAAAGGCTGTTTCAGGACCCTTCTGGTTCACCGCACCGCGACCGACGCAGATCCTGCCCAACCCTTCCTTGTCGACAATCCGCCCTTCGAGCGGAGGCGACGACCATTCCGACGGATCGAACTGTTTCACGTCGTACATGAAATAGACGCCCACGGTGGTTGGCGCCCCTGAATCAAGCGTGCCGAAGACCCCAGGCTTGCCCGATGTGGGCACAATCTCGACGTTCGCGAATCCGGCATCGCGAGCCAGTTGCACCATATAGTCAGGTCCCTGCGGATAGTTGCGGTTCTCGGCCGCAATCGAAGGCAAAGCGATCCAGTCCTGCAGGCGCTTGACGTTCTCGTCATGGATCTTCGGTATTTGACTGAGCACCAACTGGAGGTCGGGTGCGTCGGCGGAGAAAGCAGAGGTTGGTAACGCGGCGAAGGCGGCTCCAGCAAGTGCGCTGTGGATGAACTCTCGACGATTGAACGTATTTTGGTTCGAGTCAGTCAATCGATCCCCCGTTGCCCGAACAAAGATGTTGTCCGTAGCTGATCTCAGAATCAGTTCTCGAAACAGAACGATCTGCTTTTATCGAAGGTCATCATACCAGTCGGATTCCGAAAGGCCAGCAATCTTTGCCAGCAATCTTTGCGAATCGGCAACGACGCCTGCCTCCGGCGATTCGCCCATGATTCCGAGGACACGCGATTGGCCGGAAGAAAAGATTCCCTGTGCCGGACACCGCCCAGGGGACGCCGATTGACTGCCTGCTTTGTTGTTCTAGGACGACGCGATCGCAGCGCGCAATTTTCGCAATTCGGCGCTGTCCATGGCGACGAAACAAAACGGCTGTAAACCGATCGGAGCTGCCGAACAGGGGCTGAGCAGTTTCGCCATGGCAAGCACGGACCCGACTTCGGTCGAAAACAGCAGTTCGACAACTGCTCCTGAACGGAACGGTTTGAGCACTCGCAGCAACCCGCCTGTGACAGAAATGGTCTGAAGCCGGGCGGACGAGCGTTGTCCGTCTCCAAAACGTATCATTGCGAATGGCATGCCTGGAAGTTGGACGCGGACGGGACGGAGCGTGCAGGGTGATGGGGGGGAGGTTACCATGCAAGCTAACAATGCTACGAAAACGATGCGTCAGGCGAGATTACTAAGGCACGTGTACGATCCGAACGCGGAAAACAGACCGTCCGTGTTTTGCTCTCTCGGCACGATGGCAGAGTAGCCCGCATAAGCGGATGGGGGCTTGTTCCTGTACTTTTTGTATCCGAGAGCGGTCAGTCGAATCACGCCCCGAACTTGTTCTTCCACCAAGCCTTCGTTTCTCAACCCCGAGATTACCAAACGGGCAGAAGAGGAATCGACGGTTTGCTTGGACAAGGTGACAAACTGATCGCAATCCTGTTCGTAGCGGAGAACGAGCGAAAGAAGAAGACTGTCCCGGATGTTTTGCACAGGCATGAGGCGATCTTAGGCATTGGAGCGGGCCCCCGGAATGGCCCTTCGGTGTTGCTCGCGGTCACGTGCGTTCATCGTTGGGGTTGTCCCTTCCGCATGCCTGGGAATGAACATTGGTAACCTTTCGCCCGGCGCGAGTCACGCTTTGGTTAACCGGGATGGAATTGTGACGGATCTTCGTGATTACGATGTTGGGTTGCCGCGCGAGGTCAACCTTTCCCTGCACGGCGGAACACCGCACCCGCCCGCATCTTCCTCAGCAACTGCGCGGGCAGGCCGTCATCGCCGCTTTCTGCTCCATTGCGCTACAATCCGCTCATACTCTGAATCACGAGTTGCTTGGAGGCATTTATGGATCTCGGCTTTCCGGTGATCACCGTAGCCGCTGTCATCGTTGTCATCTACTTGCTGAGTTCCGTGAAGATTCTGGCCGAATATGAGCGCGGCGTCATCTTCCGTCTTGGACGCCTGCTCGGACACGCCAAGGGCCCGGGCGTGATTCTGGTCTTCACCCCGATCGATCGCATGGTGCGCATTTCATTGCGGCAGGAAGCGATCGAAGTCCCGCCGCAGGACGTCATCACCCGCGACAACGTCACCTTGAAGGTGAACGCGGTCATTTTTCTGCGCGTGATCGACCCGAACAAAGCCGTCGTCGAAGTCTCCAATTACGCCTACCAGACTTCACAGTTTGCGCAGACCACTTTGCGCTCAGTGCTCGGCGAACAGGAACTCGACGAATTGCTGGCTCATCGCGACAAGATCAACCTGCGTCTGCAGAGTATCCTCGACACGCACACCGCACCCTGGGGCGTGAAGGTGGCGAACGTGGAAGTCAAGCAGGTGGATATGCCCGAGTCGATGTTGCGGGCCATGGCCAAGCAGGCCGAGGCGGAACGCGAGAAGCGCTCGAAGATTATCCACGCAGAAGGCGAGTTCTCGGCCGCCCAGCGCCTGGTGGACGCCGCGCATTTGTTGTCGTCTGAGCCGGCCAGCATCCAGTTACGGTATCTGCAGACGCTTACCGAAATCGGGGTCGAGAAGAATACGACCGTCGTGTTCCCGGTGCCGATCGATTTCTTCTCCGGTTTGCAGAACCTGCTTGCCGGCCCGAAAACACCCACCGCGCCGGCCAGCATCTAGAGGTCGCCGATCAGTCGACGTCGACCCAGTTCGTAAAGGGGGCGGCGAGCGATCGATTTCGGGAGCTTGCGGTATCGCTGAAGCGATGCCCTGATACGAACCGGGACTTTTTTCAACAATCCGCTCGAGGTCAAAATCTAGTTCTCATGCCCACGGCACAGCAGGATACCGAAATCACCCTTAGCACCGGTCGCATGCTGGTCATTTTTTTCACCTTTGTTCTGGTCTGCGCCTTTTTCTTCGCGATCGGCTTCTTGCTGGGCAGGAAGACCACGATGGCTCGCGCGGACGGACTGCTGGGCGTTTCCGCTAGCGCGCCATCGACCATCGTTCGGCCCTCGGCTGCAAAAAACGACCCTGCCCAACCAACGCCGCAGTCGGGCGATTTTAGCTTCTACAAAGCCGTGGGTGAAAAAAACGCCAACCCCGCGCTCACAGCGCCGGATTCCAGGGCGACCTCAACCACCGCAACCCCAAGCGCGGAAGCGCCGGAGGACGCGAGCGACCCCCGGAGCGCTGCGGCCTCGACTCCCGGGTACTTTGTGCAGGTTGCCGCGGTCAGCCGGCAGGAAGACGCCGACGCTCTGGTTGAGGCTCTCAAGAAGAAGCAGTATCCGGCGTTCATTGCGAACAATTCTTCATCCGACAAGTTCTATCACGTCCAGGTCGGGCCCTACCCCGAGTTGAAAGACGCGGAAGCCATGCGCTCACGGCTCGTCGGCGATGGGTACAATCCGATTGTGAAGAAATGAGCTAGGAGCGTCGAGCCGGGGCCGGTTGTCCGGCGACTGGTGGCTCGCAGGTTCCTTTCTGTTAACCTTCCTCATCATGTCTGACGCCGCGCTCAATTTCGATCGCTTTCTGCACGCGATCGCCGATCCGACTCGCCGCCGGATTCTGCAGGCACTCAAGGAAAAGGGCGGATGCTCCCTGGGCAAGGAAACCGGGCTTTGTGCCGCCGATATCGAGCACCGCGTGAAGCTGGCGCAGCCGACCGTTTCGCATCACATGCGAATTCTCGAAAAGGCCAACCTGGTGGAGGCGACCAGAGAGGGACACTGGCGATGGTACCGGCGCAATGAAAAATTGATTGCCGAAATGACGCGGGGGTTGAAAGGACAACTTTAGGAGCCCGATGCGACCGTCCCGACCTTCGCCGCAGAGCCTGAAAGCGCTCTCGGACGAAGATCGAGCGGCATCGCTCAGGCGATGCCCAGATCGGAACCGCACTGGCACGACCACCCGGGGCGGATCGGGCAGCTACCCTCCGGCGCGCGCCACCGAGGCCTTTCCTTCGTTCTGGTCATTGTTCCTGCCCCCCGAGTTCCTGCCATAGCTCGGCGTGGCAGAGCTGCTATTCCTGTGCATCAGATTGCGAACATGTGAGATCAGATCCGCCATCTCAAACGGCTTGGAGAGCGACGGCACATTTTTCTCCTGGAGGAAACTTCTGGTCGGCTCGTCGGTCAGGGAGGAAAATGTCAGCAGCAGCCCCTTCTCCTGTCCGGGGCAGTTTTGCGTGATCCAGGCATACATGTCCTGCGCGCTGCGCCCTCCCGGCATACGGCCATTCATCACGATCACGTCGAAAGAGCCCTGGCGGAGCCGTTCCTGGGTGTCGGCTACGCTCATCGAAGTTGTGACTTCGGCTCCCGCACCGACCAGTACGTCCCGTTCAAATTCGAGCACCGCTTCTTCGTCTTCGACCACCAGCACGCGCCCTCTCAGCACCGACTCCCAGCGGCCGGGCGTTACCGTCTCCGGCAATGCGAGCTTCTCGCTGGCCAGGAAACGGACGGCGATCGTAGCTCCGCCCTCTTCCCGGTTGCGGGCAACGATTTCGCCGCCATGTTCTTTGACGATTCCGTAGCAGATGCTCAACCCGAGGCCGGTGCCCTTGCCCACGGACTTGGTGGTATAGAAGGGATCGAAAATCCGGCCGGGGTCCTTGATTCCCGGACCGCTGTCATCGAATTCCACGCATACGTAGGCGTCCTGCTTGAAAACGCGCACTTTCAGCACGCCGCCCGGGCTGCCCTCGCCGCCGCTCTCTACGATGGCATCGAGCGCGTTGTTGACGATGTTGAGAAAGACCTGTTCCAACTGATGCGGATCGCCCACCACCGAAGGCAGGTCGGCTGCAATTTCGCGTTCCAGGGAGACGTTGTTCACCTTCAAATCGTATTCGCGCAGGGTAAGCGCCTCTTCGAGCACCTTGCGCAAGTCCACTTCCTGTTTTTCCGGCTTGCGCTGGCGCGCGAAAGAAAGCAGATTCTGTACCACCCGGTGAGTTCGCTGGGCCTGCTTGAACAGCTTGGTCACGTAATCGGCGGAACGGTGATCGAGGCCCGCGCCTTCCAGCAGTTGCGCGTAACCAAGGATGGCGGTCAGCGGATTATTCAACTCATGCGCCACCCCAGAAATCAATTGGCCCATGGCCGACATCTTCTCGCTCTGCAGCAGTTGCTCCTGGGTCCGGCGCAAGTCTTCGTATGCCCGGCAAGTCTCCTCGTAGAGCTGAACCTTTTCGATCGTGGTCGCCAGTTGTCGGCTGATCGCGACCAGCAGATTCTCATCGTTGCTCGAATAGTGCCGGTCTTCCTTGCTGACAAGGCCCATGACGCCGATGGGCTTGTCCTTACCCCAGAGCACAACCCAGATCCAGTAGGGCGACTGGTCGGCAGACACAAACTCCACCACCGCGGGCGGGAGGTGCGGCATAAAATCCTGCGTCACCACTTCGGCGCGCGAGCGCATCACCAGATCGCCCAGCCCGTCGGGAAAGACGACTTCCGACATGAGCACGCGCGCCTCGCTGCGCGAGCCCCACCCCGCACGCCGACGGTAGGTGCCCTCCGGTTCCGCGGCCAAATAGACCGAGCCGGTCTCGGCTCCAAACAGCGAAATCGCCTGGCGCAGGGTCAGGTTCAGAATTTCATCCAGATCGAACGACTGAGTGGCAATGACGGCCATCGCATTAAGCGCGTTCAACTCGCGATTGCGTCGCCGCATTTCGTCTTCCGAGCGTTTCTTCTCCGTGATATCCAGAACGAAGCCCTGATAGCGTTCAATGCGTCCGTTCAGATCGCGCGTTGCAAAACAGCTCTGCGCCACCACCAGCAGCGTGCCATCCTTGCGCCGCATCGTGATTTCAAAGTTACGCACATAGTTGTGCGCCTCGATTTCCTTGAGAAAAGCTTCCCGCTCGCCGTCGACCGAGTGCAATACGCTCCCCATGTCGAGGGCCCGCAACTCGTCCCGGCTGCCGTAACCAAGCATGGTGACAAAGGCGTCGTTGCAGTCGAGCAAATCGCCCTTCGGGGTGGCGACGAAGACGCCTTCCTGCACCTGCTCAAACAACGTACGGTACTTTTCTTCGGCGATCTGGCGAGCGGTGGTATCGTGCACCACATGGATGGTGCCCCGAGGCTGGTTTCCCTGCTCCACATACGAGGAAGTGGAGACGATCGATTGCCCTCCGAAACAGGGATCGATGCCTTCGGTCAGGCCCGAACCGCGTTCGCAATACGGGCATCTGTTCCAGCCACGCTTTTGCGGTAGAACCTCTTCGCACAGTTTGCCGATTACATCGGCCGGCGCCTTCCCCAATCGCTGTTGCAGCGCGTGATTTGTTTTGAGGAGGCGGAAGTCCGCGTCGTGCGCGAGAATCAGATCTTGAATGGAATCGAAGGTATTCATCCACTGCCGCTGCGAGCGCAGCACTTGCTCGAGCAAGCGCAGACTTTCGGAGGCAATCCCCAACGCCTGCGCGGCTGTTTCCAGAAACTCCAGTTCTTCGCGGGTGTGGCGGCGCCGAGAGCAGCCAAGCGACAGCATTCCGATGACCGATTTTTTTCCCCGTACCGGCAGCAGGACCACGTGATGAATGGCGTGCTTGGCGAGTCGCACCCGCTCCAGTTCTGAGAACTCCGAGAGCTTCACCACCACCGCCCGGTTTTCCTGGAGGATGCGGCCCTGGGCTTCCTCGGTTCCGACTCGTCCGGCAGCCCGCAGAGATTCGGGCGATAAACCTGCATGCAGCGACGGCACCAGACGATCGCCTTCCATCAACTGAAACCACGCGGCTTTCGCTCCCACCACGGCTTTCAGTTTTTCGAGCGCGGACTGCATCATGGGGGCGCGATTCTGGGCGCCGGCGATGGTAACCGCCAACTCATTCAGAAAAACCAGCCGCCGGATGCGCAGCCGCGAATCGTCCAGTGCCAGGAGCAGGATGCTCGAACCGCACAGCACTTCGGCCAACAGATAGCCTTCGCTCGGAATGCGATTGGTGAAGGGCGGCCAGTTGAGATTCAGCGTCAGCAGCCCGGCACCGAACAGGAGAGACCCAAGACCGATGCGCCCGAACCGGTTGCGCAGCAGTTCGACGGCTGCTCCGGCTGCAATCAGCCGGCAGGCTACATCCAAACCCAATTCGAGGTTCCTTGAATCCGGGAAATAGAGCGGCCGCGTGGCGGCGCAGACCATCATCACCGACAAGATGGCGAGCAGCGCCGTGAGCGCCCGGCGGGCGTGCACCGACATCAGCGCGGCCGCCGCGAGCAACCCCATCGCCAGCACAAATTCGGCCTGGGCGAATTCCGCCATCCACTTCGAGGTGGCGTGCAATTCGCTCACACCCGCTGCCCAGTCCATGGTCCAAAGAAATGCCCCGTAGACGAGCCAACCCGCACTCCAAGTCAGCAGATATCGTTCCCGAAAAACCTTGAAGAAAAGCAGGCTGGCCACCACCAAGATCAGGGTGGCGGTTTCCCGCGCCGTCAACCCATGGGCGGAGAGCACGTCAACCCAAACCGCGATTGGACCGGCAGGATTCATAGATAAAAACATGATGCGAAACGCACGAACACCAACGCTTCGAACGCCTAAGATTTCAAGTATCGCGCTCGATCGGGCGCGCTGCACGGATTTCCGTCTCCACTTGGTTACTTTCGGAATGTGAAGTCGTGGCCTAAAATGGGCGATACATTCACTCATCCCATGCCTAATGACCGCATTCTCGTCGTGGACGACGAGGAAACGATCCGTGAGATTGTTTCCTCGATGCTTGGCGGAGCCCATTTCCAGACGCGCCAGGCTGGCAGCGGCATCGAAGCGCTCTCGATTCTCGAATCGGGCGAGGAATTCGATCTGGTACTCTCCGACCTGATGATGGCGGAGATGGATGGGATTGCCCTTCTCGAACGTGCCAAGGAACGCTACCCCGACATGCCAGTCGTGATGGTCACCGCGGTCCACGACATTCAGGTCGCCCTCCAGGCTCTGCGCAACGGAGCCTACGATTATCTGCTCAAACCCTTTGAGCGAGAGCAACTGCTGGCCACGGTCCGCCGAGCGCTAGAGAATCGCCGCCTGAAGCGCGAAAACGATGCCTATCGCACCAACCTCGAGGCCTTGGTCGCCGCCCGCACCCAGCAATGGAAAACGGCGCTTTCGAACCTCGAGAAATCCTATGACATCACTCTCGAAGCCCTGGGCGATGCGCTCGACCTCAAGGACGCCGAGACCGAAGGCCACTCCCGACGCGTAACCGCCTATACCATCGCGATTGCACGCAAAATGGGATTGTCGAAAGAAGAAGTCGACGTCATCGCCCGCGGAGCCTTCCTGCACGACATCGGCAAGATGGCCATTCCCGACGAGATCCTGAACAAACCCGGCAAGCTCACGCAGAATGAAACCGCCATCATGCGCGAGCACTGTTACCGGGGATACAAGATCATCTCCCGGATCCCGTTTCTTTCAGAGGCTGCCGAAATCGTGTACTCCCACCAGGAGTGTTATGACGGAAGTGGCTATCCACGCGGTCTGAAGGGCGACGAGATTCCGCTCGGCGCACGAATTTTCGCGATTGCCGATACGCTCGATGCGATGAGATCCGACCGTCCTTACCGTAAGGCTCAAAGCATCGAGGCCGCCCGCAAGGAAATCGAACTCTGGGCCGGTCGCCAGTTCGATCCCCGGATTGTGAAGATATTTCTGGAGATGCCCGACAATATCTGGGAGGATCTGCGGGACGACATCAATGCGGCGAATGCCTCTTTTCCGAAGGTGTAACGGCGAACACTGCTGGCTGAGTTTGCGAGGCTGACCCGAGGAACCCACGCAGCATTTTCCCGTCCGGCGCCAGGCATCGTTTTCCTGTCATCCCCTCATCCAATCGAGCAGTGAAGTCGATCCAAACGGCCCCCACCGCGGTTGTGTGCTGCCGTTCTGGGGTGAAAGAACCGGCGCCCGCCAGCAAGCGCCTGTTTCGCATCTGGCGGGCACGACCGGGATTCTTCATTTTCCCTTCGCCCGATTCGCTCCCCTCGCATTGATTCGACTGCAACTTTCGTATCTGGTCGCGTTCCGACAACCGAGGTGTATAACGGAAGCAAGATCGGGAGAAATCCGATGAAGACCCTGATGGTCACCATTTACGCTTTTTTCCTTCTGAGTTCTCTCTCGGCCGCGCAGAGTTCGGCGCCCGGCCCCTGGCCGAACACTGTTCTTGTGGGCGCCGAGGGCAAGTTTGAAACTGCGCCGGACACCGCACTCCTCCAGTTCAACATCTCCGCCCAAGCCGGTAGCGCCAAAGAAGCCTACGACCAGGCCGGCAAACAGGCCGAGGCCACGCGCCAGATTATGCGCGCCAATGGTATCGATCCCAAGTCGGCGGAAATCGGCTTCTTTTCTGTGAATCCTCAATACGACTGGAAGAGTCAGACGCACAAAATCGTCGGGTACCAGGTTCGGACCAGTGTCAGCCTTAAGCTCAAGGATTTTTCCAAGATCGGCCCCGTCACCCAGCAACTTGCCGATGCCAGCGTCGGTGAAAGCCAATCGCTCAGCTACACGCTCGACTCGACTGACGAGGCGAAGAGCAAAGCCGTCGCCGACGCTTATCGGCGAGCGCGCATTTCCGCGCAGTCCCTCGCCGATGCCAGCGGTCGCACGCTCGGCGAACTCTCCTATGCCACCGTCGATACCTCGGAGAACATTCGGGTGCTTGCGCCTCTGGCGCGGCGTGCGATGCCCATGGCCATGGCCCAAGTGCCCACCCCGACCGAGGAGTTCTCGCCCCAGAACGTGACGGTTACTGCACACCTCAGCGCCATGTTTGTTTTGAAATAGAGATGATGGGTGAAGGGTTCGGCGTCCTTGCCCCACGAAACGGGCGAGCGTTCCCCCACCGTGAAGCGATGGTTCGAACCTTCGTCAGTCGTCTTGGAGGCTATTCGTTTGGAACGTTATTCGTTTGGAACAATGACCTCGTGTCGTGAGGAAATCCGACTCGCGTCCACGGCGACTTCCCGCTGGATCTCCATCTCGATCGAAGCCCCCCGTTCGAGCCTTATATCGGCGCCCCGCGAGAGCATTCCTACGGCCAGTCCAGCGACTCCCCCGATGCCGGCGCCGATGCCGGCGCCTTTCCCTCCGTCGGTGATCGCACCGATGACCGCTCCGGTGGTGGCGCCGCCCACGGCTTCCTTGGCTTTTTTCCCGGCGTCGCTATCTTCACGAATCGTGCCTTCGGAATCTTTCATCGAGGTCTTCTCGGCCCCGGGCGTGTTTTCGACCGAACCACCCAGCATCACGGTGTAGCCGTTCGGATAAATCATCGAGGTAAAGTGGACCAGGACCTCGGCGCGTCCCTTGATGTGGCCGCCGCGCTGGACGTGCTCGATCCTTCCCTGGATGTAGGTTCCCGCCGGAACCACGACCCGCTCGTTCACCACATACGGAAAGGCAGTCTCAGCGTAGACCGGATCGCCGTCTTTGGCCGTCTTGGTCGAAATCGCCTGCTTCAGCGAGAGCGGAATCATCGTTCCCGCCGGAATCGTCAGCATAGGCTTGGCCGACTCCACTGCAGGAGCCGCCGGATCGGGGGTGAGTGTCGACTGTGCGGCCGCGATCCCCGCCAGTAGCACAACATAAACAGAAACAGCACGGATGCTCATCGAAGACCTACCTGAACCTAAATTTTAGTAACACGCTTGCAATTCAGATGCGCTCAGTAGAGCGCCGGTTAGCTGCGGCCGGTTCCAACCTGCCCAGCACGGGTAATTGTAGCCGAGGAGTATGCCAGGAGTTACAGGAAAACGGCGGCGGGCTATCGAGTGGTAGTCGGGCCGATGGATCGGCGCCCTATTTGTACAACAAATATTTTTCCCGCATGAGCACAAATCCGTCCAGCTGTTCCTGCCAGTCCTCGGCGATCCGTCTGGGATCCTCGCCCGCCGCGATCGCTTCGAACACAGCCTGGTTCACCAGCAAGTCGGCCATCTTCTCGAGCCTAAAGTCGTTCGGATAGAGCTTATGCAGTGCCGCCGCCAGCTCAATCCCCAATTCTGGAGAGTCCAGAGTATTACGATCCGTAACCATCAGGTTCACGCCTTCACACCGTTCCCCGGCAAAATTGCTCGAGGACGGAGCGAAAGTGACGGGCACGAAACGCACACTTTGAATCTCGCGCGCGTTCAAGTAAGACGCGAGTTCTTTGCTCTTCATCCACGGCGCGCCCACCACTTCGAACGGCGTATCTGTGCCTCGCCCCACCGAGACATTGGTCCCTTCAATCATCGCCACCCCCGGATAAAGGGTCGCCTCGGTCAGACTCCGCAAGTTGGGAGAGGTGTTTACCCACGGGAGACCGGTCGAATCGAACCAGTCCCCCCGTTGCCAACCTTCGGTCGCAACCACGTCGAGTCGTGCCCCGATGTGCCGCTCGGCGTTCAACATTTTCGCCAGCTCGCCCAAAGTCATCCCGTGACGCACGGGCTCGGGAAAGTAGTTGGTAAATTTTTCCTGCCCGGCGCCGGAATCAGACATCGGCCCCTGCACAAACGATCCGGTAATTGGATTCGGACGATCCAGAATGATCACGCCAATGCCAGCCTTCGCCGCAGCCTCCAGAAAATATCCCGTCGTGGCCTCGTAGGTATAAAAGCGCGCGCCCGCATCCGCTAGATCGATGACCACCGCGTCCAGTCGCTTCAGCACGTCGGTTGGAGGATGCCGCGCAGCGTCGGTCGCCCCATATACGCTGTAGACCGCAACTCCGCTCGCCGCATCCTTCGTATTTTTGACGTCGGTCGTGTCGAGCGTACCGGTCACCCCGTGTTCCGGACTGAAAATTGCATCGAGCGAAATCCCCGGCACGTTTGCCAGCACGTCAATCGTCCGGCGCCCTTCGGAGTCTATGCCCGTCTGATTGGTCAACAATCCGATGCTTCGCGGAGCGCCGCCTCTTGGCGGATCGAGCGCCAGAAACCGGGTCTGTTCGAGCACGTCGATTCCCGTTTTCACGGTTCCATTCCGCACCGCCAACTTGCGCGACGCGCTCTGCATTTCGTTGTAACCGGTGATCGTTGCCACCCGCATCTTCTCCGCTTCGGCGGGATCGAGCGCGAGCGCCGCGGAGACGGCGGTAGCGACCTTGGTTCTGAGCGACACTGCACTTCCCTTTTCCTTCGGCGGCACCACATTCATGTGCACGGCGTTGGTCAGCAGCACGATGTAAGTCTTCGTCGCCGGATCAATCCACAGCGAAGTGCCGGTGAAGCCGGTATGCCCGAACCCGCCGACCGGCAGCAATTCTCCGCGGTTGGTGGAAAAAGGAGAATCGATGTCCCACCCAAATCCGCGCACCGCCGTTCCATTCACCGGCTGCTGGGGTGCCGTCATCTTCGCAATCGTCGCCGGAGTCAGAACCCCTCGCCCGCCATCGAGCAGAGCTTGCGCCAAAATCGCAAGGTCGTCGGCGGTCGAAAATACTCCCGCATCCCCCGCCACTCCGCCCATCCGGCGAGCCGTAGGATCATGCACCACACCGCGCAGCAGGCGATGATGCTCATCCTCTTCGGTCGGAGCGATCCGCGGCTCCCACGATGGCGGAGGCAGGAACCGCGTCTCGTTCATGGCAAGCGGTCCAAAAATATGCCTGGCAGCATACTCGTCGAGCGATTCGCCCGAGAGCCGCTCGACCAGCGCTCCGAGAACCACGAAGTTGATATCGCTATAGCCAAACTGCGCGCCCGGAGGCCGCTCCGGAGCCGCTTCAAACGCCAGTCGATACGCCGTCTCCTTTCCTTCCCAGGTCTTGGTCAAATCCAGGTCCTCGCCCAGCCCCGAGTAGTGCACCAGCAACTGCCGGATGGTAATATCCTGCTTCCCGTTCTGTGCAAACTCCGGAAGGTACTTCGCAACCGGATCGTTCATACGAAGCTTGCCCAGCTCCCAGAGCTGCATGATCGCCGTCGTGGTCGCGACCACCTTGGTGAGCGACGCACAATCAAACACCGTATCGAGCGTCATCGGCTCGCGCCGAGGTTCGATGGCGCGGCTGCCGTAAGCTTTCCGATAGGCGACGCGCCCGTCGTGGCCGACGATCACTACAGCTCCGGGAATCTGTTGCTGGGCGATGGCGTCGTTGAGGATGGGATCGAGAACGGAGAGGCGCGAATCGAGTGAAGTCTGAGGGAAAGCGGTTGCGCAGCACAGAATCGGGAGCGCCAGAATTGTCGAGATGATTTTCACTCTTGCTGTGACTGTACACGACGGCCAAGACAGCTCTCAAGCATCCTGAACCGTCGATCGCCCTTCTGGTAACTGCCATCGCCTGAGACCTCCGGTTGCCCGCAGGCGATTCGATGGCGATACTAGGCGGGTCGACGGAACCGGAATCGGAATCGCCATGTTAGTGAGTGTCGTCGGTGCCCTGGCTGCTGTCATTTTGTGGTTGAGGTTGCGGCAGCGGGAGGTCGGCGAAGCACGGGGATGGCCGCAGACCGAGGCAACGATCGAGTCCGGGGAAGTCGAGTCTGTTTCCTCCCCGGACGGTCGCTCGAAACTTCCTGTATTCGCCTTTTTGTACCAGGTCGAAAGCGCATACGATTCCGGACGCTTTGCGCTCCGCCCTTATCTCACCGATCCGGGCGAATCGCTTTTTGCCCGAATGGCCGGCCGAAAAACTGCGGGTTCATTACGATCCGAATCGCCCCGAAACATGCTTTCTGCCTGACGAGTTCATCGAAGGCTGCAAAGTCGAGCAGAAGATTGGCCTTTCTTTGAATACTTATGGTCCGAAATAGTCCCGCTACTTCCGCTACATCCTGCCTCTTGGCTCCGGCTGCTCCAGTTTGCTATAAAGCCAGCAGGCCCCCTGAGAACGGCTTTGACTTCCGCTCACAATCCGCCGGCCGGCTTTTCCTTCCTCGTGCGCAACCTCGCCGCGCAGGATGATCGATTTCGTAACGCTTTCACCATCGTCGAAAATGCCATCGACGCCCACACCTTCCCCGGCTGCTCGCTCGCGGTCACTTTCCGTGGGGAGCTCGTAGCGCACAAAGCCATCGGCCACTTCACCTACGATCCGGCTTCGCCTGAAGTTACCACCGCGAGCATTTTCGATCTTGCCTCGCTCACCAAGGTCGTCGCCTCGACCACGATGGCCATGATCCTCTACGAACGTGGCCTGCTCGATCTCGAAGCCCCCGTCACGGCCATCGCCCCCGAATTCACGGGCGATGACTTGGGCAGTGACTCTGGCACGGACCCGCGCCGCCGCGAAATCACCCTGCGCATGCTGCTCGCGCACAGCTCCGGCTTGCCCGCGTACGAAAAGCTTTTCCTCGGCGCCCAGACTCGCGCGCAACTTCTGCGAGCTGCCTTCAGCACGAAACTGACTGCTTCGCCCGGTGTGCGGGCCGAATACAGCGACGTCGGCTTCCTCATTTTGGGCGTCATTCTCGAACGCCTGGCCGATGAATCGCTCGCCGCGTTTTGCCAGCGCGAAATCTTCGGCCCGCTCGGCATGACGCACACGACTTTCCGTCCCACACCGGCCTTGAAAGCCGTCATCCCGCCGACCGCCGACGATCACACCTTCCGCCACCGGATCATTCAAGGCGAGGTGCAGGACGAAAACGCGAGTATCCTCGGCGGCGTTGCGGCACACGCCGGCTTGTTCTCGACCGCCGAAGATCTGGCCATCTTCGCCCACGCCCTGCTCAATGGCGGACACCCCATCCTCCGCTCCACTACCGTCGAACTGTTTTCGCGCCGAGAATCTCGCCCTGATGGCACCTCGCGAGCGCTCGGCTGGGATACGCCCTCAGCGCCCTCGCAATCCGGGAAACACTTCTCGCCCCATTCCTACGGGCACCTCGGTTACACTGGCACATCCCTCTGGATCGACCCGGACCGCCAACTTTCGGTAGCTTTAGTGACCAATCGCACATGGCCGGACTGCCAGAACCAGGCGATCAAACAGGTGCGCCCCGCGTTTCACGACGCCTTGATTGAGGCCCTGGGGCGGAACGATTGAAACGCCCGGCTTCGAAGCGCGAATCCTCGAGGCGCAACGTGAACTTCGATCTCCGCCGCCTCGGCACCGAGAAAACCAACTCCGCCTCGGTCGATCTAGATCGCAGGTCCGCGCTCGAAATCGCCCGCATCATCAACCATGAAGATGCCCAAGTTGCTGCCGCCGTGAAGCGCGCTCTGCGGCCAATCGCGCAGGCGATCGATCTCGTCGCCGAGGCGCTTTCCCGAGGCGGCCGGCTCATCTACGTCGGCACCGGGACGAGCGGACGCATTGCCGCCCTTGACGCAGTCGAGTGTCCCCCCACTTTTGATGTCGACCCGCGCATGGTCCAATTCATCATCGCGGGAGGCCCGAAAGCACTGGGTGCAGCCGTAGAAGCTGACGAAGACTCTCGCGAACTGGGCCGCAAGGCCCTCGCAAAGAAGAAGCCATCGAAGAAAGATGTCGTCATAGGGATCGCTGCCAGCGGACGTACCCCCTTCACCATCGGCGCCATCCAATACGCGCGCGCGCGCGGCGCGAAAACCGTTGCCATCGTTTGCAATCCGAAATCCCCGCTCGCCGATGCTGCGCATGTGGCGATCGTTGCCGAGGTCGGGGCAGAAGTACTCGCCGGCTCGACACGGATGAAAGCCGGCACCGCGCAAAAGATGATTCTGAACATGCTCACAACCGGAGCGATGACCCGTCTCGGCTATGTCTACGGCAACCTGATGGTCAACCTCCACACCAAGAACCAGAAGCTGGCCGAACGTGGAGTGAGCATCCTGGAAGAGGCGGCCGGGCTCAAACACTCGGCGGCACGCAAGCTCCTTGCCGCCGCGGGAGGTCGTGTCCCGGTGGCCCTGGTGATGGCGAAGGCGGGGATCGATCGCACCGATGCAGCTCGAGCGCTGAGAGCTTCCCAAGGGCAAGTACGCCGAGCGATCGCGTCCGGCAAAGTCCGCGCCGCCGTCCGGCAATCGTAACCAGGCAATCATGGTTAGGACCACCGTGGTTACGGCAATCGTGGTTAGAATGAAAGCGATGCTATAAGTATTTCTGGAACCACTCACCTATGGATAAGCTTGTAATCCGCGGCGGCAACCCTCTTCTTGGCACCGTTCGAATCAGTGGCGCGAAAAACGCTGCACTCCCTTGCATGGCGGCGGCCCTGCTCACCGACGAGCCGGTGATTCTCGAAAACGTTCCTCAAGTCCGTGACATCGAGACCACCCGCAAGCTGCTGGCCGCGATGGGAGCCGAAGTCGAACTCGGCTACGGACGCGCCCAGCATCGCACCACGATTTGTGCGCGCACGCTGGCCGCTCCCGAAGCCTCGTATGAACTGGTCAAGACCATGCGGGCCTCGACGCTCGTCCTCGGACCCCTCCTGGCGCGCTGTGGGCGCGCTCACGTCTCACTTCCCGGCGGATGCGCGATCGGTGCGCGCCCCATTGACCTGCATATCAAAGGCCTCGAGCGGCTGGGAGCAAAGATTACGCAGGAGCATGGCTATGTCGAGGCCGTCGTCGATCCATCCAAAAGCGATCCGTCCAAAGGCGGACGGCTTCAGGGCGCCGAAATCGTTTTTGACCGAATTACCGTCACCGGCACCGAAGATCTGCTCATGGCCGCCACGCTTGCCGAGGGCGAAACGGTCATGCAGAACTGCGCCCGTGAGCCGGAGGTCGCCGACCTGGCCGCGCTTCTCAATGCCATGGGCGCGAAGATCCACGGCGCCGGCACTTCCACCATTCGCATCAAGGGGGTCACCAAGCTGCACGGCGCGCGTCACCGGATCATTCCCGACCGCGTCGAAGCCGGAACCTTCATCGTCGCCGGAGCTCTCACCGGCGGGGACCTCAACGTCGCCGGATGTGATCCCGCGCATCTCACCGGCATCCTGCAGAAGCTCTCCGAGACGGGCGTGAAGACGGCAGTGAAAGCCGACTCCGTCCGCGTCATGGGCGATCACCCGCTCGCAGCCGCCGACATGAATACGGAAGAATATCCGGGCTTTCCTACCGACATGCAGGCCCAATACATGGCGCTCGCCACCCAGGCCGCAGGCACGTCGATCATCACCGAGAATATCTTCGAGAACCGCTTCATGCACGCGCAAGAATTGGTCCGCATGGGCGCCAACATCAAGATCGAAGGCCGCCGCGCCATCGTACGCGGCGGAACTCCGCTCAGCGCCGCCGCCGTACTCGCCTCGGACCTGCGCGCCTCCGCCTCGCTGGTGCTTGCCGCCCTGGTCGCCGACGGCGAGACGATCATCGACCGCGTCTATCACCTCGATCGCGGCTATGAGAACATCGAAGAAAAACTGAAAGCTGTGGGCGCCGAAATACGTCGCGTCGGCAACATCTTCCCCAAGCGAGCCGCAGCCCTCGCCCAGCCGTGACCGGTAACGATCGTAACCTTCTGACACCCGCCTTGTAAGATTACGATGACGGTCTGATGTTGACCGATCAACAGACTGGATCTCGCCGATCTGCGCCGTCCGTGTCTGCGGTTCGAGTCGTCGTTGCGCCCAGCGACGATAAAGGCGGGCGGGCGCTCAGTCTGGTCCGGTATCTGGCAGTAGGCGCCTGCAATTCCATCTTCGGCTATGGCTGCTTTGCAATGTTCACGCTGCTGCTCACTCCGCTTCTTTCCTACGGATATGTTCTGGCCAGCCTGCTCGCCAATCTCTTCAGCATCCCGTTCGCCTTTTTCGGATATAAGCGGTTTGTCTTCAGGACGCCCGCAAACCGGAAGGAATGGATTCGCTGCGTCGGCGTTTACGCGAGCAGCATGATTCTGGCCGTCGCCGCCCTTCCCTTGGTGGTCGGCGTCATCCGGCGCCATCCCGGCCACCAACGCGGCGCCCCGTATCTCGCCGGCGCAATCGTTCTTGTGTTTTCAATCGTGTTCAGCGTCTTGGTCATCAACCTATTTCCCTCGCAGACAAGAATCAGGGACCGCAAAACGGACTTGGACTCGTTGGCATGACACCCCTCGAATTGAAGCTTCCGAGAAACTTTCGTAACTCCACCTTCCTCGCTCGTGTGTGGGATAACTGAAGTTGCGTAGCGATCGTTCGTCCGATACGTCCCACGGTTGTTAGACAACCGTTGTCAGAAAGACGAGAGGAAACGGAGCATTACCGCGCGCCTAGGGCGCCATCCAGGAACCCAGACTATGAAGGTTGTTGTCCTGTGCGGTGGATTAGGTACCCGTCTCCGGGAAGAAACCGAATTCCGCCCCAAACCGATGGTGGAAATCGGTGGCCGTCCCATCCTGTGGCACATCATGAAGATGTACGCCCACTATGGCATGCGCGAGTTCATCCTCTGCCTGGGATATCGCGGCAACATGATCAAGGATTACTTCCTGAACTACGAGGCCATGAACAGCGATTTCAGAATTCGCCTAGGCCGCAAGTCGCATGTCGAATTTATGGGGGCCCATCACGAGCAGGATTTCACCGTCACCCTCGCCGACACCGGCCTCGAAACCATGACCGGTGGCCGCTTGCAGCGCGTGGCCCGCTATCTCGAGCACGATGACACGTTCCTGGTCGCCTATGGCGACGGCCTGAGCGATGTCAACATCAACTGCCTGCTCGAGTTTCATCGCCAGCACGGCCGGCTCGCAACCGTCACCTCCGTGCCACCCATCTCCCGCTTCGGAGTGCTCGAAGCCGATGCCCAGGGCCAGGTGCAACGCTTCATGGAGAAGCCCAAGGCAAACGGCCTGATCAGCGCCGGTTTTTTTGTTTTCAATCGAGGCGTGCTCGATTACCTCGACGGTCCCGAATGCATCCTCGAACGGGAACCTCTGGAACGGCTGGCGCGCGAAGGGCAACTCATGGCCTATCGCCATGACGGCTTCTTTTTCGCCATGGACACGTACCGCGAATACCAGTACCTGAATGAACTCTGGGCGAGCGAGCAAACCCCGTGGAAAGTGTGGGCGGAATGAATTCATTCTGGCGCGATCGCTCCGTCTTCGTCACCGGCGCTACCGGACTGCTTGGATCGTGGCTGGTGAAGCAACTCATCGAGAGCGACGCCAATGTTGTTTGCCTGGTGCGCGACTGGGTTCCGCAAAGCGAACTCGTGCGCAGCCGGCGTATTGAGCAGGTCACTACCGTGCGCGGCGATATCATCGATCGTGAACTGGTCGAGCGCACGCTCGGCGAGTACGAAGTGGAAGTCGTCTTCCATCTGGCGGCCCAAACCATCGTCGGCATCGCCAATCGCAACCCGGCCTCAACTTTCTCCACCAATATCGAGGGCACGTGGAATCTGCTGGAGGCTTGCCGCCGCTCCTCCAAGGTCTCGTCGATTGTGGTGGCTTCCTCCGATAAGGCCTACGGCGATCAGGAGCATCTCCCCTACAACGAGACAATGCCTTTACAGGGCCGTCATCCTTACGATGTCAGCAAATCCTGCGCCGATTTGATCGCGCAGACTTATGCCGCCAGTTACGACCTGCCGGTCGCGATCACGCGTTGCGGGAATTTCTACGGTGGTGGCGACCTGAACTGGAACCGCGTCGTCCCCGGCACCATTCGCTCCATCCTTCGCGGAGAGCGGCCGGTCGTGCGCTCCGACGGCAATTTTGTCCGGGACTACTTTTATATCGAAGACGGCGCCGCCGCCTACATGTTACTCGCCGAGCGCCTCGCTTCGTATGCTGCGCTTCGGGGTCAGGCTTTTAATTTCTCGAATGAAAGCCAAGTCAGCGTGCTCGAGATGGTGGAGATGATCCTGCGGAAGATGAAGTCTTCTCTCGCTCCTGAAGTGCTCAACCAGGCGAGCAACGAAATTCGTCATCAGTTTCTAAGCGCCGAACGCGCCCGCAGCGCGCTCAACTGGCGGCCGCAGTTCACTCTCGAGTCCGGTCTTGATCGCACGCTCGCCTGGTATCGCGAGTTTTTCGGTGCGCCCACCGCGATGGCCCATGCAGGCAGGGGATGACTCGACCATGGCGGTGACCACGACCATAACGCAAACCAAAACTGCCCGCCAGCTGCGTGAAGAAGTCCGTGCGCTGGTGAAGCAGTACTACGACGTCGCGCTCGCTCCGCAGGCCTTCGTCCCCGGAGAGAGCGTCGTACCCGTCTCGGGCAAGGTGTTTGACAGCACCGAGATCGAATTCCTGGTCGAAGCTTCGCTCGACGCATGGCTTACCACCGGCCGTTTTGCCGCCCAGTTCGAGCGCGAGTTTTCCGCCTTCATGGGCGTGCGTTGTGCATCGCTGGTCAACTCCGGATCTTCCGCCAACCTGGCGGCGCTTTCGTGCCTCACGTCTCCCTCGCTTGGCGATCGCAAGCTCTCCGCTGGAGACGAAGTCATCACCGTAGCCGCCGGATTTCCGACAACCGTAAATCCGATCATCCAAAACGGACTGATCCCGGTCTTTGTCGACGTTCAGCTTCCAACTTACAACGTCGACGTGACCGAGCTTGAGGCCGCGGTCTCCGAACGCACCAAAGCCATCATGCTGGCACACACCCTGGGCAACCCGTTCGACGTCGACGCGGTCATGGAGCTGGCCACCAAGCACAATCTCTGGGTGATCGAGGATTGCTGCGATGCCGTCGGCTCGGTCTACAAAGGGCGCTCGGTTGGCACTTTTGGCCACCTCGCGACCACCAGCTTCTATCCCGCGCATCACATCACCATGGGAGAAGGCGGATGCGTGCTCACTTCCTCTCCCGCCTTGAAGAAATTGGCTGAATCTTTTCGTGACTGGGGCCGCGACTGCTGGTGCGATCCCGGGAAATCCAATACCTGCGGTTGCCGCTTCGAATGGAAACTGGGCGACCTGCCCGCCGGATACGACCACAAATACATCTACAGCCACATCGGCTACAACCTCAAAGCGACCGACCTGCAAGCCGCGGTTGGAGTCGCGCAACTCCAGAAGTTGCCGGGCTTCATTGCCGCCCGGCGCGCGAACTTCGCCAAACTTTACGCCGCCCTGGGCGATCTCGACGACATTTTCATTTTGCCCGAAGCCACCGAGCATTCGCACCCGAGCTGGTTCGGCTTTCCTCTTGCCGTTCGTCCGCACGCCCCGACCACCCGCAACCAGATCGTGCGCTTCCTGGAATCTCGGAACATAGCCACCCGCCTGCTTTTCGGCGGCAACTTGCTACGCCAGCCCGGCTATCGCGACATTCCGCGGCGCGTGATCGGCGATTTACAGAACACCGATTTTGTCATGAACAACGTTTTCTGGATCGGGCTCTATCCCGGCATCGAGCAAGCAATGATCGATTACATGGCGGAGATTTTCCATCAGATTCCAAAAGCCGCCTGCGCCGTTCACGGGGCCTAGGCCAGGCGATCATGAGTTCGCCGGCTGCCAACACCGGTTTGATTTTTTCGAAGGGAGTGCATCACGATGCAGGACGAAAAGAACAGCAAATCCGCAGCCAGCAACGACCAAATCCGACTGGGTTCTAAAATGGTCGGAACCGGACAGCCTTGCTATGTCATCGCTGAAATCGGAATTAACCACAACGGCGATATCGATCTTGCCAAGCAATTAATCAACGTCGCGGTGGGCGCTGGGTGCAGCGCGGTCAAGTTCCAAAAACGGACGATTGATATTGTCTACTCGGCCGAGGAATTGGCGAAACCACGCGAAAATCCGTTTGGACCGACCAATGGCGACCTGAAACGCGGGCTGGAGTTCGAGATCGAAGAATACAAGGAAATCGACCGCTATTGCAGAGAAGTGAAGGTCGATTGGTTCGCTTCCTGTTGGGACGAAGGGTCGGTCGATTTCATCGCGCAGTTTGATGTCCCCTGCTTCAAGATCGCCTCGGCCTCTCTGACCGATGACAATCTGTTGCGGCATACCCGAGCCATCGGAAAGCCGATTCTGCTGTCAACCGGCATGAGCACGATTGAGCAGATCGACCACGCGATCGAAGTCCTTGGCAAGAAGGACTTGATCCTGATGCAGGCATGCAGCACCTACCCAGCGTACTACGAAGAACTGAATCTGCGCGTCATCGACACACTGATCGAGCGCTATGGCGTTCCGGTCGGCTATTCCGGTCACGAGACAGGTTTGCCCTCGAGCGTGGCGGCGATGGTTCTCGGCGCCTGCATCATCGAGCGGCATATCACCCTGGACCGATCGATGTGGGGTTCGGATCATGCTGCGTCGCTCGAGCCCAACGGAATCACGCGACTGGTGCGTGACATTCGTCTGATCGAGAAATCGATGGGCGATGGGGTGAAGCGCGTGCTCGAGCGGGAGCAGCCGATCATCAAGAAATTGCGTCGGGTGCTCGCGGCGCATGCATAGGATCAAGGCCATCGCCATGGATGTGGACGGAGTACTCACCGACGGCGGCGTGTGGTGGGGCCCAAACGGCGAAGAATGGAAACGCTTTCACTTTGCCGACATCATGGGCCTGTCATTGGCCCGAAAATCGGGCATGGTGATTGCTCTGATCTCGGGTGAGAACAGCCCGCTGGTCGACCGGCTGGCCAGTAAGCTCGGCATCGGCGAGGTTCACAAGGATTGCCGGGACAAAGCCGGTGTGCTCCGCGCATTCTCCGAACGCCACGGGTTGCGCTTGCAGGAGATTTGCTTCATTGGGGACGATGTGAACGACTTACCTGCGCTCACTATCGCCGGTCTCAGCGCCTGCCCCGCGGATGCGCGCCCTTCGATCCGAGCGCATTGCCAGGTGGTCACCGAGCTCGCCGGCGGGAACGGTGCCGTGCGCGAGGTCGTGGACATGTTACTGGGATCGGCCGAAATCGCAGCGAAGTCAGGTCGATAGGAGAGCATGAGACTTGCCGACTATGTCATGAGCTTGATTGCCCGGCAGGGCGTGAAGCACGTTTTCCTGCTTACCGGAGGCGGCGCTATGCACTTGAACGATGCTCTCGCCCGTTGCAGCGATTTGACCTTCGTCTGCAACCACCACGAACAGGCGAGCGCGATTGCCGCGGAAAGCTATTCGAAGGCAACCAACAATTTAGGCGTCGCCCTGGTAACAACCGGTCCGGGCGGCACCAATGCGATCACGGGCGTGGCCGGCGCATGGCTGGATTCGACTCCCATGCTGGTCATATCGGGCCAGGTGAAGCGAGCCGACCGGATGTACCGTCCCGATGGCACGCCTCTCGGAGTGCGACAACGAGGCAGTCAAGAGGTTGATATTGTCTCGCTGGTCAAGCCGATTACGAAATACGCGCTGACCATCGAGGATCCTCAGAGCATCCGCTACCATCTCGAAAAGGCGACATACCTGGCTCGCATCGGAAGACCCGGTCCGGTTTGGATCGATATTCCGATTGACGTTCAGGCTGCTCTGGTTGAGCCGGAAGCCATGCGCGGGTTTGATCCTGCCGAGTTGTCGCAGCGCTCTCCAGACGACTCAGGGGGCGACATCGCTACCAAGGTCCGCGATGTGATTGATCGTTTGAAGCGGGCTGAGCGGCCATTCATCTTCGCGGGAAACGGGGTTCGAGTTTCAGGCGGGGCTGCCGCTTTCGAGAAGCTGGTTCGTCGTCTGAATGTCCCGGTGGGCCTGACCTGGTTGGCCATGGATTTGTTGGACGATGATGATCCGCTACTCGTCGGCCGGCCCGGCACGGTTGCATCTCGCGCCGCAAACTTCGCGCTGCAGAACGCCGATTTCGTTCTCGTGATTGGAGCCCGTCTTGACCCCCCGCTGATGGGTTGGGATCCGCATCAGTTTGCGCGGGGAGCCTACAAAACGGTGGTCGAT
>Ga0302326_10005818_pt1 | contig 27920 bp, 15 predicted proteins | sample Palsa_T0_3_FD_202264 | JGI IMG/M metagenome (GOLD analysis project Ga0302326, IMG submission 202264) | Peat permafrost microbial communities from Stordalen Mire near Abisko, Sweden - Palsa_T0_3 | ecosystem: Environmental > Terrestrial > Soil > Palsa > Peat permafrost | place: Sweden: Abisko... | reverse complement strand
CCGGCTGTGTCCGGGTTCGGTGCTGGCGTTAGGCTCATCAGTCCGCACCACGCGGCCGCGGCACTGAATCACAACATCGTCCTTGCCGCCGGTGACTTCAGGCGGAAGCGTGATCTCAAATTCGACGGGCGAGCCGACCTCAAGCGATGCGTCGGCGCGGATGTACACACCGGCGGCACTCAGGTCGCCGGTCATGCCAGCGGTTTCAATCGTGGCATCTTCCTTATGTATCTTGATCGGCAAGTGCAGCGGAAATCTTTTTCCGGTACGCGCTTCGGTCACGACTCCTCCTCTTGGCTGTCGCTTTGCGCTCTAAATCCAAAGGCAAAAACAAGGTAGAAAACTAAGCCAGGATGACAAAACCAGAAGACCAACTGATTCCCAGCTCAACAAGCGTAACGAGCAGCTAACGGCGTTATATCACACCGAATACTCCGAAAGAAGAATAGAACAAGCGCGGGGTTACCGAGGTAATATCCTAAGGGACTAGGCGGCTGGCCAGCCGCTGCCTCCGATTTGCCCATAACGCCAGGTGAAAACACGGATTCATCGGGCAGGGTCACCATAAACTCAGTGACTTACTAGCCAAAAGACACCCGAAAGCGATGGCTCGAAAGCGCGACGCCCAGGCCCCTAAAGGGGCGACGGATTTGAAGGAATGGTATCGCTGAAGCGATGTCCTGATACGAAACCTCGTTTTTCCGCAAATTGTTAATTCGCAGCCAGCGCTGTGATCAGGGAAGTCCCTTTTGGACTGCCCCAACCTGTCGCCAAGTCGTAGCCTTTTACGGCAGGATAGCCGTTGCTTCCGGTAACGATGTCGTGGAAGTCGCCGTCATATTCTTTCGATACTCCGAGCGCATAAATGGCCGGATTCACGAAACCAAGGACGGGATGACCGTTGACAACCGCCTGTTGGTTGACGAGAGCCATGTAGCCGGCCCACATGGGCGCGGCAAAACTGGTCCCGCCCCAATCTTCTTCGCAGGGCTCTTGGTCAGCGCAGCTGTAAAAGTCAAAATTGGCTTCCGCGGCCACGTCCGGAGAGTTTCGCCAAGTCTCGGAGCCTTTGTTAGCCGCCGTAATCACGCCGGCGTGCCGTTGCCATACGGGTATCTTAATGGCATCGGGCGAATAGTATCCTCCGCCGCCGTCGGACCACACGGTCTCCGAGCTCCAGGGGCCACCGGCGCTGACAACTTTCAAGTTCGTGCCACCGACGGTCGTGACGTAAGCGGAATCCGCCGGCCAAACAAATTGCGAATCCGCTGTATAGCGGCGACTATCGCCGGCCGCTTGAAAGTAGTTTTGCCCCTGGGCCGCAAATTTCTCGAAGTAGGGGTCGTCAGCCTGTGGGTCTGAAGGCTCCCAGGTCCACGAAGAGCTCAATTGCGCATCGAGCGGAGTATGCGTGGACATGGAACTCAATAAGGCGGTGTCGCTGTTGGCCGTCACGTAGACATACAGGCCCTTCAGGCCAGGAGCCATGGAGACCGCCTGAGTCATATCAATGATCTGCTCCCTATCGTCACAGCCTCCCGAAGACAGGCACTTGAGGGAGCTTCCATCGGTCGAGACGCCATGGATAGGGACCTTGTTGGTTTGGCCAACGTTCTTGAAGTAAGTATTGAAGTCGGCGATATCGTATCCGGCAAACTCGAGCAATCCAAGCGTCTGGCCGGCGCCGGTCAGCGCGGTTCCGCCGTAGTAGGCTGCCCGCATGTCGCTGCCGCAATAAGAGCTCCTAGGACAGGAGCCCTTCACGGCATTGGATTGCGGGGTGAGATCGCTGTGCCGGAGTGCGGGGCGCGGTGTCGAATAGTTATCCAAACCGGAGACGTGCCACAGGCGGATTGGCAGGTCCACTGTGGGCTCGCGGTCAGGAGCATAAAATGTTCGGTTTTCGGTGGGATGCAGATAAAAATGCATGGTCACGTGGAAGGCTTTCTCGATGTTCGCCACCGAAGCCTTAAGTTGCACGTCCATGGCGTCGCGGGAGCCGGCAACCAGGGTGAAGCCGCTCGCCTTTGCGAAAGCGATCACGGCGTCATAATCTTCCTGGCTGGGGCCAAATCTCTCCGTAAATTCCTGCACCGTGACAAACTGGCGGTAAATTGGACTGGAAGGGTCGTAGAGCTCTTGCAGGAAATCTTCCAACTCGGGCTGGTGGCGGAGAGCCAAAACGATGTCGAAGCGCAGGGACTGGTTCGGGGAAAGCCGTCCGATAGACTGTGCCTCGCCATTGCGAACCGCTGGGCGCACATGACGCGTCAATAAGGTCTGGGATTGCGCCTGGCAAACGACACTCGCGACCGACACCATCGCGATGAGCGTGAGCAGGGACACGCGTGAATTCCGGATCACTGGATTTCGGGTCACGAACTCTCCTGTGAGGGACAGCCTGGAAGATTATTATGGTCGTAGCATGGCGTCCAGAACTCCATATCTTCTGGGCAACATGCATCCTTGAACGCTCAAGACACTGGGTTGCAAAGGTTGGGGGAACTTGCCAATGGGGAGGAGTATACCTCCGGCTGAGCGGAAACGGCAACCCAAATAGTGAGTTTGTGCGTTTGCGACGACTCGCTAGTTCACCGGTAGTGCACACGTACTGCATAGTCGTGCACATGCGAGAGATGCAAAATGAGACGCGACTTCTCAGCCTCGGAAAAGTCGGCGAGAGCGCAAAAAACGGACCTCCGGCGCTGAACAGCCGCCGGGGCAGAGCCCCGTCACCACCGGGGGATTACCCGATTTTCTCGCCGACGCTCTTTGCCTGCGTGAACAAGTAGAGATAGTCCGGGCCACCCGACTTGGAATCCGTGCCCGACATATTAAAGCCGCCAAACGGATGGGCGCCCACCATCGCTCCCGTGCATTTGCGGTTCAGGTAAAGATTGCCCACGTGGAACTCTTGCACCGCGCGATCGAGTTTCTCGCGCGAATTCGAATACACGGCACCGGTCAGGCCGAACTCGGTGTCGTTTGCGATTTCGAGCGCATGATCGAAGTTGCGCGACTTGATCACCGCCAGCACCGGCCCGAAAATTTCTTCCTGCTCGAGCGTCGACTTCGGCGGGATGTCGGCAATCACCGTCGGCTGAATGAAGTAGCCTTCGGCGATGCCGGAACCCGTAGCGCGCGCGCCGCCGGTGATGAGGCGTCCATCCTTCTTGCCGATTTCGATGTAGCGCAGAATGTCGTTCATCGAACCTTCGTTGATGACGGCCGCCATATTCGGGTTGGCGGCCGGGTCGCCCATGGTGATGCGCTCGACCCGCGATTTCAGTTTCTCGAGGAACATGTCATAAATACGCTCGTCGACAATTGCACGCGAACAAGCCGAGCACTTCTGGCCCTGAAATCCGAAAGCCGCCTGCGCCACGCCTTCGACCGCCGAATCAAGATCGGCATCGGCGTCGACGATGATGGCGTCTTTGCCTCCCATTTCGAGCACCGTGCGCTTGATCCAGATCTGGCCGGGTTGCTGTTGTGCGGCAGTCCGGTTGATGTGCAATCCAACTTCGCGCGATCCGGTGAAAGCGATGTAGCGAATCTTCGGATGGGCCACCAGCGCGTCGCCAAAGCTCGCCCCTCCGCCGGGGCAGAAGTTCACCACGCCTTCGGGCATGCCGCATTCTTCAAGCAGTTCCATGAACTTAGCCGCAATCGTGGGCGAATCGCTCGAGGGCTTCAGCACGACAGTGTTGCCGCTGACGATCGAAGCGAGCGTCATGCCGGCCATGATGGCGCAGGCAAAGTTCCAAGGCGGAATCACCGCGCCCACTCCGAGCGGAATGTACATCAGCGTGTCGCGCTCGCCCGGCAGTTGCACCGGCGGCTCTGCCTTCGCGAAGCGCAGAGCCTCGCGCGCGTAGAACTCGCAGAAATCAATCGTCTCCGAAATATCGGCATCCGCTTCAAACCAGTTCTTGGAAACTTCAAACACCAGCCAGGCCATGAATTCCAGCTTGCGCTCGCGCATCACATCGGCCACGTGGAACAGGAGCGACGCCCGCTCCTCGACCGACGTGTGGCTCCAGTAACCAAAAGCCTGACCGGCGGCCTGCACGGCCGGCTCGACTTGTTCCTTGCCGGCTTGCTGGTGAATCCCGACCACCTGCGACGGTTGAGCCGGGTTGATGGAACGAATCTTGTCGGCGGTCTTCATGCGCTTACCGCCAAGGATCAGGTCGTACTCGCGGCCCAGTTGGCCGCGCACTTTCTCGAGAGCCGAGCGCATGTTGCGGACATTCTCTTCTTTGGTGAAATCGACAAACGGCTCGTTTTTGAACACACCTTGATGAAGGCGAACTTGCAGGCGTGGCGGAGCTTCCATCGTGGCCATAGGAATTCCTTTCCGGGGACAAATATTGGATGTTAGCGCGGATACTCGCGACCCTTAATTTTACACGGAGAGATTGGCAACCGCAGGACACTGACACTGCCGTCACTGCCGTAGCCCACGACCGATTCCCGTCGAAAATTCACCTCGTTCCCGGCGCGTCCCTGGTAAAAACCACGGCCTTCGGATCTTCATAGACGACGTGAAATCGCCGGTCGTTATAGAGCAACCCTGCCAGTTGATAGTGGCGGTCAAACAAGATCAGCCGAGCGGACTGCAAATCGGGATCGCCCCACCATTCCGGTGAACCTTGCTCGATCCGATGAAATCGGCCCAAAACCTCATCTCCGTACAAATCCGTCCTGCCATCGATGGCGACAGGATATTGCGGCAGTCTCCAGATGATGTATCCACCCCAATTGAGATTGTTGTAAAGCGGTCCCGGCAGGGACGAGGCGCTGATGAAATCGCAAGCTTGCACCGGAAAAAAACGGGCCATCGCTCGCGTCAGCGAATCGTTGCTGACCTTCGAGTCCCACGCCACCAGCAGAAAGACCAGCACTGTCCCCAATGCCGTCGCCACCCCATACATCCAGGCGCGACCCCGGAAAATGAAGGCTCCATCAGCCGTTGCCGGCTTTCGATCCGAAATGATCACCAGCGCCGGAATGCAAACAAACCAGGAATCCCGTGTCATACGAAAAGCGAGGAGCGTGCAGGCCACGAGCAGCACCATTTTGAACGGGTCCCGAGAGCGCTGCCAACCCAGACGAAAAAACGCCGCCACTACGATGAGAAGCACAATGAAGTGTTCAATGGAGCGGAAGTCCAGCGCTTGCAGCTCCAAAATGATGCTGTACGGAGCCGAACTTCGCAGGTAGCTTAGGACCACAAGATAGAGTCGCCAGGAATACGGTCCCAAGATTGTTGCCAGGGCGGAAAGCGCGGCCACCGCGAGCAGTCCTGAAACCGGCAACTGCTGTTCGTGGTCCAGCGCGGCGGTCCAACCCTTCGGCAGGATCGCGCACAGAGTGTCAACCCCCGCCAGCAAGCCAAGAACGAAAAGCCCATAGAAAAAATGGATGTGCAGATTGGCCCATATCAGAAACAAGATAGGCAATAGGAAAAGCAGCGTGATCTTCTTTTGCCGGCGAGCCTCGAAAATCAGTCCAATCTCAATCGCAAACATCAGGATGGAATTCAGCATGGGCTGCAATCCCAAGCAATGATGCATGGCCCACATTCCGACCGCGGTCAGGGCCCATGCCTGCCAGAAACTTCCACTTCTGCGGAGGAGAATGACAAACAAGAAGAGCGTGATCGCCACTTCGAGACCGGAGCGCAATCCGACCAATCCGACCAGTCCAAACCAATGATAAAAGCGCGAGACAATCACTTCGAAACCCCAGCTATACGCCGCCCAGGGATGGCTCACATACTGCGAGAACACTCCCTGGTGGGGCACCGAGTGTTGGGCAACGATCGCGTCTCCATCGCGCAGATGCCACCACAGATCGGGATCGTAAATGGCGGAGACCAGGGGCTCCAGATGCGTCGACCCGGTCAGCAGAACCACCAGCGCGAGACACCGAATGGCCGGACGCTCCGAGATTTTAAGAAGATCGTCCACGCCGCTCTTGGAACGCAGAAACACCGCCACCGCCAAACCGCGGACGCTACCATGCTCTGCTTAAAGTGGAAAATTCGGTTTTATCCTACCATGCGAGCAGCAGCGTCTTTCGCGTCGGAGGGGCAGCGTCTTTCGCATCCGCCACGGGTCGAATGCTCGAAACGGTCATCGGTCATCGGTCAGGGATCATCGATCAGGGATCCGGGTGGCAGGAGTTTAAAGATTCCGGACGCCGGTTGATTGGCGTCCGGAGTTGGAGGCGTTATCGTTCGGTTAAAAGTCGGAGTCTTCCGGCGTGCAGCCGCAGTTTCCGGCGCTGCTGCCGATGGTGAGTCCGTAGGAACAGAGAGTCCCTAGATTATTGGCTTCGACTCCCCCAAGATTTGCATCGTGCAGGTCGGTTCGGGTGACGAAGAACGGAGCCTTCGGAGCAGGGACATTCGTTGTCGCGTCAACTGTGGTAAACCAGCCGCGCAGTCCGGGGGCAACCACAGGGTTGGTCGGGTCCCACGACGAGGACGAGATGATTTTGATTACACCAACCTTCGGATGCTTGCCAGTGAATGTGCTGGACGTAAGCTGTTTGTTCACTGATTCTGAAAGCAAACCATCGGCGGTTACGACGCAGGCGCAACAAGACTGCAACTCTTGGCTGTCATCAAACACATAGATGGCGGCCCACAGAGTCCCGTTTGCTTGCCCCTCATTTGCCGAAGTCGATGTTTCGCCATCGTTGACGAGGCGCACCGTGCTATCCGGGGCTCCAGAGGTATTCGCATTGGAATAATAGGCGACAAAATAAGCGGCTTCGTCACCGGTAGATTGAGCTATGGCAGTTCCGCCGAGCATCAGGGCAACAGCCACCATCAGACACAACAATCCGAGCTTCTTCATTTGTAGACCTCCTGGGGGTTGTAGCGCCTTAGGCTGGGGGAAAGGTCCACTTGCTCTTTACAGCTATGGCGCTGCGGGAGAATGTAATCCTTTGTAACCTCTTTACAATTACCCACGTGGATTAATACCTAATCTAATACTTATGGAGTAGTTTCTAAGCCTCGGGAAAATTGCCGCTTCCAGCCCGCCCCTCCCTGGACAATTCGAGCCCTCAAGCTTTCAGCTGATCAAAACGCAGCGCCGGTTGCATCGTCTTTCCGCACGTCATAGGGCAAGGTTGGATCGTCTCGAGTTGGCCGTTCCTGACAACCCATAAACCGCCGTAATTCTGTTGCCGGCCAAGGTCATTCCTACCCTGGAACCAGTTGTTACACTAGGTAATCAGTGGCAGCAATTTCATCCGAGTCAAACAAGCAGAATCGCGAGACTTCTTGACAACTGTCGAACCATCTGCCGACCTTCGGCGAAAGGAACGAACCCTGATTCAGCGTGCTGCGATTTCCGCGAATAAAGACGTTCCATTCAGCATCCAAGTTCGCGTGGCCTTCCGATTCCAACGGATACTATTCGTGTTTGTCGCTTTGGGCTTGACGCATTTCTGCTGGGGGCAGCCCCCCCCATCTACGCCTCTACCCGGTTCAGGCGGTCAACCAGTCTCCGGAAGCATCACCGGCACGGTCATCGATCAAAGTGGTGCTCTCATCGCTGGCGCCCGGGTGAGCCTTACGCGCACCGTCTCTGGCACTGGAAAAGATCAATCCCTGAAGCAGGAGGCTTTTTCCGGCAGCAACGGCCAATTCTCCTTTGCCAACGTCGCTCCGGGAGCTTTCGAGCTCGTTGTCACCGCGGCGGGCTTCGCGCCGCAAACCCTCTCTGGAAATCTTGATGCGGGAGAGATAGACAACGTTCCGGAAATCGTGTTGCCGGTTGCGAGCAACGTTACCGCTGTGGTGGTCGGACTTCCACAGACTGAAGTCGCCGAAGAGCAGATCAAGATTGAAGAGCAGCAGCGTGTGCTCGGCATCCTGCCAAATTTCTATGTCAGCTATATCCCGAATGCAGCTCCTCTCAACTCAAAGCAGAAATTCAAGCTCGCCTGGAAGACGGTGATGGATCCCTTCACCCTTGTATTTGTGGGCGGCGCAGCGGGAGTTGAACAGGCGCAAAATCACTTTGCCGAATACGGGCAAGGCGCACAAGGCTATGGAAAGCGTTTCGGCGCCGGCTATGCCGATGCGTTTGCGGGCACGTTTATCGGAGGCGCCATCTTTCCCTCGCTGCTGAAGCAAGATCCGCGATATTTCTACAAGGGAACGGGCAGCACGCGATCACGAGCTCTATATGCGATTGCCAATGCGCTGATCTGCAAGGGCGACAACAAACGCTGGCAGGCAAATTACTCGAACATCCTTGGGAACCTGGCGGCGGGCGGCGTTTCAAATCTTTACTATCCAGCGCAAGACCGCAATGGACTCGGACTGACTTTCGCAAATGGGGCGCTCGGGGTTGGCGCGAGTGCCATCTCCAACCTGTTTCAGGAATTTGTGATTCGGAAGTTGACTCCGAAAGTTCCCGGCAAATCGTCTGACCACCAGACCGCCCAACCCTAGCGTGCAATCGGCGGGGATGTCGACGCCACGGACCGTCAGCGTCGGGTACCGAGTGCTACCTCGGACGGCACTGGCTCCAGCTTTGCCGTGAAGTGCCGCAGGAATGGCGCCTCAAAGGTGAGCTTCATGCCGTGAAGCTGCTCCCGCTTCTTCCACACCTCCAGAATGACTTCCACGGCATAATCGATATGACTCTGCGTGTACACGCGGCGTGGAATCGCCAGCCGCACCAGGTCCATCTTCGCCGCAGCCCCGAACATCAATGTGCCGATCTCGACCGAGCGGATGCCTCCTTCAAGGTAGATTTCATTGGCGAGCGCGACCGCAGGAAAGTGTTCGGGTGCAACTTGCGGCAGAAACGCCCGCGCGTCGATGTACACGGCATGCCCTCCCGGGGGCTGGACGATCGGCACGCCTTGCTCTGCCATGTGGTTGCCCAGATATGCGGTCGAGGCGATGCGATATTCGAGGTAGTCCTGATGCAGCGCCTCCTGTACACCGACAGCGATGGCTTCCAGATCGCGCCCGGCTAGGCCGCCGTATGTCGTGTAGCCCTCCGTCAGAATCAGCAGGTTTTTTTGCTGCTCGGCAAGTCCATCGTCGTTGGTGCAGAGAAATCCGCCAATGTTCGCCATGCCGTCTTTCTTCGCCGACATGGTACAGCCGTCGCCGTAATTAAACATTTCCTGCGCAATTTCTTTTGGCGATTTCTGTTCATATCCTGGTTCGCGAATCTTGATGAAGTAGGAGTTCTCGGCAAAACGGCACGCATCGAAGTAAAGCGGGATGCCATACCTGCGGCAAACGGCACTCACCGCTTTGACGTTCTCCATGGACACGGGCTGTCCGCCACCGGAATTATTGGTCACGGTCAGCATGACGAGCGGCACCCGCTCGCGACCGACTTTTTGAATCAAGGTCTCGAGCGCCGCAACGTCCATGTTGCCCTTGAAGGGATGTTTGAGGCTCGGCTGACGGCCCTCGGCAATCACCAGATCCACAGCCTCCGCGCCGACAAACTCCACGTTCGCCCGCGTGGTGTCGAAGTGCGTGTTGTTGGGGACGACGTCTCCCTTTTTGCACATCACGCTGAAGAGAATGCGCTCGGCCGCTCGGCCCTGATGAGTCGGAATCACATGCTTGTAGCCGAAAATATTCTGCACCGATGAGCGGAATTGCTCGAAGCTGCGGCTGCCCGCATAACTCTCATCGCCCTCCATCATCGCCGCCCACTGGTGCGTGGACATTGCGCCAGTGCCGGAGTCAGTGAGCAGATCGATGAGCACATCGTCCGCCGGCAGAAGGAAAAGATTGTAGAACGCGGCGCGCAGCAGTTGTTCGCGCTGAGCCCGGGTCGTCCAGTGAATGGGTTCGACACTCTTGATGCGGAAGGGTTCGATGATGGTTCGGGGCATCTCGATTTTCTCTTTCTTACCATACACGGTTACCACAAACGATTCGAGCGCGGATGTCAGCGATTGAAATCACGGGGAGCAAACCGAGCAGCAACCGCGTCCCGGAAACAGCATAATCACCTCTTTACAGTTCGCCCTCAGTGATCTCTGGATTGGCCGCTTTAGCCGCGCTCACGACTTCAGGTTCCGACTCCACCAATGCATGAATCCGCGCCCGCATTCTACGGGTGCGTTGGCGCTTTTCCTCGTCAAGGTAGTGCGGCCCGGATCGCGGCGAGTTTTTTTCCACCTGGTCCCATGCTGCCCTGATTGGGCTGGAGGGCACGAGTTACGTTAGCGACGCATGTGCAGCGATCCAGGCCGAGCCCAGAACTACACTTTGACCGAATCCCTCCGCTCGGCAGGCACATACTTCACGGCAGCAGTCCGATCCAGTTTGTCCCACGCAAACGGCAGCCCCTGGATGGCACGCTTCAAAGTCCGGAATAGAACCAGAGAAAAGACCTGTCGATACGCAAAGCGTTGTAGCCACACCTGGCTGAGCAACCAGGCGTCTTCGCGGGATTCGGGCTGGCGACGCTCCAGGGCGAAAGCGATTGCCGATGCTATGAAATCAATCACCAGAAAGGCTCCGAAGAAGATCAGCAGGCGCTGGAAGCTGGCCGGATCGGTGGTGTCAGGATGAAAATATTTCTGGACAAAGTACCAGATCACGCCCGCAACAAACATCACGTCAATAAACGGCGAGACCAGCGGAAGCAGTATCTGGAAGATGAGAATATTCGGAAGGGCTACGAAACCCAATGCGCCTTTGCGCGCGAAAACGCCCTTATGCTTGAAGACGGCCTGAAGAATTCCGAATGACCAACGAAAACGCTGCCGCATAAGCGCGTTGGCGCTCGTCGGAGCTTCCGTGAAAGCGAGCGCCCGATCTTCGTATTCCACGCGGTAGCCGTTGCGCAAGAGCGCCATGGTGAGATCGGCGTCTTCGGCGACCGTATCCACATGGTAGCCGCCGGCTTCTCGTACCGCCGAAGTGCGCCATGCTCCGATCGCGCCCGGCACCACGCTGACCGCGCCCATGGTGTTGAGCGCCCGGCGCTCGAAGTTCTGGCTGGTGATGTATTCGAGCGCCTGCCAACGTGTCCAGAGGTTGACGCGGTTGCCGACCTTGGCGTTGCCGGCCACGGCTGCAACTTTCGGATTGAGGAAATGGGGCACCAGCCGCGCGATCGCGTCGGGAGCAATAATGGTATCGGCGTCGATGCCTACGAATAGTTCCGCATCCCCAATGTGCTCCAGTCCAAAGTTAAGGGCCTCGGCCTTGCCGCTGTTCGGTTTGGTGAGAATCAATACTCTGCCAGCCGCTTCTTCGGCGGCAAACGTGAGCCGCGTGATTTCTAAAGTACGATCCTTGGACCCGTCATCGATTACGATCACGCACAAATTGGGGTAGTCGGAGTCGAGCGCGCCCTGAATCGTGCGTTCGATGACCTTCTCCTCGTTGTAAGCCGGGATGAGCACCGCCACCTGTGGCTCGTACATGGCGATCTGCTCGGGCGTTCCATACACATGCGCGCTAACGCGGTCGTAGATGGCGAGCACGCCGACCGAAACCAGGCGCCCGGTCATCAGAATGTCGCCCAGAAAAAAGATGACTGTGATGCCCGTCATGATTGCACTGGCCAGCCAGAAGCCGATCCAGTTCAGGCGGGCGGACCAGAATTGGTTGGCCGGCAGCGGCGGCATGACGTCGGCTTTCGTTTTGCCCATCAACTGATAGACGGGGACAAACTCGAATCCGCGGGAGCGCGCGCCCTCGATAATGAGCGGCAACGCCAGCACGGTTCTTTCCCGGTTGCCGCCACCATCGTGCATGAGAATAATGTTGCCGCACTGCTGGTCGTTCGGCTGGCACGGCGGCAGATGGTCGAGCACGCGGGCGGCGATTTGTTGCGGAGTCAGCGGCGGCTCGTCGTTCCAGTCCCTGGTATCGATCTTATTGCCGATCGTGATATAGCCCAGGCTCTGCGTAAGTTCGAGCGGCCGTACCTCGTCTTCGGTGTCGGGTTCGGCGTCGACCGAGTATGGAGGACGGAACAGCATGGTACGAATACCCAGCCGGCTGGCGAACAATTGCTCGGTCAGGTTCAACTCCACCTTCATGTAACGCGTGCCAATCGAACTGATGTCGGGATGCGTGAAAGTATGGTTCCCGATTTCGTGGCCTTCCCGATCGATGCGCCGCGTCAAACCGCTGAACTTCTCCGCCTGAATCCCAATCAGAAAGAATGTTCCCGGCACGTGCTCGCGTTTCAGCACGTCGAGGATTTTCGGTGTCCACTCCGGGTCGGGGCCGTCGTCGAAGGTCATCGACAGTTCGTTCTTGCTGGCGCCATAGCGCGCCATGCGATAAGGCTCAGGTAGGCTCTTGAAGTCTTCTCCGTCGATGAGGCCTGTCTGCTTGTCGATGCTCAACTCGCGCTCTCCATCAGCGGGCTTGGCCTCAATGTGCAGAATTTCGCCGCTGCCCTCCATGTCAACGTCCTGCCCGGGAGGGACCTCTTTCAATCGATCGGACGCGTTGGCTTCTCCGGGCATATCCCAGACCCGCCACAGCGAGCGATCCTCCGAACCTAGCCGCCACAAAGCGAAGGTTTGTATTCCCACTGTTTGCGCGGCGCGCATTTCGTTCAGAGCCGTTACGGCGTCGAGAAACCAGACATCATGGAGGAAGTGACTATCGTCTTCGTAGCTGAAGTGCGGGTTTAGGGCGTCGCCATCATAGTCAACGTCTTCTTCAGAGTCGCGCGCCCCGATCCAGGCCTCCTGCACAGATACGCTCTTGTCTGCCGCGCCCGGAGGCAACTTGCCCTTTTTCGGCTTCTCCACCCAGTCGTACCCATAGTTGCCGATGGCACAAATCAGTTTTTCTTTTGGGATCTCCTTGACCGCGGACTCAAGGTTATCGGTGAACCAGTCCTGCGAAGCGACCGGGCCAGGGGCTCCACCGGGAAAATGCTCGTCATAGTTCATGATGACAACGCCATCCACAGCGGCTGAAATCGCCTTGTAATCGAAATCCTCGTTGCGCACCTGCACGCTCACATAGAGCTTCATCCCTTTGGCGTGCAGGTCTCCGGAGAGTTCCTTCAACAAGTCGACGTATCCTGCTTGCCCCTCCTTCGGGAAAGATTCGAAGTCGATCATCAGGCCGCGATAATGATCGGAGGCAAGAAAGATTCCAATCTCTCGTCGAAACCTTGCTCGCGCTTCTGGATGGTTCAGGAAATCGACGACGCCTGGGACAAAGTCTGTGCCGTCAAAATTCTGCACCACGGGAAAGACTTCCATCTCCGTGTCTTCCGCTTTGAGAAAGGGCATTACCTTGTCATCCACGCGGTGGACGGCTTGCCCCTGAACCACGTCGAACATGGTATTTGTTTCCGGATCCGAGGCTTGCAGATGGCCGTCGGCACCAAGAACCTGCAGCCAGGTTGGAAAGAGCAAGTCGATCTGGCGCGCGTATTCGCGCAAAGAAGAGAAGCTGGCCGCGTCCCAGGAAACATAGAACGCGGCTCGCACTCCTTGTTCGGAGTTCAGCTTAAGCTGCGAAGGAGCTTTGCGAATAAGGTGGCGATGCCCGGCGCGCGCGACCGTAGCCAGCCGGCGCTTTTCCTTCGCCTTCTCTTTTTCATTTTCCTTTAGAGCATGGTAAGGCTTCTTTTCCGTAAGCCAGGAAAGATCGGGCAGAGGCTCGCTGCGCAGAGCACTATAGATAAAAAAGATCACCAGGAACGAAAAAGCCAGCGCCGCCGCGTCAAAAATGCGGCGGATGCGTCGCCAGCGGGCCTGCATGGGATCGTAAAAGACCTGTTTTGCCATTTCGTTGTGTATTCATCCTAAGGTGACGGCAGCGGGGGGTCAAACGGCCAGCTGAGTCCGCTCCCCGGTGGAGCGCCCGGCGTACCCGCCCGGCTACCCGCCTGCCCGACGCGCAAAACGGCCCTCGCTCCGCAAAAACGACCCACCGCGTTTTCAGATGCAGGCCTGCGAATCGCTCGATTCGCGATATATTCCGAACGTGCTCCGCTTGATCCGCGAACATCGCAGGTTTTTTCTGGCAGGCATACTCGCTGCCCTGGCGCTGCGGCTGCTCTTTTTCGTCTACTTTCCGGAGCTCACGGATGACTCCCGCAGCTACGCCGACATCGCCGCCAACTGGTTACACCACGGCATCTATGGTCAAACCCAGGGGACGAAAATCGTGCCCACCGACACGCGCTTGCCCGGATATCCCGCATTTTTGGCCGCGATTTTCTTCTTCTTTGGAGCCAATTTTCGGGCAGTGATGTTCACGCAGATCCTCGTCGATGTGGGCTCCTGCCTGGTCATCGCCGACATCGCGCGCCGCGCGGCCTCGGAGCGCGCCTCCAGAATCGCATTTTTGCTGGCGGCATTGTGTCCATTCCTGGCGAACTACTCGGCGGCAGAACTCACCGAAACCTTGGAGATTTTCTTCACCGCACTCGCTCTCGATGGCGCCATCGCCGCGCTGAATCGAATAGGCGGTCCGTGTCGAACGTCTCATTCAACAGCTCTCGATCAGACTTCCATGAAGCTCTGGGCCGCGACGGGCGCGGCTATTGCAGCCTGCATTCTCTTGCGTCCGGATGGCGGCATTCTGCTCGGAGCCGTCGCGCTTTACCTGGCCGGCCTGACCTTCATTGCATGGTTGCCCAACCCTAAGAATTGCCATCCTGGGCGAAGCGAAGGATCTGCTTCTTGGCCGGCACACGCAAGATCTAAGCAGGCCTCGCGTAGCCTTCTCGTCGCCGTCATCATAGTGTCGGCGTGTGCTCTGGCGCCGCTTGTTCCGTGGACGATTCGCAACTTTCATACCCTCCACCATTTTCAGCCGCTCGCCCCGCGTTACGCTAACGAGTCCGACGAAACTGCTCCGCGAGGTTTCAATCGCTGGGTGAGTACCTGGATCGTCGATTACGTGTCAGTCGAGGAGGTTTACTGGTACGTTCCCGGTGCCCGGATCGATCCACAGAAACTGCCATCGCGTGCGCTCGAAAACTCGCACGAAAAAAATGCCACCCTGGCCCTGATCGCGGACTACAACCAGGAACAGGATCTCACGCCGGAGCTGGATGACCGCTTCGGCCAACTTGCGGCCAGCCGTATTCGCGCTCATCCCTTGCGCTGCTACATTGCGCTGCCGCTGCTGCGTGTTGCCGACATGTGGCTGCGCCCGCGAACCGAGATGCTTCCTCCCGACCCGCGGTGGTGGGAATTCAACGACGATCCGGAGCACTCGATCACGGCGGTAGGGTTCGGCTTGCTGAACCTGGTCTACGTGGTAGCAGCGCTGCTGGCGGTGGTTCGCAGGGGCCCCCGCACCGCGTCGCGTGAGCCGGGAAATCGCGGCTCCAGCTTATGCTTCATAGGCCCCGGACTGCGGTGGTCCGGATTGCTCGTCGGCTTCGTGCTGTTGCGTTCGGCATTTCTGCTGACGCTCGAAAACCCCGAGCCGCGCTACACGCTGGAGTGCTATCCGGTGGTAATCGTCTGCGCAGCCGCCTATCTAGCTCGCGACAGGACGGCAGCGGCAATCTGATTTGCTGTCTGAAATCCCAATTTGCGTAGGAAACAATTCACAATACAAAAAGTCAGAGCATGACGCACAGTCATGCGCGAAATCAACGCGTTTTATTCTTGTCTTTACTGCACATAACATGCAATATTTGTGCCCAACTTTCACTGAGGTCTGCCATGAAATCTGCCTCCTTCCCCGGAGTTGGATCCTTCGTCAGCATCCACGCTGTTGTTTGCCTGGCATTTTGCCTGGCTTTTAGCACTTTCTCTTTGACCCAAAGCTCAACCACCTCGTTGCGCGGCGCCGTCTCCGACGCCGGCGGGGCTGCGGTTCCAGGGGCGAGCGTCACGTTGAGCAATGCGGCCACGGGATTCTCGCGCAGCACCAAAACCAACGGCCAGGGTGTCTATCAGTTTCTCGAACTTCCGCCCGCCACTTATGTGGTGAGCGTTGAGTCCGCCGGCTTTGCCAAGGTGATGCGTGAAAATGTGATCCTGCAGGTCAGCAGTCCAGCCACTGTGAACCTTACCTTGCCGGTGAGAGGCAGTACGGTAGTGGTCGATGTCAGCGGCGAAGCCCCGCTGGTTAACACCACAGATGCCACGCTAGGGAATAATTTTAATGCCCGGCAATTGACGGATCTTCCCTCTGAGGGCCGCGATCCCGCCGCGATTCTAAGCCTGCAACCGGGTGTCGTCTTCATCGGCAACACCACCGACGAACAGCAGAACTTCGACAGCCGCGGCGGCGCGGTCAATGGCGCCCGCAGCGACCAGACCAACATCACGCTCGACGGTTTGGACGACAACGACCAGCTCCAAGGCTATGCCTTTGAAGGCGCCATGCGCGCAACGCTTGATTCGCTGCAGGAATTCCGGGTCATCACCGGCAATTCTGACGCTGACGCCGGCCGTTCCTCCGGCGCCCAGATCAACCTGGTTACCAAGAGTGGCACCAACTCCGTTCACGGATCGCTCTACGAATACTACCGTCCGTCATTCACCGTTGCTAACGACTACTTCAACAAGCAGGCGGAGCTTGCGGCAGGACTGCCGAATATCCCGGGACATATTTTGCGCAACACCTTTGGCGCCACGATTGGCGGCCCGGTCAAGAAAGACCGGCTCTTTTATTTCGCCGCCTTCGAGGGCCAGCGCACTGCAGACACGGTACAGACGACGCGCGAGGTGCCAACCCAAAGCCTGCGCGACGGGTTTTTGCAATATCTTTGCAATCCGAGCACCGACCCCAACTGTGTGCAAGGGAGCGGCAATGCCAACTTTTCGGTTGCCGCCAATCCGACCTATGCCCCGGATCTAGTGGCAACGCTCACGCCAACCGGCTTCGCCGCGCTGGATGTGCACTGCTCCGCAAATGGTACCTGCCCTCCCACCCCGGGCAATCCGGCAGGGCCTGGTGATAACGGCCTGGTCACCAATATCAACGGCGCCAATCCGGGCGCCTTATTCGCGAAGTACCCACTCCCTAACTCCTCGAGCGAGGGCGACGGACTCAACACCGCGGCTTATACGTTCCCCGGTCCCGACCCGGTCAAGCACGACACCTATATCGTCAAGCTCGACTACAAGCTCAACGCGAGCGGCAGTCATTCGCTTTTTGTGCGGGGCAACCTGCAGAACGACCACGAAAACCAGCCTCCGCAATTTCCCGGTCAGGCCCCCTTCTTCGTCCTCACCAACAACAGCAAGGGAATCGCTGCCGGTTACACAGCCTTGATCCACAACAACCTGATCAATAACTTTCGTTATGCATTCATTCGCCAGGGCCTGGGGCAGACGGGCATCAACAATCAGGACTACGTCACCTTCCGCGGCCTGGACGATACCCAGGCATTTGTCAGTCCGACCATCCTGACCAATGTCCCCGTCCACAATTTCGTCGACGATGTCTCCTGGACCAAGGGCAGGCACACCATTCAATTCGGCACCAATTGGCGGCTGATCCACAACAATCGTCAATCCAACGCCGATAACATCTCTTACGGTGATTCGAACCTTTACTGGCTCAACCCCTCGTTCATTGCCAACGAGGGGGTCAGCCTAGATCCAAGCATCAACCCAACCTACCCTTTAGTGGATCCGTCCTTCGGAACCTCCTATAGCTTTGCAGCCATGGATGCTGCCGGGATCATCAGCGAGGTCTTTACCGAGGCGAACCAGAACAAGTTCGGGACGCAGATTCAGAACGGGGAACTGGTTCCGCGCCATTTCCAGAATTTTGAGGCCGAGTTTTATGTGCAGGATAAATGGAATGTGACCCCCAATCTGGTGGTGACCGGCGGACTCCGCTACTCGCTGTTGCAGCCTCCCTTTGAGAATACCGGCAATCAGGTCGCCCCCACGGTTGACATGCATCAGTGGTTTACCGACCGCTGGCAAAACGCGCAGCAAGGCATGACCGTCCAGCCGGATCTGACGTTCGCTCTTTCCGGACAAGCCAACGGTGGCAAACCTTACTGGGCTTGGGACTATAAAAACCTCGCCCCCCGCATCGCCTTCGCCTATTCCCCCCACGGCAGCAAAAGTTCCATTCGCGCCGGCTACGGCATTTACTTCGATCACTTCGGCGAAGGCGTTGTCAACACCTTCGACCGCAACGGTTCCTGGGGATTGACCTCAACCTTTAGCAATCCCGCGGGAGTCGAAACGGTGGACACTTCTCCGCGTTACACCGGCCTTACCGGACTACCGGTTCTGCAAGCGACAGGCTTGGTCTCTCCGAGCCCCAGCGGGTTCCCCTACACGCCTCCGAACAATCCGGATACCTACGGCCTAGCCATCGCGTGGGGCATCGACGACCGCCTGAAAACGCCTTATTCGCACGTGGCTGATTTCTCGTTCACCCAGGAAGTGGCACACAACTTCGTGCTGGAGCTAACCTACACTGGGCGATTCGGGCGTCATCTTCTGCAGGAAGTCGATCTGGCCCAACCTCTCAACCTGGTCGACCCCGTGAGCCACACCTCGTACTTCCAGGCGGCGCAGACGTTTGCCAAGTTGGCGGCAGCCGGCACTCCCGTCAACAACGTCCAGCCGATCCCGTATTGGCAAGACCTGTTCCCTGCAGCCGCTGGCCCAAATCTCCTCTCGGGAAGCGGCGGAACCGTCCCTTGCTCGCCCGGTACGGCTCCAGGACCAGGCGCCACGGCCACACAGAATATGTACGACTCCTACTATTGTTTTGCGGGCAACGAAACCACAGCGCTCGAGATCGCCGACGCGTTTTGTTATCCGGCCTGCGCGGGCGCAAGCGGGACCACACCGTTCGCGTATTACCAGGACCAGTTTTCTTCCCTCTACGCCTGGCAAACACGTAGCAACAGCAGCTACAACGGTTTGCAGGTGACGCTGCGCAAAGCCATGAGCTCGGGGCTGCAATTCGACTTTAATTACGTGTTTTCCAAGTCGATCGATATCAGTTCGAACGCCGAGCGCGTGAACTCGTTCGAAGCCGGACAAAACAGCGGCTGTTCTAACGGCTGCGTCGCCTATAACAATCAGGCGATCAACGCCTTCTCTCCCAATTTATGGCGTGCCGTTTCGGACTTCGATACCACCAACGCCATGAACGCTAATTTTCTTTGGGACCTGCCCTTCGGCAAGGGCCGGCACTGGAGCCCCAGCAACGGTTTCATGAACGCGGTATTGGGAGGATGGGGATTGAGCGGCCTGGCCCGCTGGACGAGCGGCTTTCCATTCAGTGTAGGAGCCGGAACCGGCTGGTCTACCGATTTCGAACTGGAAGGCTCGTCATTCTTGATTGGGCCGAAGCCGAAGACCGGGGTCTTCATAGAAAACGGCGTTCCTAATATATTTCAGAACGCACAAAGCATTCAATGCCAATGTCCCTACACTCCTTCCACGGGAACGGTTCAGTTCCGCGACACATACCCTGGGGAGGCGGGTGAGCGCAACAACTTCCGCGGCCCCGGCTTTTTCGGCATCGACAGTGGACTCAGCAAGATCTGGAACATCAGCGAAGCCCGGCTGGTAAGATTTTCCTGGGAAGTCTTTAACGTCACGAACTCGGTGCGACTCGACGCGGCCAACGCCATCAATGGCGAAGACCTGGTGGATATCACCGGCTTCGGCAAGTATCAGCGAACCCTGACCACACCGCGCGTGATGCAGTTCTCGCTGCGGGTCGCGTTCTAGATTTCGAAGCCAGATTTCCAAAAACGATTCGCCAAGAGAGGGCTCCTGCGCCCATCCACCGTTTTTGTACTTCGCTGTCGGAGATGCATTTTCAGCTGAGTGGCGAGTCGCTCATGCGGAAGCGGGTCCGCACGTGCTCGGACAGCAGTTCGATGGCTCCACGATTGGCTATCGGATCGGCCTTGGCCAAATATTTCATTGCTTCCACCAGCATCTTCTGGCCGTCCACATAACGGGGATCGGCGGTGCGTTCACGCTTCTTGCGGAAATCCGGAGGCACTGTAATCGTGAAAACTCTAGCCATGCAAACTCAACTTTCGGAGGTTCTTGTGCAGTATATAGTTCCGGCGGGTCTTTTTCAGCTTGTTTCTGCTGGTTTGTTTCTGCTGGCTCCAATTTCGCTCGTTTCGGCTCGAAACTCTAGCCTTGAGACAGAAACTTCGTTTTCGCGGTTGTCTTCAGCTTAAACGCACTATCTGGAAGTTTCTGATTGATCTGTATATCGGAATACTTCGCCAGACGGTAGTCGCCGCCCGGCTCAAAAAACTGCTGCTGTAGGGAAATTCCCTTGGGATCAATCCAAAGCAGAATGCGCGCGATATTATTTTTCAAGCGCGCCGACTTCGGAATCAGTTCCAGCTCTCCAGTGGCAACGTTGTTAATGGTCTCCGTCCCAAGAAATTTTACGTCGTAAGAGTTAAGCAGCTCGTGGCCACTGCCGCCGAAACCAAGCACCAGAAAACTCTCAACCTCGCTGCGATTCTTTCCGGCGCTGTATTCATTAACCTGATCGATCTTGGGCTGGTAGACTTGGACCTTGCCGCTTGAATAAATGACGTACTTCTTGTTAGGTTCGACGAAATCCGCGGCCATCTGCACTTCGCCGCCTTCACGTCGAAAATAAATTTTCCCCTTCTCCGTGTCGGTCTCGTTAATGACCTTATCGTACTGGTCCCAAACGACGCTCGCCTCGGTACTCTTGAAGCTACGGGAAGCCGCATCCATCTGGTCGAGGACGCGTTCGAGGCCGGCGGAATCGCTCTGCGCCGAAGCCGCCGAACTCAGCAGGCAGCCGGCGACGATCGCCGAGAGAACGAGCATCTTAAGCGCAGATTTCATTCTTGACCCTGAAACTTTGCGACTCCGAAACCATGCACCTCGGCTCTTCTAATCTTTTTCGACCCACACCTTATAACTCATTGGACGCCCGGACGTATCTCTCAGCGTCTCGACATAGGTGATGCTGACCGCACCCGAAATCGGTTCAATGATCTCCTGCAGCTGCCGCCGAATATCCTGGCCCGCCGCAGTATTCACTGCCGAGGCCTGGATCTGATAGATGAATCCGCCCTTCGCTCCCGGAATCACAACCACGCCCGTAAGATGCGGATTGCGCTCGACCGGTTTGTCCTTGAAATTGACGAAGCGCGGCGACACGAAAACAAACAGCAGAATCAGCGTGACCATAATGTCGTAGTGCAGGCTGCCCCGCTCATACGACCACAGAATGTATCCGCGGATTGTGCGCCAGATCGCGCCCATGGGAGAGACGGCGCTTCCAAGCGTCGTCGAGGCTTCAGGTCGCTGCCAGTGTATTTGGGAATTCATGAGAGATCAATCCGACCTTGTTTTTGCCATTCCGTTTTCGTCTGCTATTCAGGTTCGTATCAGGGCATCGCTCTAGCGATGCCGACAAACACCGCACCCACACTGCCCCTTTTAGGGGCTGGGCATCGAAACCTTCGAGCCGCTCCCCGCCGGAATTCGATCCGTCCCCATATAACGTTGCAGCGCCTCTGGAATGCGCACGCTGCCGTCGGCTTGCTGATAATTTTCCACGATCGCCACCCACGTCCGCCCCACTGCCAGAGCGCTGCCGTTCAACGTGTGCACAAATTCCGTCTTGCCCTTGCCCTCAGGACGATACCGGATATTTGCCCGCCGCGCCTGAAAGCTTTCAAAATTCGAGCACGAAGAAATCTCCCGGAACAGATTCTGCCCCGGCAGCCAGACTTCAATGTCATAAGTCTTCGCCGCAGCGAACCCGATATCGCCCGTGCACAGCGTAACCACCCGATAGTGCAGCCCCAGCTTCTGCAGCACCGTTTCGGCATGGTGCGTCAACTTTTCCAGTTCCTCGTAAGAGCTCTCCGGACGCGAAAACTTTACCAATTCGACTTTTTGAAACTGATGTTGCCGTATAATTCCGCGCACATCTTTCCCATAAGATCCCGCTTCAAGGCGAAAACACGGAGTGTAAGCCGTCAGAGAAACCGGCAAGCGTGCTCCGTCCAGCACTTCGTCGCGATAGAGATTGGTTACCGGAACCTCCGCCGTCGGAATCAGCCAAAGTTCTTTCTCCCCATGCGGCACCCGAAATGAATCCGCCGCAAACTTCGGCAACTGCCCCGTCCCGTACATCGACTCCGAGTTCACCAGATACGGGGGCAGCACCTCCGTGTATTCGTGCTCGCCGGTGTGTAAATCAAGCATGAAGTTGGCGAGCGCCCGTTCCAATCGCGCGCCGAGCGCCCAATACACGGCGAAGCGAGCGCCCGACAATTTCGCGGCGCGCTCCAGGTCGAGCACTCCCAGTTGTTCGCCCAGTTCCCAATGCGGCTGGGGCTTGAAATCGAAGTGCGGGGGCGAACCCCACCGCCGCGCTTCCACGTTATCGTCCGCGCTCGTCCCCACCGGCACGCTGGCATGCGGAAGATTCGGAATCGCAGTCAAAATTTCGCGCAGCCGAGTTTCCTGCTCGGCCGCCTTCTTTTCTGATTCCGCAATCTGCTCGCGCAGTTCTTTCGTCTCGTTAATCTGTGCCGAAGCGTCCTGCCCGCTTTTCTTGAGCTTGGCAATCTCCTCCGAAGCCCGGTTGCGGCGCGCTTGCAGAGTCTCGGACGCGGTGATGGCCTGCCGCCGCTCGCCGTCGATGGCGCGAAAGTCTTTCAGAACCTCCGCCGCATTCGTTCCCCGCTGCCGCAGCTTTTCTTCCACCAGCGCAAGGTGGTCGCGAACAAAATTCAGATCAAGCATTCGTTCTAACTGTAGCCGAAAAAGGTGATTCCGTGCACCATCTTCAACTGAAGGCAGCCACCCCGGGCTGTCCAGGGCAGAGTCCGTTCGCTGTCTTTAAAATCGGCGAGACTTCTTCCACCGAATGCGAGAGCCGATTTCTCCGCTGTTTTTCGCGCTTGGTAGCAATTCCGGAGGCAAAAGGTGCAAATCCTCCTTTCCCCCGCGGACGCTTTTTTGCGCCACACGCAGGGGAAATTACAGCCGTTCAGGCGGGCGCAGGGCCCCAAGTGCGTCCGACTTTTTCATCCCAAAACACCTGTGTGCTGCATCACAGACTCTTCTACTCAGATTAGGCAAACAACAGAAACTTAAAATGGACCAGCCAGAGACACCCCGTCAACAAAACGGATCCCCAAGGCCGACCCGAAATTTTACCGTTCTTTGATAGCCCAAGTCCTTATTTATGAACATTTTAGGGTAGGACTTTATTCGTCGATATCTTAGCAAAAATCGAGGGGGTGCAAAGGTACGCTACAGACCGGCTGTTCACACCCGGTGAAATGCAATAACGAGGGAAGGAGACATCCCAAAATCCCATCGTCCCGCTCGCCGTTCAACCGCACTTTTCCCCCAAATACTGTGCTGAACTCGGCATTGCTCGCGCACCTGTGGTGAAATAGAAAGTGGTCAATCGGATGGCAGCAACGTCAGTATCAAGGTCAGTGGCATTGCGCCGCAGGCTTAAGGCGGCGGAACGGAACATTCATGGATTGTGGCAAATCCTGAAGGCCGTTGTGTCGACCGACCATCCTCTTCTGGCGCATCTTATTCCTATACGGCGCTGCAATCTGGCTTGCACTTATTGCAATGAGTTCGATGATTTTTCGAGGCCGGTGCCTACCGACGAGATGTTGCGGCGCGTGGATCTGCTGGGCGATCTCGGCACGTCCGTGATTACGATCAGCGGCGGCGAACCGCTGCTGCATCCGCAACTGGATGACATTATTGATCACATGCGACGCCGGCGGATTGTTTCGGGGCTGATCACCAACGGCTATCTGCTGGTCGAGGACCGCATCCAGCGGCTGAACCGCGCCGGCCTGGAGTGGCTACAGATTTCGATTGATAACGTCAATCCCGACGAGGTTTCGAAGAAGAGTTTGAAAGTCCTCGAACGCAAGCTGGAGCTGCTGGCCGAGCACGCGGAATTTCACGTGAATATTAATTCCGTTGTGGGCAGCGGGGTTAGCCATCCGCAGGACGCACTGACCATTGGCAGGCGCGCTTTGGAGCTGGGGTTCAGTTCGACGATTGGAATCATTCATGATGGCTCGGGGCAGGTGCAGCCTTTGAATGATGAAGAACGGCGCGTGTATCACGAGATGAAGAACCTCGAGAAGCGCAGCTTTACGCGGGTGAATGCGTTTCAGGACAACATTGCTTTGGGGCGTCCGAATCAGTGGCGCTGCCGCGCCGGAGGGCGTTATTTGTATATCTGCGAGGATGGGTTGGTGCATTATTGCTCGCAGCAGCGCGGGTATCCGGGGATTCCTTTGGAGAAATATACGGTTGCCGATCTGCGGCGGGAGTTTTATACGGAGAAGGCGTGCGCTCCGCATTGCACGGTATCGTGCGTGCACCAGGTCTCGGTGCTGGATGGATGGCGCGCGCCGCAATCGCCGGCGCCGGCGGCTGCGGCCGCGAATGGATTGGTGCAGATCGAGTAGAGATCAGGTAGGGACGGCCGCCTCGGCTGTCCGCTTTTCTGCGCAGAGGAAGCTTACTACCGAGCAAAGAAAACCACTCGTCGAGCTTTGCTCGACTTTGGACAGCCGAGGCGGCTGTCCCTCGCAAGCGTTTCCTCGGAAAATCTAGAACGTTGTCGCCACTGTGAAGCGGAAGGTCTTTCTTGGTTCCAAAAGCTTGTAGTTCGAGCCTAGAGTCGAGCGCGTCAGGTTGTAGGTGTAGTTGCCCGCTTCGTAGTCCTCACAGGTTGACTGCCCCAACATGGACGGTGGACAAGGGAACATGCTGCGATTGACTGGGATCGGCGGATTGGCAGTGCCGTCCAGGCGTAGGGCGTTGTAAGCGTAGTAAATGCGGAAGGGCGCATTGACCACCGGAAGCATGGTCTGCAATTCGAGGCCTGTGGACATGCGCACAACCCAGTTGGTGCCGGGAACCGGCTGGAGATACTGCGAGAACGTGTTTGAGGGGAGTCTCGCTCCGCCTTGACAGGCGTAACCATTGTCAGCTGCCGGGGCGATTGGGCAACCGAAGAGCTCGCTCTGCAGATTGCTGTATTGGATGGGATTGATCTGCAACTGCGATGTACGCAGGATCGGATCGGTACCCAAATCGACGAAGGGCGCGATGGCAACTGGACCGGCGATGGTAATGCGGTATTCCACATTGCCATGAACGCTCAGGTCGCCACCCGGAGTTACGAGTTGATAGTAGGGCACCGGGATATTGATGCAGTTGTTGACGCATGCTCCGTTGGAACCGGTCTGAACCGGAAAAAGCGGGTTGGCGGGAACGAATAATCCATCCTTGCTTCTGAGCGATACGGATTGGGTGCTGGGCAGGTAGGCGATGGGTGAAACGGTGCGGACATCGAAGCCGCGCAGATCATTTTCACCGCCCAGGTAGGCGCGTTCAAAGGGAGGAGCGACAATGCCGCCGTATCCGGTGATGAACGAGCCCTGGATGTTGTAGCCGAGAGCATTGCGCTTGTGCTGCATGGGGAAAAACTGTTTGTACTGGATGATGGGGCGGATGACGTGGACCGTGCCACCGACGCCGGCGAATTCTCCGCCGATGAAAAGACTCTTGCCATGATGAGGTGCGTAATAGGAATCGAGCGTATTCAGGCTGAAGCTGGGAGTGACCTTGCTGGTGATGATCCCGTTGAGCGCGTTGGGGCCGGTAATGCCGCGGAAGTTTAGATTCTCGAACAGAAGCTTGGAGGCATTGCTGACAGCGATCAAAGACGAGCGGTCGAAGGAGTAGCTGATGCCCACGCGCTTGAAAGAATGGTGGAGCGGATAACTCACACTCGTGGTCACTCCCTGACTGGACTGCGAGTAGTTCTGCAGATTTTGCAGATAGGCCGAGGGCAGGTTCAGATTCTGTCCGGTGGCAATCGCGTATTGCCGAGCCTGATCGTAGTTGGTCTTTCGGGCGTAGACGTTGAACCCGGCCTGGATCGGACGATCAAACAGGTACGGCTCGGTGAATCCGAAGACCACGTCGCGCTGGCGGCTGCCGAGGCTGGCGTTGACCGAAAGCGTCTCGCCCAATCCGAGAAAATTGTTGGTGCTGTAGTTGAGGCCGACGAAGGCACCGGCTAGTCCGCTCACGCCGCCTTGCAGTCCAATGCTGTTCTTGCCTTTTTCTTTGACCTTGAGGGTGAGGTCGACGGTGCCATTTTTTTCGTCGAGGTGGCGTTCGGTGGTGTTGGGATCGTCGGGCTTGAGCTGCTCGAAATAGCCGAGCTGGTTCAGGCGCAGCAGGCTGAGCTCCCAGAAACGCGAGTTGTAGATCTGACCTTCTTCGAGGGCAATTTCGCGGCGGATGACCTTGTCGCGCGTGGTGGTGTTGCCCTGGAACTCGATGCGGCGCACGTAGAACTGCTTGCCTTCGTCCACGTCGACTTCCAGATTGACGGTTTTCTTTTCGTCGTCGAACTTGGTGTCGGGGACGGAGGTGAAGTTGATGTAGCCGGCCTCGCCGTAGGCTTTGCGCAGGTTTTCCAGACCTTTGGCGACTTTTTCGCGGCTGAAGATTTCGCCGTCTTTCATGGGGAAAAGGCTGCGCAACGCGGCGTTGTTCTGGATGGCGTGGTTGTTTTTGAAGGTGATGGTGCCCAGGCGGTAGCGATCACCTTCTTCGATCGGCATGGTAATGTCGACGGATTTTCCGAGACCGGGCTGAAGAAATGGGATGTGCGGGCCGGTGTGTCCAGTGTCGTGAATCTCGGTTTTGGGGTCGTCGACCAGGACCTTGAAATAGCCTCGATTCTGGTACTCGGCGCGGACCCGTTCTGTATCTTCTTCCAATTTGGTGGCGTCGTAAGTTTTGGCGAACAGGTTTTCGAGAAAGATGGAGTGCGGAATGCCGATGGGCTTGAGGTTCTTCATGGCCGCGCGCAGGGTGCGGTCGTTGATATGTCGGTTGCCCCGGAAGCGAATGTGCCCGACTTTAACCTTGGGCCCCTCTTTGACGACGAAGGTGACGGCGACGGCGGCGGGCGGGATGGGACGGATTTCGGTGCGTATGGTGGCGAACTGACGTCCGTGCTCGGAAAGCAGTTCCTTCAGGACGACTTCGGCCTTCTTGATCTTGGTGGGATCATACTGGCTCTCGACCGAGAGCGCGACTTTGCGTTCCTTGAAACGGTCGAGCACGTCGCTGGTGGTCACGGCACTCAGGCCGGTGTAGTTGATCTCGCGGATGGTGGGGCGTTCTTTCACGTAAATGTGAACGATCCAGCCCTTCGGATCCTGTTCGCGCTCGAAGCGGATGTCTTCGAAATAGCCGGTGTTCCACAAGGCGTTGAAGTCGCGTTCAATGGCGGCGTTGTCATAGACGTCGCCGACTTTGGAGAAGATTCGAGCCTTGATTGTGTCGACGGGAATGCGGCGGTTGCCGTGAACCTGGATGCCAACGATGAGGTCCTGCTGGCCAGAAACGGGGGCGACGAGGAGCGCGAGAACGAACAAAATGAGGAGGCAATTCCAGACGCGTCCCAGGACGGAACTGTGCTTCCAAACACCTGTGGCGAAAGAAGTTGGAGACCAAGAGTGGTCTATCGATGGTTCTCTCGAGTGATCTCTCCGGGGGCCCGAGTCGCGGCCGGGACGCGGCGCGCGCGCAGAAATAGCATGATGACGGCGATGAATTGCAACTACCTCGAAGAACTAGAGTTAGGAAAACGGTAATTATACGGTAGAGAGTGAGAAGCGTCCAAGGCGAGAAGGAATTTGGCGGCGGCGCAGCTTTGCAAAACCTTAACCACCAAGGGCACGAAGGATCACGAAGGATTCTGATGGTAAGTTTTTTCCTTCGTGAATCTTTACCTTAGTGATCCTTAGTGCCCTTGGTGGTTAAGGTTTTGCTTTACATCGCCAAACTGAGCCGCCGCCCCGAATTTCTCTCCGAGAGTCACGCCCCAAAAAGTTCTACTTCAACACAGACGGAATAGAACGTCGCCGCGTTGCCCAGGT
>Ga0302326_10005816_pt1 | contig 27926 bp, 33 predicted proteins | sample Palsa_T0_3_FD_202264 | JGI IMG/M metagenome (GOLD analysis project Ga0302326, IMG submission 202264) | Peat permafrost microbial communities from Stordalen Mire near Abisko, Sweden - Palsa_T0_3 | ecosystem: Environmental > Terrestrial > Soil > Palsa > Peat permafrost | place: Sweden: Abisko... | reverse complement strand
GGGACCGCGCGCAAAACGTGGCCTGGCATACGAAGGAGATGCTCGGGAAGGCCTGATAACTTAGCTCTCCATGAGACCTTCGACCGCCTCGCTCGTCGTGTCTTGCTTGCTCGTCCTAACGCCGTTTATCGCTCGCGCCGATGTCCCGTACTCGGTCGTGATGGATGGGCGCATGCTCGACGCGCGTCACCAGAGCGCGCGAAACCACAACGGCACGACCTATATCAACGTCGTGCGCGCCGTGAAGGCGTTCGACGGCCTGCTGACTTTCGGACGCGGCGGCATCGTTCGGGTCACGGTGAACGGCCGGACGCTGATCTACCGCGTCGGTCGCGGCACGGCGACGCTCGACAACACGATGGTCATCGGATTACGCGGCATCCCGTACGTCGATCACGGCGACACCTACGTTCCGCTCGCCTCGATTGCGACGCTGGCACAAGTACGCTACGTCGTCGACACGACGCGGCATCGCGTGACGCTGACGAGCGGCCGGAGCGAGGGGTTCGCGACGCCGATCCCCAAGACGCCGCCCGAGCCGACGGAAGACGAACTTACGCTCTCGCCGCTGCAAGCGCTGAACTTCGATGCGTCGGCGACGACGGATGCGACCGGGTTGCACGCGCGCGTCGCGATTACGAATAAGACCGATAAGCCGTATGCGATCTCGTTCCCGGGGCCGCAGCAGTTTGTCTTCGTCATCGCGCGCAACGGCTCGGAAGTCTGGTCGTCCCAGTCGACCGCGGTTTCGGGCGGTCAGTCGACCTTCCGGCTGCTGCCGGGTGAGACGACGACGCTATTGCAGGATTGGCCGGGGTATCTGAAGGCCGGTCCCGGCCGCTATACGCTGCGGGTTCGCATGCTCAAAGCGATTCCTATCGATACGATCCCCGTGTCGCTCGGCGTCAGCACCCCCGGGCCCTCCGCGTCGCCCTGAGCGCGGAGCCCCCGCTCGGCCCTGCCGACATCGCGGCGGACCCGGGTGTCGTGTACTTCAATCATGCCGCCGCAGGCGTGCTTCCGCGGCGCACGCGCGACGTACTGGTCGAACTCGTCGACGGTCAAGCGCGCAAAGGTCTGCTCGGTTTCCTGCCGGTGGAAACGGGGCTCGCAAAGTATCGCGAGCGGATCGCGGCGTTCTTCGGTGCGCGTGGCGAGGAGATCGCCTTCCTGCGCAACACGGCCGACGGTGCGAACACGATCGCGCGCGGGCTCGACTGGAACGCGGGCGACGAAATCGTGCTCTGCGACAACGAGTTTGCTTCGAACGCGTTACCGTGGGTCGCGCTTGCCGAATACGGGGTTACCGTCCGCTTCGTGGCCGCCGCGCGAGAGCAGCTGACGCCCGAGGTGCTGGCCGCGCACCTCACACCGCGGACGCGGCTCGTCGCCCTCTCGTGGGTCGGTTTCGCGGATGGATACCGGCACGAGTTGGCGCCGCTCGCGGCGGTCGCGCACGCGCACGATGCCTGGTTCTGCATCGACGCGATTCAAGCGCTCGGCGCGTTTCCGCTCGACGTCGTCAGAGCGGGCGTCGATGCGATGTACGCGGGCGGTGCGAAATGGCTGCTGGGGCTTCCCGGCGTGAGCGTCCTCTACGTTGCACCCGCGCTGCACGAGCGGCTCAAGGTCCGCTGGCGCGGGTGGCGCGACGTCGCCGACATGTGGAACGATTTCGACTACGGCCAGCCGCTAGCCGCGACGGCCGCGCGTTACGAGGGCGGGACCCCGAACTTTTACGGGATCGCCGCGATGGATGCGTCGATTTCGCTGCTCGCGAGCGCCGGCACCGAGCGCATCGCGGAGCACGTGCTGGCGCTGACCGACCGGCTCGTCGAGGGGCTGCACGCGCTCGGCATGGAGGTCACGACGCCGCGCGGCCCCGGGATTTCCTCGGGGATCGTCACGTTTTTGACGCCCGGACGCGATTCGGTCGAAATCGGGCGGGCGCTGGGGAAGCGCGACTTCATCACGACCTATCATCGGCCGCTCGGCATTCGCGTGTCGCCGCACGGTTACAACACGATCGACGAGATCGACGCGTTCGTCGCAGCCCTCGACGCGCTCTTGTAAATAAGCTCGCGCTTGACAGCGCGCGTTACAATGGCTTCGTGATGATCTGACGCGCCCCCGCGCTGCGCGTAAATGTGCGGCATTTGCGTTTTCCGTCGACCTCGAACGCTTCGACGTTTGGGTCCGCTTGTGGGGTGTATCGTCGTGGCTGATAGAGCCAGTCCTCGGTTATCGTTGTTTGCCAACCGTAGCTTCGTGCTGTTCTACCTGGGACAGACGTGCAGCTACGTCGGCGACGGCCTGCGCCTCATCGCGATCCCGCTGCTCGTCTACAAGCTGACGGGCTCCGCGCTTTCGCTCGGCTTCACGTACGCCCTCGAGTTGCTGCCGTTCTCGCTCTTCAGCGTGCTCGGTGGTTCGCTCGGCGACCGCCTCGACCGGCGCCGCTTGATGATCGGCTGCGATGCGGCGCGATTTCTCGTGCTCGCAGCCTTTGCGATCGCGTACCTGACGCACACGCTGACGCTCGGGCTGCTGTACGGCGGCATCGCGCTCATCGCGATCTGCGCGGCCATTTTCCTCGGCGGTCAATCGTCGACGATTCCCTATCTGCTCGGACGCGACAACACGACCAAAGCGATGGCTGCGCTGATCGCGGCGGAGCAGATCTCGATGACGATCGTCCCGCCGATCGGTGGTGCGTTGTTTGCGCTCGTCGGCCCACTGCCCGCGCTCGCGGTCAACGCGGCGACCTACGGACTCTCGCAGCTTTCGCTCGCGGCCACCGACGGTTTCGGCCCCGACCGGCCCGGCAAGCTGCCGTCGCTGCGCGAGGTCTGGTACGACGTGCGGCTCGGGTTCGCGTTCGTGTTCGGCGACAAAGCCCTGCTCGCCGTGACGCTGTGCAGTTCGTGCTTCAACTTCTTCGGGTTCATGGCCGGCGCCGTGTTCATCCCGTTCTTGAAACGCGAGTTCGCTGCGAGCGACGCAACGGTGGGCTGGACGCTCGGCATCGGTGCGATCGGCATGGCGCTCGGGTCCTACGTTGCGGGCCGCGTCCCCGCGAGCTGGCCGTTCGGCCGGATGATGAGCGTTGCATACATCCTCGATGCGCTGTTCTTCGTGCCGGCGGTGTTCACGCACCGGCTCGACGTCTTGATCCCGTTCGTCACCCTCGCCAACGCGTGCGTTGCGTTCGAGATCGCTACGCTCGTCGGCTGGCGGATGCGCATCGCACCCGAGGAACAGGTCGGACGCATCTCCGGCGTCGCGCGGATGATTTCGGTCGGAACGACGGTGCCGGGCGCAATCCTCGGCGGCCATCTTGCCGATGCGTTCGGAACCCGCTTGCCGATCGCGGTCTCGACGATCGGATACCTCGCAATCGCGCTGGTCTACCCGTTCATCGGCGTGCTACGCCGGGAGCGCCGATAACGTGGCATTGTCACGTGACAGGGGGGTTAGTAGCCGCCTTCGCGGACGGCGCAGGGTCCCATGATGGCGTCGGCCATGCCGTGGATCAGGCGTTTGTCCGCGGGGGCGACGGTTGCGAGGATGCCGCCAAGTTTGACGGTCTCGCCGACGACGTAATAGTACGGGCACAAACGAACGCGGCCGTCGAGCTGAGCGATGTCGTCGGTTTTGCGGTCGTAGTAGGGAACGCGAACGCGCTTGCCCTTATGGAAGCGCTGCAGGATATACGGCGTGCGTTCGTACGAAGCGAGCGCGTCGTCGAGCGCCTTCTGAAGCTCTTCCCTGGTGAGATCGTTGAGGACTTTGACGCCGCGCGAACCCCACGCGAGCTCCGAGAAGCCCGAGGGCTTGATGACGAAGTTGCGTTCGCTCTTCCCGAGGCCCACGAGTTGCGACCAGTTCTGCAACGGCTCGGGACCGGCGCTCAGGCCGATGATGCTCGCCTGCGGCGGCAGCGGACGCGGGTCGATCACCCAGGTTTCGGGATAAATCCCACGCAGCCGCTCGAAGGTTTCGTTCCCGAGTTCCGCCTTCCAGAACTTCGCGAGCAACGGATGGTGCAACAGGGCGAAGCTCATCTTTTCTTCGAGATGGGCCTTGGGCGGGGGCGTCATCTTCACGCGATTGTGGCGCGCCGAGTAGAGCATGAGATCTTGCTTGGGCACGTTCACGAGATCGAAGAGCTCGAAATTGCGATACAGGACGTCGAGTTTGACCTCTTCACCGTCGCCTTGCCGCACGAACAGCGCGTCCTCGGTGAACACGATGTCTTCGGGCCGGCAGACGTAGGTCTCGCCGAGTTCCAGTTCGTTCATCTTGTTCGCAAGCCACGTCATCTCGGCGCGATATCCGTCGGACTCTTGCGAGACGACGATGGCAGTCGTCGGGTTTTCTTTGCCCGCCGTGGCCGCGAGCATGGCCGCGAGCCCGCGCGGAATCCCGTCGGTGTCGCCGACCGCGTCGTAGCCCAGTTCGCAATACGCTTGCGCCATCGCGCCGACGAAACCCTGACCGCCCGGGACGCTGTCGAGTTCGGCTGCGAAGAATCCGTCCTCGTTGAGGATGAGGTCGGGCCGGATGACGCCGGGCACGTCGCTCTTGAAGCGGTTCTGGCGGCCGGCCTTGACGATGAACTCGGGTTTGCCTTGGTCGAGATATTCGGCCACGAACCCGGGCGCGGTGCCGCGCGCGCTGCGTTGGTACAGACCGGCCAGGACCCGGTAGAATTTGAGGAGATCGACCCCGAGGCTCTCGATCGCTCCGAACGTCTCCGGCGAAAGCCAGAACGGTTCGGGGGAGAGTCGCCACGCGACGCGGCTCTGGTCGACGCCGACGCCGGCGAATAATCCCGGCGGCATATGGTCGTTGAGGAAGAGCGCTTGGTCGCGCGCAGTCATGTTGGGGTCGAGCGCGGTACAGCCCATGCCGGCGATTCTTACCCTCTACCTGGACGACATCGACACTCGAGCAGCTTAGCGCTCGAGAACGCAATGTAACGGCGTCTCATGACCCTCTGCAAAACGTGCAAGCGGCGGTGGGGTTGCGACCCGGCCTATTTTAGGGCGATAGCCCCAGGCACGAGCAGCGCATGCTCGAGGTGGGCGGACCCGTTTTTATAGGCGATCGTCAGGTGGAGGGTCTTCGCAATGCCCAGCTTCTCGAGCGGAGCGTCGTCGATCGTGCGCGAGGTGTCGGCGCCGGGCAGCAGGTCGATGGTGATGGGGCGCACGAGCGGAGGCTGGCCTTTGATGGTGAGGGTCTCGGTCAGCGCGGCCTTGCTCGCCGTGCTGCCCGTTTCGGCCGGGCACAGACCGACGGCGAGGCTCGACCCGTCGATCGAGAACGCATCGGACGAGCAGCCCGCGGGAGACGGCGCGGCCGAGGCGACTCCCAGAAACGAGAGCGCGATCGCGATCGCCAAAGCCGCGCGTGTGAAAAACATTACGCACAGTATAACGCGCTTGGCCGCTTCGTCGTTTCAACCTGCCAGAGGAGCGGGCTCGAGGCAGAGATAACGTCGCCCCTCGCCCATGCGAATCGATCTCATCGCTCTCGATCTCGACGGCACGTTGCTCGATGCGGACGAAGGCATCTCCGAACGGAACCGCGCCGCGATCCGCAAGTCGCTCCAGGCCGGCGTTCGTGTGGTGCTCGTCACCGGTCGCGGAACCGACGTACCGATCAGACTCTCGCGCGAACTCAACCTCAACCTCCCGGTCATCTGCTGCCACGGCGCGCTGACCAAAGATTTCGGCGCAAATAAGACGCTCGTGCATTTGCCCGTGCCGCTTCCGTACGCGAAGCCGATGATCGAGTACGCCGAAGCGAACGACCTCTCGATCGCGGTGTACGCCGAGGAGTTGTTCTATCGCCTCGAGGGCACGAAGCTCTTCATGGACGACATGCGCGGGCCGGCCTGGCGCGAAGCGAAAACGTTCGCCGACGTACTGAGCTCCGCACCGACGTTCATTCGCTTCCTCGGCGAGGATTCGGTCCGCGCGATGGAGCGCGAGTTCGGCGATTGGCCGCTCGCATTCCGTCACGAAACGTGGGGCGACTTTCACGAATGCGCGGTGCTCAATCGCGACGCCAGTAAAAAGAACGCGCTCAAGCAGCTCTGCGCGGACTTTCAAATTCTTCCCGAACGCGTGCTCGCGATCGGCGATTCGCGCAACGACGTGCCGATGCTGCGCTGGGCGGGCGTCGGCGTGGCGATGGGCAACGCGATTCCCGAGGTAAAGGAAAGCGTGCGGTACGTCACCGCCTCCAATACGGAAGACGGCGTGGCGCTCGCGATCGAGCGCTTTGTCGGATTGGCGCAGAAAAAGCCGGCGTGAACGGCGACCCCGACTACGAAGCCGAGCTTTGCGGGATCTTAGCGGCTGGGGATTGGGAGCGTCTGCGCGACTTCTCGCAAAAACACAACGCGATTCCGGACGACGTCTACACGCAGCCGCAACACTTTTGGGACGTGATGCTGCACAAGCTCATCTGCAACCGGATCGATCTGCTCGGCCTTCACGACGAATCGCGGAAGTGGCTCGCCGAGAATGGCTACACGACCGACCTCGGCGGGTATTAACCCGGCGCGGGCGGTGGGCGCCGGCGATACCAGCGGTTGAGGCCGTCGAATTCGATGAAGTCGTAGTGCTGGTCGCGCACGTAGGCGTCCCACGGCTCCCAGGCCGCGACGTCCCTGAGCGGTTCGACGGCCTCGATGACCAAGATGTTGGGACGGTATGCCTGCCAATCGGCGCCGCGCAGGACGCGCTCTTCCCAGCCCTCGACGTCGATCTTGAGAAAGTCGATCTCCGTACCCGCGGGGACGTTCTTCCGGCAGACGTCGGCGAGCGTCGTTATGACGACGGGCACGGTCGTGACGACCGCGGGTTTCTCGCGGTTCTCGAGCACCCAACGCTCGGCACTGGCAGCCAGTGGTTTTTCGAACGTCGACAAGCCGGTTTCGCCGACGAGGGTGAAAACTTCGTCGCCCGGGCGGTCGCCCAGTGCGACGTTGAGATTGACGTCGCGCGGCCGCTCGCGTTCGAGCATCGCGAAGAACGCGGGATGCGGTTCGACGTTGATCCCGCGCCAGCCGCGATCGTAGAAATACTTCGTCGTTGAATCTTTCTCGGGATGCCACGCGCCGACGTCGATGTAGAAGCCGCGCCGGCGCTGCCCCAGAAGCTCCGCGAGGCGGCGATCCTCGCCGCGCTGCGCGTACCAGACGTTACGGCGTCCGAAGGGCCATCTCACGCGACGGGGGTTCGCAGGCCGCGCGGAGGCCGCCTGGGAGAGTCCGGCAAAGCTGCGCAGCATGCGCGCGCTGCACGTCGTCCGTCCGAATGCGTTTACGCATGTCGGAGGCGACATGATCATGGCGCAAAGCGCCGGCCGCGCACTGCGGGAGCTCGGCGTCGAGGTCGACCTCGTCGCGACGGACTCGCCCGAGACGGGCGGATACGACGTGGCACACGTCTTCGGGATCTTTCATCCCCAAACCGCAGCGCGCCAAATCGACGCGGTCCGCAAGGGCGGCACGCCGCTCGTGCTCTCGCCGATTTGGCTCGATCTGCGACCGTATTTTGCGACCGCTCCGCTCGTCGAGCGAGCGCTGCGCGGGCGGACGCCGGGCGCCGTCGAGCGCAGGCTCGAGACGATGCGCAAGCGCCTGCGCGAACCGCGCGCGCGCGACAAAGCCGCGCGTCGCGCGGATCGCGAGATCGAGCTGCAGCGAGAGCTGGTCCACCAAGCGGACGTGCTTTTGCCCGCGAGCGAAGTGGAGGCGTACCGCTACGGCGAGCAACTCCGCGTCGCATCAGTGCCGTATGCGGTCGCACCGGTCGGCACCGACGAAGAGGCACTCACGATCGAACGCGCGGGCGAGCGCGCGGGCGTGCTTTGCGTGGGGCGCGTCGAGTCGAAGAAGAATCAAGCGGCCTTGCTGTATGCACTTCGCGACGTCGACGTCGACGTTACGATCGTCGGCCGCGAATACGATGCGCCGTACTCCGCGCTGTGCCGGCGCTGGGCGACACCGCGCACCCGTTTCGCCGGGACGCCGTCGCGCGCCGAGGTGCTCGCGATGATGGCGCGTGCGGCAGTGCATGCCTACCCGGCCTGGGTCGAGATCCCGGGACTTGCATCGATCGAAGCTGCGGCTGCGGGCGCGCGTGCCGTTTCGGGCGATCGCGGTTGCGAGCGCGAATATTTGGGACCGGAAGCCGACTACGCCGACCCCTCGGAGCCGGAGTCGATTCGCACGGCGGTGCTGCGCGCGCTCGGACGCGGTCCGCGCGAGCGCGACGATCCGCTCGAGCAGCGGCTGCGCGGCCGGACGTGGCGCGCCCACGCGGAAGCAACGCTGGCTGCGTATCGGCGCGTGCTGCGATGACGGTGCGCATCGTCGCGTTCGCGCGTATCCGTGAGGTCGTCGGAGCCGGCGCGTTCGAGTGGGCCGCGCAGGATGGTGCGACGGCGGGCGACGTCTTCGCGGCGCTGACGACGAAGTTCCCGCAACTGGGCGAACTCGCGCGTTCGATTCGGTTCGTGCGCGACGGCGCGTTCGTCGGCGCGGCGACGATCGTGCGTGACGGCGACGAGCTTGGATTGCTTCCGCCGTACGGAGGAGGATGATGTTCTACGACGTCACCGAGGAGACGCTCGATCCGGCCGCGCTCGTCGCTGCGGTACGCGGCCTTGGGAGCGGGGGTCTGGTCACGTTCGTAGGCTACGTGCGCGAGACGAGCGACGACGGCCGCCCGGTTGAAGGGCTGCACTACGAAGCGCATCGAGAGCTCGCGATCGCGGAATTGCGCGCGATCGGCGCGGAAGCCGCGACGCGTTTCGGCGAAGCGCGCGTCGCGATCGCGCACCGCATCGGCGAACTCGGGCTCGGTGAAGCGGCCGTCGCGATTGCCGTTGCAGCCGCCCATCGCGGGGTCGCGTTCGATGCATGCGAGTACGCGATCGACGAGCTGAAGAAGCGAGTACCCATCTGGAAGAAGGAGCGCTACGTCGACGGTAACGCGCGCTGGCGAGAGAACGCATGAAGCTCGAACTCGTACGTTTCGTCGGCACGAACGGGCAGAGCGTCGCCGCGCTCGACTACGGCCCGCGCCGCGCGCGCGGCGTCACGCTCGCCGTGGGACATGGATATTCGAGTTCGAAGCACAACCTCGACACGCTCTGCGCGTTTCTTGCAAGTCACGGGTACGGCGTCGTCAGCATCGATTTTCCCGGTCACAAACTCGGCGCGAGCGGCGGGCGCCTCGACTCGATCGACGACCTGACGGCAGCCCTTGGCGCGGCGGTCGACTACGCGCGCGAGCGGTACGGCGGCCCGATCTACACCCTCGGGCACAGCATGGGTGCGACGACCGCCCTTCGTACGTGCGCAGCCGACATCAACGTCGCGGGCGCGATATCGATCGCAACCGGGCTCGGGCGGCCGCTCGCGCTCGAGGCATTGGGGACGCTCGGCGCCGTCGATTTGCGCTCGGCGTACGTGGACGGCTTGACCTTGCCCGAGATGGCGGACGCAACCGAACTCGTCATCGACGATGCGCTCGTAGCGCTCGCGGGGCGCCCCGTGCTCTACGTTGCGGCCGAGCGCGACGGTATGGTGTCGCGCGCGAGCGCAGAAGCACTCTTCATTCGCGCGCCCGAGCCCAAGACGTTCGTCACCGTTGCGAGCGACCACACCTACGCCGGCGAGCACGCGCGCGCCGCCGTCCTCGCCTGGCTCAACGAACGGCACCCGCGGTGAGCGCGGTGCTCGGCCGCGGATGAGTTCGCTCGCCGGGCGGCGCGAACTGCGCCGGTATAGTCGCCACTTGTTGATACCCGAAGTCGGTCTCGCCGGCCAAGAAAAGCTGGCACGCGCCGGCGTGCTCGTCGTCGGCGCGGGCGGTCTCGGGTCGCCCGTGCTTCAGTATTTGGCCGCAGCGGGCGTCGGGCGGATCGGGGTCGTCGACGACGACGTGGTCGACGTTACCAATCTGCAACGCCAAGTGATCTACGCCGACGCAGACGTCGGCGCACCGAAGGCCGTCGTTGCGGCCGGGCACCTGCGCGCGCTCAATCGCGATGTCGTGTGCGAACCGTTTGTCGAGCGGTTCACCGCTGAGAATGCGCGCGCGTTCGTACGCGGATACGACGTCGTCGTGGACGCAACCGATACGTTCGGCGCGCGCTACCTCATCAACGACGCGGCGCGGCTCGAAGGCAAACCCGACGTGTATGCGTCGATCTTTCGCTTCGAAGGGCAGGTCAGCGTCTTTGTTCCCGGCGGCCCGTGCTATCGCTGTCTCTTCCCCGAGCCGCCGCCCGAAGGCAGCGTCCCGTCGTGCGCCGAGGGCGGCGTCCTCGGCGTGCTCGCCGGCATGGTCGGCACGTTTCAAGCGAACGAAGCGCTCAAACTCATCCTCGGCATCGGCGCGCCGCTCGCCGGCCGCCTCGTGCTGATCGACGCGCTCGAAGCTCGCACGCGCGAGGTCGCGTTCGGCATCGATCCCGCGTGCCCGCTCGACGGCGCGCACGCAACGATGAGCGACGTCGCCGAGATCGCACGCATCGCGCCCGAACCACTCGGTGTCGCCGAACTCAAGCCCGAAGCGCTGGACGCGTATCTGGCCGATCATCCCAGAGCGCGCGTGCTCGACGTGCGCGAGCCGCACGAAGCGATCCTCGCCGCGCCGCCGCAAAGCGTCCACATCCCCGCAAGCGTCCTCGAAGCGCGCCTCCACGAACTCGACACCGCGACCGAATACATCGTCGCCTGCCGCGTCGGCGCGAAGTCTCGATGGGCCGTCAATCGCTTGCGGGATGCCGGTTTCCGGCGCCTACGGCATCTCGACGGCGGCTTGCTCGGCTACGGCGCACACGCCGCGAGTTTCGACGTCTTTTGACCGCGCGCCGCGCACCGGGATTAGAGTGTCGTCGTCGAAGGCGTGCCCATTATCCCCTTCGCCATAGAGGAGCAAGCAAGTATGCGTTTACGCGCCATCGTTTCTCTCGCGTTTGCCGTCGGCGTGTTCTCCGCCGCGACGGCGGCGAGTTCGCTGCAACCTCGCGGCACCGGCTTCGGGCCGATTCCGCAGCCGACGTGTCCGCCTCCGGTCAACGCGATCGGCACGGCCTCGCAGTCGCTCCACCCCTGCCCAGGCTAGGGCATTCCTAGCGGTTCCGGCTCCGCGGCGGACTATCGAGCGATTGCCGATTCCGCCGCGCGGGCCGGCGGCGCCGCCGCGGTAGCGTTCGCAACCGCGACCGAGGACGCCCAGTCGCGCGATCGCATGCGCGTCGCGTTCGCCGGCGGGGACTTCGAGTCGTGGCGGTACGACGAGAGCTACGCGAGAGCTGCGAGCGATCCGGCGGCACTCTTACCGGGTGCGCGCAGCGTGGTGTGCGTCGCGGTGCCGTTCGCGCATGCGGAGCCGGCGCAGCGCGCGCCGTTATCGGGGCGCGTTTCCAACTATGCATGGGCGGCTGACTATCATCCGCGCATGCGTGCGATTCTCAAGCGCATTGCGACCGCGCTCGACGATGCCGCGGGTGCGCCCGTCACGCGCATCGCGTGCGATACGGCACCGCTTGCGGAACGTGCGTTCGCGGCACGCGCAGGGCTCGGCTGGATCGGAAAACACACGAACCTGATTGCGCCGGGTCTGGGGTCGTTCGTGTTTCTTGGAGAAGTCGTCACGACGCTCGAACTCGGCAACGACGCGCCGCTGCGGAAAACGTGCGGGTCGTGCGCGCGGTGTGTGACGGCCTGTCCGACCGGTGCGCTGCGCGGCGACTACACGATCGATGCGAGTCGCTGCATCTCCGACTTGACGCAGCGTACCGATGCGATTCCGCGCGACATGCGCGCGCTCGTCGGCGATTGGGTGTGGGGGTGCGACTTGTGCCAACTCGTGTGCCCGCCGACGCGGCGCGCGTCGCCGCCGGTCGACGCTGCGTACGAAGCGCGGGATGCAAGCGACGCGTTTCCGTCGCTCGTCGACCTCTTGCACTTGCGCGGCGGCGAGTTCAAGCGCCGCTATCGTCGCACCGCGATGGGCTGGCGCGGCGGCACGATCTTACGTCGCAATGCGGCCGTAGCCCTCGGAAACGCGCTGGATCGCAGCGCCGTGCCGGCGCTCGAGACGGCGCTCCGCGACGACCCGCACCCGCTCGTGCGCGGACACGTTGCCTGGGCGCTCGGGCGGATCGGCTCGCCACAGGCGCTGATTGCGCTTCGAAACCAGGCCGATAGGGAAACCGATGGCTGTGTGCGCGAAGAAATTGCGGCGGCGCTTGCTGCCTGGGAAACCTTAGGGCCTTCTCGCGCGTTGGACGCTTCGGGGACGGCGCAACGTTCGCCGCCCGCTGGTTAACGGAGATATACATCGGAATGAATCGCGCGTTTGTCCTTATGCTGGGGTTGGCCGGCGTTCTCGCCGCGGGACCGCTCTCAGCGGCGTCCCAGACGGGCCCTGCCATGCTCGACGAGCACAACAACGTGCTGTTCAAGCGGATGGTCGCGCTGAACGCGGCGCTGCGGACCTACAAGGCCGACGTCCACCTCGACGTCGCGTTGAAGACTTTTCCGTTCATCAGCCCCTCGATCGACGGCAACGTGTATTATAAGAAGCCGGACAAAACGGCCGTGATCTTCGACACGGTTCCGGCGCTCGCGTCGCAGTTCAAGAAAGTCTATCCGCGCGTCGATCCGCCGGCGACGTGGACGACCGTCTACGACGTCGCGGTGATGAGCGACGACGGGACGGACACGCTCTTTCGTCTGCGCCCCAAAAAGAACGGGCGCGTCGATCACCTCGACGTCAAGGTCGACGATCCGACCGCCACGATCCGCAGCTATACGTGGAACTACAAAGACGGCGGTTCGGTGAGCTTCGATCAATCATTTACCTCGATCGACGGCAACTACTTGGTCGATAAACAAACCGGCCACGTCGATCTTCCGTCCTACAAAGCCGACGTCACCTCGGCGTTTTCGAACTACAAGCTCAACGTCGCGATCGAAGACTCGATCTTCGCCGAAGAAAAGTAACCGCGCCGCCGCGCCGAAGGTAGCTTGATGGCGCTGGAAACGATCGATCTGATCGGCGACCGGGCGGCCGCAAGCGGCCCACTTTCCGATGCGTTCCGGCGCCCGATCACGTACTTGCGCATCTCGGTCACCGACCGCTGCAACCTGCGCTGCACGTACTGCATGCCCGAAGCCGGGCTGCCGTGGATTTCCAAACCCGAGATATTGACCTTCGAAGAGATCGAACGGATCGTCCGGGCCGCCGCCTCCGTCGGGGTCCGCAGCCTGCGGCTGACCGGCGGCGAGCCGCTCGTTCGCCGCAATCTCGCACGGCTGGTCTCGCGGCTTTCGGCGATCGAGGGCATCGAGGATGTCGCCCTCTCGACCAACGGGCTGCTGCTGCCGGAACTCGCCGAAAGCCTCGCCGCGGCGGGGTTGAATCGCGTCAACATCTCCCTCGATACGCTGCGGCCGGAACGGTTCCAAGCGATCGCTCGGCGCCCGGGTCTCGAGCGCGTGCTTGCCGGCATCGACGCGGCGTTTGCGGCCGGGCTCGGGCCGGTCAAGCTCAACTGCGTCGTGATGCGCGGTCAGAACGACGACGAGGTGGCCGACTTTGCGGCCCTCACGCGCGAGCGGGCCGTCTTCGTGCGCTTCATCGAGGTCATGCCCGTCGTCGAGCACGCTGCCGAGCAGCGCGACCTCTACGTTTCCGCGGACGAAATTCTCGCCCGGATCGGCGCGGTCGACGAGCTCGAGCCGTCCCTCGGGCCCGGCGGGAACGGACCCGCGCGGTACTTCGCGTTTCGCGGCGCGCCGGGTGCCGTCGGGGTCATCAGTCCGCTTTCGCACGACTACTGCGAACGCTGCAACCGGGTCCGGCTCACCGCCGACGGCCGCCTGCGCTTGTGCCTCTTCGGCGACTACGAAATCGACCTGCGCACGCCGCTGCGGGCCGGGGCGAGCCGCGACGACCTTGCCGACCTGCTCCACGGCGGGATGCTCATCAAGCCCGAACGCCACCATCTCCGCCTCGGCGAACCCGCCAGCAGAATGCGCGCCTTCTCGGAGATCGGCGGGTAAGGGAGGGCCTTGTGCGTGTCACAGGGGCCTGCCAGGCGGCGTTGAGAGGATTAAGCGAGCGGTCCCGGCTCGCGAGCGACCGGCGAGGAGTAACACGCATGGGCGGCCCCGCGTAAGATGGACAACGTCTACGTTCTCGGTGTTGACCATGCGCTCGAAGCGGAGGCGCGGATCGAGCGGCTCGTGCTCGACCACCAGACCAAGCTCGCGCGCTACGTTCGGCGCTTCGTCAACGATGCGGACCTCGCGCTCGACGTCGTGCAAGACGTGTTTTTCGCGGCCTATAAGATGCTGCGCTCCGATCCGTCCCGGCCGCTCAGCGCGGGCTGGCTCTACAAGACGGCGACGAATCATTCGATCACGTACCTGCGCAAGAAGAAACGCCGCGGCGAAACGCTGCCGCTCGAGAACGCGACCACGGCCTTCCGCACCGACGAACAATCGGCCACCTCGCTCGACTTGCAAAGCGCGCTCGCGACGCTCGGCGAGGAACAGCTGGCCTGCGTGCTGCTCACGACGTACGCCGGCTACTCGTCGGCAGAAGCGGCTCTGATCTTGGGAACCTCGGCCGATGCCGTGCGCCAGCGCGTCTGCCGTGCGATGCGATCGATGCGGAAAACGCTTGGAGAGTCGGCGTGATTTCGAAGCACGCGCATTTCGAAAGCCTGTACGGCGCGGTGTTGCTGGGCGAGGCGACACAAGCGGAGCGCGACGAGTACGCGCGGCATGCGGCCGGCTGCGCGCTTTGCGCCGGCGAACCCGTCGACGGCGCGCTGCTGGCGGCGATCGCGAGCATGCAAGCGGCCGAAACGTGGCGGCCTTCGATCGACCGGCGTGTGGTGACTCGCATTCGCGAAACGCAGTCGAAGCGTTCGCGCTTCACGGTCGGACTTTTGGGCTGGGCGGCCGCGGCGTCGATCGCGGTGAACGTGTTCTTCGTCACCGGCTTCGCAGGCCGGGTCGGTTCGGCGGTCTTCGATGCGATGACGCCGCCGGCACCCGTCGCCGCAACGCAGTTCGGCGTCCGTTTGCCCGCGCAAACGTTTGCGACCGTCAAACGCCGGGCGCTTGCCGAGCGCGCCGTCGTCGCGGAAAACCATGTCGCACGTGCTTCCGTTCGACGGCATCACGTCGCGGCGGACGCACCGTTGCCGCAGCGCGGCCCGGTACGGCGGCAGCCGCCGGCGAGCGGCGTGCCCGACATCTTCGCGGGTACGGATCTCGCGGTCCACGCTGCGAACGCGCCGCGCGCCGTCGCGATCGAATCGCATCCGCTAAACTTTTCCCCGTAAAACCTCGCGGCGTCACACGCCGCTGGGGGATGCGGCTCGCGAGCAAAGAATCTGCTGCGCGTGACGTTTGGAACTCCTCGGTTCGTGAATGGCCTGATGTCGGTGCTCGCCGTGTGCGCGCTTGCTGCATTCGGTGCGACGGGGTGTTCCAAATCGGCGTCGAGCGATACCGCGAGCCCCGCGGCCGCGGGCTCGGGGAATGCGAATCCGAGCGGAGCCTTGCTCGGGAACGTGACGCACGGCGAGGACATCTTCAAGGATAACTGCGCGGGCTGCCACGGCGTCGCAGGCGCCGGCGGCATCGGACCTCCGTTGAAAGGCGAGCGGCAACGCAAAGACGACGCCGCAGCGATTGCTTGGATCAAGGATCCTCAATCGAACGTCATGCCGAAACTCTTCCCTTCGCCGCTGTCGGAAAGCGACGTAGAAGACGTCGCAGCCTACGTCGAAAGTCTCTAGCCTCTTCGTTTTTGGCCGCGATCTCCGGCTTGGAGATCACGCGGGACTCGTGGAGGCGGCGCGTTCGGGCGACATCGTCGCGGCGCTCGTGCTCGAACCGCGTACGCTCGCGGCGCTCGGGAAGAATCGGCGCCGGGCCGCCTACTACTGCGCCGCGGTTGCGGCGCTCGCACGCGACCTCGAAGCGCGCGGCGCGCGCTTAATCGTGCGCCGCGGCGAAAGCAAACGCGCGATTTTGCGGCTTGCGAAGGAGGTCGGCGCGAGCGCGGTGACGTGGTCCGTGCGCTATGACGGCGGCGCGCAGCAAGCCGCAAGCGCGTTGCAGTCGGCGCTCGAGGAAGCGGGGCTGCGTGCGACGCCGGTGCACGATGCGCCGGCCGTGCCGCCGGACGAAACGGCCGCGGCGCGCTCCGTCGACGGCGGGCGCGGGTATCGCGCGCTCACACCGTACCTTGCGGCGTGGTCGGCGCTTGCGCGCGAGCCCCATACGGCAGCGTTGCGCTTCGCGCAGGTCACGGCGCCGTCCGATTCGCTCCCCTCGCCCGACGAGTGCCCTTCGACAAGCTCAGGACAGGCTCCGACGACAAACTCAGGACAGGCTCCGACAGAGCCCTCGGAGGGTGCGGTACTCGCGGGGTTCGATGCATATCTGGCCGGCCCGATCCTCGGCTACCGGACGGCGCGCAACGTTCCGGGCGACGGTCCGACGTCGCGCCTTTCCGAAGCACTCTCCTTCGGCGTTGTCTCCGCGCGGACGATCCTGCGCCGCGTCGACGAGCGCAAGCGCGATCCGTTCTTACTCGCGGAGGAGAAAGTCGCACTGGATTCGTTCACGAAAGCGCTCGCGCGCCGCGACTTCTTTCTCCAGCTCGCGTGGTTCTTTGAAGACTCTCCCGACGCCGCGTTGCAGCCGCGCATGCGTTCGTTTCCGTTCGCCAGGTCGCATCCCGCGCTCGAAGCGTGGCGCGAAGGCCGCACCGGCTTTCCGCTCGTCGACGCCGGGATGCGGCAGCTGCGCGAGACGGGCTGGATGCATCCGCGCGTGCGCTCGGTCGCCGCATCGTTCCTGTGCTTCGACCTCGGCGTCGATTGGCGCGTGGGGCGGGATACGTTCGACCGGTACCTGGTCGAAGACGATGCGGCGCTCGCAACCGGGAATTGGCAATGGGCCGCAGCGGTGGGCGCGGATCTCGCGCAGTTCCCGCGCATCTATAATCCGCGTAAGCAAGCCCGCTCGTTCGATCCGCGCGGCGCGTACGTGCGGCGCTGGATTCCGGAGCTCGCGCAACTGCCCGACGCCGATCTGTTCGATGCCGTCGCGCCGGGCCGGCGCCCGCAACTGGCGCTGCCGCTGTTCGGCGACACGGCATATCCCGCGCCCGTCCTGGATCACGAAAAAGCGGCGCGCGAATTTCTCGCGCGCTACGCCAAGTTCGAACGGGGCTGAGCTAGGCCGCCATGTGCTGGTGCGCGCGTTCGCGCTCGTCGAGCCAGTCGCTCACGAGCGGAACGCGCACGTCCTCGCCTTGCCACGCCTTGAACCCGTAGATCACGGTCGCGACGAACCATACCGGGAAGACGAAGGGCAGCATCAAGAACGCGGGCCACGAGATGACGAACCAGAAGTGAGCGAGCACCGTGAGGAACGTGGAGATACAGAACATGCCGCCATTGAGCGCCAGCGCCTGAACGCTTTGGCGCCGGACCGCGGGCGAGCGCTTGGGATCGAGCAGAGCGATCACCGCAAGCGGCCACAGCGGATATCCGAGTCCGAGGAGCGCACGCGTCTCGGGCGAGACTGCGGCGAGAGCGCCCGACGGGCGGCTGACCGGCGCGGATTGCGGTTCGTATTGCGGCGCGCGGCCCGGCCCCGGCGGGGGGTTCGAGGGTCCGACGTTGCCGCCGAGGCCCGGGCGGGCCGAACCGGCGGACTTCATCCGCCGCTCGAGCCGGCAACCCGGGCAAATCCCGGATTCGTCGCGGCACGTCGCGCAAATCGGTTCCATGCAATCGTGGCAGACGGCGACGGATGGAACGGCGTTGTGATAGTAACAGTCCACGGTATGTACCCCAGGAACCAGATTTCGTGATGATCTACCAGAGCCATCTAGGAAAGGTTTCGCAATACTAAAGCCCAGCCCCGACTCCGAGCGCCACCGGCGGGCGGCGACGCGCCTGTTGCGTGAGGCACGGCCCTATTATCCGCGGCTCGCGCTCGCGCTCGGCTTCGGTGTCATCGCGGGCCTCGGCCCCCTCGCGCTGACCAAGGCCTTTCCCCTCATCATCGACGGCGTCATCGAGAACCCCAAGCACCCCGTCGGGCTGCTGCTGTGGGTCATCGCCGGCGTGTTCGTCGTCAACTTGATCTCCAATCTCGCAACCTACGGACAGAGTTACTTGACCGCGTGGAGCGGACAGAAACTGATCGCGACCCTGCGCGTGCGCTTGTTCGAACGCACGATGCGGATGCCGATGAGCGAGTTCGACCGGTGGCGTCCGGGCGAGCTGATCTCGCGCTTCTCGAGCGACCTGACGCTGATGACCGACGCTCTCAGCGTCGCGCTGCCGCAGTTCTTCGTCACCTTGGTAACGCTGGTCGGTTCGGTCGCGGCGATGTTCTGGGTCGACTGGCTGCTCTCGCTATTTCTCTTTATCTTCGCGCCGCTCGTGAATTTCGTGGTCGCGTCGTTCACGCGCATGATTTCGAAGAGCACGAAGCGGGCGCAGCAACGGATCGCCGATCTCTCTTCGAATCTCACCGAAGTCTTGCAGGCCGAGCGCATCGTCAAAGCGTTCGGCCGCGAGGATTTCGAGGCGGCGCGCTATCGGCGCAGCAACGACGACTACTTCGGGGCCGTCATGAAAGTGCTGCAGCTGGCGCAGACGCAAACGCCCGTGGTTGCAATGATCGTGACGATCGCGCTGCTCGCCGTCATGGGCTTCTCCGTGCGCGAAGCGATCGTCGGAAGGCTCACCAGCGGCCAGGTCTTTCAGTTCTGGACGCTCGTCGTGCTTGCGATCAATCCGCTCAATCGCCTCGCGGCGTTCGTCGGCGACCTTTCGAAGGGACTCGTCGGCTCCGAGCGTGTTTTCGAGATCCTCGATCTACCGATCGAAACGGACGCGCCGGATGCGGTCGCGCCGCAACGCGTCGCGGGCGAGATTCGCTTCGAGGGCGTGACCTTCGCGTATAAAGCCGAGTCGCCGCCGGTCTTGCACGATCTCTCGGCCACGGTCGAGGCCGGCGAGATCGTCGCGCTCGTGGGGCCATCGGGCGCGGGTAAAACGACGATCGTCAACCTCGTGCCGCGCTTCTACGAACCGCAGACCGGGCGCATTCTTCTGGACGGCATCGACCTCGCGACGTTTCAACTCGCGGCGCTGCGCGATGCGATCGCGATCGTGCCGCAAGAGCCGCTGCTCTTCAGCGGTACCGTTTCCGAAAACATCCGCTACGGCCGCCTCGATGCGACCCAAGCCGAAATCGAGGCGGCCGCGCGCGAAGCGAATGCCGAAGAGTTCGTTCTCGACCTTCCCTTGGGGTACCAGACGCCCGTCGGCGAGCGCGGCGTGCGCCTCTCGGGCGGGCAGCGCCAGCGGATCTCGATCGCGCGCGCCGTGCTGCGCGACCCGCGCATCCTCATCCTGGACGAGGCGACGAGCGCGCTCGACAGCCACTCCGAGCGGCTGATCGAAGCGGCGTTGGATCGCCTGCTCCCCGGGCGGACGACGCTGATCATCGCGCATCGCCTCTCGACGATCCGGCGGGCCAACAAAATCCTGTTCATCGACGGGGGCCGGGTCCTCGAAGCGGGCACCCACGACGCGCTGCTGGCCCGCGGCGGGGCCTATGCCGCCCTCCACGCTGCCCAGTTTGCCGTCTAGGCGGGCAAGCGCGGCTATAGGTCTTTGGGGGAATACAAGCACTCGCAGCGAGGGTGTCCCAGGGTCGGGCCGAAGCACAGCCGCACTTGCCCCGTCTTAGAGCTCGTGAATCCCCGGTGGGGATTTCGGGGTGTTCATGCTCGTCCTCACGCGCAAGCCGAACCAAGCAATTGTGATTGGCGACAATATTCGCGTTGTCGTCGTCTCCGTAGACCGGGACCAAATTCGTTTGGGGATCGAGGCTCCCCGCGAGATCAGCGTCCACCGGGCCGAGGTCTACGCCGAAATCCACCGCGGCGCTCCCCAAGGAGAGGCCGCCGGCGCCTAACCCTTCAACCTGGGCACGCTGAGACTTTCGTGAGCTTGTCGAAGGATGCTACAATCTTTCGGCACCAAATTCGCCCGGCACGGACGCCGGGACGCGATGGTTTCTCCACGGCGCGCTCGACGGAACGATGCGGGCCTGAAACCAGAAAGGCCCTAAAACCCCATGGCATCGGTTATTTCCATGAAAGCGCTCCTCGAGGCGGGCGTCCACTTCGGACACCAGACCCGCCGCTGGAACCCGAAGATGAAGCCCTACATCTTCCAGGAGCGCAACGGCATCTACATCATCGATCTCTCGAAGACGGTGCTGATGCTGCGCGAAGTGTACGCGGCCGTGCGCCAGATGGCGCGCGACGGCAAAGTCATTCTGTACGTGGGCACCAAGAAGCAAGCCCAGGACGTCGTCAAAGAAGAAGCGGAACGCGCCGGTACCTACTACGTCAACGAGCGCTGGCTCGGCGGCACGCTGACGAACTTCTCGACGATTCAGAAGCGCATCGCGCGCTTGCGCGAGCTCGAAGGCATGCGCGCTCAGGGCAGCTTCGATCTGCTCCCGAAGAAAGAAGTCTCGCGGCTCACGGACGAGCTGGATAAGCTCGAGCGCTTCCTCGGCGGCATCAAGGACATGCACCGTCTTCCGGACGCCGTATTCATCGTGGATCCCAAGAAAGAACGGATCGCGGTGCTCGAAGCCCGCAAGCTGAAGATTCCGATCATCGCGGTGATCGATACGAACTGCGATCCCGACGAAATCGACTATCCGATTCCCGGCAACGACGATGCGATTCGCGCCGTCAAGCTGATGGTTTCGAAAATCTCGGATGCGATCATCGAGGGCCGCACGGAGCACGAGAGCGGCGGCTTCGACGACGAGGACTACGCAGACGCCTACGCACCGGTCGCGGAAGCCGCGCCGGCCGCCGAAACTGAAGCGGTCCCCGCTGCGGTCGCGATCGCACCCGTGGCCGAGGCTGCGGCACCCGCCGGCGGCGATTTCAAAGAGGCTGCGGTCTAAGCACCCCGAACTTTCTCTTGGTTGGGGCCTCATAACCCAAGGCGCCGCACGTGCGGCGCCTTTGTCTGCGCCAGAAAGGCACGTTCCCCGTGAGTTCCGCTATCAGCTACAAGCCGACGACCGACGATATCAAACGCCTGCGCGAAGAGACCGGCGCTCCGATGATGGATTGCCGCGCGGCCCTCATCAAATCGACCGGCGATTACGACTCCGCCAAGAAGAATCTCTTGGACGCGGGCGTCGCGAAGGTCGGCAAGAAGGCCGATCGCGCCGCGAACGAGGGACTCGTCGACTCGTACATCCATCCGGGCGGCAAGATCGGGGTGCTAGTCGAGATCAACTGCGAAACGGATTTCGTGGCGCGCAACGATGCCTTCAAGGAACTCGCGCACGACGTCGCGATCCACGTCGCGGCCACGCCGGTGAAGTACGTGACGCGCGATCAGGTGCCCGAGGAAGAGCTCGCGGCGTTGCGGGTGGAGTTCTCCAAAGCCGCCGAGGGCAAGCCCGCGAACGTGGTCGATCGAATCGTCGAGGGCAAGCTCAACAAGTGGTACGAGGAGAACGTGCTGGTCGATCAGCCCTTCGTGAAGGACGACGATCAAACGATCTCCGAGCTGATCGCGACGAAGGTCGGCATTCTCGGCGAGAAGATCGAGATTCGCCGATTCGCGAAGTTCGCGCTCGGGGGATCCTAACACGCTGCCCGCGTACGATCGGATTCTGCTGAAGATCTCGGGCGAAGCGTTCGCGGGATCGGAGAGTCCGATCGACGCGGTCACGACGGCCTGGATGGCCGAGCAGATCGCAGAAGTCGCTCGGGAGGGCGTTTCGATCGCCGTCGTCGTCGGCGGCGGCAACATTTGGCGCGGCAAGGCCCACGAAGCCGGCGGCATGGATCGCGCCCAGGCCGACTACATGGGCATGCTCGCGACCGTCATCAACGCACTCGCGCTCCAAGAGGCGCTCGAACGCAGCGGGATTGCGTCGCGTTGTCAAACCGCGATTCAGATGCAGCAGATCGCGGAGCCCTACATCCGTCGCCGCGCCATCCGGCATCTCGAAAAAGGACGCGTCGTCATCTTCGGTGCCGGTACGGGCAATCCGTACTTCACGACCGACACCACGGCGGCGCTGCGCGCCGTCGAGATCGGCGCTCAAGCGATTCTGAAAGCAACCAAGGTCGACGGCATCTACAGCGCCGATCCCAAAAAGGATTTGGCGGCGACGCGATTCACCAAGCTCGGCTATCTCGAGGTTCTACAGCGCGGACTCGAGGTAATGGACAACACGGCGCTGACCCTGTGCATGGATAACGACGTGCCGATCATCGTGTTCGACATGAACGTGCCCGGCAACATCCGGCGCGTCGTCTTCGGCGAAGAGATCGGAACGCTCGTGACGACGCCCGTCCGCGGCGAGCCTAAGCTGGAGAATGTGTGACGTGAGCGATCTCGACGGACTCTTTAAATCGACGGAAACCAAGATGCAGAAGGCGATCGAGGCAACTCGCAACGACTTCGCTTCGGTTCGCACGGGGCGCGCGTCGCCGGCATTGCTCGATCGGCTGCACGTCGAGGCGTACGGTGCCTCCGTGCCGCTCAAGCAAGTCGCGACCGTAAGTACGCCCGACGCGCGGACCTTGCAGATCGCGGCGTTCGACCGCAATTCGGTCGGCGCGATCCGCAAAGCGATCGAGACGAGCGACCTCGGCCTCTCGCCGAACATCGACGGCTCGAACATCCGGCTGTTGATTCCGCCGCTCACCGAAGACCGGCGCAAAGACCTGGTCAAGGTCGTTCATAAAAAGGCGGAAGACGGCAAGGTCGCGGTCCGCAACATCCGTCACAAGAGCGTCGATGAGGTCAAGGCGATGCTTAAGGACCACAAGATCACCGAGGACGAGAACAAGCGCGGGGCCGATCGCATCCAAAAGATGACCGACAAGTACGTCAAGGACATCGATGCGCTCGTGCACGCCAAGGAGAAGGAGATCATGGAGGTGTGACGCTCCTCCCCGAGGTCGACGCGAGGCTGCTGCTCTCCGGCCGCGACTTAGCGCTCGTCGTGCTGCGCCCGCCCTATCCGGCCATCGGCTTAGGAGTGTTGCGCGTCCTGAGGGTTAGCGAGCGCGGCGAAAAGACCGAGATCGTGGCCGGCTACGAAGGCTACGAGCGCCTGTAACTCCTCAGGACGACATAGAACGCCAATAGCGACCGGCCGCACAGTTAAGTATTCGTTCCGGGAACCCGAAAACTAGGGAAAGGCGATGCTTTCACGCGGTTTCTACGCGGGGGCGCGCCGCGACCCTATTTGGCCTGGAGGCGTAATGAAGTTCCCGGTTCGTTCACTGTGGCCCGTCCTCGTGTTGGCGCTTAGCGCCGGAACGGCGGGCTGCTCGGCGGGTGCCGGGGGCGGCGGCCTGCTCGATTACCCGGGGGGCACGATCGGTCTTACCGACGCGAACACGGGGGCCGCGATCGTCACGTCACCGGACAGCCCCTATATCGTGCCGACGCTGCAGCTCAAGTTCACGATTTTCGCGACGGAGACGCACTACGACGGGCCGTACAACGTCCAGGTCGTGTACGAAACCAACATGGCCACATCGGCGAACGGCGGCAACATCTACCCGTTCTCGTTCAACGTGCCGTGCTTCACGCCGACCGAAGTCGATACGTTTACGCAAGCCAACATCCCGATCACGTTCAGCGGCAACGCCGCGAACGGCCAGCTCTACTCCTATCCGAACGGCGCTCCGACGGGCTCCACGGCTTCGGCCGGCAATCCGTGCCATTCGGGCGAGTACGAAGAAGCCACGATTTCGGACACCAAGGGACACACGCTGAAGTTCTACTACGAAGAACAGTAGCTCGACGTAGCTCCGGCGCCCGGAATACCAGGGTTTTTAGCCGGTCCCAATAACGAGAAAGAGCGATGCTGGAGACTTCGTCGCTCGCCGCGAGCGCGGCAGCGCGGCCGCTGCCCCGCCACGTCGCGATCATCATGGACGGCAACCGCCGCTGGGCGAAAGCCCGGCGCATGCCTGCGATTGAGGGGCACCGGCGCGGAATCGTGGCGCTGCGCCGGGTCACGCGGGCCGCAAGTGACCTCGGCATTCCCATGCTGACCGTCTACGGCTTCTCCACGGAAAACTGGAAGCGCGACAGCACCGAAATTTCGCTGCTGCTCGACCTGTGCGTGTTCTTCGCCCAGAGCGAGGTTGCCGAGCTCGATCGCAACAACGTGCGGGTGCGCGTCATCGGCCAGTACCGCGCGTTGCCGCCCGCTTCTCGCGACGCGCTCGATAGGCTGATGGAGAAGACCGCGGACAACGATGGTTTGCAACTGAACCTGGCGGTCAACTATAGCGCTCGCGCGGAACTGCGCATCGCGATCGAAAACCTGGCCCGCGACGTCAAAGACGGGCGGCTCGATCCGCAAGCGATCGACGAAGCGATCGTCGCCTCGTATCTGTCGACCGCGAGCATGCCCGATCCGGATCTCCTGATCCGCCCGGGCGGCGAGTCGCGCTTGTCGAACTTTCTGCTCTATCAGCTCGCCGAGGCCGAGATGTATTTGACCGAAACGCTGTGGCCCGATTTCGATCGCGATCACTTCGTGAAGGCGCTCGATTCGTATCGCGCTCGCGAGCAGGGAGCGGTCTGACGGCCAGCGCGTCCGGCGCCGCGCGCACTCCCGACTTCGCTCGCCGAAACGACTTGGTGCGCCGCACCGCGAGCGGCATGCTGCTCGCCGCGCTCGTCCTCGGCTCGGTCGCGACCATCCAGACGTTCACCGTCGTCGTCCTTGCCATCACCCTCGGATCGCTGTGGGAGCTGGCCGGGCTCTCGGCACGCAAAGGACAAGCGCTGATCTTCCCGGTCGCCGCGATCGCGGTGGCGACGTACATCGTGCTCGCCGCGATGGGGTTGCAGCACTCCTACGAAAAGGTGCTGCTCGGCTCGACCGTGATCGCATCGCTCGCGTTCTCGCTCCTCGGCGCGCGCCAAGGCTACTTCGCGCGGAGCGCCTACACGGTGTTCGGCGTGCTCTACATCGGATGGCTCGGGTCGTATTTCATCGCGCTGCGTAACCTCCCGCACGTAGGCGCGCAGTACACCGTCGCGAGCATCGTAGCGATCGCGTTGACCGACATCTTCGCGATGCTGGTCGGAACGAGTATCGGGCGCACGCCGCTCACCTCGATCTCGCCCAACAAGACGTGGGAAGGCGCGGTCGGCGGATTGCTCGCGACGACGGCGATTTGCGCGTGTTTCGGATTGGTCCCCGCAATGCATATCTCGTGGTGGGACGGCATTCTGATCGGCTCGCTCACCAGCGTGGCCGCGCAGATCGGCGATATCGTCGAATCGGCGCTCAAGCGCGACGCGCGCGTGAAAGACGCGGGCAATATCTTGGCCGGCCACGGCGGCATTCTCGACCGCTTCGACTCGTACACGTTCGGCGGCATCGCATTTTACGCGGCGCTGTACGTGACGGGTCACATCCCGCATTAACGCGAATTGGATTTGGTGAAAAAGAACGTCGCGATCCTGGGTTCCACGGGATCCATCGGAACCCAAGCGCTGGACGTGATCGCGCGCCATCCCGACCGCTTTAACGTCGTCGCGCTCGCGGCGGGAACGCGCGTCGCGGAACTTGCCGAAGCGGCGCGGCGCTTCGCGCCAAGCATCGTCGCCTGCGCGAACGAAGCCGACGTCGCCGGCCTGCGCGCCGCATTGCCGTCCGCAACGCGGATCGCACACGGTCCAGCTGGTTTGCTTGCGGTTGCGGCCGAGAGCGGCGCAGACGTCGTGTTGGCGGCGACCGACGGCGCGGTATCGTTCGACGCAGTGTTTGCCGCCGTCGAACGCGGTATCCGGATCGCGGTGGCCAACAAAGAGCTGATCGTGGCCGCGGGCGAGCTGTTCGTCGCGGCAGCGAAACGCAGCGGCGCCGAAATCTTGCCGGTAGACTCGGAGCACAGCGCTCTGTTCCAATGCCTCGTCGGGGAACCCGTCGAGCGCATCGGCTCGCTTATCCTTACGGCGTCCGGCGGCCCATTCTGGACGTGGGAGCGCGAGGCGATCGCCAATGCGTCGGTCGCGGACGCCCTCCGGCACCCGACCTGGCAGATGGGCACGAAGAACACCGTCGACTCGGCCTCGCTCATGAACAAGGGGCTCGAGGTGATCGAGGCGAGCCGCCTCTTCGGAGTGCCGCCCGATAAAATCGACGTGCTCGTGCACCGGACTTCGGTCGCCCACGGTTTCGTCGTCTTCACCGACGGCAACGTGAAAGCGCAACTCGCCCCGCCCGACATGCGCCTGCCGATCGGCTACGCGCTCGCCTACCCGGACCGGCTGCCGGACCGCCCGCGAGTCGATGCGCTGGAGGCGCTCGGCGCCGCGCCCAGCGCGCCCTCCGCGACCTTGGGGTTCGAACGCCCCGACCTCGAGCGGTTCCCGTGTCTTGGTCTCGCGTACGAGGCCTTGCATCGAGGGGGAACCCGGCCGGCCGCCCTCTCGGCCGCAAACGAAATCGCCGTTGAAGCGTTCGTTAAGGGAAAGATTCGATTCGGGGCGATCCCGGAGGTGGTTGCTGCGGCGCTCGCGGGGATCCCCGACGAGCCGCTCAGCCTAGCTTCGGTTCGCTCCGCCGATGCGCGTGCCCGAACCCTTGCCCACGCCGCAGTCGAGGCCAGATTGGCCGCTCCGGCGAACTAGAAAGGCCATATGCCCGTCGCACCCCTGCTCCTAGCCTTCAGCTTCCCCAACCTCGAGGGGCTCGAGAAAATCGTCGTTTTCTTGCTGATGCTCTCGGTGCTGGTGGTGTTGCACGAGGGCGGTCACTTCTTGCTCGCGCGCCTGAACGGCGTCCGGGTCAACGATTTCGCCGTCGGGTTCGGCCCGACGCTCTTGAAGTGGACCTCACCCCGCAGCGGCACAAACTATCGCCTCAACCTGCTGCCCATCGGCGGCTACTGCGCGATGCAAGGCGAGGACGGCAAGACGACCGAGTCCGAACAGCAGCGTCAATTCCGGCTGGAGCACCCGCCGCTCGAGGCGTTCTCGGGTGGCAGCGGCGGTGTCGCGGTGCTCGAGCGTCCGGCAACTTCCGAAGTACCCGCTTCGCCCCCGGTATCGGCGGCCGATAACTTCCAAGCGAAGACGACCTGGCAGCGGCTCTCGATCGTCGTCGCCGGTCCGATCGCGAACTTCGTTTTGGCGTACTTTATCTTGCTGTTTGCCGCGATCACGTTCGGCGTCGCGTCCCCCACGTGGAGCACCGTCGTCGGCCCGCTGCAGCCCGATTCGCCGGGCGCGAAGGCGGGGTTACAACTCGGCGACCGGATCGTTTCGATCGACGGCGTTGCCTATTCCGACGGTGCGAAGCTCGTGAACAAGATCGAAGGCTCGGCCGGCATTCCGTTGCGGGTAGGCGTCGTACGCAAAGGCACGCCCGAGACGTTCACGATCACGCCGCGAGCCGATAAGGAGGGCACGCGTACCGTCGGGCGCATCGGGTTCGCGAGGATCCCGCTCTATCAACGCGTCGGACTCGGCCCGGCGATCACGATGGCGTGGGCCGAGTTTTCAGATCAGACGGTCGGCCAAGTCACCGGCGTCGCAGAGTTGATCATGCATCCGGTGCAGCACGCCTCCAGCCTTTCCGGGCCCATCGGGATGGAGCGCGCCGCGTCAGCCTATCAAGATCTCGGCTGGGCCATATACCTCTCGCTCGCCGCTGCGATCTCGATCGCGCTCGGCATCCTCAACCTGTTGCCGTTCCCGGCGCTGGACGGGGGCCGGGCGGTCTTTATCGTCGCCGAGATGCTGCG
>Ga0302326_10005815_pt1 | contig 27932 bp, 19 predicted proteins | sample Palsa_T0_3_FD_202264 | JGI IMG/M metagenome (GOLD analysis project Ga0302326, IMG submission 202264) | Peat permafrost microbial communities from Stordalen Mire near Abisko, Sweden - Palsa_T0_3 | ecosystem: Environmental > Terrestrial > Soil > Palsa > Peat permafrost | place: Sweden: Abisko... | reverse complement strand
GGATGGTGCCCGTCGGCACGATGGGCCACGAGCACGTCCAACGCTACGGCTCGGACGAAGCGGCGTTTCGCGCGATGAAGGAGCGGCGCCCGCACCGCTCGAGCTTCCTCCTCGACACGTTCGACACCGTGCGCTCCGGGCTGCCCGCCGCCCTCGAGATCATCGCGGAGGATCCCGAGGGCCACGACTCGATCCGTTACGACTCCGGCGACAAGGAGGCGCAGTATCTCGTGGCCGTGAAGATGGCGCGCGATCTCGGCGTGCGTCCCATTCACGTCCTCGAGGATGGCTTCGACGCCGAGCAGCTGCGCCACTTCGAAGGTCTCCGTGAGAGGTGCGGCGTTCGAATGGACGAGCAGTTCTACGGCTTCGGCGGTTGGCTCGTATCCCAAACGGAGGGGAGCGGCTTGACGCGCGACCGCGTCGCCGCCGTCTACAAGCTCTCGCAGACGGGCAAGCGGCCCGTCATGAAGTTTTCGGACGACGCCGGGAAGGTGAGCGTGCCCGGCGTTCCTGTCGTGTGGCGACGCATGCGCGGATCGGGCCCGATGGGGATCATCGCGCAGGAAGACGAGCGAGTGCAGGGCGGCTACGCCCGTCTCGACACGCAAAGCGATGGCAACGACTACAAGGTGCTGCCTGAAGAGGAGACGGTCGAGCTCTCCGAGGCGACACGTGCGCTCGCCGTTGCCGCGAAGCGCCTCGCGTTTGCGGCGTTTGGCGAAAAGGGAGGCGCGTCATGCTGACGATGCCACGGTTCTATTCGCCCGCGGATGCCGGTGCGCTGCGCGTCGAGCGCGTGGGCGAGGTCGCAGCCGCTGCGCGTGAGTTGAAGAAGAGCGGGCGTGTGAGGCCAGCGAGCGACGACCGTGAGCGCATCGCCGTCTTCGGCATCGACGTCCAGGTGGGCTTCTGTCACCCCGAGGGGAGCCTCTTCGTTCCTGGCGCCGTGGAGGACACGCGGCGCGTCCTCGAGCTCCTTCACGGGCAGCTTGATCGCATCACGACGATGGTTTTTTCGCTCGACACGCATCACGTGCATCAGATCTTCCATCCGAGCTTCTGGCGAGACGCAAACGGGGAGCCTCCCGCGCCATTCACCCCGGTGACGAGCGCCGACGTGAAGAGCGGCAAGTGGACGCCCGTGCGGGATGCCGCCGCGTGCCTCGAGTACGTCGAGCGTCTCGAGAAGACAGGGAAGTACGTGCTCACGATCTGGCCGTACCACGCGCTCCTCGGCGGTGTGTCGCACGCGCTCGTGCCGGCCGTGATGGAGCTCGCGATGCTTCATGCCCTCGCGCGCGACAGAGACACGGTCTTCGAGACGAAGGGAACGCACGCGCTCACCGAGAACTACTCCGTGCTTTCACCCGAGGTGACCGAGCTCGGGGGCAAGCGGGTAGGGGAGTTCAACGACGCCTTGTTCGACACGCTGATGAAGCATGATCGGGTCTACGTCTTCGGCCAGGCCAAGTCGCACTGTGTGCTCTCGACGCTCTTCGACATGCGCGATCGCATCGAGCGGACGGATCGCGCTCTCGCGAAGAAGGTCTTCATCCTCGAAGACGCGATGAGCCCGGTGCCGGCGCCGCCCATCGATCCGCTGCCGCCCACGCTCGACTTCCCGCGCATCGCCGAGCGGGGCCTCGACGAGCTTCGCGTCTTCGGCATGAACGTCGTGACGACGAAGGACGCTGCGGCGCGTATGGGATGATGAAGCGGGACGGCGAGCAGCAGTTTCTCGCGCAGTATCGCCCGGAGGACTTTCGGCGGCCGTCGGTCGCTGTCGACATCGTCGTCCTGACGGTCACGGCGAACGCCCAGCTCTCGGTGTTGCTCGTTCGACGAAACGAGCACCCCTTCAAGGGTGTGTGGGCGCTGCCAGGTGGGTTTCTGCGCGTCGGGCCTAGCGTAAAGGACCAGGGTGAGGATCTCGACGCGGCGGCCGTGCGGGAGCTGGAAGAGGAGACGGGGCTGTCACCGGACGTCGTGTTCCTCGACCAGCTCCACGCGTTCGGACAGGCGGGGCGCGATCCGCGCATGCGCGTCGTGAGCGTGGCGTACTACGCGCTCGTGCCTCCGGACCTCTTGCCGCGTGTCCGTCCGGGCGGCGATGCGTCGCAGGTGCGATGGACGTCGGTCACCGCTGCGCGTGCGGGCGAGCTGGCGTTCGACCACCAAATCATTCTGACGACTGCGGTCGCTCGCGTCGCCGAGCAGCTCGAGACGACCGCCATCGCGAGGAGCCTCGTCGGGAGCACGTTCACCATTCCGGAGCTTCGCGCGGCCTTCGAGAGCGTCACGGGCAAGAAGCTCGACCACGGGAACTTCCGGCGAAAGTTCAACGCGCTCGTCCTCTCGGGAGTCGTCGAGCGGGCACCAGGCAAGCGCGCCACCGCGAGCAAGCCGGCTGCCGTCTATCGCTTTCACCCACGAAGCGACGCGTGACGGGGGTCTCTGGTAGAGTCCGCCTTCCATGGCGACCGCGCCTCAGCAGCAAGCCACTCCGCTCACGTCGAGGCTCGGGCTGGTCGCGCAGCAGCTCGAGTCGCGCTTCCTCGGCAAGGAAGAGGTCATCCGGCTCCTGCTCATCGCGGTGGTGGCGGGTGAGCACGCGGTGCTCATCGGGCCGCCGGGAACGGCGAAGTCCGCCCTCATCCGGACGTTCTCGAAGCTCATTCAGGCGCGCTACTTCGAGTACCTGCTGACGCGCTTCACGGAGCCGAACGAGATCTTCGGCCCGGTCGACATCGCAGCCTTCCGCGAGGGCCGCTACGTGCGCCGCACCGAGGGCATGCTGCCAGACAGCGAGATCGTCTTCCTCGACGAGGTCTTCAAGTCGAACTCGGCCATCTTGAACGCGCTCCTCACGCTCCTCAACGAGCGGCGCTACACGAGCGGCGGTCAGGTGCTCAAGTGCCCGTTGCTCTCGTGCTTCGGCGCGAGCAACGAGGTGCCGAACGACGAGACCCTCACGGCAGTCTTCGACCGCTTCCTCCTCCGCATCCGCAGTGACAATCTCGACGCGTATCACTTCCAAGATCTCTTGCAGAAGGGGCTGATGAACGAGGTGCTCGGCATGTCCGACGCGCCGGTCGCGCCCCTCGCCAGCGCCCGCGAGATCTCGGAGCTCCATCGCGCGTTCTCCCAGCGCATGCGGTTCGGGGAGGAGTTCTTCTCGCAGTACAAGGGCCTCGTCTTCCAGATCCGCGCGGAGGGCGTCAGCCTGAGTGACCGGCGCGTCGTGAAGCTCCTCAAGCTCTTCGCGGCGAGCGCGTTCATCGACGGTCGGGCGCAACCCGACGCGAGCGACTTCTTCGTGCTCAAGCACATCTGGAACAACGAGGATCAAGCGGCCATCCTCGAAGCCATCGTCGCCCCGGCGCTCGAAGCGCACTATCGCGACCACCCGAACGCGCGGCGTGTCGGGGCGGTTGGCGTGGGTATCGAGGCGCTCGCGGGCGAGATTGACCGCGTGCGGCAGGTGCTCACGGGAGGCGCGGCGCTCGGTGACGTGCAGCTCTTCAGCCAGCTGAAGGCGCTGAACGAGATCAAAGCTGCGCTCGCGGCATCACCCGATCCGCGCGCGGCCGAGCTCTTGCGGCGCGTCGACCAGCTCCTCGAAGCCGCGTTCCGAAGCGGTCGCTTCGCGCAGTTGTAAGTGGCGTCCGTGCTGCTCGCAGTCGAGACGTCGACGAGCGTCATGTCCGTCGCGTTGTTCGAGGGCGCCACGCTCGTCGGCTCGCTCGAGCGCGAGGGGCGGGGGGAGATCATCGTCTCCTTGATCGACGAGCTTCTTCGCGGCCTTAGCGCCTCCGTGCGGGACGTCACACGTTGGGCGGTCGACGTCGGACCAGGCTCGTTCACGGGGGTGCGCAGCGGCGTCGCGACCGTGAAGGGCATCGCGTTCGCGACAGGCGCAGAGATCGTTGGCGTCACCGCGTTCGACGGATTGGCCGACGGCAGAGACGTGATCACGTTGCTCGATGCCGGTAAGGGCGAGGTCTACTTCCGCGTCGGTGGAGGCGAGCCCGGGCACGCGCCGCTCGCGGTCGTCCAAGCCTCGATCTCAGGGAGAGCTGAGCCCGTCGTGGGTCCCGGAATCGCACCGCGCGCAGAAGCCGTGGGCCGTGTAGCGCTCGGGCGCGCACCGGACGACATCGATCGCCTCGAGCCATTCTACGTGCGAGCGCCCGATCTCACACGCCCGCGCGTCCCTTGACGGAGGGTGTCGGCCAGCGCGAGGTTCATGGGCATGCCCGCTAGCCCGACCATCCACGCCTGCGCCGTGCCCGAAGGACGACGCGGGCTCGTCCTCGGCTTCGCGGTGCACGAAGACCGCATCTACGCCGTCGGTGGGCAAGGCGCTGACTTGTTTCTCACGTCGGATGACGGCGCGAGCTTCAAGCAGGGCTCGTCGCCTGGGCGGGGCTTGCGAAGCGTGATGGCGCGGAGCGACGGCGTCTGGGTCGTGGGCGAGTACGGCTACGTGGCGCGCTCGAACGATCAGGGTAAGTCGTGGAAGCCCCTCCCCACGAAGTCACACGCGTGCCTCTTTGGCGTGGCGGAAGACGACGCAGGAACGGTTTGGGTCGGCGGTGAGGGAAGCAGTCTGTGGAAGTCGAAGGATGGCAACAAGCTCACGCGCGTCGCCGACATCCAAGAGGCCATCGGCCGCCTCGTGACCTCTCCGCTCGGGGTGCTCGTTCCGACTGATACACCCGGGCATCTCTTTTTCATCCGCGGTCGGGCCATCGAACAGGCACCGTTCGAGGCGGGCGTCGAGATCATGCAAGCCACCGTGACGCCGCGCGGCACCATCGTCACAGCCGGGCTGAAGGGCACCGTGTGGCGCTCGGACGACAGCGGCAAGACGTTCGAGCGCATCGCGTCGCACGTCGACGTCATGCTCACGGGCGTCGACTGTTTTGCGGACGGGCGCGTCGTCATCGTGGGCGAGGAGGGCGTCTTGCTGTTGTCGGACGACGACGGCAAGACGTTCCGGCGTCTCGAGCAGTTCGTCTCCGCGGGAACGCTGTGGTGCGTGAAGCGGTACGCGGAGGCCGTGCTCGTCGGGGGTGAGGACGGCCTCGTGATGCGCCTTGGTGATCTAGCGGCAAAGAGAGCCGCGCCGAAAGCGCAGGCGCTCGCTGCTCCTCCTCGTTCACCTGCGCACGCCGAGCATCCTGCGTGGGCAGCGCCACCACCGTCGACGGGGGTGCAGGCGTGGCCCGCGCCGCCACCCATGCCTCTCGAGATCGTGCGCGGCGTCTACGTCACACCCGAGCTCCGCGCGATGCTCTATCCGAGACGCGGCGGCATCACCGTTCCGCTTCGTCCACTTCCGACACTGGAGGAAGCGTGGGGGTCCTTGCGTCGCGCGCTTTGGGCGGCGGACCACGCGCACATGAACCGCAAGAGCGAGCGCTCGGGCATCTGGAACCTCGTCACCTCCAACGACGCCAACGCGAGGCGGCTCGGCGAGCGCATCGCCCTCGTGACGCCGACCGTCGGGACGTTCGCGGACGACGCCGCGCTCGTGAAGCTCGGGCTCGAGCGCTATCGCACGTTCATCGACCAGTTCCACGATCTCGTTTGGGACGGCACGGCGGACTTCCTCGTGGCTTCGGTGGGTCTCGCGGAAGCCATCAGCCGAACGTTCACAGGCCTCGATGACGAGCTGCCGTACACGGGCGTGGGACCTTTCGGGCGGCTGCGCGAGCTCATGGTGCTCGCGGACGACGCGACGTATGCCGAAGCCAAGCGCGCCGTCATCGAGGCCCTCGCCCGCGAAGTGCCCCTCGCGAAGGAGAAGCGCGACAACGATCGGGTCGCCGACCTCCACTGGGCCGCGACCTTCCTCCTCCCGCTCGGCCCGCCTGAGGCTCGCTCGCGAGCCGACACCCCGAAGGGGCACGAAGGAGCGGGCGACGAGGAGCGGCGCATCCACGATGCGGCGCTGACGTTCACGGGCGAGTTCGGCAACGTCAACATCCACGCGTGCGGGCTCGCGTCGGGCGATCTCGCGACGCTCGAGCTCTTTCGGATGAAGAATCGGAAGACGCGCCACGAGTTCTTCTCGCCGAGCGGCCGGATGTATCTCGCGTCGATCCTCGAGATGGAGGGGAGCGCGGCCGCCAGAGAGATCGCGGGGATGAAGCCAGCCGACCCATTCGACGACGATCCCCATTACAACGGGCGGTGGTGCCGGCTCCTCGCGCACATCGCCGACGACGCGGCCTTCGAGGCGCTCATTCGCGAGCGCGCAACGAAGGACGGGCGCATCTGGGGAACCGCGGGGTTGCTCCTCGCTGCACGCAGCGATCCGGCGCGGCTGCTCGCGTTCGCCCGCAAGAAGTACGACGCCGAGCTCGCCGGGCTCATGGAGCGTCGCGAGGGCGGCGCGGCCTCCGAGCCTGAAGCGCCTGCGAACACCGAGCTCGGGGATCTCGCGGAGCCATTCCCGTACGAGCCGCTTCCCGCGCGGCGCGCAGCGGTGCTCGTGACACGGCAACCGGTCGCGCCCGAGATGACGTGGCGCGACGAGGAGCGGGAGGTGTTCCGGAACCAGGGCACGTACGAGAACGCGGTCTTGTGGGATGGCGTGCCGCTCCAGAAGTGCGGGCCCGAAGCCGTCGAGGCGTTCGTGGCGCACCACGAGAAGTGGGCGATCCCGACCCAGATCGAAGATCTCCTGCTTGCACCCGCGTCGATGCGGCCACGGCTCCTCGCGCTCGGCTTTCGCTTCAGCGGGTACCAAGCGGCGCGCGTGCTCGGCAAAACGTTGTTGGTGGGTGGGCTCGACCATTTGCCCGTCCTCGCTGCTGCGCTCGCGGACCCGGCTGCGGTCGAGGCCGCTCTTGCCGCTGCGCAGCCGTTCGGCGACGTGTCGCTCGTGCCGCCGGTCGTGATGGCGTTCGCGGGCAAGAAGCTCAAAGCGCTCGCGCGCTCGTGGATGCTGCGGCACCCCGTGCATGCAGCGGCAGGTGCGGTCGCGATGGTGAACGAATCGCTCGATGATGCCGCGCGCGCTCTCCGGTATCTCGACGGGCGCGGCAAGCGCGATGTGATCCTCGAACACGGTGCGGCGAGCGGCATCGAGTCGCGCGTGCGCGAGATCCTCGAGACGGACCCGCTGTCGGCGAAGGGCGGCAAGGCGAAGCTCCCCAAGCTGCCGATGTTCGCGACGCCAAGCACGCTCCCTCCACTCGTGACGAAGACGAAGAACACCGCGTCGGCCGAGGAAGTGTCACGGCTCCTGCTCGAGCTCGCCTTCTCGAACGCTGACGAGATTCATCCAGGCGTGATTGCCGCCAAGGCCAAGTACACCGCGGAGTCGCGAGCGGCGTTCGCATGGGCGCTGTTCGAAGCGTGGCTCGCGATGGCCGCCGATCCGAAGTTTGGCTGGTGCATGCAGACCGTGGGCTTCTTCGGCGACGACACCTCTGCCCGGAAGCTCGCCGCGCTCGCGAAGGTGTGGCCAGGGGAAGGAGCGAGCGTGCGGGCGCAGGCCGCGCTCGATGCGCTGCTCAACATCGGCACGGACGTCGCGCTCGTGAACATCAACCTGCTCGCGGAGAAATCACGGTTCCCTGCGTTCAAGGCGGCGGCGAGAGAGCGCATCGGGGCCATCGCGGACGCGCGGGGTCTGTCGACGGACGAGCTTCAGGATCGCCTGGTTCCGAGCCTCGGGCTCGATGAAGCGGGCGGCAACGTCCTCGACTACGGCAAGAGGAAGTTCACCATCGAGTTCGACGAGCAGCTCGCGGCCGTGCTCCGCGACGAGAGCGGCGCACGTCTCGCCGACGCGCCCAAGCCAACGAAGACGGACGACGCCGCGCTCGCGAAGGCGGCCAAAGCCCGGCTCTCGGGGCTGCGGAAGGACGCGCGTGTGTCCGCGTCCCTCCAGATTGCACGCCTCGAGCGCGCGATGTGCACGGGTCGCACGATCGAGCGCGACGTCTTCATCGAGTGCTTCGCGACGCACCCTTGGATGCGCTTTCTCGCGCGCCGTCTCGTGTGGGCCTTCAATGGCGTGACGTTTCGCGTCGCCGACGACGGGTCGTTGGCAGACGTCCGTGACGCGACGTTCGAGCTTCCGCAAGGAGCCAGCGTGCGTGTCGTGCACCCGCTGAACCTCGACGCGAGCGAGCGCGACGCATGGGCGAAGGTCTTCGGCGATTACGAGATCATCCAGCCATTTCCCCAGCTCGCTCGCACGGTCTACGAGATCACGGACGCCGAGCGCGCCGGCAAGAGCACCGACCGCTTTCGGGGCAAGACGACGACCGTGGGCCCGCTTCGCGGCCTCGAGACGCGTGGCTGGGAACGCTGGAGCGACGACATGGTCACGGGAATCGGTCGCAGAGTCGGAGTCGGAACCAGTGAAGTGTGGGTCGTCATCGACGTCTCGCCCGGGTGGCATCCATCCGAGACCGTCGACGCCATCCCGTCGCAGACCATCGAGGCGATCGTGATGCACGGCCCGCCCGACGTCACGTTCGCGGCGCTCTCGCCCGTAGTGTTCTCCGAGATTGTCTACGACGCCGCGCGGCTATTCTAGCTGCTCGACCTTCCAAAGGCCGTGCTCGCGGACGAGCTCGATGGACCCGCTGCCGTAGGCCATCGTCGCGCGCTCGCCCGCCTCCTCGATGGCGGCGGTCGGAAGTGCCTGCTTGAGCGCGATGATGAACTGCTCGATCTGATCGTGCTCTTTCTTCTCCCAGGCGTCGCGCAGCGTCGCGGCGTCGAGGCCTTCGCGGTGCTGGGCCGACGCGTAGCGGACGAGCACGTCGTAGCGCCTGCGCTCGAGCGCGCGAAGGAACCCTTGAATCGCATGGCGCGGCGAGTCCTGCGCGTAGAGGTCGATGGCCGAGCCGTCGATCTTCCACTTGCCGCCCTCGAGCACGAGGTGAAGCTCCTGCCCATCGGCCCCCGTGAGCGTCGCGGTGACGACGGGGGATGACGTGTGCCGGTCGAGGGCGTGCCCCATTTCGCGGGCCTCCTCCGGGTTGTCCTTCACCATACGACGGAACGCTTCGGCGGACGTCCCACGCCGCGCCTCATCACTCAGCAGCCGATACGCATCATCGGCTCGCCCTTCCTCGAGCGCGGCCGCATAGTCCCGCAAGGTCGCCCCCGGATCCTGCGCAGGCAGCGTCCCACACGCAACGAGCCCGAACGCCAGTACAACGCCCCAACGCAGCATACGCGATGGTTTATCACACCCAGAGAACGGGGAGGCTCCCTGTTCAATTCTCTTGGCGTGCTATGGAGGCAGTGTGACCACAGAGACGCTGCCCATCTTGCCGCTGAGGAACAGCGTCGTGTTTCCGGCGAGTGTGGTGCCCATCAACGTGGGGCGGATGCGGAGTGTGCGGCTCGTGGAGGAGCTCGAGTCGCAGGAGCGGGCGGTCGTCGGGATCGTGAGCCAGAGGGATGGGGACATCGACGAGCCCGCGTGGGAGCAGGTTTACGATGTCGGGACCGTCGCGCGCGTCGTGAAAGTGATTCGTCTTGGCGCGCAGAACTATTCGGTCGTGCTCCACGGGTTGTCGCGTATGAAGCTCGTCGCGCCGGTCACGCTCGAGCCGTACATGCGCGGGCGCGTCGAGCGTGTGGCTGAAGATCTCGAGCGGGACGCCGAGCTCGACTCCATCGGGACGCGCCTCCGCGAGGCGATGCGCGAGGTGCTCGGGCTGACGCCGAACCTCCCGAAGGAGGTCGCCGCGATCCTCGACAACGTGCGCGAGAGCGGCGCCCTCGCGGACCTCATCACGTCGAACCTCACGCCCGAACAAGCCACCGTAGAGGACAAGCAAAAGGTGCTCGCGACGTTCGACGCCAAGGAGCGCGTCCGCTTGGTGCTCGCGATGGTGCAGCATCAGCTCGACGTCCTCCGCGTGCGGCGCGAGGTCTCGACGATGGTCGAGGACGAAGGCAAGACGCAGCGCGAGCAGATCCTCCGCCAGCAGATGAAGAACATCCGCGAGGAGCTCGGCGAGGCCGGCGACGAGGACGAGGTCGAGGAGCTCCGCGAGCGCATCCGCCGGGCAGGGCTCTCCGAAGACGCGCAGAAGATCGCCCGCAAGCAGCTCTCGCGGCTCGCCGGGATGCAGCAGCAGTCGGCCGAGCACAACGTCACGCGCACGTACATCGAGTGGCTCGCAGATCTCCCGTGGAGCAAGACGACACAGGACAAGCTCGACCCTCAAGACGTCCGCCGCTGCCTCGACGAAGACCACTACGGCCTCGAGAAGGTGAAGAAGCGCATCGTCGAGTACATCGCCGTGCGCAAGCTCAAGTCCGAGTCGCCGAAGCACCGGGGGGCGAAACAAGGTTTGCGGGGGCCCATTCTCTGTTTCATCGGGCCGCCGGGCGTCGGCAAGACGTCGCTCGGGCGCTCCATCGCCCGCTCGATGGGCCGCCGCTACCACCGCATCGCGCTCGGAGGCGTGCGGGACGAGGCCGAGATCCGGGGTCACCGGCGCACGTACGTTGGGGCTCTCCCCGGCCGCATCATCCAAGGCCTCAAGAAGATCGGCGTGAAGAACCCGGTGTTCGTGCTCGACGAGGTCGACAAGCTCGGCGTCGACATGATGGGCGATCCCGCCGCCGCGCTCCTCGAGGTGCTCGACCCGGCGCAGAACAACTCGTTTCAGGATCACTACATCGACACGCCGTTCGATCTGTCGCTCATCACGTTCCTCGCGACCGCCAATAACCCGGACACCATCCCGGCGCCGCTCTGGGACCGCCTCGAGGTCATCGAGGTGCCCGGCTACACGCGCCGCGAGAAGCGCAGCATCGCCAAAGAGTTCCTCGTCCCAAAGCAGCTCTCCTCCCACGGCCTCACCGACGAGCGCCTCGACTTCGGCGACGACGCCCTCGAGACGATCATCGACCGCTACACGCGCGAGGCTGGCGTCCGCGGGCTCGAGCGGGAGATCGGCGCCGTGTGTCGCGCCATCGCCATGCGCATCGCGGAAGGCGAGGACGTCCACGAGAAGGCCACGCCGGAGCTCATCGAGAAGCTGCTCGGTCCGCCGCGCCACATCCCGGATCTCGCGGAGCGGACGATGTCACCCGGCGTCGCGACGGGCCTCGCGTGGACACCGAGCGGCGGGGACATCCTCTTCATCGAGGTGACGAGCATGCCCGGCAAGGGCAAGATCATCGTCACCGGCAACTTGAAGAGCGTGATGGAGGAGTCGGCCCATGCCGCGCTCTCGTTCGTGCGCAGCAAGGCCGTGCAGCTCAAGCTCGATCCGGAGTTCTTGAAGGCCATCGACATCCACATCCACTTCCCGAAGGGCGGGACGCCCAAGGACGGGCCGAGCGCCGGGGTGACCATCTTCGCGGCGGTCGTCTCCCACCTCCTCAAGTGGCCCCTCAAGCGGGAAGTCGCGATGACGGGGGAGATCACGCTTCGCGGCACGGTGATGCCCGTTGGCGGCATCAAAGAGAAGCTCCTCGCCGCACACCGAGCAGGCATCACCGAGGTGCTCGTCCCCGCCCGCAACGAGCCCGACCTCGAAGAGATCCCGAAGGACATCCGCGAAGCGATGCACATCCACCTCATCAAACGTGTCGACGAGGTCCTCGCCCTCGTGCTCGACCCGAACGCCCCTCCGCCAACGCCTCCGCCTCCTGCGCCGGAGAGCGAAGCTCAAGTCTAACGAACAAGCACCCCTATCAGTTGCCGCACATGCCGTTCGAGCATGTCATCGAGTCGACCTCGTCCGCCAGGCACGAGCAGCAGTCGCTCGGCAGCGGGACGGGGAGGCCTCCGCAACCGCCCATGCAGCATTGGTGGCCGATGGTACATTCCGGACAGATGCGGCCGCCCGCATCGAAGGGGACGCTCGCTTCGGGTGTCGACGACGCGGGCGGTGAGGGTGCGGCGTCGCCACCGTCTTCGGCACCTACCGTGGTCGTTTTCCCGCCACACGCCGCGAACGGCACGAACACGACCACGATGGCCCCGACCGCCCATCTGAGCTTCATGGCTACCCATGTTGGGGGCCCGTGCGGGATGTTGCAAGCTTCACTACACTCCGGCCGTGCTCTGGGACCTGCTCAAGCGCCATCGGGGCGCCGCGATCGCGATCGTCGTCGTCGTCGTGGTGCTCGTTCGCGTCGGGTTCATCGTCCTCTTTGGCGGGCTTGGGTACGAGTACGCCGTCGCGTGCGGGCTGCTCTTGCCGAGCGTCTGCGCCGTGTGGACCGCGAACGCGATCGTCGCCGAGACGCGCGAACGGCCGCCCATCGACAGCGTCCTCGGTGGTCTTGGGCGAGGGGCCGTGCTCGCGATGATCGCGATTGGCATCGGTTTACTCCACGGCGTTCGCGCTGGCGTCTGCGATCTTTGGGGCGGCCTCGCGGGCTTTGCGCTCGGGCCTGGTCTCGGCGCGCTCGTCGCGGGGGTGTGGGGCGCCATCGCGGGTGAGCTGTTGTCGCGGCGTCGCCTCGCTCCCGTCGAGAACGCGCGCCGGACACGCAAGCACGTCTTCGCCACACTCCTCGCTATCGCCGGACCCATCATCGGAGCTGCCGTCAGCGTGTGGCGCTTCTACTCGTCGCCGATGATCTTCGCGTTCGACCCCTTCGTCGGTTACTTCAGCGGCACGCTCTACGACACCGTCGTCGAACCTGGTGTCGCGCTCCTCTCGTACCGCGCGGGATCGGTCGCCTTCATCGTGGGCGCGCTCTGCTTTGCCTCGGCGCTGCGCCGAAGCCCGACGTTCGTGCGCTTCGAGGGTGGTGGAGACCGGTCGTTTCGCGTGCGCCTGGGCTTTGCGGTCCTCCTCTTCGGGGGTTGCGTCGTGGAGACCGCGTGCGGCTCGCATCTCGGGCACTGGTCGACGTCAGCGTCGATCGCCCACGAGCTCGGCGGGGCGCGCAGCGGCGCCCGGTGCGACATCGTCTTCCCCGCGTCCCTCCGCGACGACGAGGCCGCGCTCCTCGTCAAGGACTGCGACCAGGAGATCGCCGAGGTCGAAGAGACGCTCGGCGTCCACGGCCCGAGCCGCATCACGGCGTTCTTCTTCCACGACGCGCAAGAGAAGAAGCGCCTGATGGGCGCGGCCGACACCTACATCGCGAAGCCTTGGCGCGACGAGGTCTACTTGCAGATCGCCCCGTATCCACACCCGGTCCTCGGGCACGAGATCGCGCACGTCGTCGCAGGAGCGTTCGGACGCGGGCCGTTCCGCATCGCGGGGAGCCTCGGCGGGTGGTTTCCGAACCCGGGCCTCATCGAGGGCGTGGCGGTGGCGACGTCACCCGACGAGGACGAGCTCACGGATCTCGAGTGGGCCGCAGCGATGAAGAAGCGCAACGCGCTCCCGCCGATGCACACCATCTTCTCGGTGGGCTTCCTCAACCAATCGGCGCAAAAGAGCTACACGCTCGCGGGTGCGTTCATTCAGTGGATGATGTCGACGAAGGGCGTCGCGACGGTCCGCGCGTGGTACGCGGGCGAGCCCATCGAGACGCTCATGGCGATGAGCTGGAGCGAGATCGACGCGGCCTTCCGCAAGGCCCTCGATGGCGTCGCCCTGCCACCAGCAGCCGAGGCCTACGTCGCGTCGAAGTTCGAGAGACCGAGCGTCTTCGGTCGCACGTGCCCGCACGAGGTCGATGCGCTCCGAAAGACCGCCGACACGTGCCGGGACGGTCATCAAATCGAGCGCGCCCGCATCCTCTACGACGACGCGCTCGCCCTCGATCCGAAGGAGCACAACGTCCTTCTCGCGCGCGCGGTGATGGAGCTCCGGCAAGGCGACGCGGAGCGCGGCCTCCGCGAGGTCCGCGCGATCGCCGAGGACGAAAAGACCCCGCTCGCCTCGAGGAACAAGGCCCGCGAGGCCATCGCCGACGACGAGCTCCTCTCCGGTCATCCCGAGCGCGCAGCCGAGACGTACGCGGACCTCGCCGCCGCGACCCCCGACGAGGACGCAGCGCGCACGCTCGAGGTGAAGGCGCTCGCGGCCCGTGACGACGACGCGCGAGAGCCCGTGACGACGCTACTCATCTCGGCGCCGAACAAGCGCCCGCCCGACCCCATGCTCGCGGCATTGATGCTCGGCGAATGGGAGGCCCGCACGCAGAGCAAGCTCGCTCAATACCTCATCGGCAAGACCGAGGCCTCGCACGGCTACTACGCCGAGGCCAAGCTCCGCTTTGAAGCAGTCGACGACGGATCCGCCCTCACCCCAAGAATCCTGCGCGAGGCGCTTCGCCAGCGCGCGATAGCCGCGTGTGCCCTCGGCGACGCAGCCGCCGTGCAGCAGGTGCGCGAGATGGCAGAGGATCCGGCGGGCATCTACGCGGGCAGCGCAGGCGGCCGGCGAGCTTCTGTCCTCCGGCTCCTCCATCGCTGCATGAGGTGACTTTTCGCCCAATCGTGCGCAAAGTAGTCCTTGTATGCCCGACCTGAGCTTCTCCATCTTCCGCATCCGCGTGCGCGTCCAGCTCTGGTTTCTCGTGCTGGGGGTCATCATCGGCACGTCGTCGGGCTTTCGTGATCCCGCGTCAGTGGTGGTTTTCTGCGGCATCGTCTTCTTCTCGGTGCTCGCCCATGAGCTTGGCCACGCGTTCACGGGCCGGGCCTTCGGTCTCGCGCCCGCCATCACCCTCCACGCGATGGGCGGGCTGACGAGCTGGGAGAGGAGCCGCAACCTCGGCCCCGGTCGCTCGCTCCTCATCAGCCTGGCGGGGCCTGCGGTGGGTCTCCTGCTCGGGATCGGGATGCTCGTGTTCGGGCTCGTGGTGCTGCCGAGCCTCGCGCCCGACTATCACGCGCCGGCGGTCGCACATCGCCTCTTCGAGGCGGCTATCTACGTCAACATCGTGTGGAGCCTGTTCAACCTTGCGCCCGTCGTGCCCCTCGACGGCGGCAACGCGTTCCGCTCCTTCTGGGCCCTCACCAAAATCGGCGACGCTGACATCGTTGCACGCGTCGTGTCGATTCCCGTGGCCCTCGGCATCGGTGCGTGGCTCGGGCTCGAAGGTTGGATCTTCGGCCCAATCTTGATGCTCCTCTACATCGGTCAGAACGTGACGGGCATCCGCGTGCGGCTCCAGGTCCGCGGCGACGAGAAGATCCAGCAGCGCCTCATCGAGCATTACCCGGCGTGGCTCGCGTCGAAAGACGGAGCCTCGATGGTTCGCGAAGGGACCCAGGCCCGCGCCCAAGCCAAGACGCCACACCTCGTCGCCTACGCGACGGAGATCGTCGCGATGGGCCAATGCCTCGGCGGTGACGCTCGCTCCGCGCTCGCTACGCTTGGCGCCATGCCGCAAGGCTTCGCCCCGAGCCTCGACGTGGCGCTCCACGTTCTCGACGCGGCAGGCGAGCACGCGACGGCGCTCGACCTCCTCCGTCGCGCCGCGGAGTCATCGAAAGATCCCGATCTGCTCCGCAGGCTCGCCGCACGTCAGGCGTGACTCGACGGATCCTCACATGCAGGCAGTGCCACACACACCCTCGAGGCACGTGTCGAGGGTGTTGAGCTCGTTCGAGCCATTGGGGTAGGTGCTCTCACACGTCGCCTGACAGTTCCGATCGGTGCACGCCGACATGCAGTTGATGAACGACAGGCAGTCGGGGTCGTTGCCACACGTCGTGTCCGCGCTGCAGCAGTTCGCCGAAATGCAGGTGTCGCACGTGGGATCGCCGGTGGAGAGGGGCAAGGGATTGCACGCCTCGACGACGTACACGTCAGGCTCGTCTTGGGTTGCGACGTCCATCACGCTCGCTTCGGGCTGGGTGCTGACGTCATGCCCCGCGTCGATGTGGACGGGACCCGAGTCCTTCTGCGGTTCAAAGTCGTCGGCCGCCATGCCGTAGGCACAGCCCGTCGCCGAAACCATCAGGAAATACACGTATGCCTTCACGAGCATCACCTCGAGTGAATGAAGAGTGCTCCTTCGACGCCGGAGCACGACCGCGGCTGCCAGAACGACAGCGCACGTTGAGTGTCACGCACCCACCTCGTCATTCAGAAAAAGTAGTGAAGCTGCGTCCGTGCTCTTGTGAGTGCTCAGTTGACAACCCCGAGCGACTTCGGCAGCTTGCCGCTAGTTTCCGGCCCAGGTAGCTCAGTTGGTAGAGCAGCGGATTGAAAATCCGCGTGTCGACAGTTCGATTCTGTCCCTGGGCACCGCGCAAGTGTAGGATGACGTAGCTGAAACCAGTCGGTTTCGGCCCACGTATTGCCTACAGTCAATGCTAGACCCGCTCGGCCTCGTCGGTAAGCGAATCGACGACAAATATCAGATCGAGAGCCTCGTCGGCGAGGGCGGCTTCGCGGTCGTCTATCGCGCGCAGCACCTGATATTCAAACGCCCCGTCGCGATCAAGGCGTTCCGCGCTATGTCGGACTTCGCGCCCGATCAACGCGAGCGCCTCCTCAACGACTTCATTCAAGAGGGCGCGCTTCTGGCTGATTTGTCGGAGCGATCCGCGGCCATCGTCCAGGCGCGAGACGTGGGCACGCTGACGACCCCCGAAGGCAACTGGGTGCCCTACATGGTGCTCGAGTGGCTCGACGGCTCGGCCCTCGACGCGGTGATTCACCGCGAGCGCGAACAGGGGTTTGCACCGAGGGAAATTCGCGCGGCCATCAAGCTCATCGACCCTGCGGGCGAGGCCCTCGCCCTCGCGCACAAGCGCGGCATCGCCCACCGCGACGTGAAGCCCGCGAACATCTTCTTGCTCGGCGATCCCCGCGGCGAGGACTGCGCCGTCAAGTTGCTCGACTTCGGCATCGCGAAGGTCGTTCAGGACGCGCAGAAGATGTCGGGCGGCTTCAGCAAGACGCAAGGCACCGTGACGTCGTTCACGCCCGCCTACGGCGCTCCCGAGCAATTCTCGCGCACGCATGGCGCGACGGGCCCGTGGACGGACGTCTTCTCGCTCGCGCTCGTGATGACGGAGATCCTCACGCACCGAACGCCGCTCGAAGGGGACGATCTCGTGCAGCTCGGATTCGCATCGGCGAACCCCACGCGGCGCCCGACCCCGAGGACGCTCGGTGCCAACGTACCCGATGGCGTCGAAGCCGTGTTTCTCAAGGCGCTGGCCGTCGCCCCCGATCAACGCTTCCAGAGCGCGGGTGAGTTTTGGAACGCGCTTCGTCAAGCCGCCGACATGACCCCGCTCCGTGCGGCGTCGCTCTCCATCACCGATGCGTCCCAATCGTTCTCGGGCGCGTCGACGATGGCGGTGCCATCGAGCGGCATTTCCGGGCCAAGCGTACCCATCAGCGTGAACGTGGTGGCCTCGCAGCCATCCGTACCGTCGATGCCGACGCCGATGACCCAGACGCCCGTCATCGTGCCGAACGCATCAGGCGGTGGACGTACGGGGTTGATCGTCGGCGTCATCGCAGTGGTGCTCGTCGTGGGTGCCGGCGTGACGTTCACCATCGTCAAAGGCAAAGCGAGCGCTGTACCCGTCCCCTCGACCTCGATCGCGTCGGCCTCCGTCGTTCCACCGCCCGCGCCACCACCATGCCCGACGGGCATGATTCGCATCGAGGGTGGCGAGTTCTTCATGGGGTCGAGCGATCCCCGCGCGCTCGACAACGAGAAGCCAGCCCATAGCGTGACGCTCAGCCCGTATTGCATCGACAAGACCGAGGTCACCGTCGACGCGTACAGGGTCTGCAGCGAGTCGGGGAAGTGCAAGCCCGCTGGGAAAGAGAACTACTTCGGTGGCTTCGACGAGCTCAAGCCCGACGTCCGCTCCGTTCTCAACGGGGTGTGCAACATCAGCGAGCCGGCAGCGAAGGCGACGCACCCCATCAACTGCGTCGACTGGGAGCAAGCCGCGAACTTCTGCTCGCGCAAGGCCCCGGGCGGAGCGCTCCCGACGGAGGCGCAATGGGAGTATGCCGCGCGCGGTCCCGATGGTCGCGCCTACCCGTGGGGTGACGATCCCCCAAGCGCCCGCTTCCTCAATGCTTGCGGTGCCGAGTGCACGACCTGGGGAAAGAAGAACCACCTCGAAGGCATCGCGACGTTCGCGGCGATGTACAGCGAGGACGACAAGTTCCCCACCACGTCGCCCGTTGGCTCCTTCCCAGACGGCCGGTCTCGTTACGGCCTCGACGACGTCGTGGGCAACGTGTGGGAGTGGACCGGAGACTTCTTCGCCGACTACACGAAGGACGCCCAAAAGGACCCCACCGGCCCCAAAGCGGGTGAGGACGGTCGCGTCGCTCGCGGCGGCGCGTTCAACGGCTCCAACGTGTCGTGGGTACGCCCGACCTTCCGCTTTCACTTCGCCCCGACCAATCGCAGCTATGGCGTGGGCTTTCGTTGCGCGGCCCCCATCTTCGCCACGGTCACGCCGTCACACCCGCCAATTGCCCCGCTCCCGTCTCCCTGATCTTGGGTGCAGGTCGGAGATGTAAGGCCTGGTCGTCGCGATTGTGTGGGTTGTGAACGTTCTGGGGACAGTCTCGCGCTTGAGTGCGCAATAATAGACGGCCATGGATCCTATGCCGAAGTCGAAGCTCGAGCACGGTCGACAGCGTTTCCTCGCGTATGCCATCGAGCACGCGCTCGAGATTGGGCGACGCACCCCCGAAGATTTCATCCGGCACTTTCCCCCGAAGACGATCATGCAAGCGCTGTCGCTGAGACCGGATCTCCGCGCGAGCTTGCTCGTGCCGACGACGGGTCTGAAGCATCGCATCGCGCTGAAGAAGACGTGGCAGTCGGCGGGCGACGATCTCCAGAGCGCGCTCGACGAAGGCGAGACGAAGCCCGTTCAGATCGTGCAGGCCTTCGCGCCCGACGACCGCGTGCTCTACCTCGAGGACAAGAAGCTCTGGGCGTTCATCGTCGAGGGTCAGTTCTGGAAGGTGACCGCGAAGGACCAAGCTGCCTTCGCCATCGCGCAGCAGCACGTCGCGTACCTGCTCGATCGCGCGCTCCTCGATGGGCTCATCACGTCGCGTGACGTGATCGACGCCATCGGCGTCGGCGAGCTCTGTAACCGCCTCCCGCGCAGCGAGATGGCCGCGCTCTTCACCGCCGCGCTCGAACGAGGCCGGAGCGGAACGGCGTTCACGGACAAGGACCTCCTCGCCGCCCTTCCGCCCTCGACGCTCGTACAGCACGTGCCGCTTCCGCACATCGTCGAGACCATCCTCCACACCCGCGTCGCCAAGGTCCACGGCTACCTCCCCGACGAGACGAAGCCCGAAGAGCCGAAACGCGAGGAGGGAAAGCCAGCCGAAGAGGCCGCAGCCGCCGAGCCCCCGAAGGACGCGGAAGCAGAAGCCGCCGCACCCGCCGCGGCCACGCACGAGAAGACGGAGCCGAAAACGAACGGCTCTCGCCGGCGGACGACTCCGCCGGTCGCTGGCGAGACGCCAGCCGCAGTGTCCGCCGAGGACGAGACCGAGTGGATCGAAATGCCGGATTCGACGCACTGACCTAACTGGAGATGAGCCGACCCTCGCGCATCGCAATCGTGAAGGAGCTCGGATCGCGGACGCCGCGATGTCTCGCTGCTCACGCCGTTCGTGGAGACGAAGCCGAGCTCGTCATCGTCGAGCGCTACCCTGCCGCGCTCGGGGCGGACGTGCTCGCGATCATCGAGGAGGACGCGAAAGCGCTCGTCACGCTCGAACACCCGAACCTCGCCACGTTGATCTCGACGGCGAGGCTCAAAGGTGACGTCGCGATCCTCTCGGAGTGGGTCGACGGTGAGAGTCTCGCCGTCATCCTCGCCGAAGGCTCCGCGGGTGGAACGTCGCCACCCATCGATGTCGTCGTTCGGGCGTTCACGGACACGCTCGAAGCCCTCGGTGCTCTTCACGCCAGCGCCGAATCACCCGCGGGGCAGCGTGTTTGCGGGCCGTTCACGCCCGAGGACATCTTCGTGGGGGTCGACGGCGTCACGCGTCTCACGCGGTTCAGCTTGGGCCGCGTGGGACCAAGCCTTCTCGGATCGCGCCGCGCGATGTACGTGCCGCCGGAGCTCGCGACCATCGCACAAGCCTCCACACGCGGAGACGTCTTCACTGCAGGCTTGATCCTGTGGGAGTGCCTGACTGGCGAGCCGCCACGCGAGGGAGCGTCTCTCCCCACGGACATGTCGAAGCGCCTCGCCGAGCGCGACGCGTCCATCGTCGGTCTTTCCGCCGTCATCGAGAAGGCGCTCCGGACCGATCCCGCCGCGCGTTACGCGACCATCGCCGAAATGGTCACTGCGGTCGCGAGCGTGGGCCCGAAAGCGGCTCCCCGCTCGGCCGTCTCGCAACATGTCGCGCGCGTCTTCGGTGAACGTATCGCTGCCAGGCTCGTGAAGCTCGAGCCCAAGGCGGGCGCGTCGCTCTCCATGAGCGCCCCCTCCATGACCGAACCTCCGCCGGCCATCGTGGTCAAGCCGCAGCCACCCGCTCCTGCCGTGGAGGTCGCTCCGCCCGCACCGGTCGCTCCGCCCGCACCGGTCGCTCCGCCCGCACCGGTACCGGTCGTCGTAGCTCCCGCCGTCGTGAAACCCGCGGAGAAGCCGTCCGACCCCAAGTTCCCAGACGCACCTGCGCCGAAGCCGCTCGACTCCTCGCCACGGCTGCAGGCCGCAGCTGGGGTGCGGAACGCGGGCGCTGCGTCACTCGCGCGCAAGGCGGTGCCGCTCCCGAAGCGACCTGCGGAGGGAGGCCCAAGCGTCACGGCAGGCAAAGGCGAAACGCAGCTCGCGGATGTCCGAAAGAACGACGCGACGACGCCGACGAAGTCGGTGCAGGCGGCCGTGTCGAAGGTCAATGGCAACGCCGCCGTGCGCCATTCCGCCGAGGCGAGCCCCGCGACGACGGCGAAGACCCCTGTCACGCCCAAGGTGATCATCGACACGCCCGCACCCCCTGCACCGGCCGACGTGGACGTCGACATCCCCGTCCACGTATCCGACAAGCCCCCGCCGCCCTCTACGCGCGAGGACATCGATTCCGACATCGACATCGTGTCGGTGCGCCCTCCACCCGCTCCCAAGCGCAAGAAGTCGCTGCCACCCGCCGCAGCGAAGGAGCACCACCACGCAGCCCATGCAACCGCCGCTGACGAAGCTTTGCCCACGCCGCCCACGTCAGGTCGGGGTGTGCTGCTCGTCGGGTGTGCGATCATCCTTCTCGGAGGAGGGTTCGTCGTTGGACGCGTGACCGCACCCGAGCCCGTAACCCCTGCGCCGACGACGGAAGCCCCGCCGACCAGCCCGGGCACGAGCACCACGAGGGCGTCGGCGAAGTCAGCCGAGAAGCCTGCGACGAGCGTCACGAGCGCATCCACGCAAAAGACGACGAACGCGACGGTAGGTCCCGAGTCTGTGCTCAGAGCACCGACGCAGCCCGCATCGAAGCTCGACGGCTCTGTGCGCTACGATCCTGGCGGGATCTGAGTAGTCCTTGCGCCAATCGGCGCGGGGCTCTAATGGAAGCGACATGCGAGCCGACTGGGTTTCGAGGCGCACGGGACCGTGCAAGACGCAAATGCATTATGGGCGCGCGGGCGTCATCACCGAGGAGATGGCGTACGTCGCCGAACGCGAGGGCGTCGCGAGCGAGCTCGTGCGTGACGAAGTCGCGCGCGGGCGGTGCGTCATCCCGGCGAACGTGAACCACGTGGGTCTCGAGCCGATGGGCATCGGGATCGCGCTCGGATGCAAGGTCAACGCAAACATCGGCAACAGCCAGGTCGCGAGCGACGTCGACATGGAGCTCCGCAAGCTCGACGTCTCGATGAAGCACGGCGCCGATACTGTGATGGATCTATCGACGGGCGGCGACATTGACATGATCCGCCAGGCGATCCTCGCGCACTCGCGCGTGCCCATCGGCACCGTGCCCATCTACCAGGTCCTGAAAGAGCGCAAGACTGTGGAGGACGTGCGCGCGAGCGACATGCTCGACATGCTCGAGCACCAGGCGAAGCAGGGCGTCGACTACTTCACGATTCACGCGGGTGTGCTCGTGCAATACCTCCCGCTCGTCAAAGACCGCATCACGGGCATCGTCTCGCGCGGCGGCTCCATCATGGCCCAGTGGATGCTCGAGCATCACCAGCAGAATCCCTTTTACGTGCACTGGGACAAGGTGCTCGAGATCTGCGCGAAGTACGACGTCACCATCAGCGCGGGCGACGGCCTCCGCCCTGGGTGCCTGCACGACGCGAGCGACGAGGCGCAGTTCGCGGAGCTCGGGACGCTCGGCGAGCTCACGAAGCGCGCGTGGGAGAAGGACGTACAGGTGATGATCGAAGGCCCCGGCCACGTGCCGTTCGATCAGATCGAGATGAACGTGAAGAAGGAGATCGAGGTCTGCCACGAAGCGCCGTTCTACGTGCTCGGGCCCCTCGTGACGGACATCGCTCCCGGCTACGACCACATCACGAGCGCCATCGGTGCGACGATGGCGGGCTACGCGGGCGCGGCCATGCTCTGCTACGTGACGCCCAAGGAGCACCTCGGTCTGCCCAACGAGGACGACGTTCGTCAGGGTCTCATCGCGTACAAGATTGCGGCTCACGCAGCCGACATCGCACGCCATCGCAAGGGAGCCCGCGACCGTGACGATGCGCTCAGCCGCGCGCGCTACGCGTTCGACTGGAAGGAGCAGTTCCGGCTGTCACTCGACCCCGAGACAGCCCAGGCGATGCACGACGAGACGCTCCCCGACGAGTTCTTCAAGAGCGCCGAGTTCTGCTCGATGTGCGGCCCGAAGTTCTGCAGCATGCACATCAACCGCGCCGTCGAGGAGTTCAACAAGAAGCTCGACGAGGACCGCAAAGCAGGCCGCCGGACGCTCGAGCTCTTTCAGTGAGCTTTGTAGATTCGCGCGCCAGGGATCTTGTCGGCCGGTAGCTTGTCGGCGTTGGCCGTGTACAGCTCGGTGAAGCCGCACGCGCGGCAGATGTATGCCTGGATGCGGCCAAACTCCATGTCGGCGCGCCAGTCGAACTCGAGGACGTGAATGACGAGCGGCTTGATGTGCAGCTCGTCATCGCGGTCGGCGACTTGGGGGACGAAGAGCACTTCGTCGTGGTTGCACTTGGGGCAGCGATGATGGTTTCGCACGCATCCAAACCTACCATGCTGGCTCTTGCTTGCCTCTTGTCGGTTGGGCGCTGCAAGTGCAATGCGGACGCGGAGGCCGACGCCGCCGTGTGGCTGGAAGCGGGGGCGGACGTGAACGTGCCGCGAAGTGCGGAGCTCGAGGAGCTTTGGACGCGCGCGAAGGACGGCGAAGACGACGAGCTCGCTCGGCTCGCAGCACGGGAGGGGGAGCACGGTCTCGAAGAGCGTGCGGCCATGCCCCAACATCGCGTGACGGCGCTTCGCGCGATGGCCTTTGCGGATGGGTTCAGCGCGCTGCCGACGCTCGGGGCGGCCGCCATGCACGGCACGAGCGAGGAAGCGAGCGCTGCGGTCGAGAGCGCCGATACCATCGCCGCGCGCAAGCGCACGCAAGGCGACGTCGAGGACAGAGACGAGCTCTCTGCGGGCTGCACCGCGCTCCTCGGTGCGGCGCGGGATGCCGTCCGCCCACGCCCGGTGCGCGTCGGGGCCGTTCGGGCTCTTCGCATGCTCGCCGACGCCTACGGCACACATTGTGTGAAGCCTGTGGACATTCCGACGGACGTCGATGCGCGGTGAGAAGCGAGCCTATTCCGGCCGGGATATGCACGCCGTTGCCAAACGCAACTGTGGATTAGCTGTGTAGAGTAACCGCGATGGACAGCCCGTACGCGAGCGAGTCGTTCCTCGTTCAACTCCTTGCAAAAGCCGTCGCCGCCAAGGCCAGCGACGTTCACCTCAAGGTTGGCCAGCCACCGGGCGCGCGCGTGCGTGGCGACATCGTCTACTTTCGCTCGGAGCCACTGCGTCCCGAGGACACCGTCGCGCTCGCGCGCATCCTCGTTCGCCGCGGTGATCTTCGCAACGACCTCGACGCGCTCCTCGAGCACGACACAGCGTACGAAGCGCCCGGCGTCGGTCGCTTTCGTGTGAACGTCTACCGGCAGAAGGGCTCGCTCGCCGTCGTAATGCGTGCCATTCCGCTGAACGTTCCGTCCTTCGAGGATCTCGGCGTGCCGCCCGCAGCGCAGTACCTCGCCGAGCGTGACCGCGGGCTCGTCCTCGTCGTCGGCGCCGCTGGCAACGGCAAGAGCTCGACGCTCGCGGCGATGATCGCCCACCTCAATCACACTCAGCCGCTCCACGTGGTGACGATCGAAGACCCCGTCGAGTTTCTGCATACGGATGACAAGTCGAGCATCAGCCAGCGCGAGGTCGGCATCGATACGAACACGTTCGCGGATGCGCTGCGCGCCGCGCTACGCCAGGACCCCGACGTGATCCTCGTGGGCGAAATCCGCGACGAGCTCACGATGGACATCGCGCTCAAGGCCGCCGAAACGGGCCACCTGGTGCTCTCGACACTTCACACGCCGGACGTCGCGCGAACCGTCGGCCGCATGCTGGCGCTCGCGCCGAAAGGCCAGCCGGGATCGACCGACGAGCTCCGCGAGCGCATCGGCGACTCGCTCCAGGGCATCATCGCGCAGCGCCTCTTGCCCAAGCGGGACAACTCTGGGCTCGTGCTCGCCGCCGAGGTCCTCGTCGCCACGGGTACGGTCCGCGAAGCGGTGAAGCGCCCCGAAAACAACCCACCGCTCAAAGAGCTCATGGAGAAGGGCGTGCACCCGTACGGAATGCAGACGTTCGAGATGCACCTCAAACAGCTCGTCCAGCAGGGCCTCCTCGACAAGGAAGTTGCGAAGGCGGCGGCGGGCTTCTAATCCCCGTGGTAGTTTGAATCGATGCGCGGTGCTCGCGTGCGTTTGCTCGCAGCCGCGCTCGCCTTCGGGTGCGGGCAGTCGAGCACCACCGTGGATGGTGGGCGTGACAGCGCAGCATCCGATGTGAGCGCTCCAATCGACGCCGGGGAGGCCGCCGATACAGGCTCGTGCACGGATGGCGTCAAAGACGGGACCGAGACGGACGTCGACTGCGGTGGCAGCGTGTGCCCGAAGTGTATCGACGGCGACGCGTGCGTGGTCGCGACCGATTGCATGTCCGACGTCTGCGCGGCTGGAACATGCGGCACGCGAGCATGGTTCGCGGAGTCGAACGGCAGCGACGTCGTCGTTGCCGGCACCCAGACGTGGACCGACGCCTCGGGTCTCGACCTTCAGCCGAACCTCTACGCCGCAGGCCTCGTCTTCCTTCAATGGACGGGGACGTTGCGCTTCGCAGGGGGTGGGAACGGCCTCTGTGGTGTCGGTGAGCGCTTCGTGATCGATGACGTCCCGACGGGGGATCCGACGTGGGGCGACTCCATCGTGGTGCAGAACGGAACGACGCGGTGGCACGAGATGTTCACCACCGAGATGGCGCTCCCGCTCGTCGCCGGGTTGCACACGATCTCGGTGCAGATGACGAACGGCAGCGGGTTTGGGACCTGCTACCTCGATGGCGACTCGGGGCTCGCCTACGATCGCTCTCGGCTCGCCGTGACGGCTTACGATCCGAACGACGCGTGGTACGTCGAGTCGACGGCGGAGACGGGCAACCTCGCGCCAGGTCCCTTCGTGGACATTCCAGGTGTCTCGACATCCATCACGCTAGCCACCAACCGCCACGTGCAGGTGTCTCTGACGGGCACGCAATACGCCGACGGCGTGATGGACGAAGGCGCGTGCGCGTACAGGTTGGTCATCGACGGCGCACCGCTCGGCGATGCGACGTATGGGCAGGCCATCGCAATCGGTGACGGGTCGACAGGCTGGTGGGCCCCCGTCTCGCTCAAGTACGGGATGGACATGACCGCCGGCGCACACACGATCAGCGCTCAACTGAGCAACAGTGCTGCTGAAGGTGCGACCTGCAACGCAGGACAAGGCAATAACGCCTACGCGCGCTTTCGCATGTTCGTCACGTCGAGCCCGACGGGAGGCGTCAATACCAGCGTCGAGTCGACGGGGGGTCCCAACATCTTGGGGTCGCTCAGCCCTTGGACTCCGATTGGGCTCAGCGCGACGTTCAGCGTCTCGGCGCCGACGCCCGTTCAACTCGAGATGGCGGGCACGGAGGAAACGCTCTCCGGCTCTGGCCACTGCTCGTGGCACTTCGTCATCGATGGCCTGGCGCTCGGCGATCTGACGTACGGGCAGGCCATCAACGTCGGATCGGGAGCGACGACGTGGTGGACGGCGATGTCGCTTCTCTGGGGTCAATCGTTCGACGCCGGCAGCCACACGATAAGCGTTGAAGTGAGCAACAGCTCGAACAGCGGCGACTGCGGCACGAACGGGGACGCGTTGCCCTACGGCCGTGCGCGCCTCCTCGTACGCGCCCCCTGACCGCCGCCTCTGGCAGGTTTCGTCGGTTCGATTAGGCTCGTGCGCGATGATCGGAATCGTCATTCTGGGCATTGCGGGTGCGGCGGTGGTCGCCATCGTGGTTCTGGCCTTTCGCAAACCCCGTGTCGGTGGGGACTTCGGCGTAGACCTCGGTGTTGAACAGTGGCGCGTCGGTGCGGATGGCTTCTACATCCTCGGCAACTACGCGCCCGGGACGGAGGTGCGCTACGAGTACCTCGGCGCTGACGGGTGGAAGAGCGGCGCCGTGCCTGCCTCGGGGCAGGAAACGTACGTCTACACGGGGGCGCCCCCCACCGACGTGCGCATTCTCGACGGCGGCGACGGTGGCAGTGCATTCGTGCCTTCGGGTTTGCCGATCGCCAGTGGTCCGCGGTCGTCCAACGATGACGACGACGTGTTCACTGGCTTTCCCAGTGCGTACTGATTCGTGGCGCGTCGTCATCGCGGGTGGGCCGGCGGTGCTTCGCATTCGCACGGAGCGATCGCTCGAGCGGATCGGGCTCCACGCGAGCGCGTCGTGCTCGGTCGCTGACGTTCACAGCGAGCTCGGCAGCGAGCCGACGTGGATCCTGCGCGCCGGAGCTTGGGTGCTCGAGACGCCCGATGTCGCGTCGAGCGCCACCGGCAAACCGGTTCTCGCGTTCGGTGCGGTCCGTGGTGATTTGGCGTGGAGCGCTCTTCTCGCCCGCTCCGCAGGCGTGCTCGACGTCGAGCATTCGCGAGACCTGGAACACCCGCGCGTCGTGAGCGTGCTCGTCGAGCGACCTGAGGCGCTTCGCGAGCTTCTTCACGGAGGAGCGGGCCTCGACGACGCTGCGTGGGCGGTAGCGGGTACGAGCGAGCATCGAGCCGTGCGAGCTCATTGTCTCGACGTCGGCTTCGATGAGGGTCTTCGGGCCTGCATCGCCGTCACCGCGCTTCGCCGCGGGGGAGCCGAGCGTATCGCTTTGGATCTCGCGCGCGCACTGCCCGAAGCGAACGTTCGCGTCTTGTTCGTCGTCGTCAACGGCCCACGCGTCCGGCCCGGACCGAAACAGGCCCTCGAGACCTACGAGCCGCCCGAGGCGGCAGTGCGCCTCTACGAGCAGGCACCCCGCCACAGAGACCGAATGGCGTGCCTGCTGAAGGTAGCGAGCGACTTCGGGGCCGACGTCATCCACGCCCACATGCTCGGCGAAGGCGACCTTCGCGCGCTTCGAGCCTCCATTCCCATCGTCGTGACGATTCACAACGATCGCGCACGCTGGCCGCAAGGGTTCGCTGAGGTAAGCAGCGACAACGTCGCGACCACGCTCGCATGCTCGTGGCGTCTGCGCGACCAGCTTGCGGCCGACCTCCCACGCGCTGCTCAGTTGCGGGCCGCCCCCAATTTCGTACCAGGCGACGGGTCCGCCATACCAACCCAGCACCGAGACGACGCCCGCAATCGGCTCGAGATCCCTCGCGGGGCGCGCATGGTCCTCTGCGTTGCCAATCCCAGGCTGCAGAAGAGACTCGATCTCGCCGTCGACACGGTCGCCGTTCTTCGACAGCGC
>Ga0302326_10005814_pt1 | contig 27932 bp, 10 predicted proteins | sample Palsa_T0_3_FD_202264 | JGI IMG/M metagenome (GOLD analysis project Ga0302326, IMG submission 202264) | Peat permafrost microbial communities from Stordalen Mire near Abisko, Sweden - Palsa_T0_3 | ecosystem: Environmental > Terrestrial > Soil > Palsa > Peat permafrost | place: Sweden: Abisko... | reverse complement strand
GCCCGGATAAGGATGTACCGGCGCGCGCGCAGAGGGAGCATCGGTTGCTCATTACTTTCGACAAAGATTTCGGGCAGCTAGTTTTCAGACAAGGCGCGCAAGCATCGCACGGCGTAGTTCTGTTCCATATCTCTCAGGTTTCATCCGCAGTTACCGCAGAACGCGTCTCCATTGCTTTGGCTTCGCGCGATGATTGGGAAGGCCAGTTCAGCGTGGTCGATGATTTTGGCATTCGAATGAGGCCCCTTCCCACTATTCTGTCAAGATAAGAAAGCGGTAACGGACTCCATGATCATGGCACCGCCGGACGCGGGGCGGCCGCGCCGGACGTTATGTTGACTGTGCCGGGTTCCAGACCGGCGGAGCGCGCGGTCAAGGTCAGCGTGCCGGGTTGTTTGTCGGCTTGCACGATGACCTGGGCCAATCCGTTGAACGCGCTCCGCTGCCAGGCGGGAGTAACGGGCTTTTCCAGCGTGACCAGCGAGACTCCTTTGTTGACCCCGCCAGATCCTTCGCGGTTCTGGACCGAGACGGCAATCGTATTGACGCCTTCATGCACGTACTGGCCCACTTTGAACGATGGCTCCGCGCTCCAATCGTGGGACTCCCCGACCTTGTGCCCATTGACATAGACCCAGCCATCGTCATCGATCATTCCGAAATTAAGGTTGACTGCGTAGGCGGAAATCATGGCGGGCGTGGCTTCGAACTCGGTGCGGAAGACGGCGCTCTCTCCTGGCTTCAACGGGCCTTCCTGCCGCCCGACGTCCACCGCATCCCATCCGCTGTCATCGAATTTTTCAGAGGACTCCTCCGGGCGCGGATACTTGGCGCCGCGTTTGATGCGCCAGTTTTTTAAGGCCGTCTCGTGGCTGGGTTGGGTGGCGACATACTGATCCGGCTCGTGACAACTCGGATCGCCGTTGCCCACGCCGATGATTCGACCGGGACCGCTGAGTTCGAACTCGATATGGTTGCTCGCCACCGGCACGATGCGCCCCGCCGCGTCTGTCAACGATACGGTGACGATGGAAAGGTCCTCGCCGTTTGCCTCAATAGAGGCGCGGTCGGGCGTGAGTTTGACATTGGCGGCGGCGCCGGTGGTTTCGATCTTTTCTTCGGCGATGGCCTGGCCGTCCTTGTAACCCTTGGCTAAAAGTACGCCGGGCGCGTAGGGAACCATCCACTGGAGATGGGAATTGGCGGGCATGGCTTTGCGGCCGAGGCTCTGGCCATTGAGGAACAACTCGACCTCCTTGCAATTGCTGAAGCAGCGCACGTCGATCTCCTGCCCTTCCTTGCCGGGCCAGTTCCAGTGCGGCAGCAGATGCAACACGACGCGGTCGCTCCACCAGGATTGGTAATAGTAGAAATTATCCTTGGCGAACCCGCAGGTATCCATGATGCCGAAATGAGAATTGACGCACGGCCAACTGTAGGGAGTCGGTTCGCCGCGATAATCAAAACCGGTCCAAACAAACCCGCCGGAAAGCCAGGGGCGGGCGGCAAAGATTTTCCACCAAGTCTCCGCCGTGGTCGCCCAGGGCGGCGCGTTGGTGTCGTAGGCGCTGACGTAACCGCGCTCTTTGTCGTTGGCGTAAATGCCGCGCGTGCCGACTGTGCTGGCCTGCTCGGTGCCAATTTCCGGCTGGGCGGGATGTTCCTGATGATAGGCATCGACGTCATCCTGGTGATAATTCCATCCGCGCACGTCGAGAACACTATTGACGCCCTGAAACTCATTGCCAACGTTGCCGGCCGCGGTGCAAAGGCGGGTCGGGTCCAATTCGTGGACCACCCGTTGCATGGTCGCGGCGATGCGCCGGGCGGTGGGCGTGGTCTGTTGATCCTCCTCATTGAAGAGGGACCAAATCACGACGCTGGGATGATTGCGGTCGCGCCGGACCAGTCCGGCCAGGTCAACGAGGTTTTGGGCGTCGCTGCCGAGCAGGCGGTTTTCATCCATAACCAACATGCCGAGAAGGTCGCATCCTTCGAGCAATTCGGGCGTGGGCGGATTGTGCGAAGTGCGGATGGCGTTGTCGCCCATGTCCTTCAAACGGCTGACGCGGAAGTATTGCAGACGGTCGGGCAAGGCGGAACCGACTCCTGCGTGGTCCTGATGATTGCAGGTGCCTTTGATTTCGCAAAATTTTCCATTCAGGAGAAAACCCTTGTTGGCATCGAAGGCGATAGTGCGGATGCCAAATTCCGTTTCGGTTTGGTCGGCCGCCTTGCCCTGCGCCTGAATGGTGGTGACGAGTTTGTAGAGATTGGGTGTTTCAGGCGACCAAAGCGCAGGCTCGGAGACGGCGGCTTGTTGCGACACTTCCTTGTTCGTCCACCCCTCCATCGTGATGGATTGCTGGAAATGCGCCGCCGACCTGCCTTTGGGATCGAAAATCTCGCAAGTGATGGTGGCCGGGACGGGGCTGTTTTCCTCGTTTTGCAGCAACGTTTGAACGTGGATGGTGGCGCTTCCTTCCGGGACATTGCCGGCAAACTCGCTATGAACGAAAGTGCCGTCAGGCGCAATATGCAGCGCGCTTGTTTTGGAGAGCCAGACATGGCGGTAAATGCCGGCCCCTTCGTAAAACCAGCCCTCGAATTGCGAGGCATCCACCCGCACCGCCAGCGTGTTTTCCCCGCCGCAATTGGCCAGGTCGGTGATGTCGTAGCGGAAACCGGAGTAGCCGCTGGCATGATGGCCGAGAAAATAGCCGTTGAAAAAAACGTTGCAATCGCGATAAACGCCGTCGAACTCCAACATCAAACGGCGGGTGCGGTCTTCGTCGGGCAATGGAAACGTGCGGCGATACCAGGCCACGCTGTTGGAACGGTATCCTGGGCCGAACGGCTTAAAGCCATGATCGGGGTTGGCATGGGAATCGAACGGCAGTTCGGGCAGCCAATCATGCGGCAGGTTGAGCACGCGCCAATTGGCGTCGGAAAAGGTCCGCCCGGCCGGCCCCGGGTTGCCCCCCCCTTTGTCCAGCCGTTCGCTCAGGCCCCAATCATCGCCGAGGTGAAACCTCCAGCCGAAATCCAGCAGCAGCCTTTCGCGTGGCGACGGATCAGCGGCCCGCACCGGCAGGATGAAGACAATAAAAATCGCCGCAGTGGCGGCCAACGCCGGACATCCTTTAAAAAAGTTCATATAGTCTGTTGTTTGTGAGAACAATCATCAGATAGATTGCACCAGGGCCGCGATGGCGGCGCCAGCGGGCAGCAACACCGCCCGAATAAACGGTTGCTTGGACAACGGCGCAAAGGCCCCGCCATCGATCTCCTTGATCTTGTCCATGATCAACTGGATGGTCTTTCGTTCTGCAATCCGTTGGCAGCATTGCGCCTGAACCAACTGCTCCTGCAGGCGATCCAACGCTTCGTTCCGGGCTTTCGCCGCAGCGACATGGAGCGAAACCGACACGCCGAAAACGAGGAGGGCAATGAGGCACAAGAGCAATAAATAGGTAATGGGCCAGTTAAATCCATCGGCGAACCGAGCCGCGATCATAACGAGCAAAACAAAAAACGGATAATAGATAAATTGTTCGATCTTGGCCGTGCCTTGGGCGAGAAACTGCACAGCCAGCCATTCTTCCACCCCTGGCGCGGCGACCCCGTCAGCGGGGCGATATTTTACGAGCAACGTTGAGGGCCACTGCGGTGTCCCTTCCGCGAAAGCCTTGGCAAAGCGGCGGCTCCTAAGGGCGGTATCGACCACAAAGAACGTAAGCACCAGCAAAAGGACACCGCCTGCCAGGCGCAGAACATCATCAACCTGTTTGCTTATTTCGCCTCGGAACGGCATGAAGGAATGGGCCAACTTCATGGCCATATAACCAAACTCAAAATAAAGAAATGTCAAAAGCAGAATCCTGCCCGCGCGCCGCAAAAACTTTCCTTTTTTGACGTGTTCACTCCAAAGCTTTTCCACGGAGGTGGGGCCTCCCTCGGTTAACATAAAGTCACGGGCCATTTCCTTATGGTTCGTGCTCACCTTGCCCCATGCCTTGACCAGCAAGGTGAACGCGAGCGCAATGCCCAACACTCGAACGATTTCACAGGGCCAAATGCTGACGCCATCCAAGAGGGAAAACGGTTCACCATCCTGACCTCGATGTTCCGCTTGGATAGTTTGGTATAGATGGAGGGTGGCCCAGACAGCCAAAATTAGGGCAACCGCAAAGCCAACCCACGCCACTCCTTTCGGTTTGATGTAAAAAACCGTGAAGAAGATGGCGATCAGCACGCAGAACGAAGCGATTTCGACCGCCCAGAGGTCCGGAACCTGGCGGTCGAGCGACGCCGGTCGCACGCGATAGAACGGATCTTCGGGGCCTTTGTCGGAGCCGACATCCAGCGCGTAGGCCCCGCGCCGGCCTATTTCAAACATGCGCGGACGAATATTTTGCAGATTGGTCAGAACCAATTCATTCCCCAAGGCTGCCAGGCAGGCCAAATATTCGCCCGTTTGGTACGTGTCGCGGAACGGCGGGATGTTTTTCTGCAAATCCTCGCCCAACTGCAATCCGAAGCTCGAAGCCACCACCAGATTGCGCGTCCACTTCAATTCGCTGGGATGGAACAGGCGCGCGTCCAGGTCGGTCGTGAAAAAAATCACGTCCGGAAAACGATTGTGCAGCGATTGAAGGACCAGGAGTTTGTCATAAACGTCGCTGCCGAGCACGCCGATCGCGCGCAACGGTTTGTGGCGGGTGTCGGCTTCCCGCTCGAAATCCTTCAAGACCTGCGCCATGCGAGGCACGTAGTCCAGTTGGTTTTGTCCCTCCGGCCGCTCCAGTTCGGCCACAAGCTCGCTCTTGGATTTTTCCTTTCCGTTGCCCGACGCATCCTTGTCCGTCTCCGATTTTGCGGTGGATTCTCCCGGCAACAATCCGTCGATGCCGCGCAAATATGAAAAACAGTAAACATTGCCGGGCAGGTTGTTCGTTATGGTATTAGCCAGTGACAGGTTAAAATTCATGTTGCTCCTGGCTGAATTCAACGCCGCCCTAAAGGTCAGTGGCAGACCCCTTCCGTACTCGGTGTCCCGTTCCGCAATCAAGGCCGCGCTGCCGTCATTCTCTTTCGTCAAGTCCACCCCGCGCAACTTAAGTTCGTGAATCAGGCTGCCGGCCAATTCGTTGTCCGTGCAGGTGACGTTGAAGAATTCGATTCCCAATGGGGCCAAGGCCCTGGCGATGGATTCTCTGCGAAGTGCTGTTGCCCCCTGCCAAACCAGCGCATCCGGCGTCGTGGACCATGAGGAAAACATCCCAAGACTCTTGAGGAGATTGGTTATCGGGACGCTTTGAGTGGCCGGACCCGGGCAGGAGATGGAAACTGGGAGCAGGTTCGCCGGGTCGTCGGAAAAAATGGCGCCCAGGCGCGGATCAACCAGACGGAAGTCGAGCCGCGGAGACATGGGGTCATGCAACGCGCCACGCAGTTGCGCCAAGCGCTGAAGGGGATGGTCCCCGAAGGCATCGTCGCGGAGCCACAACACCAGGACGGCTCCGTGCTTGAATTCTGATGGATGCCGATGGGATTCGTCGGTTCGATACCACTCATACGGTATGAATAATCGCTGATCTGGATGTTCCAACTCATGGAGAGAAGGGACTTTCAGCGGATTCGTTTCAAAGTCAGCGCCCCGGTTCCAGGGCACCTCAAACCAACCCAGGTGATCTTCATCACGCGGCACGTATCCAGCCGTTTGCAGGGCCGAGACCACTGCGTAGCGGCTGCGCAGGCGCGTCTCCTTATTATCCGCGTAAGGCCCGCCCGGGACCATCACTTGAAAAATGACAATATCGTTGACGTTGGTTTTTGCGAGCCTGCGTTCAATCTGCTTATCCATCTTTTCAACGCCATCCTCATGGGAGTTCAATGGGCTGTTGGAAAGCCATTCATGCACGCTTGGCTGAATCGCCTCGAACGGATCCTGCCAAAGCCGGGCTTGGACGGTCTGGTCGCCTACGGAAGCCGTTTGGATTTTCGCATTACCGCCGGGACGTGAACTCTTCAAAGGCGCCGGCCAAAAGACCACGCCGCCGCCAATGGCCGCCGCCAAGGCAATCAATAAAGGCCAGGCAGGGAAGGGGCTGCTTTCTCCGTCGCGCTCTGCCATAGCTCAATGTTGGCCCGGCCGCAAGGACGGCTTCGGCCAGGTAGGATGCCCATATTTGTATGCGCGCAAGATCATTTTCATAATGTCATCCAGGCTTTGCGACAACGGTCTCACACAACGGAAGGAATTTCTAATCGACAACCGTTGTCAAAGCAAGCGAAAACTTCGCCCCCGCGGCGGCTATGGTCCCAAAACCCGGTAAAAACGATACGGGTAGTTGGTCGCGTTGGCATCGAATAAGTCAAACGTATTGTTGGAAGCCTGGTTGGTGACGAGGGATGCCCAATTGACAAGATCCGTCGTCGCTTGCAGGACGTAGTCGCTGCCCGATACGCCCGAGAATCCGAGTTGAAACGACCCGTTGGCGTTAAAGCCGGCCGAAATGAACGATATACCGGGCAACACGGTGAACAGCGCGCTGGCGGCCACGCTGTTGTTGAAGTTGGTTTCAAATGCGTTGGCTTCGATCGTGGCGCTGTTGGTCAACAGGAACGGCGCGGTGTAGAGAAATGAATTGGTCGTGGGCAGCGTGCCGTTGAGCGTGTAGAAAAGCGCGGCGTTGGTGTCCGGCGGCTGCAAGGTCACCGTGACGGAGGGGATAAACGCGCCTCCATTCGGCAGGATCACCGCCGGGGCCAGGGCTGGCGTGCCGGGCAGGCTGTTGATCCAGGCTGTGATGACTTGGACGGCGTTGGTGTCAATCAAATTTCTTGCCAGAGGCGGCATTTGGCTGGCTGGATTGACGGTGTTGATTCGCACCATGATCGTGGAACGCCAGACATCGTCCGCCTTGATGATGCACGCATTGTCAATGCCCAGGCTAAGCTGCGCCGGATAATTGGTGATGTTTTGCTGCGGCAACGGGGTGTCATAGCGCGCGTCAAAAGTAATGCCGGTGCCTCCGGGTTGGTGGCATTGCGCGCAATTGGCGTCGATGTAAGAACGGAAGCGTTGCACCAGCGAGGCGCTGGTATTGGTCAGCGCGGAGAGTTGGTCGAAGTTAGTGATGTTGGCCTCGTTGATCGCAGGATAGAAAAGTCCGAGGCGGTTCAACGTGCGAAGCTGGTTATCGGTGTTGCCGGTGGCGGCGTAAGTCATAGTGCCGTTGAGCTGGCGCGTGTTGACGCCGAGGACGTAATTGGCCACCGCCGTGTGGCACGTCAGGCAATCCACCGGGCTGGGATAATACCAAGTCTGGTTGGTCACGCCGGTCGCGTTGGTGACAAAAATGGTCTGGTTCGAACTGGTGGTGAGCAAATCGGCATCGCTGTTGTCGGGACGCCATTTGTAGGTCACGCCGTAAACGCCGCCGTTGATGTTGCGCACGAGCAACCTTGTTTCCAGCCGTTGCAGGGGGACGTTGGGGTTGGTTGTATTGACAGCGAGATCGAAATTCTTGACGAAGATCGTGCCGGCGGGGAAGGTCCAGGAATTGGTGGGCACGAAGGCGATTTGCTCCGATGGGGTGATGATCCCTCCGCTGTTGGGCACAGCCATGTAACGGCTTTTCTGGGCGCCGTCCGACCACAGCGGCGTGTTGGGAACGTAGGGAATCAATCCGCTGGCAGGAATGCGATTGGGGGTGTTGCTATAGACGCCGGTTTCGGAAAGCAGCAGAGGGATGGACCCTGGAAGAGTGGAGGGAATGGTAGTCGGCATGTTCAGAAAAGCCGGCACCGTTCCTCTGTTCGTCAGGCCGTAGGCAAGCCCGCTGCCGGGGTTGACGATGATCTGGACCGGGGCCGAAGTGCTGCTTAAACCGCTGCCGTCGATGGCCACGGCAGTCAAAGTGTAACCGGGGGCTGAAACGGCTGAGACCACATAGTAATATACCGTGCCATTGACCAATCCCGTATCGGTATAGCTCGTGTTGGTCAAACTGGCCACGACTGTGTAAGGCCCGCCGTTGGTGGTCGAGCGTTGCAGGATGTAGTTTGTCGCTCCTGAACTTGCGTTCCAGAAAAGGTTGATTTGACCGTTGCCAGCCGTTGCGGTCAAACCTGAAGGCGCCGTCAGCGGGCCGGGAGGGCCGGCAGGAACGGACACGGTGATGCTGCCCGAACCGTCTGGCAAAAAGTTATTCGGAAAATTGGCGGCAAGTTGCGCATAGGAATAGGCGCCGGGGATTAACGGCGTTCCTTCGATGGTAACGGCTGAAAACGTGCAATTCTGGTGGAGGTTCATCAGGCCGCCATTGACTAAGACGAGTGTGCCCGATGTCGTTAGATCATAGTAAGGTTCAAAAAGCGCCGGACCCACCGGAGACGAGGCGTTGGGCATGGCAGCCAAATAACCCGTGTAATTTGGGTTGACCAAAATACTGCTGTTAGTACCGAGGGAACCGGCATTAGTGCCCTGGAGCCAGCCGCACTGCACGATCCACTGACCCGAATAAGTGTTGGTGGGGCAGGAGACGATTTGCGGCGAGTTGGTGGAGCAATTCAGGATCACCATGTTGCCCGGACCGCTGAGATAAGCCGCGATGTCGATGGCCCGGTCATTGGAAGCCAGACCGCCCCCGCCCCCGTTTTCACCCTGCGCGGAATTATACGATTGGCTGATGACCTCCATGCTGCCCGTGATAGTCACCACTGTGCCGGGAGTCGTGCTGTCGCCGTCGTTCAAAAGCCCGCCTTGCAAGATCAGTCCTGGGTTGCCGCCCACGCCGGGGAAGTTAAGGCTGGTGGGTGGGGTGCCCTTGGCGCGCAATTCGGCATTCGTGTTCAAGGTCAACGAATTGCCGGCGAAGGTTACGGCGCCTGATACGGCTGGTGAACGAATCCGGGTGTTGTTGAGGTTATTGCCAATGCTCGTGCCATTGAATATCGCGGCGTACGCATTGCCGGCCACAGGCGCCACGGCTGTTCCCGTGCCGTTGGTTTTCCAGATGGCGGCAGTCCAGTCGGTACCCTGCGCTTCGACGGTTGTGGTCGTCAAAGTCACTATGGCGGAGGGTGTGGCGCTTACCTGGCCGGAATTGGCGGTCTGGCCTCCGGGATTGGGCTGGAAACCGGTCATCGTCAGGGCATAAAGCGGCGCGGTGAGGCTCTCACTCAGAGTGCCGAGCAGGCTGCCGTTGGCGTAAAAAGCCACCTCGCTGATGGAATTGTAGGGCGCGTCGGCCGTGGCGCCCATGCTGACGCTGGCCGTGGCGGTGTAAACAGAGCCACTCGCCGGACTGGAAAGAACAATGCTGGGCGGCGGGCTGGTGTAGGGATAAAGCTGTGTTTGCGGAATGATCGCCTGCGGTATGGATGGACCGCTCCACGCCAGCGACACCTGTCCGCCGTTGTCATTCGAGTAAAAATATTCCAACTCAATATTGTAAAGCTGTTGCGCTGTCAAGTTGATGGTGTTGCTCTGGATGGTTGCAGCCTGGTTGACCCAATCGTTAATGACCAATTGTCCATTGATATACAGGAGCACCCCATCGTCCGATGTCGTGTAGAATGTATAAGGCTCGCTAAATTGAGGTTGCACGCATCCAGTCCAGCGCACGGCATAATTGCTTTTGCCGACGCTCGGAGCCGGCCCGGCGCTGCCGAAATTAAAATTCACCATAGCATCCGTGCGCACGAGGGTCGGCGGATTGGTGAAGGTCAAGTTGGTGAAGATCGCGCTGGTGGTGTTCGACCAGTAACTGCCCAGCAATCCCGTTCCGCTGCCAATGCTGGAACTGTTGAGGAACGAGGCGCTGCTTGCAACACTGTTAAACGCACCCGGTTGCGCGGCAATGGCGTTGACCTCCACCGTGTTGGTCAGCACGAAAGGGCCGGTGTAAAGCATCGAATTGGTCGTGGGCGCGGTGCCATTCAGCGTGTAATAGATCGTGACGCCGTTGGTGGCGTCGGTCAGAGTTACCGTCACGGAATTGGTGTAAACGCCGCCATTGGGCGAGATGATGGGCGGGGGCAAAATAACTCCAATCCCATAAACAGCCACCCCAAAATCCCCTCCCACAAAAACCTTTCCATCCGCGATGGTGGCCACGGGATATTTGACAGCGCCTGGGGCGACATCGCTGGCTTTGAGGCTGCTGTTGTATAATTGCTGCGAAAGATTGGTGGCGTTGAAGGCGCGCAATATGGAAGGTCCGCTGCTCGTGTCCGAGCTGTTGTTGTTGGCGCCTTGCTCGTAGGCGCCCGCGTCGATGACCCAGACGATGGCATTGCTTGTTCCATTGGCGGAAATCGTCGGCGCATAGCCCGTGCCGCCGATACTCACCGTGGACTGCGAGACTGGCGAGGACGACATCACGCCATTGGTAATGCTGAAAGCTCGCAAGACGTCGCCCTCACTTTGATTATAGATCCAATGATTGAAGTAAGCCGGCGTGCCCCAAGTGCCGCTCATGACGTTTTCCGCAGTCTGGACAATGCTATTGGTCGTGGAACTGAAGCGGCCCAAATTATCACGGTCCACCAGATAAAAAGTTCCTTCCTTGCCCGCGCCAATCATCAAATGCGGATGAGCCGCGCTTCCCACCGAATCCGGCAGCAGGATCGGCCCGCCCGACCCCAGGTCCAAATCATTCGCCGCCATCGAGGCCTGGTTGGAGGGCGCGAAATAATCGGCCACCACCAAACCATTGGAACTGGAAAGCTTGACGAAGCTATCCCCGTAATCCCCGCCATTGGTGTTCGCGCTGAAACTTCCGTTGCCGGTTTCGAAGTAAAGATTGTTGTTGCTATCCACGCACAAGCCATTTCCACCCATCCAAATAGAAGCTTCGCCGGCGTTGACGCCAAAAGCATTCGTCGTGGCATTGGGAGTGGTGGCAAAAGCAAAGTTGGTCACTTGCTGGAGATTGGTTGCATTGAAGCCAATGACCCATCCGTGAAAAGGATCGGTGTCTCCGAAACTGCTGAAGGCAACATAGAGCATCCCTCCAGCCAGGGTCAAGGCCGGCCGGCTGTCGTTATTGGTTGCACTAAATGTCACCACGCCGTTGATACTGTCCACTCCGTGGCCCGGGACCGAAGCGGTCACCAGAACCGGGCAGTAAGGCCGTTCCATGCCATCGGCGATATTCAAGGCGTGGATATAGTGGAAAATGTTCGTCGTGTCGGGCGCGGAACACGTCAATGCGTCCACATAAATCGTTCCCGCCACAGGGTCGATGACCGGCGTGCCCGTGATGCCGAAGAGCGGATTTAAAACGTTATGGTAATAGCGGGTTCCAAAAAGGGCGCTCGTCACGGAGATGCCCAGGTTGGTCTGCCACAGCAAACCTCCATTGGTTCCCAAATTGCTGTCCGCGTCAAAGGCATAGACGGTGTCATTCTCGGTGGCCACGAATAGCACATTGTGCGTGCCCTGTCCGGTCATGGCCACATTGGCCATATACAACGGCTGGGCATAAACCTCGGCATCGACCGGATAGGTGAACAGCCGGAAAAACGTGTTGGTGTTGACATTGGCCGGAGTCAACACGATTTCGTTCGTGTTCGCGCCATCGCGAGTGTTGTCGAAATGGTAAGTCAGCCAGTCTGTCCCAAGTGCGATGGAAGGCCAAAGCGCCGCCAGAACCAAAGCCGTGGCCAGCGCGCCAGCCAGCCGAGGCTTTTCGATCGGAAGGGAAAGCAATGAGCGCATCCTTTTGAGCAATTTATGTGAACTGGAACAAGACTAGAACAGTCGCGCCAAATGTCAAGCGCGCCTTGCGTGCTCAAAACTAATGATTGCCATTCTGCTTCGCTCTTTCGTCCAAATGCCATTGAACGGCCTTCGACAGTTTGGTGGAAAATCTGCGAACCGTTCGCCGAAGGTCGCCCACGGAAGTATAGGTGTAGGTCCCCATTGGATAACCTGTGATATCGACGTAATCATAAACCTTGGGAACCGGCTTCTTAGGCAGATTGGTCAGAAAGACCAACCCGACGCACACGCAATCCGGCTGCTGGCCCTCGATCAGATTGGCGGCCAATGCTGCCTTCACGGAGCCGGGCGCCAGCCATGAATGACTCAGCGGAGCGCGCATGAGGTTAGTATATCCGCTCTCCACGACCAACCCATCGGGCAGCACTTTGAGAATTTTGCCGCAGATGGTGCGGCGTTTTTCAATGCAATCAGCCCGGAACGCTTCAATTTGCTGACCCCTCGACAGGCTTTTGTTGGTTTGGCTTTGCAACGTGGCCGGGGCGGAATTTGTCTGCGCCCACGCCGGCAGAGCCAAAAGCAACAATATTAAACTGAGCGGAAAAGCCATTAATTAAGTTTAAATCTAAGTAACACCATTATCAAGTTCCGCTATGACCTTCGCAATTTTTTTGAACGTTATTTTTAATGGTTGTCCAAGAAGCCATGAGGGGCTTAAGATTGTGTTTGAACAATCTGGCGTTGGATTAGTCAGAATTATACCGCCGCAGCCGGCCTTGGCCGAAGAGCGGAGTTTTACGAATGATTAAAGTTGAAAATTTAAGCAAGGCGTTCGGCCCCAAGATGGCCGTCAACGGCATTTCCTTTACGGTGGAACGGGGCGAAGTGCTCGGTTTTCTCGGCCCCAATGGAGCCGGCAAATCCACCACCATGCGCATGATCACCGGCTTTATTCCGCCCTCCGAAGGCCGCGTTTCCGTCGGCGGGTTCGACATGGTCGAGAACCCCATTTCGGCCAAACGACTCATCGGCTACCTGCCCGAAAATGCCCCGGCTTACGCCGATATGACCGTGCAGGGTTTCCTGGGTTTTGTGGCCGAATTGCGCGGGTTGCACGGGGACGCCAAGAAAAAGGCCATCCAACGCGTGATCGAAATGTGCTTCCTGGAAGGAGTCCGGTATCAAAGCGTGGATACCCTTTCCAAGGGCTACCGGCATCGCACCTGTTTCGCGCAATCCATTCTGCACGATCCCGAAGTGCTGGTGCTGGACGAACCGACCGACGGCCTTGACCCCAACCAAAAGCACGAAGTGCGGAGTTTGATCCGCCGCATGGGCGAACGCAAGGCCATTATTTTCTCAACGCACATCCTGGAGGAAGTCGAGGCGGTTTGTTCCCGCGCCATTATTATTGACCGAGGACAGATCGTGGCCAACGGCACGCCTCAACAATTAAAGCAAAAATCCGACCTGGCCGGCGCGGTGCTGCTGGTGGTGCGCGGGGTGGCCGGGGCGCAATTGGTGGAGCGGTTGGGCGGGGTGCCCAATTCGCGGCGCGCGGCCATTGTCAAGGAAGAGCAGGGCAAGGTCTGGGCGCGCGTTTATCCCAAGGGCGACAACCTCAATGGCGATCTGGCCCGCAACGTCCTGGCGGCCGCCTCCTCCTGGCAAGTCGAGGAATTGCACACCGAGGAAGGCCGGCTGGATGAAGTTTTCCGCAGCATCACTTTGCCCGAAACCGCCAACGCTGACAAAAAATGAGTTCTATCAACAACATCAAAGCCATTACCAAACGGGAGCTGGCCGGTTATTTTTCATCGCCGGTTGCTTATGTCTTCATCATCATTTTCCTTTTGCTGACCGGTTCATTTACCTTCCTGCTGGGCGGCTTTTTTGAGTACGGACAGGCCAGCTTGGAACGTTCGTTCTTCATGTGGTTTCCCTGGCTTTTTCTGTTTTTGGTGCCGGCGGTCGGAATGCGCCTCTGGGCGGAGGAACGGCGGGTGGGCACGCTCGAATTGCTGCTGACCCTGCCTATCACGGCCTGGCAGGCCATTGTCGGAAAATTTCTTGCGTCGTGGATTTTCCTGCTGCTGGCCTTGGTGTTGACATTTCCAGTGATTATCACTGTCAACTACCTTGGCTCGCCGGACAACGGCGTGATTCTCGCCTCGTATTTCGGCAGTTTTCTCATGGCCGGATCCTATCTGGCGATTAGCTGCATGACTTCCTCCATGACGCGCAACCAGGTCGTGAGTTTGATTCTTTCGGCCGTCATCTGTCTGGCGTTGGTGCTGTGCGGTTTCCCGCCCGCGACCAATTTCCTGTCACAAATGACGGATTCCGCCTGGATTGTCCATCTCTTGGCGTCTTTTAGTTTCATCACCCATTTCGAATACTTTACCAAGGGAGTCATTGATTCGAGGGATGTAATTTTCTTCTTGTCTGTGATCGGATTTTCCCTGTTTACCACCGGCGTCGTCATTCGCAGTCATCGCGCCGGCTAACCCGTTTTTAGATAAGTCCATGAAGAAGAATAATATCGAAACCTATCTTTACTCGACAGCCGGGGTCGCGATCATGTTCGTGCTCCTGATTGCTTTTTATGTGGTCGCCAGCGCCGCCAAGGACCGCATTGATTTGACAGCCGAACGCGCCTTCACGCTTTCGCCGGGCACGAAAAAAATCCTGAGCAGGCTCGAATCGCGCGTGACCATCCGCTTTTACTGCACGCAGGGCGGCAACACCATGCCACCCTCCTTGCACACTTACGCGCAACATATCGAAGATTTGCTGAACGAATACCAACAGGCCTCCAAAGGCAAGATAGTCGTCCAAAAATTTGATCCGCAGCCCGATTCTGATGCCGAGGATTCCGCCCGTCTGGATGGCGTGGATGGCCAGGCGACGGGGCCTTTCGGCGGCGAAAAGGTGTATCTGGGATTGGTCGTCAGCATGTTGGACCAGAAAGTGGCTGTTCCTTGGCTGCCCCCTGAACGCGAGCGTTTGCTCGAATACGACATTTCTCGCGCCATCGCCCGCGTCATCAACCCCACCCCGGCCGTCATAGGAATGATGAGCGCGCTGCCGGTCTTCGGTTCGGCGCCCAATCCCATGATGCAGCGCATGGGGCAATCGGCCAGCGAGCCTTATACTTTCGTGAGCGAATTGAAAAAGGACTTTACCGTCCGCGAGATTCCCATGACCGCCACCAAGATTGATGACGATATCGGCGTCCTGCTGGTGGTCCATCCGCGCGACATCACGGATGCGACGCAATATGCCATCGACCAATTTATCATGCGCGGCGGCAAACTGCTCGCCTTCCTGGATCCGCACGCTTACTTCGATCAAAAGCACGATCAAATGTCGCAGGTTCTGGGGGAAAGTTCCGGCCAATCTTCTCTGCCCGCCCTGCTCAAAGCCTGGGGCGTGGATATGGACCTGAACAAGGTGGTGGCCGACTTGACTTTCGCCGGCCACAATCCGCAGAACAACTCTCTCATGCCGACCGTCCTGCTGATCAACAAGGACGGCATTAACAAGGATGACGTTGTCACCAGTCAAATTGACAATCTGGTTTTGCCCTTTGCTGGCGCGTTCACGGGCAAACCGGCCGACGGATTGAAGGAAACCGTGCTGCTTCATTCCTCATCCCAGTCGGAACAGGTGGAAGGCGTCACCGCCAGCATCGCGGCCGAGCAAATCGTCAAGGACTTCAAGGCCTCCGGCGTGGATTACGCGATGGCCGTGCGTTTGACGGGAAAATTCAAGACGGCTTTTCCCGACGGCCCGCCCAAACCGGCCAAGGACGACAAGGAAGAGGCCAAAGATCAGCCCAAGCAAACCGCATTGAAGGAATCCAAAACCGACGGCGTGGTCATCCTGGTCGGTGACACCGACATGCTGGCCGATCAAGTCTGCGTGCAGGTGCGCAATATCATGGGCTACCGCATGGTCCAGCCGATGAACGGAAACCTCAACCTTGTGCAAAGCCTGGTGGAGCAACTGGCTGGCGACAGCGATTTAATTACTCTGCGCAGCCGGGCCAGCTTGAATCGTCCGTTCACGCGTCTGAAGGAAATGGAAGCCAAGGCCGGACGGGAGTGGGAGGAAAAGCTCAAGGAGCTTGAGACCAAGAAATCGGAGACCGAGCGCAAGATCAGCGAATTGCAGGCCGCCAAAGCCGGCAGCGAACAGAAGTTCATTCTTTCGCCGGAACAACAAAAGGAACTGGCCAATTATCAGGAGACCGTGGCCAGCGCGAACAAGGACCTCAAAGAAACACGCAAGAAACTGCGCAAAGAAACCGATTCGCTCGAATTTTGGACCAAAGTCATGAACATCGGCGCCGTGCCTGTCCTGGTGGCCGCCACCGGACTCGTTCTGGCCATGTATAAACGCAAACGCACAGCCGCACAATGAATCGCAAACAATTGATCCTCCTTTTACTGGCCCTGGCCGTCATTGGCGGGGCGGGTCTGGTTTTGCTCAAGCGCAACCAGAATTCCTGGACCGAATCGGAACAGCAAATCGGCCAGAAACTCCTCAAGAATTACCAGTACAACGATGTCGCCGCCATTCACATCAAGGGCGACGCCGATTTGACGCTGGAGCGAAAGGACGACGGCTGGCACGTGCAGCAACGAGGCGGCTATCCAGCCAATGTCACGCAGATTCGGGAATTGCTCATCAAAATGGGGGATTTAAAAGTCGTCCAATCGGATCCCATTGGCGGCTCGCAATTGGCGCGCATGCATCTGGCCGAGCCGGGCAAAGGCGCCGATTCCGCCGTCCTGCTGGAATTCAAGGACGCCCAGGGCAAGACCCTGCAATCGTTGTTGCTGGGCAAAAAACACATGCGCGAAGAGCCGGAAGGGCGGTCCCGCATGCCCTCTTTCGGCGAGGAGGGTTTTCCCGACGGCCGCTACGTCATGCTGGGCGGCGACACAAAAACAGTATTGACAATTTCCGATTCCTTGAACAATGTCGATCCCAAGCCCGCCGAGTGGCTGGACAAGGACTTCTTCAAGGTCGAGAAGCTCCAGACAGTTTCCTTCGTTTCCACCAACGCGACCAATTCCTGGAAGCTGTCGCGGACCAATGAAACCGCCCCGTGGGCGCTGGCTGACCTGAAACCCGGCGAAGTGTTTGACAGCAATAAAGTTTCTTCGCTCGCCAGTTCGTTGAACTTTCCGAGCTTTGTTGACGTGGCGGCCGATCCCGCGCCTGACAAAACCGGCCTGGACAAACCGCTGACCGTCACCATCGAGACGTTGGATCATTTCACCTACACGCTCAAGATCGGCCACAAAACGCCGGAGAACGATTACGATATCAGCGTCGCTGTCACCGCCGACATTCCCGCCGCCCGCACACCGGGCAAGGACGAAAAGGCGGAGGACAAAACAAAGTTGGACAAGGAATTCGCTGAGAAGACCAAGACCATGCAAGACAAGTTGAAGAAGGAAATGTTTCTGGCCAAATGGACTTACCTGGTCAATAGCTGGCTGGTGGACCCATTCATCCGGGACCGCGCGCAATTGATGGTGGATAAGCAGGCCGAGAAGAAAGCCGAAGGCGCAGAGGCGGAAACCAATTCCGTCCCGGAGGCACACGCGCCGGAGCTAATGCCGGAATTGCCGAAATAGCTACGGAATGACGTAAGCCGAGAGGCGATAGAAGGCGTTGGCGGAATTGGTCGTCGTCAAGGTGAAAGTGCCCGTGCCATTGGCGCTCAAAGTGAATGTATTAGTCAAGGTAGTCCAGTCTGGTTCAGACAAATCCGTTGCGCCTTGAAGCTCATAGCTGCGCCCGCCCTGATAAGGCGAGAAAGCCACGGAGACCTCCCCGGCGGAAACGGGCGTCATGGTGAAACTCAAACTGGAAGCGGCATCGGTGGGGTTGAGGCCCAGGACATAATCGTCGTAGATGGAATAACCATTTGCCGCCATGCTAGCGCCATTGACGTTGCCGTTGACGTTGGTGCCGTAATAGAAATTGGCCCACCAGGCCGGAACTGTTCCATTAGTGGCGTAATCCTGGGCGGCGTCATAGACCCACATGACGGCGTTGGCGACGACGTATCGATTTGTCTCCCCGGTGTCCGTGTAAATGATGACCGTCCCATTGGTGCCGTTCGCTGCGTAATTGCTTGACCCTGAAGGAGATGCCGACACCGTCAATGAGGCCGACAACCCATTGGTGCTGCCGCCGGCGATGTACAGGTTTGTCGCCAAAGGCAGCCATGCGCCGCCATTGACGGTTTGGTTGAGGGAAACGATGAATTCGTTGGTGCTGCCAGCGACATAGACCTGGGCGTTGGTTGTGAACATGGCATTGGCCGGATACCAAATGAAGACATTGTACAGGCCGGAAGCGGGAATGTAAGGATCATAGTTCGCCCAAGTCGTCGGAACAGCGAGATTGGTTGCCGGGGTGTATTGATAGTAGGCGCCGTAGATGCCGGTGGCGACCGATCCTTCGTTCCATGGCCCCGTTAAACGAGCGTCCGGCGTGTTGAGGATCAGAATGTTGGTGGTGCCGAAGGAACCGTTGGTCGTCAGCGTCGTGGTTCCTACGAACGCCAGCACCTCGAAGTCATAGTTGGTCCCGGCCGCCAGTCCCGTCAATAATATAATGTGGTGCGTGCTGGCCGTCGTGCCGATGGATGAAAAATTGCCGTAATTGGTGGTAAGCCCGTACTTCACCTGGACGGTGGCGAGGGCGCTGGTGTCAAACACGAAAATGGCGCTGCTGACCAGGGGCGTCACCACCAGGTTGCTGATCCCGGGATAAGTAATCGTGACCGACGCCGAGGCACTATTGTTGGACAGGTTGGTGTCGAAACTTGCGCTGCCCACGGTGGCGTTGTCGGTGCCGGTGCCCGTGCCGGTCGCGATGGCCGTGATGGTGATGGGGACGATCTGGCCGGCATCGAGAGTGCCCAAATTGAAAGCCACGACGCCGGCGTTGATGGTGTAGCCGCTGGCGGGTTGGAGGACGGTGAGCGTTCCCAGGTTGGTGGAGAACTTGTTGGTCACCAGCACTATGCCATTAGTGGACAGTCCAAGATTGGTGACACTTTCGCTAAAGATAACTGTCTGGCCCACTTGCACGTTTTTCGGAGAAGCGGTCAGGCCAATGGCCAAATCCTCGTCATTGATCGTGACCAGGTTGGTGGCCGTGGTGATGCTCGTATTAAGGTCGAAATCCGTGCTGGACGCCGTGGCGATGTTGGTGGCTGAAGACGGCCCGCTCAGGGCAATGGCCGAGACTGTCAGAACGGCGTACTGTCCCGCCCCCAGGGTGCCAAGACTAAAGACGATTTGATCGAACCCGTTTTGGTTGAGGACGATGGAATTGGTGCCCTGCGTTTGCGTGACACTGATTTGACCGAAGTTGGTGGATAACTCATTCGTCACCGTGACCAAACCGGTGTAGGAAGCTCCGAGGTTGACCACCTTAATGGTGAAGGTCATCGGTTGCCCCAGATCCACCGACTGGCTCGATGGCGTCATGCCGAGGGCCAACTCCTCTCCATTAATCGTGACGACATTGGTGGTGACGGTGTCGGTCAGATTGGTATTGAAATCCGTGCTGGACACCGTGGCGATGTTGGTGGCCGCAACTGGCAGGCCCAGCGGCGAGGCCGTAATGGTCATGGTGGCGATCTCGCCCGCGCCGAGGATGCCGAGATCGAAGACGATCTGGTTGTAGCCGCCGGAAACGGGGCCAATGCTATCGGAGCCTTGGGACTGCACGGCGCTCAAAATCTCAAGATTGGTGGAAATGGTGTTTGTCACCGTGACCAACCCGGAATAGGAAAGTCCGAAATTGGTCACGTAAATCGTATAGGTGAACGGCACGAGTTGATCGACCGTGGGACTGGACGAGGTCATGCCGATGGCCAAGGTCTCGCCGTTGATGAAGTAGCTTATATTGGTGCTTCGGTCGATTGAGTTCGTATCGACATCCTGGCTGCCCACAAAGGCGTTTTCGGAGGCGTAAGTGGTGTCGCCGAACGCGTCGCCACTCAGAGCCACGGCCGTAAACGTCGCCGAAACCGCCCCGCCGACCGGCAGAAGGCCGAGGTTCACGATGGCGATCTGTCCCGTCGAAGAATTGGTGACCTGGTTGGTGCCGCGCACCTCATTGGTAAAGTCGGCCCAGTTCGCCACATTGGTCCAGAAGGTGGCATTGGTCATGACCGTGACGTTGGTCCAATTGGCCGAAAAGAAATTGGTGATAATGACCGGACCATTGGTGGCCGGTCCGAAGTTGGTCACCGTGACCGTGCTGATGACCGTATCGCCAATCAATACATTGGTTTCCGAAGCCGTCATGCCCATGGCCAGGCTTTCGCCTTCAATCTCCAAAATGTAAGTATTGGATGTGTTGGTGGGAACCAGGTCGAGCAACGGCGAATAGACGGTCGCAAAATTGGTGGCGATGCTGGAAACGGTGGCGGAGACACGAAAAGTATTAGTCAGCACCGAGCCATTGGACAGCGAGGCGAAATTAAAAATGATTTCCTCCTGTCCATTGGTGGTCAGGCCGGTGGTGGCGGTGCCGCCCAGCGCGGGAGTGATGCTATTCTGCACCAACGTCACGTAGGGGGAGAGAATATTGGTGATGATCACCGGCATCGCCGTCGAGGTGCCGCGGTTGCTCACGATGACCGAGTAAGTGATGACTTCCTGGGAGATGACCGGATTGGGGGAATTGGTCACGAAAATGGTCAAATCGGCGTAGGGCACGGAGTTGCCTTTGCCCTGCCCGGAATTGATGATGAAAATGTCAAAATTGGTGTTTTTGTCAGGATTATTGGTGGGCACATCTGAGTTATCCGCCCAGGCGGGAAAGAAAGTGGCTCCAAAGGCCGCCAACCCCGTGTAATGCCCCCATCCCGTCAAACTGTCCGAACGCCCGACATCGGAAGCGATTCCCACCGCCGGCGGATTGATGGTTTGCTTGAGCGAAATCAACGGCACGTTGGCCGAAAAACTGTTGCCTCCGTTGGTGCTGATGGATTCGTACATGATGGCCTCCTGGTTGGCGCCTTTGCCAGAGGTGACGCCCGTGAGGATGACATTGGTCAGAATCACGGTCACCACCGTCGATCCCGCGTTGGTTCCCTCCAACATGATATCGTAATTGGAATTATCGAGATAAATATTAGTTATTCCGTCGCTGGTCATCATCGTGTTGGTCACGTTATTCGCCACAATAATGACAGTGAGGTTGCTCCCTTGGGTCGTATAGGTCTCAGAAATGTAATTACCGGTTACGTTCACATTGGTTATCATGCTGACGGTATTGGTGAAGACACTCTTAACAACATTGGTGATCGGGTCTGAACCGGAGCCTTGATCGTTGCGACAATCATACCATGCGCAGACGATGATGCCCGAAAGCGGGTCCACCGCGATACGGGGAAGGAAATGGTCATTGTAGGCGCCATTGTCGCCGTCAAAGGCATCGTCATCCACGTACATCTCGCCATTCCAGAAGAAGTCAAAGTTGCCGGCGTTGGTGCCGTAATCGCTGGAAGTCATAAAACTGATGACCGCATTCCCGTTGGGGCCCACGGCGGTATAGATCAGGCTCACATCACCGTAGTTGGTGTTGTTGACATCGTAATTCCAAGCCAAACCGGGCGCCGCGTTGACTCCAATTCCTGCCGGGGCGGCGTCAATGTAGGTGACACCACCTATGGCGTCGTCCGCGATCAAATTGGTCGGGCCAAAGCCATCGTAGGTCAGAATGCCGTCGGCAATGGCGTTGGTTTGGACACTGACGAAGATATTCGCGATTGGGTAAAAAGGCGGTTCGGGCTGCTCGCCGCCAAGATTATCCTGAAAGGCCACCATGACTTGTCCGTATGGTCCCACGGCAATGTCGGCGAATCCGCCGTCGGTGGAACCGGGCACCGGCTGGACGATGCCAAAAGTTCCAAGGGCGCCCAGTCCCGTGGACACCAACGCCTGCACCTGCAATGGAGTATTGGCCGAAGTGTAATCCTTATAGACCGCCCAGACGCTGCCCGCGCCGGAGCCGATCGGCGGGGCGGTGATGCGCGGTTGGTCGGTCACATCCAATGGCGCCAAAGTGGTAACCGGGGCGAAGGTGGCTCCGCCATTGGTGCTGACGGCGACGGCCACGCCCAAAAATGTGGCCGGCTGATAAGCCAGAAACAAGTTGCCGAAAGCGTCGAAAGCCGCCGAAGGCTCTGCGTAGGCGCCGCCGGCCTGGCTCAGACCCTGGCTGTCAATATTGGTGGCAATGAAATTGCTCGTCCAGGCTGCGCCCAGGTTGGTTGTCATGGCAAAAAACAGACCGCCATTGGTTCCATCGCTCGCCGCCACCACGACCATGTTGTTGGAATTGAGGGGATTAATGGCGATGCAAGGGTCGGTTTCATTGCCTTTTTGCTGGCTGACATCAATCAGGTTGGTTCCCACCGAAAAACCTGATCCTTGGGCGAAGGCCGAGCGGGATGCCAGCAACGCGACAGCGGCGGCAATCAGCGTTAATGTTTTTTTAGCCCAAAGGCATCCAACGGGCTTGGCAGTAGGGAAAGTGTCAGCATGCATAATTAGAGTTAGAGGCAAGTCGATGCGAAACAACTGCGAAAGCAGACGCCCTTGCAATCTTGTTCCGGCGATATTGTAAACCTTCTCATTGGCGATTCGCCGATTGGTGTAACAGGGCGGCCAATAAAAGACAACTGGAAAATGCGGCAAAATACTACAAGCCGCGAAGAACAAAAAAGCGTTTGCGCGCCCATGGGCGCAAATCTGGTTTTGTGCGCTGGGGGCCGATGGCTCGGCCGGAGCCTCGCCCCACCAGGCATCCCGGTAGGGCGAGGCTCCAGCCAAGCCGGGGACGTTCAAAACCAGATTTGCGCCAGCGCCCAATCAGTCGATTCTCAGTTCTCTTGACGCCTCGCGAAGGTGCAGAAAACGCCACAACAGCGGCGGGTGAGTAGAATAAAAGGTGCTGTAACGCACAAAGAATTCACCACGGCAGGCGACCCAGTCATTCATCGCCTGCTCCACGTTGACCTTGCCGGCCAGTTGCGCGCCCGCTGTCAAGTTCGACAGGGCGAGCATGCTGGAACGGACATTGCCGACGCAATAAAGGCCGATGCGGTCGCAGGTGAGTTCTCTCCGCCGGCTATACCATAGAAAAACCCAGAAGAACCACGCGCCAGGATTGGCCAGCGTGTGGGTCCATTTGGTATGACCGGCGGCATGATGGCCCATTTCGTGGCCCACCACCCAGGCCAGCTGCTCCATGTCGCCAGTCAACAGAATAGAGTCGATCGCGCCGGTGAGGAGCACGACGATTTTCTGGCCGGCCAATTTGGCGGCAAAAGCGTTCCAGATATTATGTTGCACCACGTACACTTCCGGGCGGTCGATTTTCAAGGCGGCCACGCAACGGTTGACAGCCTCGTTGACTTCCGGCAATTGCGACACAGTCACGCGCACGGCGTTGGTTTTGATGCGCGCCAGGGCAAAGTACTGGATCATCCGGTTCACCAACCATAAGAACCCGGCAATAAACCCAAAGACAATCAAGCCGGCGCCGTGTGTCAGGACGATGCTGCTCACGATCCACAACAACAGCACGAGATACACCGGCGCCGCGAACACGTAGAGCACCGTCAGGGCCGTCAATTCGCGGGGGTCGCGCAATTCCTTCAACGTCAAGAACCGTTCGGATGTCACCCGCTCGACCACCGGCGGGGGTTTTGGGCAAAGATGCGCAAAGGCAGGTTGCTGGTCCAGCGTGTGCCATGCGTCGGAGTCTTCGGCCCTCACCCGCGTTTTCAATTGAATGGCGCGCGCGTGGAAGAGGTAGTCTATTTCTGTCGGCGCAACAGGTCCAACGGCCTGTCCGTTTTCTTCATAATACCAGTTCATGCGCGCGTCATCTGTCTTGCGAACCTAATTCCCCATGATGCGATAAAAGGCCTCGGCGTTGCTGGGTGTCAAGACTACGTTGGTAACGCTGGGCAGACTGCCAAGGCTTTGCCAGACGGCGGGAGACAGATTGGTCGCCGTCTGGAGTTGATACGGCGCTATTCCGCCGGCCCAAGTCAACAATAGATTGGTGCCCTGAGGAATCAACTGCACCATAATCGGGGGCGCGGGCGTCACGTTGATGGACAGAGTGGCATTGTTACTCAAGCCAAGATTATCGGCGACGGTGACAATGAAGACGTTGGTTCCGACGTTGATGGAAAGCGGCGTGCCGCCGAGGTTGCCATTCCCGGCAACCATTAACCATGCAGGCCCGCTATATAAGGAAAAAGTGAGCACGGCGCCCGTGTTCGGATCGGTGGCATTGGTCGCGATGTTGGCAAAATACGGTTGCCCGGCGGGCGCCACCGGCTCGGCAAAGGGATTGCTGGTGAACACGGGCGGGTTGCCGACGAAAATCGTCATCGTCGCGACGTTGGAAGCTCCGCCCAGGCTGCTCGCGCTGACGACAAAGGTGTTCGTGCCGGCATTCGTTGGTTGCGGCATGCCGGAGAGCAACCCATTCGTGGCCACTGTAAGCCACGCCGGGCCGCTGACCAAGGCAAAGGTGATTCTGTCGCCGCGGCCAAGATAGGGATCGGTGGCATTGTTGGCGATATTGGCCGAGTAAAGCTGGCCCAAATTAGCCGAAGGTTCGGAAAAAGGGTTGACGTAGAACGTGGGCGGAGGATCCGCCACGACGGGAATGCTGATATTTGCCGTGGCAAACATACCATTCGTATCGGCCAAACTGACCTCGAATACGTTCGTGCCGACGGCGGAATTGGGGGCGGTGCCAGAAAGGGCGCCATTGGAGGCCACGTTGAGCCATGAGGGGCCGCTCACCTTGGAAAAGATGAGCGCATCACCTTGCGGAGCCACCGCAAGGTTTGAGATGCTGGTGGCATAGGGAACGGAAGCGATGGCCGAAGTAACTGTAATGGAGTTGCTGATGAAAATCGGCACGGTGAGCCGGAAAAGCACACCGCTGCCGCCGCCACCGGCGGACTGGTTGTAAGCTGGGCCGCCTTCCACGGTCGTGCCGTAGAAATTGCCATCGCTGGCCTGAATCAGCGGCGACTCCGGATTCGCGCCATTGAGCCCATCGAATGACAACAAGGTAGTCAATGTGCCATTGGTGGTGATTCTGAACGCCGTGCCCTGGCCGCCGAGACCGCCGGTGGATGTGGTGCCATAAAAATTGCCATCCGTGCCCTCCACCAGCGAGGCCGCTGGAAAGCCTCCGTTGGTGTAATCAAACGAACAGAGCGTGGTCAGTGATCCGTTGGTGGTCAGCCTGAAAACGGTGCCATAGTCGTTGGAGGCTCCTATAAATCCTTCGTAAGTGCAGCCATACAGATTGCCGTCCGTCCCCTGGATGACTCCGCCATAAAGGTAAGCGCCTTGCGACCCATCAAACGATGCCAAGGTGGTTAGCGTGCCATTGGTGTTCAGTTTGAAAACCGTGCCGTAGTCGCCTGAGCCATATTCGAGGGTTGTGCCGTAGAAATACCCGTCGCTGCCTTGAATCACACCGGCGGCCGGGTAGCCTCCGTCGTCCCCGCCGGTGAACCCATAAATAGGCGTCAACAAGCCGGAGGAGGTTACCTGGAAGACCGAGCCGTAGAAATTTGACCCGCCTTCTTCAGCGGTGCCGTAGAACTTGCCATTGGAAGCCTGCACGAGGTTGCCCAAAGGAGAAGCGCCGTCATTGCCACCCTCAAACGTATAAATGTATTTTACCGAAACAGGGCTGGGAACCAGGCTGAAAATCGTGCCGTCGCTGTCGGCGCCTCCTTCGGAGGTGGTGCCGTACAAGTCGCCGTTGGTGCCCAACACCAGCCCTCCATAAGGATACGCTCCGGCAGTACCGTTGATAAAGCTATAGAGGGCCGAAACAGACCCGGACAAAGTCGCGCTGAAAATCACCCCTTCGTAATCAGAGCCGCCGCCCTCGGCCACCCCATAAAGATTGCCGTTCTTGCCCTGTGTCAGTCCCGCGTAAGGAAACGCCCCATCGGATGTGCCGGCGAAGTTGTGCAGGCTGGACACCGAAGCTCCAAGCGTCGTGGCGGGCAAAACGGTCAGCACCGCGTTGGAACTGGACACCGCATAAATCGCATTGCTCACCATGACCGAATAAATCCCTGCGTTTGTCAAAGCCACGTTGGAAATCGTCAACGAGCTTGTCGATGAGCCGGAAATGGCGCCGCCATCCGTCAAATTGGTCCCGTTTTCCTGCCATTGATACACGAGCGGTTGGTCCCCGGCCGCGGCCACCGAGAACCAAACCGTCGTCCCCGCCTCGACCGTCTGGCTGACTGGCTGAGTGTTGATGGAGGGCGGAGAATACATGACTTCCAGAAGCGCAACATCGCTGGTGACGGACCCGAAGGAGTTGCTCACGATGACGGAATAGAAAGCGGATTCGCCGGCGTTGACGTTGGAGATGGCCAGGGTGGCGTTGGTGACGCCGGAAATGCCGGAACCGTTGGTGAGAGCGACTCCAGTTTGCAGCCATTGATAGGAAACCGGAGCAGCGCCAAAGGTGGCCACGGTAAAGAGCGTGTTCGCGCCGGCGTCAACGGTCTGGTCCAAGGGTTGTCCGGTTATTTGCAGGGAACCGCTGATATTCAGGCGGTAAATCGCACCATATTGGTTCAAACCACCCTCCAAAGCCGTGCCATATAAATTTCCATCCTTGTCCTGCACCAGCGCGGCGGAAGGATAGGACCCGCTGTAGCCGTCAAACTGCGCCATGGTGACAAGCGACCCGTTGGGAGCGATCTGGAAGACAGTGCCATAGCCGTAAGCGCCGTCTTCCTGCGTGGTACCATACAAATTGCCATCGGAGGAGGAGACCAACCCGCCCCACGGATAGCCGCCATCGGTCCCGCCGCTAAATGAGTAGAGAGAGGTGAACGTGCCCGACGGCGTTATTTCAAAGACGGTGCCCGCCTCGGATACGCCGGCATCCAAAGTCGTGCCGTAGAAATTGCCATCGGCGCCCAGGGCCAGGCCGGCAATGGGAACCGCGCCGTCATCGCCCCCGGTAAACGAGTAGAGTTGGGTGAAGGTGCCGGAAAGCGTCATTTTAAAGACGTTGCCGGCTCCATTCGCGCCGCCCTCCTCGGTTGTGCCGTAGAGATTGCCGTCGCTGCCGATCGCCAGCACCGGTGAAGGATAAGCGCCAGAATTGTAGTCGAAGGCAACAAGGGTGGTCAGCGCTCCCGTTGTCGAAATTCGGAACAACGTGCCATAACCATAAGGACCGCCGTCATTGACCGTGCCATACAAATTGCCGTCACTGGCCTGCACCAACCCGGCCACTGGATTCGCGCCGTTGTTGCCATTGAACGAGAGCAGGAGGCTAAGCGTGCCGGCGGTGGTGACTCTGAAGACACCCCCATCGTCATAGAAGCCGCCATCGTAAATCGTGCCATAGAGATAACCATCCTTGCCCAGGAACAAACCCGAATAGGGAAGCTCCCCATCGGTGCCAACGAACGAAAGCAACGTGGTCAGCGCCCCATTGGTAGTGAGTTTGAAAATTGTTCCATCATCATCCGCGCCCCCTTCGAAGGTAGTGCCGTAAAGATTGCCTGCTGAATCCTGCACCATGGGTGAATAGGGATACGCGCCGGCGGGATCACCGGCGAACGGCCAAAGCGTGGTCATGGTCAACCCAGGCACCGTGACGGGGGTGACGGACAGCACGGCGCCCGTGCTGGTGGTCGCACCGATGGTATTGCTGACGACGACGGAATATGTGCCGACATTGGTGGGCGCAACGTAGCTGATGGACAAGACATTGCTGGTCACTCCTGAATACACGGCGTTGGCCGTCAATGCCTTCCCGTTGAAAAGCCAACTATAAGAGTAAGGCGTATTCCCTATCACGCTGACGCTAAAACTGGCCGGCGCGTAAGGCAGCACAGTCAGGTTGGTGGGCGGTTGGACGATGACGGGCTTGGAAGAAATAATCGTAAGCGTCGCATTGGAGCTGGCCAGCACGCCAGCCGCGTTGCTCACGATCACGGAATAGCTTCCAACGTTGGTCGCCACCACGTTGCTAATCGTCAAGTTGCTGGTGGCAGAACCGGAAAGCGTGCCCGCATCCGTCAAATTCACCCCGTTCTTCTGCCATTGGAAAAGCAAGAGTGCGTTGG
>Ga0302326_10005812_pt1 | contig 27947 bp, 27 predicted proteins | sample Palsa_T0_3_FD_202264 | JGI IMG/M metagenome (GOLD analysis project Ga0302326, IMG submission 202264) | Peat permafrost microbial communities from Stordalen Mire near Abisko, Sweden - Palsa_T0_3 | ecosystem: Environmental > Terrestrial > Soil > Palsa > Peat permafrost | place: Sweden: Abisko... | reverse complement strand
TGCGAGGCATGATGGACATGGGCGCAACAGATCGAGACCAACGTACTAGGGCGTATCTAGAGACTGCGCACTCTCTGGTTCAGGAACTTGAGCGAGCCATGCAAGCGATTTCTTGTAATGGGCTTTCAGATCTCGAGGAGAGTCTTGCCGAGCAGGAGGTTCTCACCGTTCGGCTCAGAAGCCTTAGGCGGCAGCTGTGGGTCTTCAACGATACCCAGCCGGCGTGCTTGCGGCCAGCTCTCGAAAGGGAGTTACCAAGTGACCTGGTGAGCGCTGATGCGGAACTGCAAGCAGCGAATCGAGTCTATGAGGCGGTGCTGGGGCATTCAAGTCACTCCGCCGCCCTGATGACATCACTTTTGGGTTCAGCCAATGGACAGTTTCAGGAGGCTTCCGGCGCCAGGCTGAAGTACCAGACCTGGTCCTGCCGGATGTAGCGCCATGGGTGGACTCAATGCAACGCTCAACATAGGAGTGCGCGCGCTGGACGCGGCCCAGGCCGCGCTGGACGCGACTAGCAACAACATCGCCAACGTCAATACGCCCGGATATACCGAGGAGGTCGCGCAACTGAGTGAAGACCCCCTCACTCAGTCGGGCGGCGAAATCACCGGCGGTGGTGTCACAATGGATGGCATCCAGAGCGTCCAGGACGAGCTGCTCGACCTGCAGATCCAGCAGCAAACCTCTTCCCAGAGCAGCGCCAACACCGAATCCGCGAGCCTCCAACAGATTCAGACCTACTTCACGACGACCGGAACAGACATAGCCACTGCACTGACCACCTTCTCCAACAGTCTGGACGCGCTTTCCGCGAGTCCGATAAGCACAGCGACGCAGCAAAGCGTTCTCTCGGCGGGGCAGGATTTGGCCCAGGCCTTCAACACGACAGCGAATGGTTTAACGAGTGCCCAATCGTCGGCCAATGGCCTTGTAACGACATCGGTGGCGCAGATCAACGAGCTCATCCAGCAGATCGCGCAGCTAAACGGGCAGATTGAGCAGCTGACAAATTCGGGGCAGAATGACAGTTCAACGGAAGACCAGCTCAACGCTTCCGTCCAGCAGCTATCCGGATTGACCGGCATCTCTGTAACCCAGAGTAAGTCCGGGGATACGATTATGACCGGCAACGGAACACCCCTGGTGATGGGAGACCAGAGTTTTACGCTACAAACCACAACGGGCAGCGATGGGTTCCAACAGGTACTCGATTCCAATGGCAGCAATATAACCTCGACGTTGAATGGGGGCCAGCTCGGGGGAGCCATTCAAACGCGCGACCAAACTATTCCTGGAATGCTGTCACAGCTGAATTCACTGGCCAGTCAGTTTTCTAGTAGTTTCAATGCTGCGCAGACGCAGGGACTGGACTCAAATGGCAACCCGGGACTGAACTTTTTCGCGGTTCCCACTGGTTCCGCGGAGGCCGCAGCGGGTATCACTGTGTCGATCAGCGACCCCTCATTGTTGGCCATCAGTTCGGTCGGGACCGGCAGCAGCAACAACAATGTAGCGAATCTCTCTGCGGTGCTCAGCCAGGCTCTGCCCTCCAACTCGGTGAGCTCGACAGGCGGAAACCCTTCTGCCCCTCTGGCTACAAGCACGCCCTTAACCAATGGCTCGGTCACTTCTATTGCGGATGCGTCAACTGGGGCGACGTTCACGTTCACCGCGGGCGCATCGTCTACGATCGCCAGTCTGCAAGCGGCCATTGCGTCCGCGGTGACCGCAGGGACGTTGAGCAACGGCACCGGTTTGTCGTTCAACGCGGCCGGCCACGTGGTGATTTCGACAACAACCACGGGCGATACGTTGCAGGTATCCAGCAGCGATACGGTTCTCGGACAATTCAACTCGACATCAGGGAAGACGCCGGCAAACGCCTACGCCAGCCTTGTATTTAATATTGGAAATGCAGCTTCGAACGCCAGCACGCAATATACGGCGCTGGGTAAGAGCCTGCTGCAACTCACCAATCAGCAGAGCTCCGTATCAGGCGTAAACATTGATGATGAAACCGCGAATCTGATCCGCTTTCAGACGGCCTATCAGGCGGGCGCTCGTATCGTCAGCACGATTCAACAACTTAATACTGTTGCCCTGGATATGGGTTCTTCACAGAGTTATTAATCGCTATGCAAATTAATCCAAATATCACTCCGAACATCCTCGCTGATCTGCAACAGAGCCAGTCAATGCTGAACAGTGCGCTCCAACAAGTCGCCACGGGCCGGAGTGTGAGCGTTCCATCGGACAATCCGGCTGCGTCGGCTGCCATGGTGCAAAATACAATCGAGACCGGAAACGTGGATCAATATACGAAGAACATCAGCACGGTTCTGGCTTCAGTGGAGTCGGCTAGCTCGGTGCTCAGTACCGTGGTGACGGCGCTTACCCAAGCCGTGTCGCTTGGCACGGAAGGCGCGAACGGTACCACCAATGCTTCAGATCTGAAGGCGATCGCGACACAGATGCAGGGAATATTGTCGACTGTAGTATCCCAGGCAAATGCGTCGGTTGCTGGCGGATACCTGTTTGGGGGAACCGGAACTTCGACCCCCTACACCGAGGATACCTCCTCGCCGACAGGGTATACCTACAATGGCAACACCGACGCGACCTCCGTTGTTGTAGGGGACACTCTGAGCGTTCAGGTGAATCTTCCAGGAAGTCAAATATTTTCTGACCCTAGCAATAACGTGCTGGGCTCGTTGAGTTCACTCGTCACTGCATTACAAAGTGGGGATACTTCCGGCATCGAGACTGCGACGAGCTCGATAACTTCTGCGATTGCCTTTATTGGGGAGCGGCAAGCGTTCTACGGGAATGCCGAAAACCAATTGAATTCGCAAGATACATTCTTACAGCAGGAAACCGTTAGTCTTGCGTCGCAGGCGACGAACCTGGTAGGCGTAGATGAAGCGACGGCCGCGACGAACCTAAGCCAGGCAGAGACCGATAATAGTGCGGCGCTCGCGGCTACGGCAAAGGTGCTTCCGAACACGTTGCTTAATTATCTGTCAAACCCCAGCTAACATTAGGATCGTTGCGGCATTCGAGTTCGTTTGAGAGAATCGCCTGCCGCACTGAGAATACTCAGGCCGGTTCACGGAGAGCATCGCAGCTGATCGACTTCGAGCAGGGAGTGGATGTTGTTAGCGGATTTGAACTCGTCAGAGGAGATGCGGCAGCGGCGGAACGGTAGTTCGCTTGAGGAAATTGGGCTGCATCGCGGGTACAAGTCGATTAGCGCGAAGTTCGCGCGCATCCTAAGCCGGCGATGCGGTGACCGCCTATCTCTTGAGCAGCCGCGACCGGTCCCGGCTGCTCTTGTGAGCTTAGGTCTCGCTAGGCTCTAAAAGGGCGCAAGCAAGGAGAATGCGCCGCCCTCGTAACCGTCGATCGCCACCTTATAGTGGCCTGAATAGTAGGGATCGCGCAGGGTGCTTCGCGCGGCGGGCGGCATCTGACCCGGGTCTCCGTGTAATCCCTTGAATACACCCCGATGCTCGATGCACACAATTCTTGAGGCGATGTTCATCACCTCACAGAGCGCGTCTCTAAGGGACTCATCCATCGTGGCATCTTCGACCCTTTCTTTGATGATGTCCGGCGACAACCCAATCAAGGCGCCTGCGAAGGAGCTCAGCAGCGACAGGTCTGCCTTGATGATTCGGTACCCATCCATCGGCTTTATCAGATACACGCAATAAATCTGTTGTCCATTAGGCGACAGGGCACCTAGCTGTTCGGAGAAGGTGACACGGCGCCCAATAAGGTCTGAAAACAACGTAGCCATAGCTGAGGAAGACGGTTCTGCCATGATCTAGCTCTCCCCCAAGATAGGTTCCAACGCAGCCTGAACATCGTCGACAGCGAATGGTTTGATGATAATGAAATTGGCGCCACTACTGATCGCGAGGTCCTTGAATTTCTTGGACGCCTCGGACGTGATAAATCCGAAGGGCGTCAGATTGTTCTCTTCACGCAACTTCCTCAGAAAGTCGATTCCTGACATCTCGGGCATGTTCCAGTCGGACAGAATCAACCTCGGTTTCAGCGACTTTAGCTTTTCCAAAGCATCCGCCCCATTTTCCGCCTCGCAAACAGTGAGACCTCGATAGCCTGCCTGCCGAATGGCGCGATGGACGAGAAGCCTCATGGTTTTGCTGTCATCGACTAAAAGTAGATCCATGGCAATTATTCTCCTTCTCTATGGGTGTAACGCGGGCGCCAAGATTCGCCGGTGCATTGGTCATTGGATCTATCGGCTCTTTGTGTGAGCTTGTTCAGTGTCTAAAGTTCTGAGTCGCAAAATATGTAATGCAGATCGAGTGGGCTAAACCCATTCAACCGCTCATCCTTCGAGCACCAAAAGGTTCAACGGTTGTGATACTTCCATGTCAACCGGCGTGTCCATCGGTTCCATTCGGCGATGCGCCGGCGGCCCCAGACCGATCCGCACACTACAAACACACCTGAAAAGAACATCCGACTCTGTGCAAGCCTGACCCTGCTCCCGGGATTAAAGCTGTCCGAGTATCTGCCGATAGAGCAACCATCCGGCTGATAAGGCCGTGGATACTTGCGGAGAACATTGCGTTGGCGCCAGGATGCCTGACGGACCCGCAGACACGCAGGTTGAAAGGGATCATGGATAACATTTGCGTGGAAGACCTGGAGACAATTCATGAGTTTCTAGTCGAAAGCGATGAGAACCTCTCACGTCTCGATCAGGATCTCGTCGAGCTGGAGAAGCATCCGCACGATGCGCTTCTGCTGGGAAGCATCTTCCGCACCATTCATACCATCAAGGGGGCATGTGGCTTTCTTGCATTCTCAACGTTAGAAGGAATTACCCACCAGGCTGAAAGCATTCTGAGTCAGTTGCGTGACGGCGAGAGAGATCTCACGCCGGCCCTGGTGTCCCTGATTCTCGAGACAGTGGATGCGACCCGAAAGGTGTTGGCTTCTATCGAAGAGAGCGGGAAGGAAGGTCCCCTGCAATTCGAGGATCTGATCGAGCGATTACGCGCCGAGTCGCAAACCCAAGCCATAGTGGAGCAGCAGCCTGCTCCGATCAGGGGCGTCGAGGACTTGAAGCCTGAATCTCTAATAGACGAACCGACCGAACAAGCACATGCCGTTATCTCCGAAGAGGGGCTCATTGACGGACCAGGTGTACGAAAACAAGACAAGAGAGAAGCAGAAGGAAACGAGGACGAGTTAGTGCGACATTCCGCTGCGGTGGACTCGAATATCCGAGTCGGCGTTGGGCTCTTGGACAAATTGATGGATCTTGTGGGTGAACTGGTACTTACCCGCAACCAGATACTCCAGTTCAATAGCGAGGGCGAGGATCCTGCTCTCAACGCCACCTCGCAGCGGCTGAATCTGATCACCACCGAGTTGCAGGAAGGCGTGATGAAGACGCGCATGCAGCCGATTGGAGTGGTGTGGAACAAGCTGCCACGTGTGGTGCGCGACATCGCTATCGACATGGGTAAAGAAATTCTCCTTGAAATGGATGGAGCTGAGACTGAGCTTGATCGGACGATCATTGAAGCCATCAAAGATCCTCTGATGCACCTGGTGCGTAACTCTTGCGATCACGGTATCGAGAGCCCCAAAGTCCGGAAGCGAGCGGGCAAGCCGCCCCAGGGTTTGCTGACCCTTCGTGCCTACCACGAAGGAGGCCAAGTCAATATAGAAGTCGGTGACGATGGGGCCGGGGTTGATGTCGCCCGTGTCAAGCAGAAAGCTGTCGAGAAAGGGCTGCTGAGGCCCGAACAGGCTGACAAGCTCAGTGACCGGGAGGCTCTCAGTCTTATTTTCGAGCCGGGATTCTCGACCGCTCAAGTCGTGACCAACATATCCGGCCGAGGTGTCGGCATGGACGTGGTGAAATCCCACATCGAGAAGATTGGTGGGGTGGTAGATATCTTCAGCCGGTTAGGCGAAGGTTCCACGGTTAAGATTCGAATTCCACTTACGTTGGCGATCATTCCCGGGCTGGTCATTACGAGCGGTGGCGAGCGCTTCGTCATTCCGCAGGTGAGTCTTCTCGAACTCATCCGCATCGAGGGAGATTCACTGGGAAAACATATCGAGTATGTCCATGGAACGCCGGTCTATCGACGGCGCGGCAGTCTGTTGCCCATCGCCTACTTGAACCAGGTATTGGGACTGCAGTCGGCTGACCGAGCCGAGGCAGTCAGCCTGGTTGTTCTGCAGGCAGAGGACAGGCAGTTTGGGTTAGTGGTAGACGGCATTAATGACACCCAGGAGATTGTGGTCAAGCCGTTAGGCAAGCAATTGAAGGGGCTTACCTTGTATGCCGGAGCAACCATCATGGGCGATGGCCGTGTGGCGCTGATCCTGGATGTGCTCGGGATTGGCCAATGCTCCGGCGTCTTCGGTGGAGTGCGTGAACCTGCGCGCGCTGCGGATAAACAGAAGGCGCAGTTAGAGATCGAGCAGCAACGGCTCCTGCTGTTTCGGACCGGGTCCTTCGATCGACTGGCTGTTCCGCTCTCACTGGTTGCCCGGCTTGAGGAGTTTCCCCAATCCGCCATTGAATACGCGGGCGGTGGCCAGGTAGTTCAATACCGAGGCCGCATCCTTCCGCTCGTGTCGCTTCGGAGCGTTCTTGAACCCGGCTCTCCAGGGAATGAGCTTTCTGCCGATCCAGTACAAGTGGTCGTTTTCAACGAAGGTGACGTCAGCGTGGGTATGGTGGTGGATCAGATCCTGGATGTTGCCGAAGAGGCAGTTACGGTGAGACAGAGATCCGATCGCAAGGGGCTGCTTGGTTCGGCAGTCGTCGGCAAACGAGTGACAGATTTCCTTGACCTCAACGAAGTCATCCGCGCGGTAGAAGGGAACTGGTCTCAAGGCGCTGATGAACACACAAACTGCAAGAAGATTCTCGTGCTTGATGCTTCTGCATTCTCGCGCGGCATCATTCGCGGCAATCTCGACATGGCGGGCTATTCGGTCTACGAAGCCGAGAATCTCAACGAAGCGATACGCAGGTTAGAGCAGCAGCCGGTAGATGTTGTCGTTGCAGCGCTCGACCTTCAAACCGATGGCAGCTCCGCTTTGCTCAATTGCTTGCGCGGTAGATCGGAATGGGCCGGAATTCCCGTCCTGGCGCTGGTCGATCCTGCGGGGATGGTCCGGGCGTCATCGGCACGCACCGCGGGCTTTCAGGACTGTCAAGCAAAATTCGATTCGGTGCTGGTCCTCGAGGCGGTTGCGCGGCTGGTCTCGTCGCCCGCTCCTACCAAAGAATTGCCCGTCGGCGCAGGAGAGGCAAGGTAACCATGGCAATCGATACATCAGCAAAACCCGTGACGTCCAACTCGAGCAGTCAGTTTTCCACTTTCTATGTGGCCGACCTCTTCTTCGGTGTCGACGTACTCCACGTACAGGAAGTGCTGCGCGCACAGCCGATGACCTCGGTGCCACAAGCGCCGAATGTCATCGAGGGCCTCATCAATCTGCGCGGCCAGATCGTGACCGCTATCGACATGCGGCGGCGGCTCCTGTTGCCGGCGCGCGGGGCGGATCACCCCGGGTCGATGAACATAGTGGTCCGAACCGCGGATGGTGCGGTCAGCCTGCTGGTCGACGAAATCGGAGATGTCCTGGGAATGGATGCTTCTGCATACGAGCGGCCGCCCGACAATCTGGCGCCCGCTGCAAAGGATCTGATACGCGGCGTTTATAAGCTGAAGGACCGATTGCTTCTCGTTCTCGATGAGGAACGAACGGTAGATCTCGCCGCCGGGAGGGCCATCGAGTGCCGCTGAGCAGGCATTGCAAAGCATGAAGATCAACAGCTAATCCAATCTGGCAAACGTTCGGCGGAAGCAAGCTGATGTTTGCGATCCAAAGGCCTTGAAACAGGCACGGCAGCGGCACAACAGAACATCAGGTAATTGCGAGGAGCAAACGAGATGGCAACGCACACAAAGAATGGCGGACAGGTATCTTCCCGTCGAGTTTCGTCGAACGGAGCAGCCGTTTTGGATCGCCCAGAGATGGATACAAACGATCATCTACTTCAGGATGAAATCTTGCGGCTGGTTCGAGCCTCGCAGGAAGGCCGCCTCGAAGAGCGCGGGAAGGCAAACGAGTTTGAGGGAAATGAGCGAGAGCTGCTGGAGGGTGTGAATAGCATACTGGATGCGGTGGTCGGACCTCTCAAGGTTGCCAGCGATTATGCGGAGCAGTTTTCGCGCGGGACGATTCCTCAAAAGCTCGACGCGGACTACAAGGGCGACTTCGGCATCGTCAAGAACAACCTGAACGCATGTATCGATAGTTTTGGCGGCTTACTGGAAGCGGATGCGGTTTTGCAGAAGATGGCGAACAACGATTACAGCAGCCTGGTTGACGGAAAATATGAGGGTATCTTCGCTGGGATTGCCGAAGCCGTAAACATCGTACATAAGAGAGTCACTCGCGTTACGAGCACAATGAAGAGCCTTGCGAAAGGAGACCTGGATGAACTGCCCGAATACAAGAAGATCGGACGCAGGTCTGAAGGTGACGAACTCGTGCCATCCATCATTGGAATGATGGAGAGCCTGAATGCGCTCGTAACCGACGCCACCATGCTGGCTGAGGCCTCTACAAAAGGCGAGTTCGATATCCGTGCCGACTCGGCAAAACTCCAGGGAGAGTATCGCAGGGTTGTAGAGGGATTCAATGCAACGCTCGACGTAGCCGTGGACAAGATTCAATGGTACGAGGGGATTATCGACGCGGTCCAATTCCCCATTCATGTCATCGACAAGGACATGAAATGGGTGTTTCTGAACAAGGCTTTCGAAAAGCTGATGGTCGACAATGGCACGATTCGCAGCCGGAAGGATGCGCCGGGCATGCCTTGTTCATCGGCAAATGCCAGCATCTGCAAGACAGACAACTGCGGCCTCGTGCAACTGGCCAAGGGCAACGGAGAGACGTACTTCGACTGGGGTGCGCAAAATTGTAAGCAGGAGTCATCCAAGTTAGTGAATCGTAAAGGCGAGCACATCGGCTTTGTCGAAGTTGTGCAAGATCTGACTCCACTTGTGCGGGCAAAGAACTACACAAGCACCGAAGTGGTCCGGTTGGCGTCCAACCTGGTTCAAATATCGAAGGGCAACCTGAAGCTCAATCTCCAGCAAGCGGATGCAGACGAATTTACAACCGATGTAAAGGTCCAGTTCAAACGGATTGATGAAGACCTTTCGAATGCCGTTCGATCGATTCAAGCGCTGACAACTGACGGTATGGCTCTCGTGGCGTCCGCCACGGATGGGCGGCTTGATTCTCGCTTAGACGCCAGCAAGCATAGCGGAGAGTTTGCCGAGATTGCCGGGGGAATCAACAAGGTCCTAGATGCAATCTTGATTCCGATCGGCGAAGGTAATCGCATTCTCTCTATGATTCGTGGCGGCGACTTACAGGAGAAGGTCGAGATTGCCTGCAAGGGTGATCACGAGAAGATGAAGGATGCCATCAACGGCGTGCATGGATGGCTGAGTGAATTGGTCGGCTATGTAACAAAGATTGCGAATGGAGATCTGTCGGCAACCATGGCAAAGGCCTCCGACAAGGACCAGATTCACGAGTGGCTTCTGGTATTGAAAACAAACATCCTCTCGTTGATCGTAGATACCGACATGATCGCGAAGGCTGCTGCGGAAGGAAAGCTTGGCACGCGCGCCGACGCGAGCAAGCATCAAGGCGACTATCGCAAGATCATCGAGGGCGTCAACCAGACGCTGGAAGCTGTTGCAGGGCCACTGAAAGCGACGGCCGAGAATGCAAGCACACTAGCTTCTTCTTCCGAGGAACTCACAGCAGTCAGCCAGCAGATGGCCGGGAATGCGGAAGAGACTGCGGTTCAGGCCAACATTGTGTCTGCGGCCAGCGAGCAGGTATCGCGGAATGTCGCTTCGGTTGCTACGGCCACTGAAGAGATGCAGGCGTCCATCCGCGAGATCGCCAAGAACGCCAACGACTCGGCTCATGTGGCCAAGAATGCGGTGATCGTCGCCCACTCCACGAATGAAACGATGAAGAAGCTCGGCGAATCCAGCCAGGAGATCGGCAACGTGATCAAGGTAATCACCTCGATCGCGCAGCAGACCAATCTGTTGGCGCTCAACGCAACCATCGAAGCTGCTCGTGCCGGAGAAGCAGGCAAGGGCTTCGCGGTGGTAGCGAATGAGGTAAAGGAACTGGCCAAGCAGACTGCCAAGGCGACCGAAGAGATCAGCCAGAAGATCGAAGCGATCCAGGGAGTCACCAAGGGCGCCGTGACGGCGATCGAGGAGATTGGGACGATCATTAACCAGATCAACGACATCTCCAACAGCATCGCTTCCGCGGTAGAAGAGCAAACCGTTACAACCAATGAGATCGGCCGAAGCGTGACCGAAGCAGCTCAAGGAGTCAACGATATCGCTAAGAACATTAGTGGCGTCGCGACGGCGGCTAAGAATACCACGCAGGGAGCAAACGACACCAAAACGGCCTCATTGGAATTGAGCGAAATGGCGGCCCGGCTGCAGGCATCCGTCTCAAAGTTCACGTTCTGAAGGAACCAATGATTCTGAGATTGGCTCGGCGGTCGGGATACGACCTGCCGGGCCAACGTCAAAGGACGAAGGTGGATGCAGATGGCCAAGGCGCTGGTTGTAGATGATTCAAGGACAATTCGAACAATCCTGAAAAGGATATTGTTGGAGCTCGGATACGAGGTATGTGAGGCAGCTGACGGCAAGGAGGCCTTGGCTGTTATCGATGCCGAAGGTACATCGGTTGGTCTGGTTTTGACTGACTGGAACATGCCAGAGATGGACGGTCTGGAGTTACTCAGACGATTGCGAAATAATCCGGAGCTGTCTTTGCTGAAGATCATCATGGTGACGACAGAGACGGAGTTAGACCGTATGGTGTCGGCCTTGGACGCCGGTGCAAACGAATACGTCATGAAGCCATTCACAAAAGACATACTCAGGGAGAAGCTCGAACTCATCGGGATTCACTCCGAGGTACTGGTGTAGACATGGCTGTGGTCAATCAGCGGCTACTTCAACCCGGAGAACGGGTTCGCGTGATGGTGGTAGACGATTCTGTGGTCATTCGCCGGCTTGTGACGCAGGCGCTAGAGCAGGATTCCATGCTTGAGGTGGTGGGCACAGCCTCGAACGGTGCGATTGGACTGCAACGAATACCGCAACTCAATCCAGATTTAATCACTCTGGATATTGAGATGCCGGATATGGACGGACTGGAGATGCTGCGCCGCGTTCGTCGCGAATACCCGAGACTGCGAATCATCATGTTTAGCACTCTCACCGAACGGGGCGGGGCAAAAACGCTGGAGGCCCTGACTCTCGGCGCCGATGATTATGTAGCCAAGGTCTCGAACGAAGGGTCGCTCGACGGCTCGATGATTCGCCTGCGCGAAGAGATGATACCCAAGATTAAGCAGTTCTTCCGCCAGTCAATGGACGATAGAGTTGCAGCCCGCCCGGAGCCTTTATGCCTTCCCGCGGCATCTTCATCTTCGAATTGGCGCAATCCCCCCATGTCACGGCGGCAGACGATGCGGCCCGAGGTGGTGGTAATTGGAGTATCTACGGGGGGACCGACTGCGCTGGGCGAAATTCTTCCAAAGATTCCAGCGAACTTTCAGTTACCCATTCTTGTGGTGCAGCATATGCCGCCTCTCTTCACCCGATTGCTGGCAGAGCGCCTCAATTCGACGTGCCAGTTGCCAGTGTGTGAGGCATACCAGGGATGTGCGGTAGAGCCGGGCAAGATCCTGATTGCACCGGGTGATTTTCACATGAAGCTGGCCAAGGGTGGGGCATCCGTAAGCGTGTGCCTGGATCAGTCACCGCGACAAAACTCATGCCGTCCTGCAGTCGATGCACTGTTTGTATCAACCGGTGAGGTGTATGGCGGGGCGGCGCTGGCCGTCATCCTGACAGGCATGGGCCAGGATGGCTTACGCGGCGTGGAGATTCTGAAGGCACGCGGGGCAAACGTCATCGCGCAGGATGAAGCATCGAGTGTCGTTTGGGGCATGCCTGGCGCGGTAGTGAATGCCGGCCTTGCAGACCGCATCCTGCCGCTCAACGAGGTTGTGCCCGAGATTCTGCGCCGCTCAACCGGAGGCAGGAGGGAGCTGTATGGATAGCCAAATACTAAACCGGGCGATCCTTCCGGAGAATTATCGATTTCTTCAACAGCACGTGTATTCCCGAGTTGGAATTGTGCTTGAGGAAGATAAACACTATCTCTTCGAAAGCCGCCTGGAGCCCATCGTCAAACAACTGGGCCTCAAATCGACCAACGACTTGTGCGTGCTCCTTCACGCAAAGGATAGCCAGGAACTTGGCAACCGAGTCGCGGAAGCGATGACCACGAATGAAACCTACTTCTTTAGAGAGCCGCATCAATATGAGGCGATACGCACCGTCTTATTGCCGAAGCTGAAGGAAGATCGTCGAGACAGCAGGAGTCTGCGCTTCTGGTCGGCTGCCGCTTCTACCGGACAAGAGGCGTACAGCCTCGCCATGATGCTTCTCGAAGAACAGCTGGCGAGCTGGAACATCAACATTCTAGGGACTGATTTCTCTTCAAAGGTATTGGAGCGCGCCCGGGCGGGCTTGTTCCAGCAGATTGAGGTCAATCGCGGACTACCGGCGGCCCTTTTAGTGAAGCACTTTCGACCAGCCGGCCTGGACTGGCAGTTGAGTGAGACGGTGCGGCGCATGGCGCGGTTCGAGACCATTGATCTTCGCAAGCGCATGGGCGGGCTCGGCCCCTTCGATCTGGTGTTCTGCCGAAACGTCATGATTTACTTCGACAATGAAACCAAACGAAGCATCATGAAAGAGATCCATGGCACTTTGTTTCGAGGAGGATGGTTACTTCTGGGCGGATCAGAGTCAATCTTCGGCCTCGATGAGTGGTTTCAACGGACTACCGTCGGAGGCCTGACCATCTACGTCGCACGATAGTGAGGAAAACGTATGAGAGCTGAAGTGCGAAAAGAGATGTTGGTTCGGACCGTCGGGTCAGTATTCATCACCATGTTGGGCCTTGATGTTTCGCCCTGCGAATTTCCAAGGCATCCTGCAGGCGACCTGTTGACCTCTTACGTGCGGCTGATGGGAGATTGGAATGGGGCGGTAGTTTTGGAATGCACTCGTCAACAGGCCTGCCGCTTCGCAGGCAGGATCCTTTCCACGAACCCGCCGGCCACAGTGAATGACGACGTACGCGACGTGCTTGGTGAACTGGCAAATGTCATCGGTGGAAATATGAAGTGCGTCATGGCAACGGCGGCCCATCTTTCCATGCCCGCTGTCATCGACGGCGGCGATGATAGTCTGCGAGTCTTCGGCTCAAAAACCCGGGAGAGGCTTACGTTCGAATCGTCCGAAGGCAACTTTTGGGTTACGATTTTCTCGGCAAACTGAAGAACCGGTCCGATCGGGCAGCACGTCAGCCTAGTCTTCCATCGTTACAAAGGATGCGAAAGAAGGGCGCCAGACCGAACGACGAAGCTTTCCCGCTATGCTCCTGCGAGCTTTAACTGGCGAGGCCTGCGGATAGCAGCGATGCTGGAGAAAGCGCAATCATCGGATGATGGATGTATAGATCCGTCAGATAAACAACCCAACGGCACTTCCGCAGACGTTCTATGCTGACCAACTCGTGGAGTGAGATGCCGGGTAACCCGGCGTGTCGTCGTGTTCACGGTTCGCTATCGCTCCGGCAAGAGCATGCGGCGCGTCGGGGACTGAAAGTTCCATCTTCTGCCAGGTCTCGCGAAGACACAATACCCGTTCCATCTGCTGTTCCAAGATCTCCGGCGACCGCTTGGCCTGAGCCTCAATCAATTTGCGTCTCATGGCCGAATAGAGCCCGACCAACTGCTCTGCCAGCTCCCCTCCGCTAGCCTGCTCCATAGCGTCTTCAAGATACCCGATCACCAATAGAGCGTGATTCACTTCCAGGCAGCGCTTCTCCAGATTGTTACTGCGCTCGGCGTCGGCTGCGCGCCGCAGGTTGCCGGCAAGGGTATCGTACAGCGCCACCAGCAAGCCGAGGCCGCCCGCACCTTCTGCGGTAGTTTTGCGGTAAAAGAGTTCGGTGGATCCCATGCTTATCTCCGCTTAGTTTCCCGAGTTGGAGTTCTCGCCCAGCTCCGTGTCAATTTGCTTCATCTCATTGGGCAACTGCTGCAGCAGAATTTCAGCCTGGCTGAAGTCGCTTTGCAGCTTCGTCTGCAGCGGAGCGATAATGTTGGCTTGGAAGTTAGTGATATTAGCCTGCAACCCGGTCGTCTCGGTCGCGATGCTCTGCAGGTCCACGGTGAATGCGCCGTCCGATGCGCTGGTGAAACTGGTGAGCTGTTGATCCAGAACACCGGCGAAACCGTTCTGCGCGGCGCCTTGAAAAAAGTTCTGCACATCGCTGAAGTTATTCTGAAGCACGTTATCGAGCGTTGTGCTATCCACCGTAAGTGTTCCATCGGTGCCTACCGAAATACCCAGCGATGTCAGGTTGGGCACTGTTGTTGTCGTGCTGCCGGTTGCTGGCGTAGCTGTATAAGCCACGGCCTGCTCAAGGGTAGCTTGCAGGTTCAGCACCGCTTGATCCTGTGCCAGGGAGCCCTGGCCAGTTCCCGTATCGCTGAATTCAGAATTGAGATCCGTGATAGCTGTGTTGTAGTCGGTTACGAACTGGTTGATGGCCGTGGATGCCGCGGAAGTATCGGGTGCGACTGTCAGGCTCACGCTGGTTGTTGAACTTGGCGCGCTCAACAGATTGAGCGTCAGGCCGGGTACCGCGCCCGTCACCGTATTCGTAGCGCTTGAGATGTTGATTCCGTTTACAGTAAGAGAGGCGTTTTTGCCAGTGACGACCGTGGCAAAGGCGAAACTCGTGCCGGTTGAAGTCGCTGTGAAGTTTCCTGCGCTTCCGGAGGTATTGCTTGTAATCGCCAGGCGGGCGCCAGAGGCATCGGTAATGATGCTGGCTGTGACTCCGAGCCCCGCAGCATTGACTGCGGCCTCGAGGTCCGTCAACGTGTTCACGCCGGTTCCCGTCGTGATCGTTGCCGTTGTGCCGCTGCTGTTGGTAATGGTGAAGCTCTCAGCCGGGACAGCCGTGGCGGCGGTCGCAATAGTCGTAGAAGTGAAGGAAGCAGTGCTTGCCAGGTTATTCACCACCACCGTGGTATTTCCGGCAGCGGTCCCAGACGCTGCCGTCGCCGTAACAACGCCGCTGTTAGAGGATGCGACGGAGCTCGCAGCTAACGGCCCCGTCAAGCTATTGAGCGACTGCATATCGTTGTCGAGGTTAGTCGTAGCGGTCTGGATGCTGGTCAAATCTGAAGTCTGGCTCTGGAGTGTGGTGATCTCCGCGTTCCAGATATTCTCCGGGCTCTCGGCAGCCGTTACCGCAGAATTTACCGCGGCGGTCACGTCGAGTCCTGGCGTCGATGCGCCCATCGCAGCTTCGAGGATAGTGCTGATGTCGATCGCGTTCGCCGAACTGGACGACCCAAGCAGCGAATTTAATGCGGAAGATGAACTCATAAACGGTATGCCTTCCTTGCGTCCAGAGTCGCAGCCCCATACAGGAGAAGATCGCGCCGTCTAGACACAGCACGATTCCATTATCGGCAGGTCGCAGGCCCAACTTCAGTGCTGCGAAGAAACGGTGGCGTCCGCTGGGACGCCACCGCTTCCAGTGATTAAGAATTACTGAAGGAGTTTCAGCACTGCTTGCTGGGCCTGGTTTGCTTGCGACATGGCCGCCATGCCGGTCTGCTCCAGAACGTTGTACTGCGTCATGTTTGCAACCGTCGTACCAATGTCAGCGTTCTGTACATTGTTCTGAGCGCTGGTCAGGTTCTGGACTTCGGTGTTTTGCACGCTCTCATCCGCCGTGAGCACGTTTACTGCTGCACCGATCGTGCCTCGTGACTGGGCTACCGTGCTGACTGCAGCAGTGAGTGCCGCCAAGGCTGTCTGGGCGCCCGAGGTCGTAAGGAGGGAAAGACTCGTCGCTGCATTGCTAGTGAGGGACGTAGCTACGCCCGCCGCGCTGGCGCCAAGTAACAGATCGCCCGTGTCCACCACGTCGGTGGAGGCGAGGCCGGAGATGACCATTTGGCCGCTGGTGTTCAATGCCGCCGTTCCGACTCCGGACGCATTGATCGCGGTCATCAGATCTGAGACCTTGGCTCCGGCTCCCGCCGTGTAGCTGAACAACGTCACCCCACCCGCAGTGGTGATCGATGTTGTGTCGGTAGCGGTAATGGCTGTGTTGCTGGCGACAGGTGCGGCGGCGGCATTTTTGGTGGTGAAAGTCTGTCCCCCACCCAGGCTCAGCGATGCCGCCGAGAGAACGCCGGTTGTCGTCGAGGTGTTGACGTTGTCGCTGGAGGTGCCATCGCCAGTGTAGGTGGACTGGGGAGTGGCACTGAAAACCGATGTTCCATTGAAGTTGGTGGTCGAACCAATCGAGCTAATTGCGGTAAGAATCGACTGGAACTGTTTGTCTGCGGCCGCGCTCTGGGTGCTTGTCAAACCACCGTTCGATGCTTCGGTCGCGATGGAGACGGCCTGGTTGAGCAGTGAGGTAACCTGCGAGAGAGCGCCATCAGCGGTCTGCAGCAGGCCAACGCCGTTGGAGGCATTCTGGGTTGACTGGGTGAGAGCTGCGATGTTGGCACCGAGACCATTCGCGATCGAAAGACCCGCGGGATCTTCTGATCCGGAGTTGATTCTCACGCCGGTGGATAGTTGCTGGAGGGTGCTCTGCAGGCTGGCCTGGGTGGACGAGAGTGCGTTTTCCGCCACCAGGGAAGATACGTTATTGAGTACGCTGATCATTTGAATGTTGCTCCTTATATCGAATTCCGCCTGCACCGAACCAGTTTCGTTTACGTCAAGGTTCAGAATCGTTACTTGGAGCAGGTGGTTATTGTTACAGGCAAGCTATCGGCATCTGGTTTGCGGATTCTAGGCTGGGTTAGAGAATTTTCCGGGATAGAGCCTGGCCGACGGACTCAGTGCCTTCGACATCATGGGAAATCCCTGCTGTTGCGTCCCTTCGCAGCGCACACCTTCCGCATCCATCGGGGCGGCCCTATGGGCGAGGGAAATTTGAGGCAAGCGCGGTCTGCAGCTGTTCCAGCACAGGCTTCCACTGCCCAGGCTCCCGCTGCCGAAACAGCCGCATGGTCGGGTACCACGGGCTATCCTCGCGGGCAAGCAGCCAGCGCCAATCCGGCGCGAACGGCAACATCGTCCATGTCTGCACTCCAAGCGCAGCAGCCATATGTGCCGTCGAGTTATCAATGGTGACCACCAGATCCATCGCCGCAACTTGTGCCGCAAAGCCATCCAGATCGGCCAGTTGATCTACTTCGGCATCGATGATCAACGGCGCCCCGGCCGCGTTTGCCTGAGCATGTTGCGCAATGGGATCGCCATACTGCAGGCTCACCCATCGAACGCCGGTCTGCGCAAACAGCGGCGCGAGCCTTGCCAGCTCTATCGATCGGCGATGCCCGGACGTCTTATTGTTGCTGTGCCATGCGATGCCAATCAGGGTGTGGCCATCATCGTACCGCGCGCGGAGACGCTTGACCTTAGCCTCGTCGGCGATCAGGTACGGCGACGCTGTGTTGGCGAAGTCTTCGAGCTTCCTCCGAAACAATCCTGGAAGGCTGCCACTCGGAAGGTGTGCAGCGATCTCCATTCCAGGCAGAAGTTCAGGATCGTAGCCGGACACAACTTCAACCCCGGGAAACGAACGGGCAAACAGCGGCTTCAGACGCGCATCGCAGTCGAGCACACACTCGTTGCCCACCGCGAGGACGTCACGAAGAAGTCCCGTGAACATGACCTCATCTCCGACGCCCTGCTCTCCCCAGATGAGAACTCGGCCTGACGCAATACGCTCGCCTCGCCAGCGCGGCTGAGGATAGTTTCGCGGCCGCGTGTCGTACTCTCTTGTGCGCCAGCGCGCGTCAAAACCCTCCCAGCCCGTGCCGAACTCGCCTTGGAGAAGAAGGGTCGTCGATTCCGCAACCCGCGCCTCTGCTAACGCTGGATTGAGCGATCGAGCGCTGCGATAAGAATCTAACGCCGCATCCACCGCGCCCTGCGCCTTCAGTATGTTCCCAAGATTCACGTGGACTTCGGCCTGATCTGGCCGAAGTTCCAGCGCCCGCCGATAGCATGCCTCGGCCTCAGCCATCTTCTCCTGGGTCTGAAGCACGTTCCCGAGATTGGAGTAATAGGATGCGGCGGTCGAGTGGATGGCAATTGCCCGTCGGATCAACTCAACGGCCTGCTCTGCATCCCCTCGTTGAAACGCAACCATCCCCAGCAGATGCAGGCAGTCTGCGTGGCCAGGGTCGGAGACGAGGATCTGGCGATAGCGTTGCGCTGCCTCTTCCAGTCTGCCGGACCGGTGTTGTTCGAGCGCATCCTTGAGCAGGACGTAATGTGCGGTAGAAGGATCTTGAGGCACGGTTCTCGCTTCGTGAAGGAATGACAAAGATCAGGACGCAGCTTCTGTCTGCACAAGAGGAATGCAATTTGCCTGCCATTGCTTATTCATTTGCTGATTCCGGCAACAAGGCAACCTTCGACGCTGGAAGTACGCAGTCTTACGACTGGCTCCGCATTAACCCGGGTCAGAAAAACGTGAAGGGTCTACCCAGCTTTCGCTCTCTCACGAGGCTCTCATGCTCATGACTGCCGAATCGAATCGCGTTCGGCAGGACCGCCTCAAAATGAGACAGTCGTGAGCGCCTGTCCGGCGTGTCTAAAGGGTATGATCGAGCCATCGTTCAGCGAGGATGCACAACCGATGCAGCGATTCGAGTATCGAAACCCACGGTTCTCTGTTGATCTTCCCGCTCAGTTCTCCGTAGCCAGGGGGGCACTGGCAGGCCGGTGCACAGACATCGGCATCAAGGGGATGAAGCTCGACCTTCCGGATCACGTCGTAGCGGGCTGCCAGGGGATTGTTCTCCTGCACCATCAGAACCAGACCATTGAATTGATGGCGCGGGTTGCGCGGATCGGGCCGATGCACTGCGGCCTGGAATTTGTTGGTGACTCTCAAGCGGAGCAGAGCGCGATTGTCCAGCTTCTCGCTAAGCTGACGGCTCCTCGCTGTCGGCATCTGATGTCCCTTGTGCCCAGGGTCAATGTTTCACTCGGCGGCCCTGTCCTACGGCATTAGTTGGGCGACTTCACGGTGTTCGACAAAGTCATTCCCTGGGGTAGCGGCACAGGCGCGTTGTCCGTTACCAGGTACTGAACAATCAGCGATATCCTCCGATTGGATGGGTCGTTGGGGTGCAACGGCAGACGCGGACGCTGATCGGCAAACCCACGCACCTGCGATATCTGTTTTCCTCCCAGACCCTCCCCCTGCATGATTCGCCTGGCCTCGTTGGCTCGTCCACATGAGAGATCCCAATTGTCGTACGCCTTATCTCCCGCATAGGGCGTCGCATCAGTGTGGCCTTCGATCGATATCTTATTCGGGAGTTTCCCAAGTTCGGGCGACAGAACCTGGAGCAGCTCCTTTAGCGCCGGCGTCGGTGCCGAGTTGCCAAGTTCAAAAAACGTTCCCTTCGCCGACTCCATCAAATCAATCCGTAGTCCTTCCGGTGTGATCGTAATCTCAATCTGGTTCTTCAGCTTGTTCTTTGGATCGATCGTCTGAATTGCCTTGATGATCTCCTCTTTCAGCTTCTGCATGTTCTGCTTGACCGGAGGCGCAGGCGCCATTCCCGGGGCAGGGCCTTTGCCAATCCCGGTCATCTGGGTCTTTCCGTGCGGATCCTTGAAATACCCACCCACCGCTGTCTGGATTGGCTTGCTCGCATTCATCAGCCAAAGCACGATGAACAGCGCCATCATCCCTGTCACAAAGTCCGCGTAGGCCACCTTCCAGGCACCTCCATGATGCCCGGTATGCCCGCCCTTCTTATTGATGATGATGATCTCTGGTGTCTCTGCCACAATGTCAATCCTTTCTTAGCGGGCTAAGCCGCGGCTGCCACCGCGACAGGCTCATCCTTGCGACGACAAGCCTTTTCCACCTCCTGAAAGCTCGGGCGAACGTGCTCGGGAATCGCTCGCCTGGCCATCTCAATCGCAAGAATCGGTGACATCCCCTTGATGAAGGACAGCATGACCACACGCAGCACGTGATAGTAGGCCGACTCGTCGTCGACCAGCTTCAACATGCTCGCAGCTACCGGCCCAACCACTCCGTAACACATCAGAATGCCGAGAAACGTTCCTACCAGCGCCGCAGCAACCTTCTTTCCAATCTCCTCCGGAGGGCCTCCCAGGGAACTCATCGCGATCACAATGCCGAGCACTGCTGCCACAATTCCGATTCCTGGCAGCGCGTCCGCCATGGTGCTCAGCGCCTCCGACGGTTGCGTGGCTCCTGCATGATGTACCTCCAGATCCAGTTCCATCATTCGGTCGACATCAAACGGCGTAGCTCCTCCCGTGATTGCCATCCGCATCGTGTCGCACACAAAGCATTGAGCGTGATGGTCCTTGAGAAACGCCGGGTACTTCAAGAACAAGGGGCTCTTCTCCGGTTCTTCGACGTCCCCTTCAATTCCGACCATCCCTTCCTTACGAGCCTTATTGAAGAGATGAAACATCATTCTGAGTGAGTCGAGATAACGCTGCTTGGAAAACTTCGAGCCGCCGATGACGCCGATGAGACCGGAAATAATGTTCTTAAGCACATGCATCTGGTTCCCGGCGACCAGCGTTCCAAGGCCCGCGCCGGCGATGATAATGAACTCCGACGGTTGCATCAGGACAAGCAGCGGCCCCTTCTCCATCAGGAAGCCGGCCAAGATCGCGCCCAGGACGACGACAATTCCGATGATCGAAAACATATATCCTGCGCCCCTCACAGCCTTTAGCTTGAATTGCGAATAGTCCGTTGCCTGCACCTGCAGCAATGCAGCAGGTGGTTGAAGTCGCGTGTTGCTTCTCTATCGGCAATTCAGAATGCGCCCTCTAGGGCCGGTGCGCGCAGCAAGCATCAAACCCCCTTCCCAGATCGAATAGGCCGTTCGAACTCATTGCTGCTGTGGCCCGACTCCGCCGACCACCACCAGGTCGACGCGCCGATTCATCTTTCGGCCATCCGAAGTTGCATTGTCGGCGATCGGCCGATACTGACCATATCCGGCCAGAGAGATCCTGCCTGGAGCTAAACCTGACTGGTTAATCAGCAGCGTCAGTACCGACATGGCGCGCGCGGTCGACAGCTCCCAGTTCGATTCGAATTGCCCTGTATGAATCGGCTGGTCGTCGGAATGTCCTTCAACCCGCAGATAGAATCCATGTTGAGCCAGGACCTTGGCAATTCGTTCGATCTTGTCGGGCGCCCCTGGTCGCAGAGCCGCCTGCCCGCTATCGAAGAACCCAAGATCCTTCAGGCTGATGACAAACCCTTCCGGAGTCACGTTCATCGTCACCTGTCCATCTTTGAGTTCCGGACCGATGGCAGCCTCCAGTTGCCGGCGCAACTCTTCAATGTCGATTCCCGTCGCACCCGTCTGATCACTCTTCGCGGCGCTGGCGTCGCCCATCGCATGCTTCGAGACCGAACGCTCAACAAGAAGTTGCAGACCCGCCTTGTCAGAGTCGCCCGTCTTGCCCGAGAAGGATTCCATATCCACAAAGCCATAATGGATGGCGTTGGATACTTTCTTGATCGAGTGATTCTCCTGATAGGCCGAAGCAAACAAGACAACGAAGAACGCAAACAGAACCGTGATGAAATCCGCATAGGACACCATCCACCGGTCGTGCGGGGTGGGCTCGGCGATTTGTCTTCGCCGTCTCATGACACCGCCACCCTCTCCACCCATTTCTTGGGAGCCGTCATTGCAAAACTGTTCAAGCGTAGTTCGAGTGCTCGCGGATTGACTCCCTCGACGATCGCCAGCACTGCCTCCAGCATCATCTCTTGAATCACCTGTTTTTCACGCAGCCGAATTCTCAGCTTTCCCGCGCAGGGAAGGAAGAAGAGGTTTGCAGAGCCGACGCCGTAGATCGTCGCGACAAAGGCGACCGCTATGCCTTTGCCCACCTCGTTGATGTTCTGCAGCCGCTGCATCACCTGGATGAGCCCCAGCACCGCTCCAACAATTCCGAAGGTAGGCGCGAATCCGCCCGCCGCGTCGAACACCTTGGGAATCCGCTCGTCTTTCTCCCCCTCATAATCGAGTTGCAACTCCATCATCTTGCGCAAATCGGCGGCCTTCACGCCGTCGATCGCCAGCATGAGGCTGTCCTTGAGGAAGGGATCGTCCACTTTGTTCAGCTCCGCATCCAGCGACAGAAGCCCATCCCGCCGTGCCTTGTACGCAAAGCGCAGCAGATGTTGGACCAGGGCGTCCGGCGACGGTCCCGAGCGCAGAAACACATTTTTGAGCTGCACGAAGGCCTGGGCCACCACCGGAAAAGGGAACTGGACCATCACAGCGCCCATTGTTCCCCCAAGCACAATCAAGGCCGCCGTCGGCTGCACTAACTGCCGCAGCGCGCCTCCGTCAAGCACCGTGCCGATACCGATGCCGGCCAGCGCGACGGCTATACCCACAAAGGTGTTTTTATCCAGAGCCATATCTGCCTTGTCTATTCATCGGCGAACGCTTGCCTATCCGTGAATGCGTGCTGAGCGAGACCTTCGCCCTACTCCGTCAGAAGCCTGTATCAGCTCATCGGCAGAACGCGTGCCGGATTCCAACCCCTCCACGCCTTCAATCGCCTAGCCCAGTCCATCCTGCGTCCTGTCCGGCAGGCGGAATCTCTTTTCATTGCCCGGATCCTCTAAGACCCAAAACGGAACCTCAAAATTCCGTTCCGTATCGGGAGGACAAATCATTAGATCGGCCTAGGTATTCGTTGTCTTGTGTCGTCCAGGAGTGGAAGGTGGTAGTACGCGATGCGTGAGAGAGATGCGGAAGTCTGATGAAACTCTCAGCCATCGTCGAAGGATTAGAGGAAGAAAAGCAATGCGCATCCTAATAGTGGAAGACGATCCCTCCCTGGCAGTGTTTCTGCAGAAGGGTCTTATGCTCCAGGGGCATGAGGTAGACAGGGCAGGCGACGGGGACGCCGCTCTCGAGATGGCAGCGCAGCGGGAGCCTGACCTGGTGGTGCTGGACCTGGGTCTGCCGCGTCGCGATGGTGTCGAGGTGCTCGAGACCCTGCGCAGGGAGTTTCCGGGCTCGCTGGTGATGGTGCTCACCGGACGCAGTGATGTCCAGGAGCGTGTACGCTGCCTGGATCTGGGCGCGGACGACTTTGTGCTTAAACCCTTCAGCTTTCATGAGCTGATGGCGCGCTGCCGTGCTTTGTTACGCCGCCGCGAACGCTTTGCCGATCCCATGCTGCGCTTTGGCGGCGTGACGTTGAACCGGATCGAGCACGCCGTCTCCCACGAAGGTGTTGGCATTGAACTCACCACCAAGGAGTTCGCTCTCCTCGAGTTCCTGATGTTACGTCGCGGAGCCTCCTGCTCGAGGGCTGAGCTGCTGACCGAGGTGTGGCACTCCACGCCTGAGGCAGGGACCAACGTTGTCGACGTCTACATCACCTATCTGCGCAAGAAGCTCGGCGCCGCTCATCCTGAAGACCATGTATGGACCTCGGTCATCGAAACGGTGCGTGGATTCGGGTATCGGATGTGCGACAGGCGCAGAATCCCGAGAATCGAGCCGGTCATTCCCCAGGGCCTGCCACAGCCGGAATTTGAAGTAGCTTGCAGAGCCTAGGACCAACATCATGCCGATGTCCCGCGAACCGATCGATATGAAACAGAGCCACCTGGAGCTTCACGACCTTTGCCAGCCACTCACTGCCCTGCAGTGCCGGCTCGAGCTCGGCACACTGCTCGGACACCCGGAGGCCCTCGAGGACGCAATCAGGGGAGGGCTCGAAGAGACGCGCCGCATGTTCCACATCATCGCGCAAATGCGGCTACGGCTGCAGGAAATCGAACAACAGGCGCATCGGTAAGGGCGCGCTCACAGTCTGTAGACACTATAAGGAAGATCACAATGGCAACGGCAAACATGGGATTCGATCGAAGCGTGATACTGGCGAGCGCGGACGCATCGTTGCGGCAGCGGCTGCGGAACAGCTTGAGCGGCCTGCGCTGGGATGTGCGTGAGGCCTGCGGCGGTGCAGAAGCGATCGCTCAGCTGGAGGGTCGGCCTACCGAGGCCCTGTTGCTCGACCACTGGCTCCCCGACCTCGAAGTGATGGAGCTCGCCGAGCAGATCGGCGCGCTCTATCCTGAGATGGAGTTGCTGCGAATCGATGGCGACCCGATCGCAGGCGGAACAAGGAGTCCCCGCCGTCACGAGTTGCTCCACGCTGTGCGCGAGGCGCTCGGAGCCTCGCGTCGCGAGACCTCCGTGATGGGTGGTGCTGATTCCTGCATGGAAGATACGGTCACGGCGCTCAGGGTGCGCGCCTCCGCTGAAGGCCACCCGGCCAAATCTTCACTTCCGTCGCAGCCTGTATCTGAGACAACGCCCAGGTACATCGAGTTCGCTCGCACATTCAGCGCCCCCTCGGTCTCGCTGGCGGGCAGCCCTCAAACCTCCCTTGCGATCGATGGTCTTGTCGGTGAGAGCGCGCTCATGCTGGAGCTGGCACGCACCATCCGTCTGGTTGCGCCGCACTCCGCAACCGTGCTGATCGAGGGCGAAACAGGAACCGGCAAAGAGGTTGTTGCCCACGCCGTGCATCATTTGAGTCCGCGTGCTGCCAAGCCTTTCGTGGTGCTCAACTGCGCCGCTATTCCCGAAGCCCTGCTCGAAGCTGAGCTCTTCGGACACACCCGCGGAGCCTTCACGGGTGCTGTTCAGTCGCGCACCGGCCGCATCGAAGCAGCGCATGGTGGAACCCTCTTTCTCGACGAGATCGGCGAGATGCCTATCGGCCTCCAGGCTAAGATGCTGCGATTTCTCGAAAATGGCGAGATTCAGCGCGTAGGGGATAACGACACCATGCGCGTGAACGTGCGTGTGGTAGCGGCGACCCACCAGGATCTCCAAGCGAGAGCGGATGCGGGCGACTTCCGCCTGGATCTCTATCATCGGCTGGCGGTCTTTCCCATTGAGATTCCAGCGCTGCGCGAGCGCCTCGACGATATCGCCGCGCTGAGCGAGCATTTCCTCGCGCTCATGGGCCGCGATAGCCCGCGCAAGAGTCTCTCCGCTGCGGCACTCGACAAGCTCTACGCCCATGACTGGCCGGGCAACGTCCGCGAGTTAGCGCATGTTCTCGAACGCGCGTCGATCCTGGCGGCGGATTCGCCCACCCTTCGCGCTGAGGATATCCGTCTACGCCGCGCACCCAGAGCCTGATCCTCTTCATCACTCTTCAATGCAAAGTTCTCCAGCATGGCCCTCCGTCGGAGGGCCACTTTTTTGCTCTGCAGCAAGCCCAATTCTTTGTCTTCTCTCAGAAAACTACACCGAAGTTTGGCTGCCCTCGTGCCCATACAAACAGTGCCGACACAGAACGATTGAGCGGTGAATCAATTGCGAGGATGCAATGCCCATGAACCGGAATACACAGCCCACGACGACGCCACTTCCTGTCAGCCACCCGGCCCTTTGGGCAAACAGCGAACCCGCAATCTCGAGCGCCGAGGTGTCGCGCGCTGAACGGACTGCTTCCGCCGGGCCTTCAGACAAACCGAAGCGTGCACAGGTCAACCGTCTCGAGGGTCCGGAGCGCGATCGGCTGCTGCTGGAACACCTCCCATCGGTCCGTTACATCGCTCATCGGATTCATGAACGCCTGCCGCAGCATGTGGAGCTGGATGACCTGATCTCGTCCGGGATGGTTGGCCTGATCGATGCCTTCAACAAGTTCGACCACACCAAGCAGGTGCAGTTCAAGAGTTACGCGCAGTTCCGCATCCGTGGCGCCATCCTGGATTCTCTGCGGGTTCTGGACTGGAGTCCGCGCGAGCTTCGCCGCAAGGGACGCGCCGTGCAGGAAGCCGTTCAAACCATGACCCGCACCCTGCGGCGCACGCCCAGCGAGACGGAGATCGCTCGCGAGATGAATCTTGGCATAAATGAGTACCAGCTATTGCTAGGGCAGCTCAAAGGACTCGAGATCGGCAGTCTCAACCTGGAACACAACGACGACTCCGGCGAAGACCAGCTCGCCTATATTGCAGGTTCCCCTGAGGATGATCCACTCTTTCGCTGCCTCCAGGGCGAGATGCGCCAGATGCTGATTGACGCCATCGAGGAGCTGCCGGAGAAAGAGCGCATGGTACTCACCCTCTATTACTACGAAGAGCTGACGATGAAGGAGATCGGCCTCACCCTGGGTGTGGTGGAGTCGCGCGTCTCGCAGATCCACTCTGCGGCCGTGGTTCGGCTCCGCGCCAGCCTGCACAGCATGCGGAAGGCGCAAAAGATGCAGCAGCCGGCTGCGGCGAGGCGAATGCCCAGCGTTACGGCCGATTGCTGAAATAAATCTTAGACAGCCCTAATGTTCCCTCCCCATCTGCCGATAGACACCATGAGGGTCGTCTCATTGAACAGAGAGCGGAAATCCCGACGGTCGATTGACTACACCGATTGGCGCAAGAAAACGCTGCGTCCTGACGGAGCCGCCACCATGTCGCCCAGCGAGCAGCTCCGCTCCATTCGCAGGCGAGCGGCTGGTGTTGAAGAGCCTTCCTCCGCCGGCTCGCCTCCACGTATGGAGAATATTGCCCGTATCGGAAGAGCCATCGCCGAGGGCCGCTACCATGTCTCAGCCGCCGATCTTGCGAAAAAGCTGATCCACCACATGCTCGCCAATCGACCTTCAAAACTTTAACGAGAATTCTCTAAACGGTTCTGCTGCCGTTGCGTCTCTACCAACTTTTGGAACGTCATTCCTCTGAGTTCCGGCTGCTGACGGTGCGCCTTCCGTAGCCGGTCGTGCATCTGACACTTCGGAGGAAAGCAAGCATGAGTGAATGGGTAGAGGTAAAGGCGGCCGATGGCCACGAGTTAAGCGCATATGTAGCCAAGCCGAAGGGCGAGCCGCTCGGAGCGGTGATTGTCATCCAGGAGATCTTCGGTGTAAATGCATCGATCCGGTCGGTTGCGGATGAGTACGCGCGCCATGACTTCGTCGCCATCGCGCCGGCACTGTTCGATCGGTTCGGAAAGAGCATTGAACTGGGCTACACGGGCGATGATATGAAGAGGGCCTTCGAGCTCTACGGCCAGCTGAACCCCGAGACCCAGCTGCTTGACGTAGCCGCCGCAGCCGCGCACGTCGCGGGCACAGGCAAGGGAACCGGCGTCATTGGATTCTGTTACGGCGGCCTTCTTGCCTGGCTCAGCGCAACCCGCGCCAAAGCCCTGAAAATGAATCTCAAGGCCGCAGTCGGCTTCTACGCCGGCGGCATTGGCAAGGTCGCGACTGAAGACCCGACCTGCCCCGTGCAGCTGCACTTTGGCGCCGAGGACGATCACATCGGCAAGGACCAGATCGACGCCGTCCGCACCGCGCATCCTGACGTTGAGATCTTCCTCTACGAGGGCGCAGGGCACGCATTTGCCAATGAAGCGCGTGCCAGTTATGTGCCGGCCGCCTCCAAGCTGGCCCATGAACGCGCGCTCGAGTTCCTCAAGTCGCACATTGCCAAGTAAAATCAAGGCAATCCCGACACAAATCAGGCTACGCGGAGGCCATTTCCGGGCCTCCGCGTGGTATCTTTTAAGAGGACACTAACGAGAAGTGGACTAGAGCATAGAGAATCAGGAGTAAGACCCGCCGTGTTGGCAACAGCGAAGAAATCAGACATTA
>Ga0302326_10005811_pt1 | contig 27955 bp, 28 predicted proteins | sample Palsa_T0_3_FD_202264 | JGI IMG/M metagenome (GOLD analysis project Ga0302326, IMG submission 202264) | Peat permafrost microbial communities from Stordalen Mire near Abisko, Sweden - Palsa_T0_3 | ecosystem: Environmental > Terrestrial > Soil > Palsa > Peat permafrost | place: Sweden: Abisko... | reverse complement strand
TCCCTGCTAATTTCCCTGCTAGCAGGGAATTCGTTGCCCGAAAGTTCCGCCGATTTATTCCCTGATAATTTCCCTGTATTCGTTGCCCGATTGTTCAGGTCGGGGGTGCTGCGCCCTCAGCGAAGATCTTTTTCAGTTCGGTCTTGAGGATCTTGCCGTTGGCGTTGCGCGGCAGCGTCTCCGGCCAGAACACGATTCGGACCGGCACCTTGAACGCGGCGAGCTTGCCGGCCACGAAGGCGCGCAATTCGCTCTCGCTCGCATGCAGGCCGGGCTTCAGATGCACGACCGCGCCCGGCTCCTCGCCCAGCGTCTTGTGCGGGATAGGCACCAGTGCCGCGTCCATCACCGCGGGATGGTCGTAAAGCGCGTTCTCCACTTCGATCGAGTAGATGTTCTCGCCGCCGCGGATGAGCATGTCTTTCGCGCGATCGATGATGAAGCAGAAACCCTCTTCGTCGAGGCGCGCGAGATCGCCTGTTTTCACCCAGCCGTCCACAAAGGTTTCTGCCGTGGCATCCGGCTTGTTCCAGTAGCCGCGCACGATATTGGGACCGCGCGCCCACAATTCGCCGACCGTTCCCGGCGGCAGCGTCTCGTCATGGGCGCCCACGATCCTCAGATCGCAGGCGGGAACCGCAGGCCCGCAGGAATCGGGACGGTGCTCGTAATCCTCCGCGCTATGCGAGGTGCAGGTGGCGGACGTTTCCGTCATCCCCCAGCCATTGCCCGGCAGCGATTTGGGGAACGTGTCGACGATCTTGCGCACCAGTTCCGGCGCCGACGGCGCGCCGCCATAGGCTACCGTATCGAGCGAGGAGAGATCGTATTTGTCGCGCGCGGGATGCTCGATCAATTGCCAGGCGATGGTGGGCACGCCGCCGGCCTGGTTGATTTTTTCGCGGGCGATGAGCTGCATCGCGCCTTCCACATCCCATTTGCGCATGAGGACGATTTTGGCACCTGCGAAGATCGAGGGATTGAGCACCGCGAAGCAGCCCGTCGCATGGAAGAACGGCACGGAGAGCAGGGTCACGCGTTGTGGCGCGGTGAAGGAATCCACCACCGGCACTTCCTCGCCGCGGCGCAGGAAATTGCGCGCGGCGGACGAGCCCGCCGCCATGATGTTGGCATTCATGTTGCGATGGGTGCCGAGCGCGCCTTTGGGCCGGCCCGTCGTGCCCGATGTGTAGAGGATCGTCGCGTCGTCGTCGGCCGCAAGCGCCACATCCGGCAGCGCGCGGTCGGGCAGGCGCCCCCAATCGTTGACCGCGCCCGTCACATCCTCGAAGCGGGTAACAATGGGATGCGGGAGCTCTTCGGCGGAGCGGCTCACATAGATGCGTTCCAGGGCGGGGCAGTTGACAAGCCGTTCGGCGATGCGCTCCAGCCGCTCCGCGTCGACGAAGGCGATCTTCGCACCGGAATCGACGAGGCCGTATTCGAGTTCGGGCCCGGTCCACCAGGCGTTGAGCGGTGTGACGATCGCGCCCAGGATGGCCGCGCCGTAGAAGATCGCGACCCATTCGGGCAGATTGCGCATGATGATGGCGACGCGGTCGCCCTTTGCGACGCCGCGCGCCTGCAATTCATGGGCGACGGCGAGCGCCGCGCGCCAGAAACTTTCGAATGTCACGCGGTCGTCTTCGTAGACGAGGAATTCGCGGTTCCCGTACAGGCGGCCCATCTGCAATACGTCGCGCGCCGTGGGCGGCGCATTTTTCCACACGCGGGTCCGGATACCGCGAATGATGATCTCCTCCGTCTCGAACCGCGCGCCGGGAGCAGTGAGCAGGGCATGGGCCTCGGCAAGCGACATGGCGGGCCAATGTTTTGCGGTGTTCATCCGGTCGTTTTCCCGTTCGGTTCGTTTTTGGTCTTGGGCGGCAACTTATCCAGCAGCCTGCCGTCCCTGCAACGGCGAATTCTAATATCGGGTATGGCCAAAACCCCTGCCATTGCGGCAGAACTGATTTAGGCTGTTTGCAATCGATCGCTATCCGGGAGATTTGACGTGACGAAAGCAGGAACGCTTGGCTTCTCCGCAGCGCGGCTGGCGCGCCTCGATCGTTTCCTCAAGGAACGCTACATCGAAACAGGCAGGCTCGCCGGCGCCCAGCTGCTCATCGCGCGCCGGGGCGAACGCATCCATCAAAGCGTGGTCGGCCTGGCCGACCGGGAACGCAACACACAGCTCGCCGACGACACGATTTTCCGCATCTATTCCATGACCAAGCCCATCACGAGCGTGGCGTTCATGATGCTGGTGGAGGAGGGGTTGGTGTCGCTCGACGATCCCGTGCATCGCTTCATTCCCGCGTGGCGGGATCTCGGCGTGTTCGTGGCGGGCGAGGGGCCGTTCCAGACGCGCCGTACCCATCAGCCCATGCGCATGATCGACCTGCTGCGCCACACCTCCGGCCTGACATACGGATTTCAGATGCGCACGAATGTGGATGCGGCCTATCGCAAGGCGAAAATCGGCACGATCGAGGCCGATCTGCCGCTGGACGAGATGATCGGCCTGCTTGCGAAGACGCCGCTCGAATTCTCGCCCGGCGAGGCCTGGAACTATTCGGTATCGACGGACGTGCTGGGCTATCTCGTGGGCAAGATCTCCGGCCGGTCATTCGAGGAATTCCTCAAGGAGCGCATCCTCGCGCCGCTGGAGATGACGGATACGGACTTCTACGTACCGCCGGAGAAGCAGGCGCGCCTCGCCGCCTGCTATGCGCTGGACGAGAAAGGCAGCGTGGTCCTGTACGACGATCCCGCGAAGAGCCGCTATCGCGCGCCGCCGGCATTCGTCTCGGGCGGCGGAGGGTTGGTGGGAACGGCGGCCGACTATCTCAAATTCTGCCAGATGCTGCTGGGCGGCGGTGCGGCGAACGGCCATCGCTTCCTCTCGCCCAGGACGATCGCGCTGATGACGATGAATCATCTGCCGGGCGGCAAGGAGCTTGTGGAGCTGTCGCGTTCGCTGTTCAGCGAGGCGGCCAATGCCGGCGTCGGATTCGGACTCGGCTTTGCCGTGGTTATCGACCGGGCGAAGACGATGACAGCAGGCAATGTGGGCGAATATTACTGGGGCGGCGCCGCCAGCACGGCGTTCTGGATCGATCCGAAAGACGAGTTGGCGGTCGTCTTCATGACGCAATTCCTGCCATCGACGACCTATCCCATCCGTCCGCAATTGCGCACGCTTGTCTATGCGGCGATGGAGGAATGAAAAAGCCGAGGCTGGCTATAGCCTCGGCTTTTCCCGGGGGTTCCGGCGCCCGCTTCTACGACGTGACAATGTCGCTGGGGTAGCCGAATTCGCTGCAATATCCGGCAGAGGCCGCGCCTACGCGCTGCTGCTGCGCCCGCGTCAACACTTCGGCAAACTGGCCGATCGTGATGTCGCCGATATGGCCGAGCTGCCAGCGCGTTTCGGGCGCGTAGCGAACGGGGCGAATGAATGAGCCGAAGACGCCTTTCGTCCGCAGCGTTTCGATTTTTTTCGAGACTTCTTCGCGCGTCAGCGAATTGAAGATGTGCCGCTGTATGGCCGGCGACAGATCAACACCCAGAAATCTGGCGACGGCGCCGACCGTCTCCTCGCGGTCGTAGAAGCGGTCCTCATAGCGCAGCACGAAGGGCGCACCCGATTGGTGAAGCCGCAGCATCTGCTCATTGCCGGCGGCGACCGCCTTGAAAGCACTTTCGAAGGAATAGGCGAAACGTTTCATCAGCGACACGATAGCGTCGCGCGGTTCGCGGATCGTCATGACGACGGGAATCTCGGTGCGAATCGCGAAGGAGCACAGCGATTGCGACGGCCGTTGCGTCTGGATCACGAGGTAGTCGGCGAACGCATCGAATCGCGGAAAGGCTTCCGTCGTATCAGCATAAAACTGCTTGACGTTTTCGCCGGCACGCCGCGGGGTGTCGTAGTTGTGGAAATAGCTCGCTTCATCGGCTGAGTCCCGCTCGCGCAGAACCTCCGCCACGACATTGAACAGCCAGGTCGAAGCGCTGCTTTTGGCGCCCGCGCAAAGCGCCGCATGCAGCTTCGCCGGCATTTCGCTCTCGGCGAGCGGCGAAACGGATGCCATCGGCGATTCCACGGCGGCGTGCAGCATTTCGGTCTCCTTTCGCGGGCGAAACCGGGCTCTGTAACCCTGTCTAATCCAACAATAACTATATCAAGATAGTATAATTTGTCAAACCCCGGGCAGCCGAACGATTGTGCATATCTCGCAGTTCGGAATCGTGAAATTCCGGTAAGGAGGAGGACAGTCCCTGTGCTTCTTTGGTCTGGAAAGTGTCGGCTGTGGAAAATGTAGTATCAGATACTACAAATACTGACTGACGCGCTGCGAACGAAATCTCTGTAAAGCGCGTGGAATTGCCGCGCGTATCTTGATTGTTCATTGGTATTATTAAATTCTCTGCTACGAAATAAATCGCAACTCCGGTTCCCATCCGGCATTTTTCGAAACGGCGCGACGGTATCTTCCCATGCCCGCAATCTATGATCGCGCCGCCGACGCCGTGCGCTGGGTCTACGATCGGCGCATCCGGACACCCGCCATTCTGGACGCTGCGCTCTACTTTCCCCGGGCGCAGGAATTTTCGGCGGCTTGGCAAACCATTCGCGACGAGGCACTGGCGGTTGCGCGCGAGCTTGCGACCGTGCCGCGCTTTCACGAATTGATGCGCGCCCAGGAGTCCATTTCGGCCAGCGACGGGCTTGACTGGCGCGTCTTCGTGCTCAAGGCCTACGGCGCCGATATTCCGCGCAATCTCGCGCGGTGCCCGGAGACGGCCCGGCTCGTCGCCGACAGCCCGTCGGTATTGTCCGCATCGTTTTCGTTCCTCGCACCGGGCAAGCATATTCCCGTCCATCGCGGACCGTTTCGCGGCGTGGTGAGATTTCATCTTGGCCTCTCGATGCCGCGGGGAGCGGATGGGCGCGTCGGAGCGATCCTTTGGGTCGATGGCGTCGAGTATCGGCTGGACGACGGCGATACACTGCTGTGGGACGACACCTATCCCCACGAAGTCCTCAACGCGACCGACGAAGTGCGCATCGCGTTGCTGCTGGATGTCTGGCGCCAGGGCATGCCCGCGGACATGGTACTGCTTTCCCGCCTCCTCGTGGCGGGCGCGCGCTCCGCGGCATACCTCAGTCCCTATCGTTAGATGAACTGAGCCGCGGCGCGTTCGGGCGTTAACCCAATTCCGGTCAAATAATGTTGCCGGGTTGCGTCCTACATCAGGATGCCGGCATGACCGCCGCGCCGCGCCCACCGATCCCGCGCATATTCTATACCGTGCAATATCTGCGCGGCCTGGGTGCGCTTGCTGTGATCCTGTGGCACGGCCTGGGACAGCTGTCGCGGTTCCAGCCGCATCTCGCCTATCCGGAATGGGGCGCGGTCGCCGTCGATATGTTCTTCGTCATTTCCGGCTTCGTCATGTGGCACATCACGGCGGGCGGCGAGGGCGGCGCGGTCGGCGAATATTGCCGTCGCCGAATCGTGCGCGCGGTTCCTTTCTACTGGGCGATGACTAGCATCGTCGTCGTGGCGATGATGGTGGCGCCTCACCTGCTTTCAAGTTCGCGCTACGATGGCGGGCATGTGCTGGCGTCGTATTTCTTCGTGCCATGGCTGCACCCGGTTTTGCATGGCGAAATCCTGCCTGTCGTCATTCCAGGCTGGACGCTCGACTACGAATTTCCCTTCTATGGTCTTGTGGGATTGAGTCTGTTCATACCGCTGCGTTTCCGGGCCGCCGCGCTTATTGTGGCCATCCTGACGCTTGCCCTGCTGCCGGCCTTCATCTCCATCGACTCGACGGCACTCTATTTCTATACCCAGCCGATCGTGATCGAGTTCGCATCCGGCGTGTTTTTGGGCTGGCTCGTATGGAACGGCTACAGGCTGAACGCCCTTGCGGCGTTGTCACTGCTGGTGCTCGGCTTCATTGCCGTGCCGCTGCTGCCTTCGCCGTCGCATGTGGTGCCCGAAATCGGCGCCTATCGCTTCATGCTTCAGCGCGTGCTGGAATATTGCGGGCCGGCCTTCGCGATCGTGGCCGGCGCGGTCTTCTATGAAACCGCGCGCGGCAGCGCGCCCCGCTGGCGCATTCCGAAGCTGATCGGCGATGCGTCTTACTCCATCTATCTGCTGCATCCGCTCGTGCTGCCGGTCATCACCAGGCTGTGGTTGCAGACGGGGCTTGCAGCAGACCCGCGCTGGAACGGCGCCTATATCGTTGTGGCGGTGGCTGTGGCGGCAGGCGCGGGCATCGGTTGCTATTTCGTGCTCGAAAAGCCGCTGCTGGCGTTTTTCAACCGCATGACTCTGCGCAAGACGCCGCGCCTCAGCGCAGCGTGACAGATCTAAAAAGCGACGTCGTCCTGTTCTTCCCGGGACGAAAAGATGAATGGCCGGAGATGGTCCGCTCCGGCCATTGATTGGGTGTGGCGTCTGCGTCCAGAAACGCCAGAAAGGATCGTCAGTGCGGGGTCGAAGACGAATCGCTGGACGTCGAGCCGTTCGACGTCGAACCGCTGGACATAGAGCCCGACGACATGGAACCGCTCGACATCGCGCCGCTGGTCTTTTTCATCGGCTTCTTTTTCTTCGCAGCGGTGCTCATGTGATCGCCGGAGCTCATGGCGCCGCTCGACATCGAACCGGACGACATCGAGCCGCTTTGCGAACCGGATGACATCGAGCCGCTTTGCGTGCCGGTCGACATCGAGCCGGAAGACATGGAGCCATTGCCGGTGGATTGCGCGCAGGCCGCGCCCGTGACGGCAGCGCTCAGAACGAAAACAAGGCCGGCTATTTTTGCATGATGACGCATTCGGCTTCTCCTCAAGGTCAGCCGCATTGCCGCGGCCAGGGCGCTCCACGGAGGTGGAACATCGGTATGCGAGGCCCGGCCAGGTGGCCATCGCCGTCGCTTTGTTCGTTTCGTTTTCCGCGTCAGTCGCGCGCTGCGGCGATGATCGCTCCGCCGGAACCGGTCTGCACGAGGACGGCGTCGCGCAGGCCCTCATCTGTCGTTTGCGGAATGCGATAGGTCTGCGCTTTGCCGGACCAATCGCCCAAATTCACGAGCTCTTTGACGACATTCTTGTGGGGCAGCGTGCGCCCGCTGTTTTCGCCGCGCGCAATCGGCACCATCACAATGTTCGGATCGAAACGCACGAGCCAGACCTGCCCGGTATTCGCCGCATCGGCGCCGACGGAAACGGCACCGTCCTTGATGCTGACATCGGGGCCGCTTGCATTTGCTTCGCGACGAATCAGCGTTTCAAGCTCGCTGCGGTTCGCGCCCACCACATCGGCGCGCCCATTGACCACGACTTCCGGCGTGAACACTTCCGTGCGATGGAACGCGTGCGCGTAGTCCCACTGGCGCCTGGTGTATCGCGGCGAGGCAAACGTGTCCTTCCAGCCGAGTTGATCCCAATAGGTGACGCCGAAGCTCAGCGTCAGGAGGTCTGGCCGATCGCTCAGCGCGATCACATTCGCGTTCGCGGGCGGGCAATCGGAACAGCCCTGGCTTTGAAACAACTCGACAACCGTCAAGCGATTGGAACCCTGCGCCATCGCTATGGCCGGTAGAGCAGCGGCGAGTATCGCGACGAAGAGGATCGCCGCGGTGAGCGCGTGCTTGCTGCATTCCTTTCCGTTCATCCCGATTCACCTCGCGGCTGTGTTCGGAGACTCATTCGGATATGGGGTGCGATTGGTTACGCGGTTCGCGAGATTTCTTTCAGATGCCGGCATACCATTCGTAGCCGCGATCTTCCCAGTAACCTCCGCGCCCACCGGCAATGGATGCGAAACTGTCGGTGATCTCGATGCGCTGGACATATTTCGCGTGTTTGTAGCCGAGCTGGCGCTCGACCCTGAGCCTGAGCGGCGCGCCGTGGGCGACATCGAGCGGCTTGCCGTTGAGATTGTAGGCAATGAGCGTCTGCGGGTGAAACGCATCGACGAGATCGATGCTTTCGTAATACTGGCCGGGGCTCTGTTGGCCGCCCTTCGCGGGTTCGCCGGTGAGATTGTCGGCGCAGTGGAACACCGCGTATTTCGCGCCGGGCGCCACGGCTGCGGCTTTGAGCAACAGGCCGAGCGGCACGCCGGTCCACATGCCGATGGCGCTCCAGCCTTCCACGCAATCGTGCCGCGTGATCTGCGTGCGCTGCGGCAGCCGGCGGATTTCCGCCACCGACAGCGACAATGGCCGCGCCACCATGCCGCCGATGAGCAATCGCCAGTTCGCGAAATTCTCCGAGACATGGCGATTGTAGTCGTCGCCGCCAGGGTCGAGAGTGCCGTTTGCCTTGAACACTGGCGAGATATCGGACGCGCGATATTCCTTTGCGAGCTGGTTGCCTGAAAGCAGGGCGCGCTGATTGAGACGTGTCCAATCCTCGACCGTACTGAACACATGCTGGAAGCCGGGGCTCAGCGTGAGCTGGTTGAAATCCCAGATCAGGAAGCCGGCGCCGCCGACACCTGCGACAATCGCCGCGCGGCGCGTGAAATGCTGCGCCATCAGGCGTGATCCCTGGGCACGACGTATCGCCCGGTGAGCATCGAACGCACTTCGTTGATCGGACCGGCGAGCACGACCTCGACCAGATGCACGATGATGAACAGCACGATGAGCGATGCCGAAATGAAATGGATGCTGCGCGCGGATTGCCGTCCGCCGAACACATCGAGCAGCCATGGGCAAATCGCATCGAAGCCCGGCGACATGGTGAGTCCGGTCAGCACCATCAGCGTGATCAATGCGATGATGCCGAGATAGGCCAGGCGCTGCAGCACATTGTAGCGCCTGGCCGCTTCGCCCGTCGGATGTTTCAGCTTCACATGATCGACGATGGATTGCGGAATGGTCCGGATGTCCGCAAGGGTCGGCCAGATATCTTTCTGGATGTGCCGCGTCCACAGGCTCCAGATCAGATAGGCAAGGCCATTGATGGCGAGAAGCCATGCGAACAGGAAGTGCCAGTGCCGCGCGTCGGCGAGATCCTGAAAGCTCGGAATCGTTACCCAGCTCGGCCAGGCGCGCGCTGTATAGGCGCCGTCATATTTCGACCAGCCGAGAAGCCCCGTCGTGTCGAAATGCCAGGGACCGACGGCGGTGACGCCGCGCGTTCCCTGCGGCGTGTCCATCGCGCCGATGGAAAGGAACGGTGTGTCAGCGTCCGCGCCATATTTGCCCCAATAGAGACTGGGATGGGCGTTGAAGATGTTGAGGCCGCTGCCCAGCAGGAACATGATGCAGAGCGCATTGATCCAGTGCGTCAGGCGCACCGGCGCGCGGTGCCGGTAGAAGCTTTCGCCGGCCGCCGCGTTCCGCTCTGCGCTGGATGTGTCCGTCGCTGCGCTCATGCCTGCGCCCATGCCCCCAACCGACTCTGTATCATGCGCTTAGGTCGCATGGGGAGCCAGTTAGGTTACAGTACCCGAGCAAAGAATGTAGCGGCGGCTCGTTCAGGTTTTGAAATAACTCGGATGATCGATGTCGGCGATAAGCCCCGGCTGTTTCGGCTCCCAGCCCAGCAGCTTCCGGGTTTGTGCGCTTGAAGCCGGCGCGTCGACACCCGCAAACAGCATGAACCAGCCGAAATGATCGGCCGCCTCTGCGGGAGATTTGGCGACGACCGGCACGTTGAGGCCGCGGCCGATCACGCCCGCGATGTCCTTGAAGGGCACGGCTTCTTCGGCGATCGCGTGATAGCGGGCGCCGGCGGCGCCGCGCTCCAGCGCCAACCGGTAGACGCGCGCGGCGTCGAGCCGATGCACCGCGGGCCAGCGGTTGAGCCCTTCACCGATATAGGCTGACGCGCCCTTTTCGCGGGCGATGCCGACCAGGATCGGAACGAAGCCGTGATCGCCATGGCCGTGGACCGATGGGGGAAGACGAACCACCGATGCGCGCACGCCGCGCTCTGACAGTTGCGCCACGGCGCCTTCCGGATCGCGGGGAAACGGGGAATTGCCGGTACGCACATCGTCCTCGGTCGCCAGCCGGCCCGGCGCCAGGAGCGCGACCCCGGAGGTGACGATCAAGGGGCGGTCGGAGCCTTCGAGCGCGGCACCCAGCGCCTCGATGGCGCGGCCTTCGACGGCCGCGTTTTCCGCGATGTTGGAGAAGTCGTGGTTGAAAGCGGTGTGGATCACGCCATCCGCGGCGGCCGCGCCGCTCTTCAGGCTATCGAGATCCTCGAGCGAACCGCGCTGGACACCAGCACCCGCCGCGGCAAGGACCGCTGCTCCCGCATCCGAGCGCGCAAGCCCGAGCACCTGATGGCCCGCGGCGATCAATTCAGCGACAACGACCGAGCCGACCCATCCTGTGGCTCCGGTAACGAATACGCGCATTGCGAAATCTCCTTACCTTCGTTTGAAAACTGCAGAGCCCCGCTCCGGTGGGATTCAGAATTCCGCGCGGTTGAGATCGGCGATCAGCCCGACCCCTGTCGGATGCCATCCCAGCCGTTCCCGCGTGAGCGTGCTCGAAGCCGGTATGTCGACGCCCACCAACACCCCGAGCCAGCCGAAATGCTCGCTGGCCTCCTCGGGGGTTTTGGAGACGACCGGCAGCTTCAGGCCCCGGCCGATCGACTCGGCAATTTCGCGCAGCGCTACGCCCTCTTCGCCCACCGCATTGTAACGGGCACCGGCCGAACCCTTCTCCAGCGCCAGCCGGTAGACACGGGCGGCATCGCGCACATGCACCGCGGGCCAGCGGTTGAGACCCTCGCCGACATAGGCCGAAACGCCTTTCTCGCGGGCGATGGCGATCAGGGGCGTGATGAGTCCTTGTTTCAGAGGGTCGTGGACCTGCGGCAGGCGCATTACGGAAACGCGCACGCCCTTCGCCTGAACGGCAGCCGCCGCTTCTTCCGTGGCGACACGGGGAATGGGCGAGTTGGGCGCGTCGTCTTCTGTCGTGAGGCGACCCGGCGTGAAGGCGACGGCCGTCCCGGACGTGACGATCAAGGGACGGTCGGAACCCTCGAGTGCCGCGCCGAGCGCCGCGATGGCACGGCGGTCCATCTCGCTGGTCTCGGCCCATCTGGAGAAGTCGTGGTCGAAGGCGAGGTGGATGACGCCGTCCGATTTGGCGGCTCCGCTGCGCAGGCTTTCCAGGTCTTCGAGGTTGCCGGGATGCACCTTGGCACCCGCAGCCTGAAGCGATCTGGCACTCGCCTCCGAGCGGGATAGGCCGAGCACGCGATGGCCCGCCTGAATGAGCTCCGGAACCAGGGCTGAGCCGATGAAGCCGGTGGCGCCGGTGACGAAAACGCGCATCTGACGATCCTTCATTTCGTTTCATGACCGCGTTCGCGGCCTCGTTGTCGTGAAGATAGGTGCTTGGGGAAAGACGACCTATGCTGTAAAGTCCGCATTATCTTCGTAATCGTCCGGGATGATCCGATGGACCCGCTTTCCGATGTGCTGTCGCTCCTGAAGCTGCGCTCCTATGTGTCCGGCGGCTTCGATGTGGGGGGTGACCTCTCCATCCAGTTTCCCCGGCATGACGGCATCAAATGCTACGCCATGGTGTCCGGCGAATGCTGGCTCGCCGTGGAGGGCGTTGCCGAGCCGGTGCACATTAAGACGGGCGATTGTTTCCTCCTGCCGCGCGGCCGGCCTTTCCGCCTCGCCAGCGATCTGAACCTCGTGCCCACGGACTTTCGCGTGCTGCTCGCAGCCCGGGCGAAGGACGGCGACACCGCCTCGTGGAATGGCGGCGGGGATTGCTTCATTGTCGGCGGGCATTTCGCGCTCGACGGCAAGCATGCCGATATTCTGCTGGGCGCGCTGCCGCCGATCGTGCATATCCGCAAAGAATCCGACAGAGCGGCGCTCCGCTGGTGCCTGGAACGGATGCGGCAGGAGCTGCACGAACGCCAGCCCGGCGAATTCCTCATCGCGCAACATCTCGCCCAGATGATGCTGGTTCAGGCGCTCAGGCTGCATCTGGCCGAGGGGGTGAATGGCGGCGTGGGCTGGCTCTTCGCCCTTGCCGACAAACAGATGTCTGCCGCGATCACTGCGATGCACGACGCTCCGGCGCAGCGCTGGACCTTGCAGGCGCTGGCCGCGCGCGCGGGCATGTCGCGCTCGGTCTTCGCCGAGAAGTTCAAGGAGAAAGTAGGCACGGCGCCGATGGAGTATCTGACGCGCTGGCGCATGCTGCTCGCCGGCGACAGGCTGACCAATTCGGCCGAGCCCATTTCCGCCATCGCCCGCTCGCTCGGCTACGATTCCGAAAGCGCTTTCAGCACAGCTTTCAAGAGAGTGATGGGACGTTCGCCGCGGCAATATGGCCGCGTGCTTTCAAACGGCGCGCGGGATGCGACGCACGTCAATCGGTCCGAAGCCGTCGCGGCATAGTCTGCATCGCTCGCTGTGGTCGGGCCAATTTAACCAGCCGTGTCGATGCGCCTATATTGTCGGGAGGGCAATTCTTGCATCGGGGGCATGCCATGACACTCGAGGATATTTTCTATGTCAGCCAGACCATCGCGTCGGTCGCGGTGGTGGGTTCGCTGATCTATGTGGGCCTGCAGGTGCGTTATGCCGAGCGCAGCCAGCGCGGCCTGATGCAACAGGCCCGCGCGGATCGAACCTCATCGGCTTCGCTCGCAGCGGCCGATCCGGAGCTCGCGCGAATCTGGCTGAAGGGCGGCGCCGGCGATCCCGATCTGACGCCGGTGGAATTCACGCAATGGATGTTGCTGACGCGCGCGGCGTTTCTCAGCGGCGAAGATTCCATCCTGCAGTACAAAGCGGGGCTGATGTCGAAGGAAACCTATGACACCTATGTCGCGGGCGTGCGCTTCTATATGGCAAAGCCGGGATTCCGCGCCGCCTGGAAGCTGTCGCGGACGCAGTTCGGATCGGAATTCCGGGCCTTCAGCGACTCCATACTGAAAGAGGTTCCGGTTGCGGCAGCCGCCGACAGTCTGGCCGAGTGGACGGCGCTGGCGGAAGCCGACAGGAGCGGAGCGTCGTAGTTCTGAAATCGCTGTAGCGATCAAAGAAGCGGGTCAAAATTCAAATTCGAGCATTACCGAAATCTCAACGCAGACAAGGCAGCATGGGCGACCAAGCAACCTGAACAATGGAGAACGGCGATGGCTACCAATGCCGGTTGGGTATTTTTCTCAGCGCAAAGAGATGAAGAGAACTTTGTCTCCACTCGCATTTTTTTTGCGGCCATCCCAGACCGCCAGACGGCGATCGAGACCGCGTGCGAACGATTTGAGATTGACCTCGACGACACCGATGTAGTGTCGATCGACGACTGCAACGAAAAATTGAAGGAACAAGCGCAAGGCGTAAAGCCAGGGCAGGTGGAGCTTTTAACCGTGGTCGATCCACCGGATGCGGGAGACACTTCCGCTTAAAAATCGCTTGAGTGCTTCCCTGGAAGAAAGCAGCGGACGATCTCTGACAAGAAAAATGCCGCTAAGCACTTGTCTTAGCGGCATTTAATTTGGTTGCGGGGCCAGGATTTGAACCTGGGACCTTCAGGTTATGAGCCTGACGAGCTACCGGGCTGCTCCACCCCGCGTCATGGCGGCCGCATCTGGGCAGCCGCGAAGGGAGCGCGGATATAGGCCACCGGCGGCGGCCTGTCCACCCCTCAATTGGCGCTGTTTCGAAGGCATCTGCCAATGGCGCGCTTTTCCTGCGACTGTCCGCGAGGGGCAGGCACAACCCCGCGAAATGGAGAGGTCGCCGCCCATGTTCATTGGCCATTATGGACCCGCTTTCGGCGCCAAGGCGGCCCAGCCGCGCATCCCGCTCCTTGTGCTGTTCATCGCCGTGCAATGGCTGGATGTGGTCTGGTCGCTGCTGGTTCTGGGCGGCGTCGAGAAGCTGCGCATCGTTCCCGGCTTCACCGAAGGCAGCACGCTCGATCTCTACTACATGCCTTACACGCATGGCCTCGCCGGCGCGCTGGCACTCTCGGTTCTCTTCGGCGGCGCGGTGGCGATTTTCTTCCGGGAGCGGCGCATGTCGGTGTTCCTTGTTACGGCGGCGTGCGTGTTCTCGCACTGGCTGCTCGATCTCCTCGTGCATCGTCCGGACCTGTGGATTTACGACGATGTGAAACTGGGCTTCGGACTCTGGCGCTGGCTATGGGTCAGCCTGCCGCTCGAACTGGCGTCGCTCATCGTGGGCGCGTGGCTTTATGCGCGCTACGCCCCGGCGCGGCGACACGGTAATATCTGGCTCTGGCTTTTCGTCGCCGCGATGGCGGCGCTGGAATGCTATTCCGAATTCGGTCCGCCGCCCGCATCGCCGTCGGCCATGGCCATGACGGCGCTCATCGCTTATGGCGCACTCGCGCTGCTGGCCGGAATCGTCGATCTCACGCGCGCCCGAATCCCCAGTTTCCGTGCATGATTGCTAGAACGAAGCGGGGCAATGCGAATGTTAAATTGTCCTTTTAATTGTCATCGCCTGCTTCATGCAGGCGATCCGTTTTTTTAAACGAAAAATGGGTTGCCCGGACGGGCAATGACGACGTTGGGATGTTTTGTTTGGATGTTATTATCTAAGGAAATTTGGTGCTAACTGGCGGTCGCACAAATCTTCCTCCGCGCGAGCGCTCGCGCCGATATGCTTTCCCAATTGCACGCCGCCGGACGGCGGCGATGCTTTACGCGTTCTCGTCCACTTCGCTCGACGTGTAATGGAGGAGCAGATGATAGGTCTCGCCCAATACCAGGCCGAAGATGAGATGCAGCACCAGCGTGGCGACGGGTATCGTCGGACCGAGGCCCACGGCGAACACCGGCAATCCCGCGGCCGTCAGAAACAACGTCATCATTGCGAGCCAGGTGAACACGGAGAAGACGGCGCCGCGAAACCAGTGCGGTCCCGGAAGATGGGGACTGACGACGGAGAAGATGGTGCCCCAGAGTCCCACGCCCATTGCGAAGTGAAGAATCCAGGCGATGCCGGGTGAGTTCGGCATTCCGGCAGCGGACATCCACATCGCGATGATGTTGACCTGGGGCAGGAAGCCCAGTGCATGCTGCACGACCATGATGATGGAAATGACGACAGTTGCGATAAAGCCTGCTTGTACTCCCTTGGTAACGTCTCCCACGGTGAAACCCTCCAGAAAGACGAATCGGATTCTGCGCCTCTCGCAACGCCCATTCAATGCGTGCGGTTATTTGTTGCGACGCAAAAGATTGACTCGCGCCGTGCCGCAATTCTTTGATCCGTTTGCCTTGCATGCGCGGTGAACCCTCCTTGCCGAACGAACCGACCGGAAACCTCGCGACCGCATTGCAACATGCTGCGCGGCTGCTGGTGTCCCGGCCGTCGCTTGCCGTGGCGCAGGCTCGCGAAATTCTCAAAGTGGTTCCCGACAATCCCGAGGCGCTCGCCCTGCTGGGCGAAGCGGAGGGCCGGCTCGGCGAGAGCGGCGCCGCCATTCGGGCGCTGTCGCGCGCTGTCGCGTTGAAGCCCGATCTCGCGGGTGCCTGGCGCGCGCTGGGCGACGCGCTGACGATGGCTGGCGACAGCGCAGGCGCGGACGCTGCCTATGCGCGGCATATCCATGCCTCCGTGAAGGACCCGCAATTGCTGCAGGCGGCCGCTGCCTTGTGTGAAAATCGCCTGGCGGTCGCGGAACGCCTGCTGCGCGAATTCCTGATGGCCCATCCCACCGACGTCGCCGCCATACGCATGCTGGCGGAAACCGGCGCCCGCCTCGGCCGCTACGAGGATGCGGAAAAACTCTTGGCGCGGTGCCTGGAGCTCGCGCCGGGATTCGATGTGGCGCGGCACAATTACGCGAGCGTGCTCTATCGCGAGAACAAGCAGGCCGAGGCGCTGGCGCAGACGGACCTGCTGCTGGCGCGCGAGCCGCGCAATCCCAATTATCGCAGCCTCAGGGCGGCGGCGCTGGCGCGGATCGGCGACCATGTGCAAGCGATCGCCTGCTATGAAGCGATGCTGCAGGATTATCCGGATCAGCCCGCTGCCTGGATGAGCTACGGTCATACGTTGAAAGCCGTGGGGCGGCAGGGCGATTGCGTTGCCGCCTATCGCAAGAGCATCGCGCTCAGGCCCGCGCTTGGCGAAGCGTGGTGGAGCCTCGCCAATCTGAAGACGTTTCGTTTCACGACGCCCGAGATCGCGGCGATGCGGGCGGCGCTCGCGCGCGCCGACATTTCGGACGAGGACCGGTTTCATCTACAGTTTGCGCTCGGCAAGGCACTCGAAGACGCGGCGCTTTACGCGGAATCCTTCGACTCCTATCTCCAGGCGAATGCGCTGCGCCGCGCGGGCGCCGACTACAACGCGGACGAAATCTCCGATCATGTGCGACGTTCGATGGCGCTGTTCAGCCGCGAATTCTTTGCAGCCCGTCAGGGCATGGGTTCGGATGCACCGGATCCGATTTTCATCGTGGGACTGCCGCGCGCAGGCTCGACATTGATCGAACAGATTCTCGCCAGCCATTCCGCCATCGAAGGCACGATGGAACTGCCGGACATGGCTTCGATCGCGCGGCGGATTGGGGGCAAGAAAAGGAAGAGCGATGTCTCCACCTATCCCGAGATGTTGCGCGATCTGAAGGCGGAGGATTTCTCAGCACTTGGCCAGGAATATCTGACGCGCACGCAAATCCAGCGGTGGCTGGGCCGGCCATTCTTCATCGACAAGATGCCGAACAATTTCGCCCATGTCGGCCTCATCCATCTCATCCTGCCGAATGCCCGGATCGTCGATGCCCGCCGCCATCCGCTGGGTTGCTGTTTTTCGGCTTTCAAGCAGCATTTCGCCCGCGGCCAGAACTTCACCTACAGCCTCACCGATCTGGGTCGTTACTATTACGACTATGTGGCGCTGATGTCGCATTTCGACAGGGTGCTGTCGGGCCGTGTTCATCGCGTCATCTACGAGCAACTGATTGCGGACCCGGAAGAGGAGGTCCGCAGGCTGTTGTCCTATTGCGGCGTGCCGTTCGAGGATTCCTGTCTGCGTTATTACGAAACCGACCGCGCCGTGCGGACCGCGAGTTCGGAGCAGGTGCGCATGCCGATCTTCAAGGACGCCGTGGACCAGTGGCGCCACTTCGAGCCCTGGCTGGAGCCGTTGAAGACCGCCCTGGGTCCCGCGCTCACCGCCTATCCGGATGCGCCTGCGCTTTAAGCACTTTGCTCGCATTCTGATCCGTGTGCTCATTGCCGATGCAGAGACGGCATGCTGCCGCAGTTGCGAAAGCTGCTCTCCTTCGCCTTGACAGAATGCGGCCTGCGGCGCTGACATGAATCGTTCACGGGGATTCGGGGGGTCGATGATGCGGGGATTGGATCAGACTGTGCCGTGGCGCGGCCATCGCGCTTTGTGGCGCGGCTTGCTGGCGACCACGATGCTGACGGGCGCTTCGTCGGCCCTGGCGCAACAGGTGGCGGACAATTCGACGATCGAAACGGTCGTCGTGACGGCCGAGAAGCGCTCGGAAGATCTGCAGAAAGTCGCGTTGAGCATCCAGGCATTGAACACGGAGAAGCTCGAAGCGCTGCACATCACCGACTTCAACGATTTCGCCAAATTCCTGCCCAGCGTTTCCTACAAGACGGAAGGTCCCGGCACCGAGCAAATCTACATGCGCGGCGTCGCGAGCGGCGAGAACGCCAATCATTCAGGTCCGAGCCCGAGTGTCGGCATGTATCTCGACGAGCAACCCATCACCACGATCACCGGGCCGCTCGACGTTCACATCTACGATATCGCGCGCGTGGAATCGCTGGCCGGCCCGCAGGGCACGCTCTATGGCGCGAGTTCCGAAGCGGGAACCATCCGCATCATCACCAACAAGCCGGATCCCAGCGGCTTCTCCGCCAGTTACGATCTGGAAGCCAACACCGTCGCGCATGGCGCCGAAGGCTATCTCGCCCAGGGCTATGTGAACGTGCCCGTCGCGGACAATGCGGCGATTCGCCTGGTTGCCTGGGATGAAGACGATTCCGGCTATATCGACAATGTCTACGGCACGCGCACCTTTCCGTCGTCGGGCATCACGATCAACAACGCCAATCTCGCCAAGAACAATTTCAACGGCGTCGACACCTATGGCGCGCGCGCGGCCTTGCAGATCGATCTAAACGACAATTGGACGATCACGCCCGCTATCATGGCCCAGGATCAGAAGTCGAACGGCATTTTCGGCTACGATCCCAATGTCGGCCTTCTCAAGGTGACCCATTTCTATCCCGACTGGACGCATGATTGGTGGTACCAGGCGGCGCTGACGATCCAGGGCAAGATCAGCGATTTCGACGTCACCTATGCCGGCGCCTATCTGCACCGCTTCATCACTTCGGAACTCGACTATTCCGACTATTCCTTCTGGTACGACACGCTCTTCGGCTACGGCAAATACATCACCGACAACAAGGGCAACCTGATCAATCCGTCTCAATATATTCTGGGGCTGGATCGCTTCCAGCTGGAAAGTCACGAGCTGCGCATCGCTTCGCCGGCCGACGACCGGCTGCGTTTCATTGCCGGGCTGTTTTACGAGCGCCAGCAGCATGACATTCACCAGGATTATGTGATCAACGATCTGGCGACGTCGCTCTCGGTGCCCGGCTGGAATCAAACGATCTGGCTCACCCAGCAGCAGCGCGTGGACCGCGACTATGCGGCTTTCGGCGAAGTGTCGTTCGACATCACGCCCCAGCTTACGCTGACGGGCGGTGTGCGCGGTTTCATTTCGGACAATGATATTGTCGGCTTCTACGGCTTCGGTGCGGGTTTCAGCTCTTCGGAGGGCCAGGCCACCTGCTTCGCGCCGCCGATCACGCCCGCATCGCCCTGCACCGATCTCGACAAGGGCACGCACTACACGGGCGAAACGCACAAGGTCAATCTGAGCTACAAGATCGACGACGACCGAATGGTCTATGCGACCTACTCGACGGGCTTTCGACCCGGCGGGATCAACCGCCTGGGCTCCCTGCCGCCCTATACACCGGATTTCCTCACGAACTACGAAGTGGGCTGGAAGACAACTTGGCTCAACGACACGCTGCGTTTCAACGGCGCTCTTTATTACGACCAGTGGAAGAACTTCCAGTTTTCCTTCCTGGGTCCGAACGGGCTCACGGAAATCAAGAATGCCGGCCAGGCGAGCATGAAGGGCCTCGAGACGGACTTCAACTGGCTCGCGCAGCCAGGGCTGGCCATCTCCGGTTCCGCTTCCTATACCGAAGCCGTGCTCACCGAGAATTACTGCGGCACCACCGACGCCAACGGCAATCCGATCACGAATTGCGCCGACCCGCAGGCGCCCATTGGTACGCAACTTCCCATCACGTCGAAATACAAGGGCAACATTACGGCGCGCGACGAATTTCCGTTCTATGGCTTCATGGGCCATGTGCAGGGTTCGCTGGTCTATCAATCGAGCACCTGGGCCGATCTGCGCACCGTGGAGCGCGAGATACTGGGCCGGCTGCCGGGCTATGCGAGCGCGGATTTCTCGCTGGGTGCGGCGAAGGACAATTACTCGTTCGAGCTGTTCGTGCAGAACGCGTTCGACTCGCAGGGCAATGTCAATCGCTACACAGAATGCGCCATCGACGTGTGCGGCGCGCAGACCTACATCGTTCCGATCCGGCCGCGACTGATCGGCATTCGGTTCAGCCAGTCGTTCTGAAAGGCCTTCCGCGCGTCAGCCGCGGCCGATGAACGGCATCTGCGTCGCCATCACGGTCAGGAATGGCACATTGGCGTCGAGCGGCAGATTGGCCATGTAGAGCACCGCATCCGCCACATGGCGCACATCCATGACGGGTTCGGGCGCCACCGCGCCGTTCGCCTGCAGCACGCCGTCCGTCATGCGCGCGGTCAGCGCGGTCGCCGCATTGCCGATATCGATCTGGCCGCAGGCGATGTCGTAGGCGCGGCCGTCCAGCGACAGCGATTTCGTGAGGCCCGTGATGGCGTGCTTGGTCGCCGTGTACGGCGCCGACAACGGCCTGGGCGCGTGTGCCGAAATCGAACCATTGTTGACGATACGCCCGCCGCGCGGCGTTTGCGTCTTCATCAGGCGGAAAGCCTCGCGTGCACACAGGAACGCGCCGGTCAGGTTGACGGCCACAACCCGGTTCCATTGCGCCAGGGTCAGGTCTTCGAACGGGAGCGGCGGGGTGCCCGTGCCCGCGTTGTTGAACAGCAGATCGAGGCGGCCGTAGCGATCCGCGCAGGCCTGGAACAGAGCGGTGACGGAGGTCTCGTCGCTCACATCGGCGGGCACGACCAGCGCATCCGGCCGCGATGCGCTCGTCAGCGAAATCGTCTCCTCCAGCGCATCCCGGCGACGTCCGGCGAGCGCCACCGCATAACCTGCACCCAGGAGCGCCAGCGCAACCGCGCGTCCGATGCCGCTGCCCGCGCCGGTGACCAGTGCTATCTTTGTCATTCCCGCAGTATGGTTTGGCGGCGAGGGAGCGCCAAGAGGCGGCTCCGCGTCGAAATTCGAGGAACGATTATGAGACTTGCCCGATATTCCCATGGCGGCAGCCCGCGCGCCGGCCTCATCGTCGGCGACGGCGTGGTGGATATCGCGCGCCACATTCCCGATGCGCCGTCCGACATCCCGACACTGATGCGGCAATGGCAGCACCTCAAGCCGCAATTGGAGCGCGCCGCGGCAGGCCGCCCCGATCATGCGTTGGCCGATGTGAGGCTGCTCGCGCCCATCGCGCGGCCGGGGAAAATCCTCGCCATCGGCCTTAACTATATCGATCACATCGAAGAGACGGGCGCGCAGAAACCGGCTTGGCCGGTGTTTTTTGCCAAGATGCCGAATGCGGCGAACGGACCTTTTGACCCCATCGAACTTCCCGCCGTCTCGCGCGAGCTCGATTACGAAGCCGAACTCGTTTTTGTCATTGGCAGGACCTGCCGCAACGTGTCGCGCGCGCGCGCCCATGAGGTCATCTTCGGTTATTGCGCCGGCAACGATGTGAGCGTGCGGGATTGGCAAAAGCGCACGCCGCAATGGGTGGTCGGAAAATCCTTCGACAGCCACGCGCCGTTCGGGCCCTGGATCACAACGGCGGACGAGGTGAATCCGCACGCGCTCGGCATACGTTGTTTGGTCAATGGCGATCTGCGGCAGAATTCGAACACGAAATTCCTGCTGTTCGACTGCTACGCGCAGATCGAATATCTGAGCCAGGCGATGACGCTGGAGCCCGGCGATCTCGTGTTCACGGGCACGCCCGGCGGCGTCGCCATGGGCATGAAGACGCCCGTCTGGCTGAATGCCGGCGATGTCGTCCGCGTCGAGATCGATCGCCTCGGCGCCATCGAGAGCCGCGTCGAACAGGGAACCGCGGACATACGTATCGAGGAAGACAAATGACGATGCAGCTGAAACTCGGCTACAAAGCCTCCGCGGAGCAATTCGGCCCGCGCGAATTGCTCGATTATGGCGTGCTCGCCGAAGAGCTTTCGTTCGATTCCGTGTTCGTGAGCGATCATTTCCAGCCCTGGCGCCACAAAGGCGGCCACGCGCCGTTCTCGCTCGCCTGGATGGCGGCGCTGGGCGCGAAAACGTCGCGCGTCACGATCGGCACGAGCGTGCTCACGCCCACCTTTCGCTACCATCCCTCGGTCGTGGCGCATGCATTCGCGACGCTGGGGTCGCTGTTTCCAAACCGCATCGTGCTGGGCGTGGGCACCGGCGAATCGATGAACGAAACGCCCGCCACCGGCATGGTGTGGCCGGAGCAGAAGGAACGCACGGCGCGGTTCCGCGAAGCGATCGACCTGATCCAGCGCCTGTGGCGCGAGGAACGGCTCTCCTATCAGGGACAATTCTATCAGACGCATGACGCCACGATTTACGATCTGCCGGAGACGCCCGTGCCGATCTATATCGCGGGCGCGGGACCTTTCATCGCGAAGCTCGCCGGCGAAAAAGCGGAAGGTTTCATCTGCACCAGCGGCAAGAGCCGCGAACTCTATACCGAGACGTTGTTGCCCAATGTTGCGGCGGGTCTGGAGAAAGCCGGCCGCGCGCCCGATTCCATAGACCGCATGATCGAGATGAAAGTCTCTTTCGACACCGACAAACAGCGCGCGCTGGCCGACACGAAATTCTGGGGCGCGCTCGCTCTGTCGCAGGACGAAAAACACAATGTGACCGATCCCGTGGAAATGGAGCGGCTGGCCGACGCGCTGCCGGTCGAGCGCACCGCGAGCCGCTGGATCGTGTCCGACGATGCCGACGAGCATGTGGACAAAATCCGCGCCTATATCGAGATGGGTTTCAACCATCTGGTGTTTCACGCGCCCGGCCCCGATCAGGCGCGGTTCCTGAAGCTTTATTCCGAACGCGTGCTGCCGCGCCTGCGCCGGGACTTTCAGGCAACGAATTCCCTGCCAGCGGGGAAATTAACAGGGAATTTCGCGGCGGAACTTTCGGGCAACGAATTCCCTGCTAGCAGGGAAATTATCAGGGAATAGTAGGAACAGGGAATTTGCGCGTCCTCGCGCGCGGCCCGGTGGCCCGCGTTCCGGTACGCATGCGACAGCGCCGCGGCGAAAACTCGCCGTGCCCCGGGTGGATGATTCACAATGTCAAAGAGCCTCCCGGCGAACCGGGATCAAACAACGGTTGACAATATAACCAATTTGGTTCATTGTCAACCACGATAATTTCCCGAGGGGAGGCCATGATGTCAGGGTGTCGTGACCGTCGTGCTTTAGACGAGGCTGCTGAAATTGCCCCCGTTCTCGACATAGCCGATGCACCACACCTGCGTCTGGGCGCCATTGTTCACAGGCTGGCTGGAGCAGGCGTCCATCTCGGCGCCGGTGCTGACATCCAGCACCCACTTCTCGCCGCCATCCGCCGAATAATAGATGCCGCTGCCGGGCAACGCGACCGTGTTGCGGAAGGCGTCCGGAAGGGGACGCTCCCGCGTTCGAAAAGAAAGCCAAACCGGCAACTCTCTTCTTCCATGTCGCCTTGTAATTTGTCAGGCACTGCATCTGATAGAGTAGCCGGTGCGGTGGCAGGTGGAAGGCCGATTTCCGTTACGCGACCAAAGCGACTAAAGCCAAATTCTGACGGGACCGCGGGGGCAAATACCATGAATCGGAATACGAACAAGCTCGCAGTCGCGCTTCTCGCCTTCCTATTCTCCGGACCAGCCCGCGCCGATAACGCGACGGTCGGCCAGCCCGCGCCAGATTTCAAAGCCACGACGCTCGACGGCAAATCGCTCAGCCTGGCGGATTTCAAGGGCCAGGTTCTCGTCATCAATTTCTGGGCAACATGGTGCGCGCCCTGCAAGGCGGAGCTGCCGCTGCTCGAAGCCTACTACCACGCGCGCGGGGCTTACGGATTGCGCGTCATCGCGATCGCGACGGAATATTCGCTTCCGCCGGAGAAGCTGAAGCCGATTGCCGAGCACTTGACGCTTTCCATGATCCGGCATTTCGATGGCAACTATCGTGTCCTGGGCGGCATGCCGACGAACTACGTGATTGATCGCGCTGGCATCGTTCGCTATGCAAAGGCCGACGCCTTCAATCTCGACAGTCTGAACGCACTTCTCGTGCCCCTGCTTAATGAGCCGGCGACCGCGCCGTCGCGACCGTAATTTTTCTCCGACAGCATTTCTGCGCCACCTCCCGCAGTCGGGACCGCCGCTTTGTCAGGTTGGAGCCCGTGACATCACGGTGTCGCGACCGTCGTGCTGTAGACGAGGCTGCTGAAATTGCCCCCGTTTTCGACATAGCCGATGCACCACACCTGCGTCTCGGCGCCATTGTTCACCGGCTGGCTGGAGCAGGCGTCCATCTCGGCACCGGTGCTGACATCCAGCACCCACTTCTTGCCGCCATCCGCCGAATAATAGATGCCGCCGACGGCCGAATAGACGTTGCCGCCCGCCGCCCAGCCGACTTTCTTGCTGAGGAATTCGATCTGCCGGATCGGCCAGGGCGAATTGAGCACGCGCTCGCTCCAGGTGGACCCGCCATCCGTCGTCCGGTGCAGACAGCCGGCCACGTCGGGCGAAATCTCGCCGCCGCCCGTCCAGCCGATCTTGTCGGTAAGGAATTGGGTCGGCCCGTCGTAAACGCTATCGGCGGGCGGGGCGCAGCTCCACGTCGCGCCCGTGTCGGCGCTTTTGCAGAAGGTGATGCCCGACGCGTAGGCCGTCTGGTCCTTGAGGAGCGTGAACTGGTAGCCGAACCAGCCGCCGGTTGGGTCCGGAACATCCGTCTGCCACTGGTCGGGCTTGATGGTCCACCAGGCGTCATTCGGCTCGGTGCCGGGGTCGCCCAGGCCGTTCATGGCGAGGCCGTGCCCCAGCCCGCGCGTGTACCGCACGCGGCCGGCCCAGGCGGTGGTGCTGAGCACGGTGTCCGGCTTCCAGATTTTGCCGCCGTCATCGCTCTGCGAAAGAATTCCGTTGCTGTTGCCGTCGTCGAAGCCGGACGCCACGACTTTCTCGCCCACGGCGTAGATGCCGTAATAATAATAGGGGAAGCTGCGATTGAGGATCAGGGCCCAATTGTTGCCGCCGTCGGTGGTCTTCCACACCTGGCCGGCCTCCGCGGCCGCGTAGCCGACCGTGGGCGAAACGAACGTCACGTCGTGCACCACGGCGCCGGCCAAGGTGGCGAGCTTCGTCCAGGTGTTGGCGGGATGTCCGTTGGGCGTCAGCGCTGTGGGCGAGAGGCCTGCGGGACGCAGCGCGGACATTTCGCCGGCATGTCCGATGATCTGCGTGCGCCCGCTCACATAGCGGATGTCTCCGCTGTTTGGCGTCGCGGCGAAACTCGCGGTGCCGAGCAGAAGGGTCGCCAATGCCACGGGCCATGCGAAATGTTTGTGCGTCGTCTGCATGATCGCGTTCCCCTGTGTGTTCCTGTCGATCCGTCACGCCTTAAGGAGAGACGGAACGTGAAGCCTAAGCCGTTATTGTGGAAATCGGAAGCTTTGACGATTCGGAGAATGATCCAGCTTGGAGTCTATGCAACACCATTGCAGACGATCGAAACCATTTTATGCGCCTCCGGGTCATAGATCAGATTCACGATCGAACATCCGCCGTCGAGTGTATGCGGCAGGCCACTTTCGCCGACAATGTATACTCCGGCGCGTCTACCATCCGGACCGTTGGGAAAATCAAATTCGCCTCGTATCATTCGGCGGCCGTTTATGACTACCCCGACATAGTAGCGCGCATATTTTTCCAGTGGGATTGGTGCGTGTCCGTAGCCTCCGGGCACTTTGGCAACGGACTCCAATATAGCGATTGTTTTATGGTCTAGAGTCCAAGGAAGACTGGCTGCCGGCATAGCAGCTGGAAACGCGAGAACCATGCAGAAAGTTGCGAGGAAAGGTCTTCTCATTTCCGATTATCTGGCCCTATCCAGAAGGCGATCAACAAGCCCCCTCCAAGAAAATACGGCGACGCTTTACGCGTTGCGGCAACTCCAGGCCGGCTCCGGAGATGGCGGGACTATGTATCATGCCGTCGCCACGGACCGGCCACTTTTTATTGCGGCGTGATTGTCGCTTGCAGGCCGGTCGAAAGATAGGTGGCGCCATTGGTGTACGACGCGAAGGAAATCGTATCGCCAGGCGCCACGGGAATCATCAGGTGGAATTTCTCCTCCTGTTGGTAGGCCGAGATCGTGAAACTTTTCACCGCCGTCCCATTGTGCAGGATCGCCAAGTTGTGGGACGCTTCGTTTGTATCGACACCCAGGAAATTGCCATGCACGAGTACTGTGCCAGCCGCGACCGCCGTCCACTGGAGCGTAACGTCACTCAGGTTTTCGGGATCGAGATCGAGATAGTCTGCAGGCAGCACGATGGTGTCGAAATCCACCGTCATTCCCGACTTGTTGGCACCTATGATCGCTGAATTCGGAAAGCTCCCGCCGTTCCACCAACACTCGAACTTCGCCACGTTGGCGCATGTCTTTATTTTTTGGGTGAGCAGTTCGCCTGCAGCCAGATAGCTCCAGTCGCCATTCGGATTGGCTTTCAGCCGGAACTGCTTATAGGCGTTGTATACCTGCGCTGACGCCGGGTTGCCTGCCAGACAGACAATCGCTATCGCGCCAGCGCCGATCGCGCGCAACAATCCCGTTCTTTGCGACATGGCAATTTCCCTCCGCTCACCCGGATTTGACTGCAACATTGTTGCTGTGCGCTGTCAAGCATTCGTGCACCATATCCTCCGGCACATCCACATCATGCGCAAAGCCGGGGCGCAGCACCACGCGGGGACGCAGCCCGGCCGCTATCGCCTGGGCGAGATGGCGGTCAAAACTGTTCGGGCCGAACTGGAATTTCAACTTCTGCGCCGCCGGCCACAAAAGCGCATTGGTGCCGTGGCGGCGGCGGTCCGGCGCGATGGCGCATTCCTCTTTCGCCAATGCGCGCAGATCGGCGACGGCGAGCAGCGGCAGGTCGCTGGGCACGATGAGGAGTTTCATGGCGCCATGCGCGCGCGCATGCGCCGCCGCCTGTTCCAGCGCCGCATTCAGATATGGCCGGCACTTCTCCTTCAGGCCGATCGCGCCGTGTTCTTCGGCGAACTGCAAAACGTCCTGCGCGCGGCTGACAACGATGACCGAGCGCGAGAATTTCAGCGCCGTCGCGAGCACGTGCTGAAACAATTCTTGCGCCAGGTGCGCGCGCTCATCGGGGCCCAGCGTTGGCGCGAGGCGGCGCTTGGCCTCGGCGAATGGTTTGACGGGGATGATGGTGCAGATTTTCATGGCGGCGGATGTGCGCCGCCAGACGCAAAGTTTTCTGAATCAAAACACCCCAATTCCGTCATTGCCCGGCTTGTCCGGGCAACCCATTTTGTCTTTTACAAAAAATGGGTCGCCCGCATGAAACGGGCGATGACGACCGAAGGGATTTGAGCGTTCGGTGCAAGCCAAGCCTCACCGGAAAAAATCCATCGCTTTGGGCCGCAGCAATTCGGCTGCATTGCCTTCGCGGCGCGCATAGGGAACGCCGCGCACCAGCACCGCCGGGCAGCCTTCGCCCGCCTGCCCCATCAGCAGTGACGCCGCCGCGGCGATCTCGTCGGCGAGGCCGAGATCGGTCGTGCGCAGCACGCGGCCGAACAGATCGGGCGCGCCGCGCAGATCGAGCAGCCCGGGCAGGCCGCTCACGCCGATGGCGGTGCCGATCGTGCCGTTGCGCCAGGCGCGCCCGATGCTGTCATTGATAACGATGCCGATGTCGCGCGACGTGCGTGCGCTTAAGTCGGCGCGCAGCCGCGCGGCGCTGGCGTCGGGATCGGCCGGCAGCAGCAGCACGCTGTCTTCGCCGCCGTCTTCGTTGACGTTCGAAGCGTCGACGCCGGCATTCGCCAGCACGAGGCCGCGGATGTCTTCGACGACGATGACGCCGCTGCGCACGCGCAACACTTCGCGGGATTCGCGCAGCACGATTTCGACCAGCCTCGCATCCTTGGCGAGTTGCGGTGCGAGTTCCCTTGCGCGCGCCGACGGCTCGACGGAGGAGAGTTTGACGCGGCGGCCCTCCGACTTCGACACGATCTTCTGCGCCACGACGATCACGTCGCGATCTGCGAGCGCGAGCTTGGCTCGTTCGATGGCAGCGAGGATGAGGGCGGCAAGATCGTCGCCCGGCTGGACGAGCGGAATGCCTTCCAGCGCGATCAGTTCGAGACGACGCAGGGTGGTCTCGTTTGTTTGTTGTCGGGTCATGGCGCGATGTCGACCAGCGTTGCCTCTGGCCGGAGCTGGAACCATCGCGTTTTGCCTCCCCCTATGCGGGGAGGCCGATCCGTCGTAGCGAAGCAATGCGCAGCAAAGACGGATCGGGTGGGGGGCAGGATATTCGACATTCCCCCCACCCGGGT
>Ga0302326_10005809_pt1 | contig 27957 bp, 25 predicted proteins | sample Palsa_T0_3_FD_202264 | JGI IMG/M metagenome (GOLD analysis project Ga0302326, IMG submission 202264) | Peat permafrost microbial communities from Stordalen Mire near Abisko, Sweden - Palsa_T0_3 | ecosystem: Environmental > Terrestrial > Soil > Palsa > Peat permafrost | place: Sweden: Abisko... | reverse complement strand
CGCCGCCGGTGAAAGAGCCGCCGTAAATCCACACCATCACCGGCAGCTTGGCGGCAGGTGCGCCGTTCGGCGTCCAGACATTCAGCGTCAGGCAGTCTTCGCTTTGCGGCAGTTTGACCTGCCCTGACCGAACGGCCTGCGGGCAAATGGGTCCGAACGCGCTCGCATCGCGCACGCCCTGCCAACCGGGCGCCGCTTGCGGCGCGCGCCAGCGCAAAGGGCCGACAGGTGGTGTCGCGAACGGGATTGCCTTGAATACGCTGGTCGCGCCTTCGCTGGTCCCCGAAAGCGTGCCCTGCGCGATCTTGGCCTCCGGTTGCGCCCATGCCGGCAGGGCGGTCAGGCAGGCCAACATCACGGCAAGCGCAAAACGCCGCATCGATCTCTCCGGCAAACGGTCTTCCCGGTTGAACGACAACCCGGACGAATGCCGCCGGTCAAGCGGGTTTCGCCATTTTGACCGGAACTTTCGCGCCAAGGCTGTCTCTAACCACGCATCCGTGGACCGTTCAAGCTTGAGCGATGCGCTTCGGCATCCCGGGGCCCGGTTCTTCGAGCTTGCTTTTCATCGCTTCCGATGTTGCGGCCGAGGCCACAATCAATTCCGACGCAAGGCCGCGTGCGGCCGCCACGTCTTTTTCGCGGCACTTGCGCTCCAGCCGCCGCGCCAGCTGGCTCACACGCATGGCTCCGATATTTCCCGCCGTGCCGACGATCATGTGCGCATGGCGCGAAACGGCAGCCAGATCGCCTTCGACAACCGACTCGCCGATCGCGCGCAGCATGGTTTCGGTCTCGGTGCCGTAGAGGGACAAAAGCTCGCCAATGGTTTCGCGCGGCAGCACCGCCTCGAGGCTCGTCAATTTTTCGACATCGAAGAGCGGCGGCTCGCGTTCGACGATGGCGTTTCCCGTCGTTGCTTCAGCCGCGCCCGCAGAATCGGTCTTTGCCTTGACGGCCAGACGGGCGAGCTTCGCGAACAGCAGCGAAGGCTCGATGGGTTTGGGTACGTAATCGTTCATGCCGGCCTTGAGGTAGACCGCTTCGGCGCCCAGCATGGCATTGGCCGTCACCGCGATGATGGGAATGCGGCACTTCGGGTCTGGAAGCGCGCGGATCTCGCGCGTGGCACATATCCCGTCCAGCTCCGGCATCTGCACGTCCATGAGAACCACATCGTAATCCGCGCGGCGCACCGCATCGACAGCCTCGTGGCCGTTTTCGGCAATCGTCACTTTGTGCCCCGCACTTTCAAGGAGTGCCGTAGCGAATTTCTGATTGATCTTGTTGTCTTCCGCGACGAGAATCTGCAGCGGTCGCGTACCGGCCGTGTGCGATTCCGCCTGTACCGAAGCCGGGGCGGATTCCGCAGCCGATCCGCCATAGACCCTCATGAGGCAGTCGAAGAGTTCGAACTGCCGGACCGGCTTGTCCACGCGCGCATCCAGCAATGCCGCCCTCGACGCTTGCACGCCGTGCAGACCCGCCGACGAGACCAGGACCAGTTTCGTTTCTCCGAGCAGCGGATTCGACCGTATGCGTTCCGCGAGGTCTTCACCGGAGATGCCGGGCATCATCTGGTCCAGGAACACGATGTCGTAAGGCTTGCCGCGGTGCCACGCACGCTCGAGTTCGCCCATCGCCGCGAAACCGTCTCCGACGCCGGTCGCCGTGATGCCGAGGACGGAAAGTTGGCGCCCGAGTATCTCGAGATTCATCGGGACATCGTCGACCAGAAGGACTTTCAATTTCACCAGGTGAAGCGGCAGACTCTCGACATCCGGCATGCTGTTGCTGGACCTTTGCAACGGTATCTGGAACCAGAAGGTCGAACCGACCGCGACCCGGCTCGTCACGCCGATCTGGCCACCCATCAATTCGACAAGTTGCTTGCAGATGGCCAGTCCGAGGCCGGTTCCTCCATAACGGCGGGTTACCGAACTGTCGGCCTGGGTGAATTTCTGAAACAGGCGTTCGCAGATCTTTTCCGGAATTCCGGGGCCTGTGTCCTTCACTTCGAATTTCAGCTGCGCCAGCCCGGTCGTCGGGTCCGCCACGCGATAAACGGCGACTTGAACCGAGACCCCGCCCTGCTCCGTGAACTTGACGGCATTGCTCAGAAGATTGAGCAGGACCTGGCGCAGGCGCGACGAGTCCCCGCGATAGACCCCGCGCGCGGGCGGGTCGACGAAGACGGCCAGGTCGATATTCTTTTCCCTGGCTTTGCCGACCATCAAATCGATGGCGCTTTCGACCGTGTTGACCAGGTCGAAGTCGAGCGACTCGAGCTCCAGTTGACCCGCTTCGAGCTTCGACACATCCAGAATGTCGTTCACGATTTCGAGCAGGGCTTCGCCGGAGTCGCGGATCACTTCCGCGAAGCCGCGCTGTTCCGCATTCAACTTCGTGCCCAAGACAAGCCCCGTCATGCCCAGAATGCCGTTCATGGGCGTGCGAATCTCGTGGCTCATATTCGCGAGGAATTCCGACTTGGCCTTGTTGGCTGCTTCGGCATGCACGCGTGCGTCGATCAGTTCCCGCTCGCGCTTCCGCAGCTCGGTCACGTCGCTTGAAGTGGAAACCGTCAGGCCGTTGCGCATTTTCCTGTAGACGGTCTGGGCGGTACGGCCTTCTTCGGTCGTCATGTCGGTCGGCTTGCCCGTCAGCAGGCGCGCAACGAGCTTTTCCGAGACCGCGCGGCAGGTCGCTTCGTCCAGACCGGGAACGGCATCCTTTACGCCGACGATCATCGCATCGAGAGGGCTGTATCCTTCGCCATACAGACGATAGGCATTGCCGTGACTGCGATACGCTGCGGCGTTCGCGTAGATCACGCGGCGGTTGGAATCGAGAATGGTAAATCCTTCGGAGAGCGTATCCACGGCTTCCTGGATGATAATCGAGAGCGCCGTGGCCTGGCTGCCGGCCTCGACCGCTGCGATAGATGCCTGCAGCGATTTCTCCACGGCTTCGCGCCGACGTATTTCGCGCATCAGCAGCAATGTCAGGAAAGTAGCAATCAAAGTCAGGAGCGCGCATGCGCTTGCCTCCGTGACGGTGCGTTCGCGCCAGAGGGAAAGCGTCTGCCTTTCAGTCGAAGATGCGGCTGCGACCAGGCCCGTGGCAGAATTCTCGACCTCCACGGCGATCACGCCATTTTCGTTCGAATAAATGGGGATCGCATCCGGCGAAGACATAAATCCGTGCTGGAGGCCGGAAACGTCCGTCGGACGAAACCGGCGAAGGGAAATACTGACACTCGGAATTGCCAGCGCATGAAGAAAATCGTTTTGCACAAATTCGCCGCTTTCGGCTTTTTGAGGATTGGTATGGCCGGGACGCAAATCGTCCGTCGGCAGGGTTGCGCCGACGCGATTGAGAGCGCTGGCATATTCGTCGTAAGCGGTGGCCAGAACTGCGAGGGTTTCCTGCCTCCGGCCGATCGCCGCTCTGCGATCGCTCGTCGCCATCCACGCAAATGCACCCCAAATGGTCGCCACGGCGCAGACGAACGATATCCCAACGATCCAGCTCAGCTGAAACCTGCGAGGGGCAAGATCGGTCTCTGCGGTGTGTGTCGGCCCGGTCAATATCGTCCCAATCGTCCGAGGCGGATTTCGCTACGGCATGCGGAAGGAAGACCAGCCTGGGCCTGAATCTAGAAGTGCAGTGCTAATAGGCAGTTAAGGTAGGTTTAGGAGCGCCTGGGCGGCGTATTGGGCCGAACTAAATCGAAATCTGGGTGCCCAGTTCGACGACCCGGTTGGGCGGCAGGTGATAGAAGCGGACGGGCGACAGGGCTGAGGACGAGAGCCGCATATAGAGCCAGGTGCGCCATTGCCCCAGCGCGGGATGCTCGGCCGGCACCAGCGTTTCGCGGCCGATGAAAAACGTCGTGGTCTCGACGTCGAGGGCCAGCCCGAAGGGCCGCGCGGCTTCGAGTGCGAGCGGCACATCCGGGGTTTCGAAAAAGCCGTAATGAATGTTGATGCTGAAAAAGCCCTTGCCCAGTTTTTTCACTTCGATGCGTTTGGACGGGGACACGATCGGGGCATCCGAAACCGTGACATGGGCAAGCACGACACGTTCGTGCAGCACTTTGTTGTGCTTGAGATTGTGCAGCAGCGCGCCGGGGACTGCGTCGTTGCGCGCGGTCAGAAACACGGCCGTGCCCGCAACTCTGACGGGCGTCTTGTCGGCGCGCTCGAGAAAGAGACTGAGCGGCAGCGATTCGCTGCGGATTTTTTCCAGATGGGCGCGGCGGCCCAGCCGCCAGGTTTCCATGAACAGGAAGACGGCGGCAGCAATCGCGAGCGGGAACCAGCCGCCCTGCACGATCTTGAGGGAATTGGCGGCGAGGAACGAAAGATCGATGAGCCCGAGCGGAATGAAGACAGCAAGTGCCCAGCGCGAGCCCCATCCCCACTGGCGCGCGGCGACGATGGCGCACAGGAAGGTGCTGATCACCATCACGCCCGTCACCGCGATGCCGTAGGCCCAGGCCAAGGCATCGGAACTGCGGAAGATCAGTACGATCAACACGACGCCCACGCACAAAACGGCGTTCACGCGCGGCACGTAGATCTGTCCTTCTTCGACAGCAGAGGTGTGGCGGATTTCCATGCGCGGCAGCTGGCCGAGCTGCACGGCTTGTCGCGTGATCGAATAAACGCCGGAGATCACCGCCTGCGATGCGATAATGGTTGCGACAGTCGCCAGCAGCACGAGCGGATAATGGGCCCAGTGGGGTGCGGAATCGAAGAACAGATATTCGAGCGCCTTGGGATTGCGCAGCAGTGTCGCACCTTGCCCGAAATAATTCAGCACCAATGCCGGCAACACGAGATAGACCCACGCATTGCGGATCGGTCCCTTGCCGAAATGGCCCATGTCGGCATAGAGCGCCTCGCAGCCGGTGACGGCGAGGACGACGGCACCGAGCGACACAAATCCTGTCCAGGGCGCACGCAGGAATAGCGCGATTCCATAATAGGGGTTGAGCGCGCCCAAGATCGCCGGTGTGCGCAAAATCGAGCTGATGCCGATGATCGAAAGCGTCGAGAACCAGACCAGCATGATCGGCCCGAACAGGCGGCCGATCGCAGCCGTGCCACGGCTCTCCATCAGGAAGAGCCCGACCAGAATGGCGAGAGTGAACGGAATCACGAGCGGCACCAGAGCCGAACTCTCGGAGCCGAGACCTTCGACCGCACTCAGAACCGAAATGGCGGGCGTGATCATGCCGTCGCCGAAGAAAAGCGCGAGACCGAGGATGGCGGCGACACCGATCCAGCGCTTGAAGCGGCGGCCGATCCGGTGCGAACGATGTGCAAGTGCGGCGAGCGCGAGCACGCCCCCCTCGCCGTCATTGTCGGCGCGCATGATCAACGTGACGTATTTGAGCGTCACCACGATCATCAGCGACCAAAAGATGAGAGATAGCGCCGCCATGACGGCGAAATTCAGAGGCACCGTCGTGCCGATCGCCTGCACGGAATTTCGCATCGCATAAAGAGGACTCGTGCCGATGTCGCCGAACACGACACCGAGTGCGCCGACCGTCAGCGCGGAAATGCTGCTGCGCGCAAGATGCGGATGCGTCGTCGTCGGCAACTCCGCAACGTGGTCGCCCGCATCGGCGGGGAAGTCGGTCATTTTACGCTGAGGTTCGCTCACATGGGCTCGGGGGCCGGATCCGTCTTCGGGCAGGTTTGAGGCGAGGTTCGCGAGGGTAACGCGCAAGTCTTGCCAATGTACCCTGATGGCCGCATTTGCCTCCCAGCGGCCCATCCGGTCTTCTACGAGGGCCGGGAAAATAGGGACGTGTTCTCCCCCAGGATAGAGGGGAGAGGCAGTATGGCGCACAATGGCGTGTCAAGCCATTGAACGGCATGAATTATCGATCAATTCATTGCCACGCGATCGGCGCCGTTGGCCGGCCCCGGGCCGATGAAACCCTGCACCAGATAGGTTCGCACGCCCCACGAACCCGCCCGCGGGTTCCAGACGCGGATTTCGCTCCAGTCATTGTCCGGGCTCACATCAACCACGGGATCGTCGAGATAGACCGCGCCGTCGTTCAGCCAGTTGGCATGGTCGACGCGGATTTCGCGGTCCGAGACCATCCGGCTCACGACCGCCACATGGCCGCGTCCCGGGCCCGCATACCCCGTCAGAACCATCACCGCACCCAGCACCGGTGTCGAATTGCGCGCGAAGCGACCCGCGGCTTGGTCCCACCATGTCCCGGCATCGCCGAACAGATTGACGCCCGAGCGCTGGCGCGCATAAGGCACGCATTGAAGGGGTGAGCCAGGCGTTTCGATGTGCGTGCCGTTGCGCGGTCCCGCCACGTAATCATTGGCGAGCCGGTTGTCCGGTGCGCTGGCGCATGCGTTAAGGAGCAGCAAAAAAAAGGCCGCCGCGGCGAACCGAACTCGAGACCCCACCATCAAAAAGCCCCTTATTGCCGCTCAAGCAGCGGCGGCCATGTCGACACCCTAACCCCAGGCGGCCCAACACCGCGTTAGATCAATCGTTCTATTTTTAATGACTTTGATCGAATCGAAATTCGATACTATTCGCTACGGGCGATTTCGCGTGCGGAGATTTTTCCGGTTCCGCTCCAACCCATTGCGCCGATGGACAATAATCCCGCAGCCGCGAACGCAAAGAATGGCGCACTCCAGGCCTGTTCGGCAATAGCGAAGACCGGCAACAGCAATCCGACCGTCAGTTCCGGTACGCCGCGCCAGCCGCCGGAATAGGCTTCGCCAGCCCGTTGCGTGCGGGTGAACACCATACTCGCATTCGAAAAGGCTTCGAATGTCGCACGCGTGTTGGAGGGAATAAGGCCGCTGGGGAAAATCACGGCCAGCATCAACGACCGCGCCAGGCAGGGCTCGCTGGTACGCTTCAGGATCGCCTGTCCGGCGTAGAGATAGCTTACGCTGGCGGTCAGGCCGAGGGCAGTCACCGCAAGCCCAAGCTCTGCCACGGCTTGCAGATAGACCACGCCCATGGCCATCAAGGTCAGGCTGATTGCAGCACTGGCGCAGGCCAGCGTGTAGAACGCGAACTGGCAAATCTGCAATGTGACCGCGGCCTTTTTCCAGGCCGGCAGCGTGCTTGTCCAGATGGCGGGAAGAAGCTTGCGCGCGACTTGGGCATGGCCTTTGGTCCAGCGCGCCTGTTGCGCACGCCAGGCCGCCGCCGTTTCTGGCAACTCTCCCGGCACTTCGACATGGGAGATCATCGCGGAGCGCCAGCCCTTGAGCGTGCAGCGGATGCTGAGATCGAGATCTTCGGTCAGCGTATCGCCCGTCCAGCCACCGGCATGATCGATCGCGGCCCTGCTCCACACGCCCGCTGTTCCGTTGAACGAGAATGGCAAGCCGGCGCGGAAACGCGCTTCCTGTTCGATGGCGAAATGGCTGTCGAGCAGAAAGCCTTGCGCGCGCGTCAGCCAGTTGCGTTCCCGGTTGTTGTGGCCCCAACGGGTCTGCACGAATGCAAGACCCTGATCGGCCATCAGGGCGGGTACGGTACGCTTGAGGAAATCGGGCGCCGGCACGAAATCCGCGTCGAATATCGCGACGTAGGGCGCTTCGGAATGCTTGAGGCCAAAAGCGAGGTTTCCGGCCTTGAAGCCTGCGCGCTCGCCTCGCCGCAGGACCGACAATTTCAGGTCTTCCGGCATGTTCTGCGTGGCTGCTGCCAGGAGCGACTCGTGGCCTTCGACGCGTCCATCGTCCAGAAGCTGGATTTCGAGCCTGTCGCGCGGCCAGTCGAGCCGGGACGCGGCTGCCGCGACCCGGAGCGCCAAGGGTCCCTCGTCGCAAACGGGCAGTTGTACCAGAACGTGGGGCAGGGCCTCGTCCGGCAGAAGCGGCACCCGCACCCGGCGGGCGGGCTTGAAAAAACGCAGCAGCGAAAGGGCGCCCAATTGCGCGGAAAACAGCGCCAAGGTCACCAGGACGGTCGCCAAAGCAAATTGCAGGATCAAGGACAGGCCGGACATGGTGGACGGTTCGGACCCCCAACTCTTTGGACCGGCGCCGTCATTGCGACGGCGTCCTGGACATGACACGCGCAAAGGTGAACGCGGGCGATGTAAATAAGGTGCGTGGCCAATGTGTGACGGGGCGGAGTCTTTCGCAAGAGCGAAGAGGGCCAAGATCGGTGGATCAGTCCAGGGTGCGCCGGAATCGCGCCAAAGCGAGGCTTCCTGCCGCGAACATAAAGAGAATCAGCGGCCAGAGATTGGGCCAGATTTCGCCAAAGCTGTTGCCCTTCAGCAAAATGCCCCGAACGATCCGCAGGAAATGGGTGGCGGGCAGGACTTCCCCGATCCATTGCGCCCAGATGGGCATGCCCTCGAACGGGAATGCGAAGCCCGACAGCAGGATGGCCGGCAGGAGGAAGAACATCGTCATCTGCATCGCCTGCAGCTGATTTTGGGCGATGGTCGAGAAGGTGTAACCCACGGCGAGATTGGCCGTGATGTAAAACGCGAGGGCCACGGCGAGAAGCCCGAACGACCCGATCATCGGCACATCGAAGACGAATTTTGCCACCAGAAGGATGATCGTGCTCTGCACTGCGCCGATCATGATGTTCGGTGTGATCTTGCCGATCATGATTTCCAGCGGCGTGGCGGGCATCGCCAGCAGGTTTTCATATGTGCCGCGTTCGCGCTCGCGCGTCAGCGACAGACACGTCATCAGCACCATCGTCATGGTCAGAATGACGGCGAGCAATCCGGGGATGATGTTGTACTGCGTGATCGATTCCGGATTGTAGAGGAGATGGGAGACGACGTTGAATGGAGGAGGGCCTTGCGCACGCGCGGCGAGCGGACCGACAAGATCGTCGCGCAGGGCAGTCGTCGCCAGGCTGTTGATGGCGGCGAGCGCGTAAGATCCGGCCGCGGGATCGGTTGCATCGGTTTCGACAACGAGATCCGGCTGGACCCCGCGCACGATATCGCGCGAAAAATTCTCCGGAATCTCGACGACGAACAAAACCTTTCCCTCGTCGAGCAACAGGCGCGCCTCTTTCGGCGATTTGGTTTCCTGGACGACGTCCAGATAGCTCGAGTTTTCGAGCGCGGCCACGATCGAGTTGCTGAAGGTGCCCGGATCGTCGATCGAGATCGCCGTCGGCAGGGCCTTCGGATTGAGATTGATGGCAAATCCGAACAGGAAAAGCTGCATCACCGGCACGCCCACGATCATGCCGAGCGTGAGCCGGTCGCGGCGCATCTGGAGAAATTCCTTCGCCAGCATCGCGGCCAGCCGCGAAAGCGAGAAGCCCTGGCTCATTGCGCCTGCTCCTGCAGGTGAATGAACACGTCCTCGAGGCTTGGCGGAGATTCCTGGATCGTGATGCCGGGCTCGTTGCGATAGGGCGCGAGCGCCCGTTCGAGTGCGCCACGATCGAGCCCGGTTACATGCAGCGCTGCGCCGAAGAATGCCGCGTGCTCCACGCCAGGCTCGTCCTGCAGGCGCTGCACAAATTTGCGCACGTCTTCGCCTTCGACAATGAACGTGAACAGCTTCGATTGTGCAATGACGTCGGCAACGGTGCCGCGCGCAATCAGTTTGCCGTTCTGGATATAGACGATGCGGTCGCAGCGCTCGGCTTCGTCCATGTAATGCGTGCTGACGAGAACGGTGAGGCCCGCATCGCTGAGCGTGTGGATTTCCTCCCAGAAATCGCGCCGCGCCTTGGGATCGACGCCCGCGGTCGGCTCGTCGAGCAACAGAAGCTTCGGCGAATGGAGCATGCACGCCGCGAGCGCGAGTCTCTGCTTCCAGCCGCCCGACAACGCGCCCGCCATTTGATTTTGACGCTTGACGAGGCCCAGCCGTTCGAGCGTCGAGTCGACCTTCGCCTTGCGGTCGTCCAGTTCATACATGCGCGCGACGAAATCGAGATTCTCGCGGATCGAAAGGTCTTCCCAGAAACTGAATCTCTGGGTCATGTAGCCTGTCTCGCGCTTGATCTCTTCGGCTTGCGTGCGGACGTCGTAGCCGAGGCAGGTGCCCTGGCCCTCGTCGGCTCGCAACAACCCGCACAGCATGCGGATGGTCGTGGTTTTCCCTGAGCCATTAGGTCCGAGAAAGCCCCAGACCTCGCCTTCCGGCACGGCGATGTCGACATGGTCGACAGCCGTCTTCGTGCCGAAATGCTTTGTCAGCCCGTGCACGTCGATGGCGAGGTTTTCGCTCACGGGCCGAGTGGCCGCACTTCGACAGGTTCGCCCGGATTGAGCATCAATCCGCCGGGTGCACGCGCCTCGAGCTTGAACACAAGCTTTTGCCGGCTATCCACGCTGAAGATGACGGGGGGTGTGAATTCCTCCTGTTGCGCGATGAAAGTGATCTTCGCCGTCAGGTTTGCAGCGCAGCCGTCGCAGGAGATCGCAACCGTCTGACCGAGTTTCACGCGCGCGAACTCCGGCTCCGGCACGAAGAAACGCACGAACACATTTTTGGGCGGCAATACGGAAACGACGGCGGTAGAGGCGGGTACATACTCGCCTTCGAAGAAATAAATATCCTGCACCTGGCCGTCGACCTGCGACACGATATGGCGCTGCGACAGTTGATATTGTGCGTCGGTGAGCGCGCCCTCCATCTGCCGGATCTGGCCTTCGAGCTGGTCGATATGCCCCTGCGATTCCTTAAAGGATGCGAGAGCCTGATCGAACGTGGAGGGCACGCCTGCGTGATCGTGCGCGAGGCCCGTCTGGCGGGTCAGTTCGGTTTGCGTGTATGCGTTATTGGCCTGTTCCTGCGCAAGTTGGGATTTCGCTTGTGCAAGGTTGGCTGACGCCTGGTCGCGCAATGCCGTTTCATGCGTGTCGTCGAGCGAGAACAGGAAATCCCCGCGCTTGACGAATTGTCCGCGCTGCACGCCGAGATGCGTGACCCAGCCGGGCTGGGGAGCACCGACCAGGGAGTTGTCGCCTTCGCCATAGCCAAGCCATGCGGGAGGCTTGTGATCGCCGCAAGCCGCGAGCAAAAGGAGAAGAAGAAGCGACAGTCGTTTCATGGGATTTCCCCGTCGGCGGCGAGGCCTCTGAGCAGCACGTCGATATGCGTCTCGATCAGGCCTTCGAGGTCGTAGGTTTGAGTGTCGGTCTGGGCAAAAGTCGTGCGCCAGACGGCTGCCAGCAAAATGGGTGCAATGCAAAGCCGCGCGGCATGCTCGGGCGCGACTTTGCGGAATTCGCCGCGCGCGATGCCGCGAGAAATGACGGAGCCGAGCGCCGCAAGACCCTTCTCCACCACCTCTTCGCGATAGAAGCGCGCGAGCTCCGGGAAATTGCCGAATTCGGCGATGACGATCTTCGGCAACACGATGCGATCGCTGATGCGCATGAACTGACCGATCGTGCGCAGGATCGTGCGCAGCAGATCGGCGGCAAAGCCTTCGAAGCTGCTTGCAGCTTCGACAACACGACCGAGCGTGTCGCCGATGGATTCGCGCACCAGCGTTTTGAAGACCGCTTCCTTGCCGTCGAAATAAAGATAGATGGTGCCCTTGGTGACGCCCGCTCGCGCCGCGATGTCGTCCATGCGCGCGGCTGCAAACCCCTTCTCGGCGAACACGGTCAAGGCCGCGTTCAGGATTTCCTGGGGCCTCGCTTCCTTGCGCCGCCGCCAGCGGGCTGGGGTGTCGGTGTCGTTTTGCATGGGACCACTATAAGTAACTGACTGGTCAGTTACAAATAGGAAGTTGCTAATTTCTGGCTCTTGCTATCCTTGGCGCATGAAAAAGGCTGCAAATCGACTGGTTTTCGCTGCCCCGATGCTGGCGTGGCTGGCCGTTTCGGCCTGCGCGCCCGAGCAGCCTTATTTCGGGCCGAAGGATGCTGACCATTCCACCGGTTACACGGACGAGAAGCTCGACCAGAACCGCTATCGGGTGACCTATTCGGGCAGTTCGGTCACGAATCGGGAAACAGTGGAGAACTTCCTGCTATTGCGCGCCGCCCAGGTCGCCGTGCAGGCCGGAGCAACCTTCTTCATGTTCGACATGCGGGACACCAAAGCTCACACGACATATTTCTCCGATTTCCCCGGCTGGGGCGGTGGTCCCCGTTTCGGCTGGTATCGGCACAGCTGGCCTTATGACGGTTTCGACAACGAGGTCGAAACCCGCCCGGTGGTTCGCTTCCAGGCCTATGCCGAAATCGTGTTGCTGACCGATGCGCAGGCCACAAAGGAACCGCGCGCCATCAATGTACAATCGATCATCCAGCGGCTGGGACCTGCCGCGGCGCCTCCGGCACACTGACGCTTGGCTCAAAATTCGTCGAAACTACGAATTGCGCCTCAGCACAAATCTCGACTCGTCGCCGACGCGTTCCGCCGTCAGCACCTCATGGCCTTCCTGCCGGCACATATGCGGCACATCGATGATCGACATCGGATCGTCGGCCAGGACCTCAATGGTCGTTCCGGGTGCGGCGCGTTCGAGCGCGCGGCGGGCAAAGAGGGAAGGCAGCGGACATTTCAATCCGCGCAGGTCGTGCGTCTCCGCCGCATCTGACTGCCTTGACGACACAGTTCTGTCACCCAATCCTCGCGCCTCGATACGGGGACGAATCGCCGATGACGCTGCTCGAGGGATTCTCGCGCGAGGCCACCTATATCACGGGCATCGGCCGTTCGCTGTTGCGCTTGCGGCACGTGAAGCCGGATTCGCCGATCACGATCGTGGATATCGTGTCCGGCTTTGCGCGAAAGGCGCCAGGCAGCACTGCCATTCTCTATCAGGACGTGAGCGTCAGTTATGGCGTGCTGGAGGAAGGCGCCAATCGCTATGCCCATTGGGGCGCGTCTATCGGCATCCGCCGCGGCGACGTCGTGGCGCTGTTGATGGAGAACCGTCCGGAATATCTGATGGCGTGGCTCGGGCTCCTGAAGCTCGGCGCGGTCGTGGCCCTCATCAACACCAATCTGCGGGGGCACCCCCTCGCCCATTCGATCAGTGTCGCCGGGACACACCATCTGATTCTCGGTAGCGAGCTTGCCGAAAATTATTCCGAGGCGCGCGCACTGATCGACAAGTCGCCTGTGGCCTGGGCGACGGGAGGAAGGATCGACGCCGGCGAAGATCTCGACGCGGCGCTCGCGGCAGCCTCGCCGGCGGCGCCCAATCCCGAATGGCGCGCGGGCGTCACCTGCAAAGACAAGGCGTTCTATATCTTCACCTCGGGCACCACCGGCCTGCCCAAGGCCGCCAACATCAGCCATATGCGCATGCTGTTCATGATGTACGGCTTCGCGGGCGCACTCAATTCGCAAGCCGATGACCGGATGTACAATGTCCTGCCGCTTTATCATTCCGCGGGGGGCGTTTGTGCCGTGGGCGTCGCGCTCACGGCCGGCGGCACGCTGGTGCTGCGCCGCAAATTTTCGGCACAGGAATTCTGGACCGATTGCGTCAAATACCAGCCCACCTTCTTCCAGTATATCGGCGAGCTTTGCCGCTATCTGCTGAACGCGCCATACAGCCCCCACGAACGCGCGCATCACCTTCGCGCCATTACGGGCAACGGCTTGCGCCCCGAAATCTGGCCCATCTTCCAGGAACGCTTCGCGATCCCTAGGATCATCGAGTTCTACGGCGCCACCGAGGGCAATGTTTCGATGCTCAATTACGACGGCAAAGTCGGCGCCGTCGGCCGCGTGCCGAATTACATGCGCAAGATCGTCACCACGCGCATCGTGCGATTCGATATAGAGCATGAGGTTCCGGTGCGCGGGCCCGACGGCTTCTGCATCGAATGTGCGGCCGGCGAGGTGGGCGAAGCGATCGGCCAGATCCTGGACGAGCCCGGCAAAAGCTTCGAAGGCTATTCGCGCGCCGCGGATACCGAGAAGAAAATCCTGCGCAGCGCGTTTGCGACCGGCGACGCCTGGTTCCGCACCGGCGACCTGATGAAGCATGACGATCTCGGCTATTTCTATTTCGTCGACCGCATCGGCGATACCTTCCGCTGGAAAGGCGAGAACGTCGCAACCAGCGAAGTGGCCGAAGCGCTGGGCGTGATCGACGGCATCAAGGAAGCCAACGTCTATGGCGTGGCCGTTCCGGGCCGCGACGGACGCGCCGGCATGGCCGCGCTCGTGGTGGCGCCCGATTTCGATGTGTCGAGCCTTGCGCAGAAACTCGCAGGCAATCTGCCTGCCTATGCGCGGCCCGTGTTCCTCAGGCTGCAACCCGAAATGGAAATCACCGGCACGTTCAAGCAGCGCAAGGTCGAGCTGGTGAAAGAAGGCTTCGATCCCGACACGATCCCCGATCCGCTCTACGTGCTGGATCCGGAAACGCAGCGTTATGTGTCGTTGGATAAAGCGCGCTACGCCGAGATCATCCAAGGGCACGGGAAGTTTTAGGGCAACGCGACTCTAGAACCCGATCTCCGCCGCCGGTTTCACCGTTGCATAGCTGCCGTTCAGCGTCTGATTTTGATGGTCGATGATGTCCTTCGCCTTCAGCACCGGGGAATCGACGGTCGAATGTCCGTCGGACACCAGGATCACTTCGTAATTGCGTTCGCGGGCGCCGCGCACCGCCGCGTCGATGCAATATTCCGACTGCATGCCGCAGATCACGAGCGTGTCGATGCCTGTCTTCCGGAGCTTCGAATCGAAATCGGTATTGTGGAACGCGCTGCCGCGGTTCTTGACGGTTACGTCGTCGCCGGCTTGTGGCGCGAGTTTCGGGTGGAACGGAAACCCCGGCGTTCCGGGATGCATGGCGGTACCAGGCCCTTCATCGTGCTGCACGAAAAAAATCGGCGTACCGCTCGCCCGCGCTTTTGCGATCAAGTCTGCTATGCGGTCGACCAAAGCCTCGCCCTCATAGGGCGGAAAATCGGGCAGATCGAACATGATCTGCTGCACATCGATCACGACAAGCGCGGTACTCATGCGACCTTCGCGGGGACCGCCTGGAATTCCGCCACGGGTGTCCAGCGTGCCTTGCGCCGCGTACGCCGCGCCTGTGCATCTTCACCGTCGAAATTCATCCGCACGATCGGATGGTTGACAGCAGGCGGCTCGCTGAAGGTGTTGACGTTGACGCTCATCCAGGTTGCATCTCCGTCTGCCATCAAAGCACCGATATAGACGCCGCATTCCGCGCAGACGAGGAAATCGGCCGTCTTGAGCGCAAAGCGATAGCGCCGGAGATTTTCCAGATCGCGCACCTGGATGTGCATGCGCCCCTGCGGGTCGCTCGTGTTGCGCGCGCCGTGCTCGCGGCAGAAACGACATTGGCAGGCGCGCAGGCCCAGCCGGTCGAGGGGAGAACTCGCTTCGAACACATAAGTGAGATTGCCGCAATGGCAGCCGCCTTCGAACTTAACTGGGGTCACTCGGCTGCCTTTGTGTTGGTGCCCGCCTTGCGGGCTTCTTCTTCGTGATGCTTCTGGATCGTCTGCATGGCAGCACCCATTGCGGCGGCCACGAAACGATCGCGATTGTCGCGCGCCCAATCATAGGCCGCATCGCGCGCCACATTCGCACCATTGATCGCGGGCGTCACGTGGCGTTGCCACAGATCGTAGGATTTTTTTGTCGCGTCGAAATTGGCCCAATTGTGCGCAAGTTGCAGGAAACAGCCGAACTCGCCCTGCTTGGCCTGCAGGCGCCGGATCTGCGCGATCGCGTCGTCGGGCGTGCCGACCACGATGACGCCTTCCTTGACCAGGTCTTCCGGCGTCTGGCCGCCTGCGTTCTCGCGGCCCGCGACGGGGCTGATGCCCGAGAAATAATCCTGCCATTTGCGGAAGCCGAATTCGACGTTCCTGAACGCTTCTTCGCGCGTCTCGGCGATATGCACGGGCCCGACAAGCCGGAGACGTTCCGGGTCCATTTTGCGGCCATGTTCCACCGCCGTGTCGTTGGCGATCTTCCAGTTGATGCCGAGCGCGTCGTAACCTCCCGCCTGCGTGGCCGCGACGCACAGCATGCCGAAACCATGACGGCCTGCGAGTTTCCCTCCCGAAGGCGTCACGCTCGACGCGACGCAGACTTCCGGATGCGGCCTGCTATAGGGACGCAGCTGGCAGGTCGCGTCGACCATCGTGAACCAATCGCTTTTCTGCGTGACGCGCTCGCCGGCGAACAGCTTGAGGATCACTTCGATCGATTCGACCATGCGGTCGCGCTGCGTCGCGGGGTCGATGCCCATGGCGAACGCATCCGACGGTAACAGACCGGGCCCGACCCCGAACATCACGCGGCCCCGCGTCTGATGATCGAGCTGGATCATCCGGTTCGCGACGTTGAGCGGGTGATGATAGGGGAGAGACACGACACCGGTGCCGAGCTTGATGCGCTTGGTCCGTTCGGCGGCGGCCGCAATGAACAGCTCCGGGCTCGAAATGATTTCGAAGCCCGCGGAGTGATGCTCGCCCACCCACGCTTCTTCGTAGCCGATCCGGTCGAGATGCTCGATCAGTTCGAGATCGCGCTGGATGCACAGTGACGGGTCTTCGTCGACCGGGTGAAAAGGCGCGAGAAAGATGCCGTTTCTCAGCTTGATGGTCATGGTCGTACCTCAGGATAGCGGGAGGTGTGTTTTATGACATATTGTCAGCTGGGAGTCTCGCGCGGCCGGATCAAATTTCCGGCGGACTGAAGCCGCCCAACCACTCTTCCAGCGCCTGCGCAAAATCGAACAACCGGTCTTCCGCTTGCCCGATCAGTTGCACGCCTACCGGCAGGCCTGCCTTGGTGCGACCGGCCGGGACGGCGAGTGCGGGCCCGTGCAGAGCGGTGGCCAATGCGATCCAGTTCAGCATCGTCATGTATGGGATTTTCGCGCCGTCCATGTCGAGCGTGCGCGCCATCTGCGGCTGCGAATGGTCGTGCAGAAATGCCGGCACGGGCGAGATCGGGCTGAGGATGATGTCCCAGCCGGAGTCATGGAAGGCCGCCAGCTTGTCCTTCATCGCCTGCCGCTTCGTCATTGCCGACAGCACTTCGCGATAGCTTGCAGTCGCGCGCAGGCGATAGAGGGAAGCCCCGAACAGATCGTTGCCGGCACGAGTCGCTTCCAGGTCCTGCGCGCGTTGCGCGACAAAGCCGTCGTAAAGTTCTTTTGGAAAAGTCGCACCCAAAACTGCGATCAGGAGGTCGTTATAAGTTTCCATCAGCGCGTTGCCCGTAAACGGCAGCTTGGCGCGCTCGACGACCGCGCCGGCATTTGCCAGCGCATCGGCGGCGCGCTTCACGCCGTCGCGCGCTTCGGCGCCGAGCGGAAAGCTTGGTTCCTCATCCCACACCGCAACGCGCGCGCCCTTGATGTCGCGTGATGGCGCACCGTTCGAACCGCGCAACACGTTCCACAGCAATCTGAGGTCGCCCGCATTGCGCGCCATCGGTCCCGTCACGCCGAGATCGAGGTCGACATATTTGCCGGGTGCGGGCGGCACCTGGCCGCGCAAAGAGATCGCGCCCCATCTCGGCTTGAGCGCTAGCACGCCGCAGAAATTCGCGGGATGGCGCAGCGAGCCGCCGATGTCGGAGCCGATCTCCAGCGGCGTGATGCCGGCGGCAAGTGCCGCAGCAGCGCCGCCCGACGAACCGCCCGGGACGCGTGAGTGATCGTAGGGATTGTTGGTCGTGCCGTAGATGTCGTTGTAGCTCTGGAAATCGCCCAGCATCAGCGGCACATTCGTCTTGCCCCAGACGACAGCGCCTTCGCGCCGGACGCTTTTGACGACATCCGCATCCGCGCAATCATTCGGCCGATCGGCGAGCGCGGGATTGCCCGATGTGGCGGGCATGTTCTCCACATCGGTGCCGTCCTTGATGGTCATGGGCAGGCCCGCCAGCGCGCCGAGCGGCGCGCCTTTCGCGCGCGCATCGTCGATCGCCCGCGCATCCTTGCGCGCACGCGCGAGGTCGGTCGCAACGACGGCGTTCAGCTTCGCGGCGAGTGCCGCGTTGCGCGCAACATGGGCCTCGAGCAGCTCGCGGGACGAAATGCGTTTCGCAACCAGATCGGCCAGCATTTCGCGTGCCGTGCGATAAGTGAGCGATGACATGGCGGGTTCCTCACAGTTGAAAAAAAGATGCACCACGGAGCCACGGAGAAGAAGGGAGAACACGGAGAGGGCAACTGATCGGCCAAAGGCCGATCAACGAAGTGTTCGGTACGAAGGCGTTCCCCTCAAAGTACAAAGCGGCGCAATCCTTCCTTGAGAGTGACGCTATTAAAGTTCATCAGAAGTCCGACCTTATATCCGCTCAAGCGCAAATATGTCAGCATCTGCGCTTCGTGGTTCGGCATGATGCGATCGACGGATTTGATTTCGACAACCAATTGTTTCTCGACGACAACATCCATTCGATAGGCGCAATCGAGTGCGATCGTCTTGTAGACAATTGGCAGTGCCACCTGCCGCTCGAATGGCACGCTTTCCGCATGCAATTCAAAGCACAGACAATCCTCGTAAGTCGATTCGAGAAGTCCCGGACCAAGCTGCCGATGGACATCGATCGCCATTCTGATGACGCGCTCGCTCAGCGCCCTATCGTAAACAAGTCCCATTTTTCCTCCTCCGTGTTCTCCCTTCTTCTCCGTGCCTCCGTGGTGCAACTTACTAACTATCGACGCTGTCCTGCCCCCGACGAAATGTCCTTTGCCGTCCTGCTTGGATGACATATTGTCAGAACAATCGCCATTCGAGAACTGCAAAGGACACCCCATGCGCGCTGCCGTGTTCCGCGAAATGTCTAAGCCGCTTGTCATCGAAACGATGACGGATCCCGAGCCCGGCCCGCACGACATCGTTCTCAAGGTGAGGAACTGCGGCATCTGCGGCTCCGATCTGCATATGACCGAACCGACCAGCATCATGCCGCCGCCTTCGGGCACCGTGATGGGGCATGAGTTCGCGGGCGAAGTGGTTGCGGTGGGACGTGCGGTCACGCATCTGTGGAAGAGCGGTGAGCGAGTCGCAGGTTTTCCGTTCATCTGCTGCGGCGACCAGACGCCGTGCCTCAATTTTGGCACCGGGCGCGGCTCCTGTGCGAAGGGCATGTCGATCGGCCTGGGGCAAAGCCCGGGCGCTTACGCGGAATTCGTGAAGATCGGCGCGAGCGGAGGCTTTCGCCTGCCCGACAGCGTGTCGTTCCGCGAAGGCGCGATGGTCGAGCCGCTCGCCGTCGGATTGCATGCGGTCGACAAGGCGAAGATGGAGCGTGGCGCGACTGTCGTCGTGATTGGTGCGGGGCCGGTGGGCCTCGCCACGATGCTCTGGGCCAAATTCCTGGGTGCGCGGCATGTCATCGTCAGCGAGAAGGCAGAGATCCGCCGCACGATGGCGGCACGTTTCGGCGCCACCGACGCGATCGATCCCAATCAACCTTTGACGCCCCAGGTGGAGAAGATCGCGGGACACGGTCCCGAAGTGATCTTCGAATGCGTGGGCGCGCCGGGCATGATCGGCACCGCGATGATGGACGCGCCGCGCTTCTGCCGCATCGTCGTGGCGGGCGTCTGCCAGCAGCCCGACACGATCATGCCGCTGATGGGCATCATGAAGGAACTCGAATTGCAATTCGTGCTCGGCTATCGCGCCACGGACTTCGATTATGTGATCGCAATGATCGCATCCGACCGCGTCGATGTCGCCCACATGGTGACGGATATCGTCGGCTTCGACGAACTCCCCGCCGCGTTCGAGGCGCTGCGGCATCCCACGCATCAATGCAAGGTGATGCTGCAGAATTGAATTATTTTCACCCTCCCCCAAGGGGAGGGTGGGAAATTTCGCTACGGCCCCAGCTTGCGCTCCGGGAGCTTGTCCCAGGCGCGCAGACGCGACTCGTCGGGCGTCGCGGCGAGGTGCGGCGCGCCATCGCCGAAGATCATGGTCTGGCGCGAAGTGGAATCGTAGCGCGGCCATGCACCGGTCGAAGCCGTTGAGGGATCGCCCGTTTTCGCGAACGCGGTCCACGCATCGATCGTCGCGCGCGACAGCGCCTCGGCGACGGGGCCTGTACCGAAGAATGCGCCCGCCAGCTTTTCCTTATGCGTACCGAACAAAAAGCCCAGTTCGAGTGCGTGGCACGAGCCCATGATCCCGCCGAGGAACGGTGAGCGCCAGTCGAAGCGATAGACATAGACGGGCGCGCGGGGAGCTTGCGCCTCCGCCAGGCGAATTGCAGGAACCGTGAACGACTTGTCCGTCATCACCGCGTTGAAGCGTTCGAACGGCGAACCGCTTGTGTAAGCGGCCAGCACATCGGGCGCATGTTCCTTCGCGAGGCGCGTCACGCGTTCCGAAAAACCTTTCGACGTCATCAGGCGCAGGCGGGGATCGGCGGCGGTGAACAGTTTCCATTCCTCGCGCATCGTGCCGGTGAGAATGGAAATCCCGGCAGCAGAGCCTGCGCGCAGCGCATCGATCGGCGCGCCGGACAGCAACGTCCCATCGACAACAGGCTGGAAAGGAAGGCGCCCCAGCTTGCGCGCGTCCCGCCCGTCGCGCGAATCGGCGAGCACGCCGATCTGTGCCTTGATGATCGCACCATGGGGTGCGTCGAGCGCCCGCGATGCGTCGCCAACCGACAATCCCAATTCTTCGAGGATGGCGCGTCCCGCCCGCGCGGCGCGGTCGCGGTCGTGGCCGATATGGGCCGCGCCCGATTGCGGAATGGCTTTGTGAAACAGTCCTTGCGCCGGCCGGCAGGCGAGCAGCGCGCCGATGCTCATGCCGCCCGCGGACTCGCCGAAGATCGTGACATTTGCCGGATCGCCGCCGAACACCGCGATGTTCCGCTTCACCCAATCGAGCGCCAGAATCTGATCGCCCAGCCCTTCATTACCCGTGCCCGGCAGCATGCCGTCCGTCGCATCGGCCATATCGAGAAAGCCGAAGGCGCCGAGCCGGTAGTTGATCGTCACCACCACGACATCGCGGGCCGCTATATGCTTGCCGTTATAGATGCCCTGGCTGCCCGCGCCGATGACGAAGGCGCCCCCATGGATCCAGACCATCACGGGGCGTTTCGCGTCGTCGCAGCCCGGTGTCCACACGTTCAGGTAAAGACAATCCTCCGATTGCTCAGCTATTGCCGCGCCCATCAGCGATTCGAGTTGCGTCGGCGCCTGCGGACAGATGGGCGCGAAGATCGTCGCGTCGCGCACGCCGGCCCAAGGCGCATTCGGCTCCGGCATGCGCCAGCGCAACGGTCCGACGGGCGGTGTCGCGAACGGAATCCCTTTGAAGCTCAGGATGCCGGCCTTGCGCGTGCCCGCGAGCCTGCCGCTCGCGGTTTCGACGGTGACCGTCGCGTCGATCTCGTCTGTCTTGCGATCCATGTTTCGTCAGCCCGGCACGACGACGAAGCCGGCGCGCGGGAAATGCACCACGATATCGCCCACTTGCGGATCGTGGCGCAGGATCGCGATCTCATGCGCGTTGGTGAAGACGATTTCGCCCGCGATCGGATCGCGTCCGTAATCGTCGGCAGAGACTTTCACCTTGTTTCCCGGCTTGCGGCCGTTGGGTTCGAACGGATCGGGCGCGGATTTCGCTTCCGGCATTGCTTCTTTGGCGATGGCCAGCGCCTCTTTCGAATCCATCGGCGTGGGTTTGCCGTGGCCGATCGCTTTCACGCGCCCGAACCACGTTTCGGCTTTCGGAAACTCCTTGAGCAGACCTTCGGTGATCTGCGGCACGGCGTTCTTCATGAACCACAGATTCATGTGGCATTGGATATCCGCGAGCGTCGGCTTGTCGCCCTGCAGGAAGGCGCGCCCATCCTCCAGTTGATCGGCGATAATGGCCGCATGGGCGCGCCATTGGTCGCGCATGAAGGGCGCTGCCGCTTTCATCGCTTCGGTCGAGAATCCGTTGGGCGACATCGCTTCGCGATCCTTCTTGAACGCTTCGGGCACCATATGGCCGATCTCGCCGAAAATGATCGGCACGCTCGCCATGAAGAACGGACGGTCGGTCCAGAAGCCGAGGCCGTAAGGCAACCCGCGGCCATGCGGCAGCACGGACGGTGTGGGGAAGCGGCGCTCGAGTTCGCGGATGATGATCTGCGAGTCGCAGAAAATGTCCGCGCCGATCTGCATCACGGGCGTCTTGCGATAACCGCCCGTCAGCGGGATCACATCGGGCTTTGGCAGCATCGAGGGGATTTCCACCGAACGCCATGCGAGCGCCTTGATGCCGAACACGAGCCGCACCTTTTCGGAAAAGGGCGAGGTGGGAAAATTGTGCAGGATGATCTCGTGAGGCATGGATCAGCTCAATTCGTTGGAGAAGCGGATCGTCTCAGTCTTGAGGCCTTCGATCACCACGTCGAGCCCGCCGGAACGGATCATCCATTCGAGCCGATGGTCGCGATATTCGCGCTTGAACAGGCGATCTTTTACGGCGTTCGCCACCATGCCCATGCCCGCGATCGAGGCTGCGGCGGCTTGCGCGGCCTTCTGCACCGATTCGCGTTCGTTGGCGCGCGCGAGCCACAGGCCCAGCGGCGAATGCGCGTGCGGCCCAATGCCAAGGCCGGCCGCACCATTGAGATAAGGCACAACCGACAGATCGGCCCAACCGAAAATATCGCCACCGAACCACGGATGGTGCCCGAGCGCACGCGCAAGCCAGTCGTAGAGCCCGCGCGCCTGTGCGGCCGCGCGTGCTTCCAGGGCCTGCGCCTTGGCACCTTCCACGCGCTTGAACCAGCGGATTTCGCCCATGCCCCAGTTGATCGGTTCGAAGGCGGTGTCCATCACTTCCTCGATGGTGCGGGCGCGAGCGCGCGCAGCCGGATCTCGCGGCAAGAGCGGCGGCGAAGGCCATTTGTCCTCGATATATTCGAGGATAATGGTCGAATCGAAAATCGCGACGTCGCCGTCGATCAGCGCGGGCACTTCGCCGCGCGGATTGGCCTTCAGGAATTCCGCATCGATCTGCCCTGTGCCGATCGCGGCGGGCATCCTGGCGTCATAGGCGACGCCCTTCTCGTCGAGTGCGATCTTCACTTTCTGGGCATAGGGCGACAGGGGATGCTCGAAGACGGTGACGGTCATGTGCGTTTGTCCTTCCAGAGTTGCGCCATCCAGCCGAACAGGGTTGCGGCATCGGAGGGCGCCGTGGTGTCGCCGAATTCGCGATAGAGGGTCGCGACATTGACGGCAATGCGCTCGGCATCGCCCCAGCCTGCGAAATCGTCGAGCGCGATGGAGCGCGCCGCTTCGAACGGCTTCATGCCGCTGTCATAGCGTTTCTTCGCTTCGTCGCGGATATAAGAGAGATAGTCGCGCACCCGCGCCACGCCCTCCTTGTCGGTCACCGGACCGTGACCGGGCACGACGATCTCCGCATCGAGGCCGATGATCATGTTGCACGCATCGATCCAGTTGCCGATGGGACCGGCCCACACGATGGGATGGCCGTTGATGAACAGAATGTCGCCGGTGAAGACGGTGCGATCCGCGGGCACAAACGCGATCGCATCGCCGCCGGTATGCGCCGGGCCCACTTCGATCAGCTCGACGGTTTTGGCGCCGACCGTCCGCGTGAGGCGGCCCGAAAACGTCGTGTCGGGAAGCTTCGGCGTGGCGCCCGCGAAATCGAAACGTCCGAAGCAATGCAGGAAGAATTCGCCGGTGAGGCCCAGGCCGGGTGCGGCTTTCATGAATCCGGCCAGCAGATCGGGCGTCTCATGCGCCATCGCAGAGGCCGCGCGCGCGGTGGCGACGATCTCCGCATCCTCGACGAGCGCATTGCCGAACCAGTGATCGCCGTTCTGATGCGTGTTGACGAGCGTGCGGATTTTGGCCGGGCTCGCGGCGCGGAAACCGTCCAGCATTGCGCGCGTGTGGGGGAAGTCGAACATCGTGTCGATCAGCAGCGCTTCGCCGCTGTCGGTCACGAGCCCTGCATTCGAGAATCCCCAGCCGCCGTCCGGCTGCAGATAGGCAAATGCGCCGTTGCCCAGCGCATAGGTCCCTGCCTCATAGCTCGCCTTGGGAAAGTCCGGCAGCGCCACGCCCATGCCTGTTCCTCCATCCCGTTCACCCCATTTGGACGCGGGCCGAGCGCGGGCGCAAGCAGGAAGAACGTTCTAACACTTGGGCTTTTTTAACGCAGTGGACGCAGGGGTTACGCGGGGGCCGCTGAGGCCCTCCGCGTCCTCTGCGCATCCTCCGCGACCACCGCGTTAAAAAGGCCACTGAACGGGGGCGCGAGCGCCCCAGATGCGCTAGGCTCAAAGGGTAGAACACGGGAGGCAGACCATGACGGAACACGCGCTGAAGACCGAGGCCTTGCCGTTTCGGCTGGTGCCGCTGACGCCCAACATCGGCGCGGAGATCGAAGGCATCGACCTCAGAAAGAAGCTGACGAAGGACACGCTCGCGGGCCTGCGCGCGGCGCTGCTGGACCGCAAGGTGCTGTTCTTCCGCGATCAGGAGATCACGACCGAGCAGCATCTGGATTTCGCCCGCGCGTTTGGCGAATTGGAGGTGCATCCCTTCGCGCCCTCCAAGCCCGGCTATCCCGAGGTGCTCGCGATCACCCATGACGAACACGATCGCGGCCGCGAGAATACCTGGCACAGCGATGTGACCTGGCGGCTTGAGCCGTCGCTGGGCTCCATCCTGCGCGCGCTGGAAGTCCCGCCCGTGGGCGGCGATACATTGTTCGCAGATATGTATGGCGCCTATGACGGACTCACCGACGAAGTGAAGGCGAAAATCGAAGGCCGCACCGCCATTCACGATTTCGCACATTTCCGCCGCGGCATGCGCAAGCGGGGCTTGAGCGAGGAACAGATCGAGGAATTCAACCGCGCCTATCCGAATGCCGAGCACCCGATCGTGCGCACGCATCCCGAAACGGGCCGCAAGGGCATCTATGTCAATCGCGCGTTCACGCAATACATCGTCGGCATGGAGCGCGCGGAATCGGATGTGCTGCTCGAGCATCTTTATGCGCAGGCCGCGATCCCCGAATATCAATGCCGCTTCCGCTGGCGCGCGAATTCGATCGCGTTCTGGGACAACCGTGCCTCGCAGCACTATGCGGTTTCGGATTATTTCCCCGCACTCCGCCGCATGGAGCGAGTCACCATCGTCGGCGACAAACCGTTCTAGCGTAGTGCCGACAAGCCGCCATCAACCGCAATCACCTGCCCGGTAATGTACGCGCTCTCCTCCGAGAGCAGGAACAGCGCAGCATAGGCGGTCTCCCATCCCGTGCCCTGACGGCCCAGCGGCACGGGAGTCTTTTCGCGGCCCGGCCGACCGCGCGACGCAAGCCTTCCGATAGAGGTGTCCATCAAGCCCGGCGCAATCACATTGGCGCGGATCGCGCGGCGTTCGCCTTCGACTGCGACATGGCGGCAGAGCCCCGCGATCGCAGCCTTCGATGCGTCATAGGCGGGCAGCCGGCTTCCCGGCTTGATCCCTGCGACGGACGACACGAACACGATGCTCGATCCTTCGGCCATCCTGGGCAGCGCTGCGCGCACCGCCAGCATGTGGCTGCGGACGTTTACCGCGAACACGCGATCCCACATTTCGGGCGTGGTGCCGGAAAGCCACGGCCCCCCCGCGCCGATGCCGACATTGAGCACCAGCCCGTCGATCCCATCCAGCGCGCGCTCCGCCTCGTCCACCATGCGCGTGACGTCGTCTTCCCTCGACACATCGGCAGCAATCGCAAACGCGCGCCCGCCTTCGCGCACCACAAGCGCCACGCTCGCTTCGGCGCTTGCAAAGTCGCGATCGGCCACGGCCACGCCCGCGCCCTCGCGCGCAAACAGCACGCTCATCGCCCGCCCGTTGCCGATGGGCGTATCGGCCTCGCCGATGTCCATCTGCCCGCCGCCGACGACCAGCACGCGCCGGCCCGCGAGCCGCCCGCGCCCGGGCGCTTCGCCCCGGCTTTCGGCCGGCATATGCACGCTGCGTTCGCTTATGGATGCCTCCGCTCTTGACGCATTTGGGCGCGGCTGCTTGTTCTGCGCAAGAGCAGGAGCGTCGATCCGGCGAAGTGTGAAGCGGTTCGCCGTGGATCGCGCGACCCAAAAGAAGAACAGGAGACTAAATTGATCGAAGCGGTGATCTGGGATTTCGGCGGCGTGTTCACAAACTCGCCCTTCGACGCGTTCGCGCGTTACGAGCGCGAGCGCGGCCTGCCCGAAAACCTGATCCGCAAGATCAACAGCACCAACCATCTGGAAAACGCCTGGGCGCGGTTCGAGCGCTCCGAGCTCGATCTGGTCGGCTTCGATACGGCGTTCGCGGCCGAGGCGCGTGCGCTGGGCCATGACGTGCCGGGACGCGAGATCATCGCGCTGCTCGCGGGCGATTTCCGCCCCGAGATGATCGAGGCACTGCGGCGCATCAAGACGAAATTCAAGACCGGCTGCATCACCAACAACGTACCTTCGATGCAGCAGGATTCCGGACAAGGCCGCACCTTCTATGCGCGCGAAATCATGGCGCTGTTCGACCATGTAATCGAGTCTTCCAAGGCAGGGATCAGAAAGCCGAACCCGCTGATCTATCAGATGATGTGCGAGACCCTGGGCGTCGCGCCTTCGGCCTGCGTCTATCTCGACGATCTGGGTGGAAATCTGAAGCCCGCCCGCGCCATGGGCATGACGACGATCAAAGTCGAATCCGGCCCGCAGGCGATCGCCGAACTCCAAGCGGCGACGGGCATGAAGTTGGGGTAGTTACGCCTGCGGTCCATTAAATCCTGGGTTCTTGAACCCGCGCCGTCGCGCGCAGCACGCCCGCCGCATGAAAAATCGCTGCATCGAGAGGCGACCGCGCCGCCTCGTCGCGCTCCGCATCCGAAAGTTCCACCTTCAGTGACTGCATCGCCGGCGTCTCGAAATAAGCCGCCAGTGCCTGCGGCTGGACCACCGCAAACGCGATCAGAAAGCCAAAAAAGGCGCGAAAAAGCAGAGTCATGTCCCAATCCGGGGCGGAAATAATTGCTCGCCTCCGGTAACGCAAAACCCGCGCTAGGAAATCCATGTCGCGCTCAGGTGCGGTGAATTTTCCGTAACCATCAATTCTTTATCGCCTCCGGATCGGCGTTCAAATCGGCTCGGCGGAGAGCTTTGCAATCTGCGCTGCTAATGCATGTTCGCGCATGTTGCGTCGCGGACGGGAGAAGAGAGAGAGCCGCGGATACATCGTCCTGGCGAGTTGGCGGCTTGCATCTTGCGCCGCTTCCACGCGGGGCCGGCGGCGTGCTTCATAGAATGCGAGCGCGCTCGCGACATGCGCGGCGTCGCTGCGCGACAGTTCGTCGGCGAGAACGCTCGCCGATTCCATCGCGAGCGAGGCTCCGATTCCCGCTGTGGGCAGGAAGGTGCAGGCCGCATCGCCGAGCAACACCACGCGGCCGCGCCGCCATGATCGCGCGCGAGAGTCTGCAATTCTCCAGTGGAACATCTCGGCCGCACCGGGCGCCGCCGAAAGTGCCGCGCCGGCCATGTCGTCGAAGCGCGCGAACAATTGCGTGAGCCGACGCGTTCTGTCGGGCGCGCAGGCGACCACGCCCGTCTGCCGAGGCGTCGCATAAAGCCCGAGCGTATGCGCACGGTCCCAGATCTCGCGCGCGGGGCGCGCGCTGCCGCGCGGCGTCCACCAGCTCCAGCAGGCCCAATGCGTGTCGAACACATCTGTTTTCGGCGACACGAAGGTGCGCACGCGCGAACCCGCGCCATCCGCGCCCACAACAAGATCGTAGTCGCGCTCCTCGCCATCGCTGGTTTTCACGCGCACGCGCTCGCCCGTTTCCGAAATATTTTCCACGCGGGTCGCCATGCGAAGACGTTCGTTCTCACTCGCGCGCTCGAGCAGCCGCAGCAGATCGCCGCGCGAAACAAGGCGCAGATCGTTCGGATCGTTTGCGGGTTCGCTCACCGCTCCAAAACTGCG
>Ga0302326_10005807_pt1 | contig 27964 bp, 21 predicted proteins | sample Palsa_T0_3_FD_202264 | JGI IMG/M metagenome (GOLD analysis project Ga0302326, IMG submission 202264) | Peat permafrost microbial communities from Stordalen Mire near Abisko, Sweden - Palsa_T0_3 | ecosystem: Environmental > Terrestrial > Soil > Palsa > Peat permafrost | place: Sweden: Abisko... | reverse complement strand
TGGAACGCAGACCTGGGAGGAATTTACAACCTCATTCACGGCGACCAGCACATCAACCACGCTCGATTTTTTGAACGGAGATCCCAGCAACGATAATTCAAACGGCCTGGACAACATCACCCTGACAGCCGTAGGCACCTCCGCCATTCCGGAGCCGGCCACGCTGCCGTTGCTGGCTATCGGTATCGCGAGCGCCGGAATCCTCCGGCGGCGGGCGCTCGGAGCGAAACGATAGGGCAGTAAAGAGCCCGTCACTGCAAAAATAGCCGTTTCGGGAGCGGCGCCGGGTCGCCTGAGAGAATCACGGGGGCCCAATACAAGAAGCTGCTCGCGTCCGGAGTGCGCCCCGTTCGCATGACTTGCAGCATGGCTTGCCGCAGAGCTTCGGCGCGATCTTTACCCGAGCGAAGCTCCTTATAAAAACGTTCCATGAGCGCGCGTTCGGCGGAGTCCGATACATTCCACAGCGGTGCGACGAACGTCTTGACGCCGGCGATGGCGGCCGCGCGGCGCATACCGTACACGCCGTCGCTCGAGGAAGGCACGCCGTCCGCCATGCGGCACTGCGAAAGCACCAGCATCTCGGAGCCTTCCAGATCGAGCGATTCGAGCTCGAGCGCGGTGAGCAATCCGTCCTGGGACGATCCCGCGCCGCGACCGTACGCCTCTTCGAGAACAATGGCCGAAAGATTCATCGCGCGAGCGCCCGCGTCCAGGCCGGAGAGTGCGCAGCCTGGGCTGTAAGGCGGCATAGCCGAGGCCGTGGCCGGGCAATCCTCGTTTCCGCGAACCAGTCCGTGGCCGACGATGTGGAGTAAGGCAGGCCGGTGCAAGTCCTTAACACGCTGCTCGGTGGCTTCGCCTTCGGCCAGAAGCTGGGAGCGCGGAAGTAGCGCTTGCAGGGAGCGTGCTTCCGACTCGGCGCCGTCTAAACGTTCCAGACCATCGGCACGGAATGCGCTAGCTGCACTTGTGGCGTGGGGCGCGGCAGAAGCAGGTCGAGTGGGTTGGCGGCTCCTGGATTCAGAACCTGGACTCAAGGCGATCACCGGTGGGCCAAGGGTCTGAACGTCTGGCTGTGGTCCGGCTAAATCGCGGCCGGCAGACAGATAGCTGATAGCGAAGCGGTCGATCAAAAAATGTCCCGGCGACCCGGAAAGCGCGGCGAACGGCGCCAGGGTCAGCAAGCCGTCGGGAGCGATGCGCAAGCGGTGCACAGCCTTGTCCTGCTCGAGTTGGGTTCGCAGCGGGGCAAGCGCCTGGGACAGTTTCGCGAGTGCCTCCTGGGCCGTTTCGCTGGAGGCCCCGGCCGATTGTGTTTCGCGATGCGCCAGAGACACGCTCCAATCGTTGGCTGCCGAGATCAGATCGCGAACCGCCTGATCGATCGGCTGGGCTGGTCCGAGGTCGACCCAGCGCAGGCGGCCGGAGTGATCCAACAGAAACGCCCCGTAATGTTTTTCGTAGGCGACCACTTCCACCAGCAGCTCGTCCGATGCCAAACGCGAGCGCATGGTATCCAAGGTCACGGGCTGCGCGTTGGAAAAGCCTGGAACATCGCGGCTCAGAACTGTCTCAACGGCGTCGGTGCGCTCTTTCAGCTCACGCAAGGCGACCAAGGCTTGTTTACCCAGTTCCGGCGTCCATTTGCCGCGAAGATCCGAGAGCAGCCGACCGTAGCGGCCTTCGAGCTCGGTGTCCAAGCTGTTCAGGCCGCCTACCGCCGATGGCAGGCCGCAAGTCCCCGCCGCACTGGACTTCAAATCGCGATAACCCAACGCGGTGGTGAGCGACGCTTCGCACTCCAGCATGGCCTGCCATTGATCCAGACGGCGGCGGATAGCGGTGTCGGAATTCGCCCGCAGATTCTGGCGCCAATCGCGCACATGATCCAGCACGCGCCCTTTGCGGCGCGCCACCGCTTCGAACGCGAGAACTCGCGCTTCCGGAAACTGGTCGCCGGCCTTTTTCTGGAAAGCCAGCAGCGCGGGGAGCGGGTCGTCCAAATTCGCAAGTACGGCGGCTTTGGTGCTCTCCGATCCGACGTTCAGAATATCGCTCAACACGCGGTCGTCGATTTCGAAACTGCGGCGATACAGCGGCGCCGCCTCGGCATAATTGCCCTGCGTCTCATAGAGGCTCGCCAGATCCTTGAGATACACCGCGAGGTCGGGATGACCCTCACCCTGGCTCTCGCTGACGATCGCGATAGCCTGGCGCATCCCCTTCTCGGCGTCGGCATATTCGTGCGCGGCTTCCTCGACCAGCCCTAGGTTTCGCAGCGCGCTGGCATAGACCGGATGATTCGTGCCGAGACCCTGGGCCGCGACGTCCAGCGCCTTCCGAACGGTCTCGCGCGCGGCTGGGAGATCGCCGCGTTTTCGCTCGGCTTCACTCAGGGCGAGCAGCGTGTTCGCGTACTCGAACGCAGGACGGTTCGAAGCATTCCCATAGATGTCCACCGCTTCGCGCAGCAGCTTCTCGCCCTCGGCGGCGTCCCGCACGTACACGAAGCGGCCATAGTTGCGAAGCGTAGCCGCCACCAGCACGTGGTTCGGTCCAAAGACTTTCTTGCGCAACTCGAGAGCAGTCCGATAGTCGGATTCCGCGCCGGTCCGGTTGCCCATGGCCTGGTAAAGCGACGCACGGCTATCCAACAACTGGATGTACATGGGATGCGTTTCTCCCAAGGCGCTCTTCAACAAAGGCGCCGCTTCGTTGTACAGTTTTTCGGCGGCCGAATAGTTGCCAAGCGTCGTCTCGAGATTAGCGAAGCCGATCTGGCTGGTGGTATAGATGGGATGCGCCGGGCCGATCGTTTTTCCCAACACATCCAGCGCGGTTTTGTAGTCCGTCTCGGACTTGCGGTATTGCCCCAACCGCGAATAATTTCCAGATAGATTCACCAGCAGCGTTCCGTATTCAGGCGGCGCGGGATTCTTGGCATCGATGCGGGACTCATAAATGGCTCGGGCTTTTTCGAACGTGACGGCGGACTTGTCGTATTCACCTTCGCCGGTGTAAATGGAGCCGAGCGTTTCTAACGTTTCAGCCAGGGAAGGATCGTTGGCATCCAGGATTCGGGATCGCACGGCAGCGGCTTCCTCAGCTAATGACTGCGCTTCGGGAAAGCGGCGAGTGTCGCGGAGAAAGAGCGCCAGATCGTTCGCGCTCTGTGCATAGTCGTCCGTGCCGGCGCCGAGTTTCTCGCGGCGAAGGTCCAGGCCCTGCCGGAGAAACGTCTCGCCATCCTTGAGATTTCCGGAGTTGTAGTAGAGGAAGCCCAGGCGATCGAGACTGCGGCCTGTTTGCTTGGGATTGGAAGCCGCATCGAGCGCGCGCTTGGCCGCGTTTAGCGCTCCCGCCAGGTCGCCCTTCAAGTAGAGCTGTTCAACTTGCTGGTCGAGCGCGTCCCAATTGGCGGCATTCTGACCTTGCAGCAACATCGGCCCGGCCGCCAGCAATAGCGCCAGCGATGCCGTTTTCATGGGCGTTTCAAGTTTGCGAGACGCGTCAGGTTTACTTGCGCGTGGGCGCGGCTGTAATAATCGCGCGCCTTGGCCAGGTCGCCGTTCATCTCCGACAACACTCCGAGATTGTTCAGAATTTCGGAACGAAGATCGGGATCAGTGCCGGTCTGGGACGCGGCCTGGTTGAGCGGTTTTGCCGCGCTCTGAGGATCGCCGCGCAGCAGATACAGGGCCCCGAGACTATTCAGCATCGCGGCCTGTTCGGAGGGGCTGGCAGCCGGGGGAGCGTAGAAATTATTCGCGGCCGCTTCGTAATGTTCCCGCGCGGCGTCGGTTGCTCCGGCTTTGTAGTCCAGCGCCGCGAGCCGTTCCAGAAGAACACGGGTTTCGCCGGACGATCCCGCCGAGAGAGCATTTCGCGCGAGTGCGCGCGCCTGATTCAGATCGCCCGAAGCCGCCAGAGCGTCCACTTGATGCAAGACGGCAGCGATGTGAATGGAGGGCGGAACAGAGACACGATCGTTCAAGTGGATGGCGGAGCCACTGACCACTTTGCCGCGCGCATGATCGCGAAAGACGGTGGTGATCACGATGGAACCGAGCTGGGTTCCTTTCGCCAGGCCATCGAGCGAGCCCAGGTTCACCGTCACTTCGCCCGCGTCCAACGCCGTGATCGTTCCGCTGGATTGCGGCAGACGGCTCGGCGAACTATCGCCGCGGAAAACCGGTGCGCCAGCGGAGCGCGCGGGGCGAAGGTCGCTGGCTAATAGAACGGGCCGGTTAGTCGAGGCATCCAATGAAGGAAGAACTGCGGGCGAGGGAAGAACCGCCGGCTTCGGAACAATGGCCCGGGCTTGCGCGGCAGGTTGGCGACCCTGATGTGAGACGACGCTGCGCCACACGACGACGACGAGAAGCCACGCAGCCGCCACCGCGCACAGGGCTATGGCCCACTGCTTATGTCGACCTGGAGTAGCGAGAGCGGCGCGAACGGCGGGAGTTTTGAGACTCGCTTCCACCGCTCCCCGCGCCACCAAAGCATTGAACAGATCGGCATCTTCCAGCGCTCGGCGTGCCAGATCGCGCGCCGCCTCGGGCGGAATCTCGCGCGTGGCAAACTGATCGATAGTCAGATTGGATTTCATGGTTCACCTCGCTGCTGCTCCGGCATGGCCACCAAAGGCTTCCGCGGCTGCATCCGCCGGCGAACGGATTGCGCCAATGTTCGGATGCCGCGGCTGACCCATGTCGCCACGGTGTTTTCGCTGACGCCCAGCCGCTCGGCGATGTCGCCGTATTTCAATCCACTGGCGCGCATCTTCAGTACGCGCCGGTAGTCGGCATCCAGCGCGGGCAGGCAGTCGATCACGATCTGCTCCAATTCTCTGCGGATGAGCTCGTCGAGTTGACCGGGCGCCGGATCGGCGGGATCTAAGCGATCCTGAGCGTCCGCTCCGCGCGCCCAACTAGCCAACTCGCGGCGGTTGCCGGCGCGATTGTGCTCCTCGAGCACCACAAAGTGCAGGACGCCGTGCAGCCACGCCATGAGCTGATCGAGCGGCCAGGCCGGAGGAGCAGCGTCCGGCGGCAGTTCTTCGCTGAAGTAATACTCGACCGCCGGCTGGGACATCGCATTTTCGAGAGAACGCTTTAATGCTTCCTGCGCGGCGCTTTCCGGATCTCGGGAACCCATGCGGCGGGCGCGCGATTCCAGAGCGTTGAGCAAGCGGCGATAGTCAGTGACGGCGTCGCGCCTCTCACTCAAGGTAGACCGGCCTCCCGCGAAGAAATCGCGATTGTGCATGCGAGACCTTCATTTTCCCTTAAATCCGCGGGCGGCGCAAAGGGTTGGGGACGCGGGTTGTGGACGCGGGCAGCCTGTGCCAGGCTTCTACTTCGCGAAGCGGCGGAAGAAACTGTCAGGCTTCCACTGAGGACGCGATGGATTGTTGGCGACCGTTTCGGCCAGCGTGAGGATCAAGCGGTTGTATTGACCGGCGGCTTGCAGATCCACGGGCTGGTTCAGATCGTCCGAAGGCGCGTGATAGCGATTCTTCAGCCACTCCTTCGCGACTTCCTCTTCCTTGGAGCCCTTCTTGTATCCGACGTCCATCATTAATGATGGAACGCCCGCGCGGATGAAGCTGTATTGATCGCTGCGGATGAACACATTGCGCTGCGGCGCTGGATCGTCCTGCACCTCCACATCCAGGGATTGCGCTACCTTCCGCACGGTGTCGCCGAGATCCGATTCATGCAATCCATAAACCGTGGCTACATGAAACGGATACAAAGGCAGAAACATATCGGTGTTGAGATCCGCGACGATGCTCTTGGAATCCACCGTCGGATGCGCCGCGAAATAGCGCGATCCCAGCAGGCCCTTCTCTTCGCCGGTCACCACCACAAACAAGAGCGAGCGTTTGGTCTGGATCTTTTGATCGTGCAAGGTCTGCGCGATGTCCAGCAGAGTGGCCACGCCGGCGGCATTATCCATGGCTCCGTTGTAAATCGAATCGCCATTGATCGGTTCGCCGACGCCCACGTGATCGACATGCGCGGAGAGCACAACGTATTCTTTCTTCAGCGCCGGGTCGGCGCCTGTCCTTACAGCGACCACGTTCTGCGACTCCAGCTCTCGTCTCTCGACCTTCGCTCTGGCACGCAAGGAGGGGACCAGTGGAAAGTGTGGCAGAGGCTTGCCGGCGTTGACCAATGCAAGCAGCTCGTCCAAGGTATGGCCCGAGCCTTCCAGCCACTTGCCGGCATGGGCCGGATTCACCGTGATCGTAATCTTGAGGCCATCGGGAGGCGACAGGCTTGGGTCCGCCAGCTCCATGGCTTCCTGAAAACGGGCCAGCGAGGATCGGCTCCAAGGGATATCGGCATTGGCGGGATTCTGAATCGTTACCGTCCCCACCACGCCGGCCCGCTGAAGAAAGCGTCTCCGCTCGATGGCATTCTGGTAGTGCGATTTGAGGGGCCCAGGGATATTCGAGGGTCCTCCGCCGATTATCACGACGATTTTGCCGCGCAGGTCGAGACCCGCGAAATCGTCGTAATTCATCTCGGGGACGGTGAGGCCATAACCGGCAAAAACCAGCGGCGCCTCCACCGATTCCGCCGGTATCACGCCGCGGGCGATGAAGGCATCTTCGCCGAGCGCCAGGGGTTCAATCTTTCCCCCGCGAATCAGATCGATGCTGCAATCGCGTTCCAGGATTTTCCAGGCGTTGAATTTCACGGGTTGCAGGAATCCCTGAGTGCCTGCGGGACTCAAGCCGTCCCGCTCGAACTGCGCTGCCACGTACTGCGCCGCTTTCAGATGCTCCGGGCTGCCGGTGTCGCGGCCCTTCATCTGGTCGTTCGCAAGCGCCTCGACATAGGACCACCAGAGCTTGCCATCCGGGGCCGATGCCGCAAGCAGCGCGACGGCCGTCGAGAAAACCAGAGCAACGAACGCGATCCTTTTCATATGGGAACGATTTTAGCCTAGCCCGCCGGGCAGCGGGGGCTGGCAATGAGACTGAATTGATTAGCTGGCCTGCGAGGCCGAGGTCTTTCCGTCGCCGAGCGCCTCCAGAGCGGCAGCTTCGCTCGGATAGAGATGGATCACTTGCGCGAGCCGGGTCAGCTCCAGCACATCGCGAACGCGCCGGTTTGCGTTCGATAATGCGAATCGGCCGTTGGGGCTCTTGGTAACGCTGGTGTAAATCCCGATGAGAAACCCGATGCCCGTGGAGTCGACATAATCGACAGCGGCGAAATCCACCAGAATCTTCACGTAGCCTGAATTCTTCAGCTCTTCGGCTTTGGTGTGCAGATAAAGAGAATCCTGGCCGGTCGCGAAACGCCCGTGCAAGCGAAGCACGCAAATGTCGCCGCGAAATTCGAATTCGACGAGCATGCTAGCCATCGTACTACAAAATGCTCGCGACAGACCAGATTTTGCGGGCTTTTAGTGTCGCTATACGCCGGCTTGCTTGTCGGCCAACGGACCGACCACGGGCAAAACAATTTTCTCGCCGTTGTAAGTCTTAAACATCATGTACAGCCAAACAATGATAGCGCCGAGCCCGAGGGCGCTGTGCAGGACAACGCTGATAAAAAGGCCCAGAAAAGGGATCAGGTGGAACGGGATCATAATGATCGTTATTACAATCCACGCGGCGAACCATGCGATGTTGAGAAAGATGGACTGGAAGGCATGGAAGCGGATGGTCCGGTTTTGGTTATAAGGACTGAGCACCAGAAACAGAATGCCTGTGATGAAACCAAACAGGTAGCACAGGGCACCGGCCATATTGTCGTTCATGGAGACGCTGGTCGCCACCATTGGCGGCGGCACTGGATTCACTGCCACTGGATCTATGCTGGCGCCCGGCGTTGGGCCGGAGCCGGGGGGCGCGACGGGCGCGCCGCACTTCTGGCAGAATCTTCCGTCAACAGCCGCACCGCAATTTGCGCAAAAGGCCATTTTCAATCGCTCCGTTGACTCACTTTATCCGAAGTTGCCCGGATTGGCAAGACCTTACAAACATTACTTGACTTTACAAGTCAGGGCTTAACCTTACCTTGAATGTTTCGTCCAATAGGCAGGAGTAACAAAAACATGAAACCCTTCAGAAACAAATTTGCCGCCTGGACGGCCGTTGCAGTCTTAGGAGCCGCCACCAGTTTGTTCGCGGCCGAAACTTCGCCCGGCACATCACCTAACAACGGTCACAGACATGGCCGGTATGCGGGCCTGCTATCGAGTCTCAATCTGACGCCTGCCCAGCAGGCCCAGGAGAAAGCGATTTTCCAGGACGCTCGGCAGTCCGCGCAGCCGCTGCATCAGCAATTGCGGCAGACGCGGCAGGCGTTACGCGCCGCTGTGGAGTCCAATAATACGGCGCAGATCCAACAATTGGCGAGCACCCAAGGCAGCGAGCTAGGTCAGCTGATGGCGATCCGAAGCACAGCGATGGCGAAAGTCTATCAGACGCTGACGCCGGACCAGCAGCAGCACCTGGCCGCGCTGCGAGCGGCGCGACACGCGAAGCATCCGGCGCCGGCGGCCGCGCAGAATTAGCGGGCGGCTGGTCCTCCTTGGTAATGTTATGCGGTAGAATCGTTGGTCCGTCTGACGATTCTACTGCTTGTTCTTGCGATCGGCGCTGTTCTCGTTCTTGCTGGGACAATCTACCAGATGACGGGAACGGTTGCCGATCAGCGCCGCTACCCGCCGCCGGGGCGGATGATCGACGTTGGCGGGCGCCGTCTGCACCTGGTCGAAAGTGGCGAGGACGGGCCACCGGTAATTTTCGAATCCGGCATCTCGGCTACCTGCCTCAGTTGGACCGAAGTTCGAACGCAGGTCGCGCGCTTTGCCCGGGCTAGCGCTTATGACCGGGCCTGGCTGGGATGGAGTGACCCTCCGACAAGCGACGCGCCCCGAACCACCTCGACCATCGTGAATGAACTGCACGCGCTGCTCGCGGCCGCGGGAATTTCGCCTCCCTGTATTCTGGTGGGGCATTCGTTCGGCGGCATGCTGGTGCGCGCCTACGCAGCGAAATATCCCGAACAAGTGGCAGGCTTGGTTTTAGTGGACCCGCTGTCGCCGGGTGAATGGCTGAATGTATCGCGCGCGCATGCGCGAATGCTCGGGTTAGGTGTGAAGCTGGCGCGGCGTGGCGCCTGGCTTACGCGAATCGGCGTGGTGCGGGCGTCGCTCGCGTTATTGATGGCGGGCGGGCGTCTGGTCCCAAAGGGAATTGCCAAGCTAAGCAGCGGACGCGGGGAGTCCGTGATTTCGCGGCTGGTGGGCGAAGTGAGCAAGATGCCGCCTGAAACCTGGCCGATGGTGCGGGCGCACTGGTGCCAGGCGAAGAGCTTTCGGGGATTGGCCAGGTATCTGGAATCGCTTCCGGCCAGCGCCGCCGAAGCGAATGCGCTCACGGACCCCGGCACTGTTCCGGTGATCGTGCTGTCAGCGGCCAACGCGACACCGCACCAGCTGCAGGAGCGCCAAGCGCTGGCAGGCCGCTCTCCGCACGGCAGACATATCATTGCGGCGAAGAGCGGGCACTGGATACAACTCGATGAACCGCAGCTGGTGGTTGAAGCCGTCCGCGAAATGATCCGGGCGATCAGGCCTTCTTGATCATCTCGACGTCGACATGGATATGTACTTCGTCGCTCAGCATGAACCCGCCGGTCTCGAGCGGGGCGTTGAACGCCAGCCCGAAATCGCTACGCTTGATCACCGTCTCCGCCGAAGCGCCGCTGCGCAGGTTGCCCCACGGGTCTTTAGCTTCGGCCGGCGCGCTTTCCACATCCAGCGTCACCGGTTTGGTTACGCCGCGGAGCGTCAGATCGCCGGTGACCTTCCATTGATACTTTCCGTCCGGCACTACTTGTTTGGACACGAAATGGATCGTTGGATATTTCTCGACGTCGAAGAAATCCGCGCCCTTGACGTGCGCATCCCGCTTCTCATCGTGCGTGTGAAGCGTGGTGGCGTCGATGCTGGCGTCAATCTTCGTGTTGGCCGGGTTGGCGGGGTCGAAGATCACGGTGCCAGTGACGCCGCTAAATCCTCCTCGAAAATAGGCGACCATCAGGTGCCGGATCTTGAAACCGGCGCCGGAGTGGGCCGGGTCAATCGTATAAGTGACGGCAGTAGCCGCTGTTGGGGCGGTGCTCATTGTGAAGTTTCCTCTTTTCGCGGACGCCAGGTGTGCGCCCTCCTGTAGTTTACAACGGAGGGCGGAGGCAGGGCTTACCGGCGGATCGATTTTTCGGCAGCGTGAGGGCTTTTGCCGCGGGACCACGCCTTATAGTTTGTGGAAAAGAAATCTTTGCAGATTACGGCGTTGATCTTGTGCTTGGCGGCGGGTGGGGTCCGGTTGAGCGCCGCCGCATCGGCGTGCATTGAGCCGCCATCGGGACTGGTGAGCTGGTGGCCAGGCGACATTAATAATCACGATCTGGCCGGTTTGAATAATCCGAACGCGGCGAGCAATGTATACCACGTGCCGGGCGAAGTATTGGACGGATTTAACTTCGGAACCAACGGTTATCTGCAGGTTCCACCCTCTGCGTCTCTGGCGAATCAGAACTTCACCTGGGCTGCCTGGGTGAAGCCCATGGGACCCGGGCCGGACCCCTCGGGAAGTGCACTCATCATACAGGACATCGACGACTATGACATTTCCGTAGGGCTGTACTGGGCCTCCCAGACGAACCAGTTCATCTTCGATTTCGGCAACATCCAATCCGAGACGTTTAACTCCAAGGACACTTTCCCCGCCGGCAGTTTTTATTACGTCGCGGCGACCTACGACGGAAGCACTTTCCGGTTATATGTGAACGGAAAGGCGGAAGGATCTTTCAGCGAGAAGAAGACCATCGGCTATTCGACAAATCCCTGGGTTTTCGGCTCCTCCGGCGAAATTGGAATTTCAGTGGGCTTTCCCCGCACGCTGGACGGCGTAATCGATGAGATTCAGGCCTTCAATCGCGCGCTGAGTCAATCCGAAGTTCAGGCCATTTACAACGCTGGATCGGAGGGGGAGTGCAAGGGCAACGGCGAAACCACCGGTCCCAGTGGGCCCTTGGAGGAAATTGTGAATGCCGCGAGCTACACAAGTCCGATCTTGCCGAACTCGGGTGTCGCGCAGGGATCCATTTTTACCATCTTCGGAAAGAACATCGGGCCATCTCAGAGCCCGTCAACGGCTTATCCTCTGTCCACAACGCTGGGAGGAGTTACGGTCAGTGTGTCACAAGGGGGAGGGGCGCCGGTGGCCGCGATTCCTCTCTTCGTGGGCCCAAGCCAGATCAACGCAATTATGCCATCTACGGCGCCGCTCGGAACCGATACGGTCACCGTGAGCTATCAGGGACAAACCAGTTCCGGGACCGTGCAGGTACTGGCCAACAATTACGGAATTCTAGCCTTCAACAGTTCCGGCACCGGGCAAGGAATCTTCACCAACGACTCTTATAAGCTAATCGACTATGGCGCGGCCGCAAATCCTGGCGAGATTGTGACCATGTGGGGCACCGGACTAGGCGCGATTTCCAGCAGCGACGCGAATCCGCCTCCGGTGGGCAATATCACCGCGAACAACCCGATGGTTTACGTCGGCGGCAAATTGGTTGCTCCTATCTATCATGGCCGAGCTTCCTGCTGCGCCGGGCTGGATCAGATCGTCTTTACCCTCCCCGCGAACGTAACCGGATGCAATGTTCCCGTGGCGGTAGAGATCGGAAACACAATCAGCAACTTCGTCAGCCTGGCCGTCGCATCCAGCGGCAGTACCTGCACGGACCCCGGGGGAATCCCGTCTTCCGATCTGGCCACGTGGGGCGCCCAAGGCTCGGCTTCGGTCGGGACAATCGTCTTTAACACTTACAACGACACCAGCCCCGGGTTCAATCTTTTCGGCGGCGGCAGCACCGAAGTCTCCTCTGGGACTCAGGAGCTTGCGACTTTCTACAAGTACCAATTCACGAACGAAACCGCCGTGGCGCCGATCCTGAACGTTGGCGCGTGCACGGTTTACCCCTTCACTGGGACGTCGGTGGGCGCTCCAGGGGTATACGGCAGCACGGGGCTCGACGCCGGCGCGTCGCTTACGGTGACGGACGGAGACAGGCAGGGCGAAATTAAAGAGTCGTCCACGAATACCGGGGTCTACTCCGACGATTATTTGCTACCTACCGGCTCCGCGACGTTCGCCGGAACCGGCGGCAAGAGCGTCGGAGCGTTCAGCGTGACACTTCCAATCGGCCCGGAGAATCTGAATTGGAGCAATGAAAGCGGCATCTCCACCATCACCAGGTCGAGCGGCGTCCAGGTCTCCTGGACGGAAGCCGCTTCGGGTTCCACCGTGCAGATAACGGGATTCTCGATTGGGGGAACGTCCACCTCCAGCGCCGCCGGGGCCGGATTCACGTGCACGGCGGACGGCAGCGCAGGCCAGTTTACGGTTCCGGCCAGCATTCTTCAGGCGCTCCCCGCCAGCGCGAACTTGAGCAACAGCATCCTGTCGATCGCTACCGGATCCTTGGGAATCAGCTCGATTAGCGCGCCGGTATCGTTTTCAGCGAGCGGTCTGGATTTCGGACGCGCCTTCTCGGAAGCGACGTTTAGCAACTCGACCGTGACCTATCAATAAAAAGATAAGGCTCCGGAAGAAGATAAGGCTCCGGTTACAACATAAAGGCTCCGAAGCGCCAAGTCGATAGTTGCAGTGAATGGCTGCATCACGATCGGGTATCGTGTCGATATCGATTTTCCTAGCCTTGTTACTACCCGGATCATGTCTTGGGCAGCGCTCTACATTCAAACAATTTGGCCAGGCGGAAGGCCTGAGTAATCTGAATGTGAACGTTCTTCTCCAGACCCGCGCCGGGCTTCTTTGGGCCGCCACCGAAAACGGTCTTTTCCGTTACGATGGGCTTCGTTTTGAGCGCGTAAGCCTGGGGCCGGACGGTTTGGTCGGAAATATCCTTGCGTTACACGAAGATGCGGCAGGGCGCTTGTGGGTGGGCCGTCAGGATGGGGTGGGATATCTCGAAGGGGGTGCATTTCATATCGTTCGCTTTCAAGGGGGAAAGTTGCCCTTGTTGGCCGGATCCACGATTTCGTCGTCGTCTTCCGAGGGGACCGTATTCATCGCGAGCGATGGCGACCTGCTGGCCGGAAATCGATCTCCGTCCTCTGGCGAATGGAATTTCCGCAAGATCCCGATGCCCGATCCGGCGTCCCCAGGCTCGCCCCTGAAGGCGCACTCGGTTTTAGCGGGCCCGGATGGGTCCCTGATCGCCGGTTGCGGAGAAGGCATTTGCAGGCTTCAGGGTTCTCATTTCCAAAAGTGGGGAGACAAAGAGGGCTTACGGAAAGATAACTGGCAGAGTCTCTTCCTTAGTTCCAAGGGCGACATTTGGGCGCTGGGGGATAAACACATTGCCTCCCTTCAGCAAGGAGCCGCGACCTTCCAAAATCGCGACGTCCCGGAAATGCACAATCCCGATGCTACGAACACGATCACCGAGGACCGCCAGGGACGCATTCTCACCTCCAGCGGATCGCAAGTGCTGCGCTGGGAAAACGGAGCCTGGAAAGTCTTCGATGAGCGCCAGGGCATAATGCCGTATGGCATCGGGCCGGTGTTCGTCAATCCCGCGGGCGAGGTCTGGCTCGCAGCGAGCGGCCACGGGCTCAGCAGATGGCTCGGCTATGACCTTTGGGAGACCTGGACGACGGCGGAAGGCCTGCAAAGCAACATTGTTTGGAGTATCCTGCGCGACCACACGGGAAGGCTCTGGGTAGGTAATGACAAAGGAGTTGCTTTTCTGGACCCGAGCGGCAAAAGATTCACTCCGTTGCTGCTTCCCGGGCTGCCAAAAGAACAACGAGTTTCAGGTATCGCCGAGTCCAAGGATGGAGCCGTTTGGATTGGCACGGGAAATACCGTGTTTCGCATCGATCCCACCACCCACTTATTTACCAGCGTGAACTGCAACGATTTTATTCGCATGGTTCGCGCCGATTCTCGCGGCCGCTTATGGGTAGGAACAACGGCTGGGCTCTACGTCATCAACACTGCCGGCTGGCGCCGTGGTTCTCCGCTCCAGGCGTCGCTGAGTCTGAACTTGGCGACGTGGCATGTGGCCGAAACTCCCGATCAGCAGATGTTTGCTTATACCAGGAAGGGGCTGTTCCATTTGGCCGGCGCGGTCTGGACCAAGATCGAGAACGGCCCGGGATTGGAGTTGGGAGGAAACGATTCGCCCCTGGCTGCCGATGGTCCGAATTCGCTGTGGGTGAATCAAGAACCTGGAATATTTCATCTTGAGATTCAGAACGGCCGCGTCACTCGCGTTGACCGGTATAGCGACAAAACTCTTGGCTCGGAAAGAGCTTACTTCATAGAACACGATCGTCACGGGCTCATCTGGCTGGGGCTGGATTCAGGGATCGCGTTTCTTGACCGTAAAAAGTGGCACGTTGTTACCCAACAGGATGGCCTGGTCTGGAACGACACGGACGATCAAGCATTCTTCGAAGATCGAGACGGCAGTGTTTGGATTGGCACCAGCGGAGGACTGTCGCATCTACTGGATCCGTCTTATTACACCAAGGCTGCCTCGCTTCAGTTGACTGCTCTTTCCGCGACATTCGGGGATCGCAGCCTGGCGACGAATACGGCATCTTCGCTTCCTTGGACCAAAGCGCCCCTGGTGCTCAACCTCGCCACTCCTTTTCGGGACGGCGGGACCTTCAGGCTTCGCTACCGGTTAGCGGGTTTGGAAGATCGATGGGTGGACGCCACCAGCCGAGAGATCCGCTATGCGCAAATCCCGCCTGGATCTTACACCTTTGAAGCGGTAGCAACGGATCCGGCCCTGGGGCAAGACTCCAACGTGTATCGAATACCCTTTGTGATTCGCCCGCCCTGGTGGCGCTCCGGAACCGCTCTGACGGCGGCATGCGGTTTGCTGATCCTCGCGATCGGCCTGGTTTGGAGATGGCGGGTGCGAGCCCTCATGCTGCGCCAGAGTGAGTTGGAAGCAATGGTGGCCGAACGCACCTCGGATCTCGACAAGAAGAAGGAGGAGGCGGAAGCAGCCAATAAAGCGAAAAGCGAGTTCCTGGCCGCCATGAGCCATGAGATTCGCACACCCATGAATGGCGTGCTCGGAATGGCCAGCCTGCTTCTTGACACTCCTCTCAATGCCGAGCAAACCGATTGGCTGAACACCATCCGGCACTCGGGCGATCTGTTGCTGGCCATCATCAATGACATTCTCGACTTTTCGAAAATCGAGGCCGACAAGCTGGAAGTGGAAAGAATCGAGTTTGAGGTAGGAGCGGTGGTACGGGATTGCAGCGCTCTGTTGAGCGAACAGATGCGGAAGAAACAGCTCACTTTGACAGTAGATGTGGCGCCGGATATTCCAGCGCTGATTTATGGCGATCCGATCCGCCTCCGCCAGATCCTTCTGAACCTGCTTTCGAACGCAATGAAGTTCACTCCCGCGGGAAGGGTGAAGCTGCGTTTATGGAGCGAGCCGCAGAACGGCGAGCGAGTCCGGCTGCACTTCGAGGTAGCTGACACCGGTATCGGGATGGATACGGCGGCGTTAGGCCGGCTTTTCAAAAACTTTTCTCAAGCCGATTCGTCCACCACCCGCCGGTACGGAGGGACGGGGTTGGGCCTGGTTATTTCGAAACGCCTGATCAACATGATGGGCGGGGACATTCAAGTTCGCAGCAAAGTCGGCAAGGGCACGTGTTTCTCGTTCTTCATTGGAGCCGAGGTGTCTGCCCAAACGGGAACCTCGGCATCGCTCTTCGCGCTTTCTGAGAATTGTCTTGAGAGCGAAAACCCGTCCCAACCGGGCACTCGCCCATGGAATGTCCTGCTGGCCGAAGACAATGCCATCAACCAGAAGGTGGCTCAAGCCATGCTGCTGCGCGAAGGCTGCACGGTGGATGTAGCCGAGAACGGACGCCAGGCTGTGGAGATGGCATCCGCGAAGCCGTACGACTTGATTTTGCTGGACTGCCAAATGCCCGAAATGGACGGGTATGAAGCGGCGGCGGCCATTCGTAAACTCGAAACAACGAATCGTAGAACGCCTATCGTCGCGGCAACTGCAAGTGCTTTTGTGGAAGATAAGGCGCGCTGTTTGGCTGCTGGAATGGACGATTACATTTCGAAGCCGATTACCAAATCTTCGCTGGCAATCGTTCTCGAACGCTGGCTCAAAGCGAAAGTAGCCGACAACGTGCCATCCTAACGTGCAAGGCGCGGAATCACCCACCCGCTTTCGGCAACATAAAGATTTGGCGAGCGCAGCTTTTCTCTTTAATGCGCAAGCGGCGCGGACCGGCCAGCAATTGATTGGTCTTGGGGTATCCGCGCGCAAACACCGACAACTCATAGTTGCCCTCGGGAAGACCATCGAAAAGAAATCTGCCGGCGCTCTCAGACTCCGCGTAGCGCGTTAGTTTATCCGATTTTAATTGGAGAATGACTCCGGCAACTGGCGAGCCGATCGCGGCCGGTTCGTGCAGCGGATCGATAGCGAGCTGGCTCTTCCGATCGCTGGTGACGAATCCTTCGAGCCTGGACGATTCCTCGGGCTGGTTCTTATAAAAATAAAGATACGCGAGGTCTTCTCCCGCCTCGGACAGCCGTTTTGTCCGCATGCAACTGCTGGTGAAAAAATAATCGGCGCCCTCTTCATCGTTTGCAAAAACCAAATACGTCTCGCCGATTTGGAAATCGTAACCACAATCACCGGCCGTGGTCCAGACATCTAAGACATCGGCAGCTTTCTTCGCCTTGTGGTCCGCATCATCGTCGTCGCCCTGCTTGAAGAGAGTGGTCACCTTGAAGTGGACTCGCATTCCGCGATCGAGTGAGGAATAGAACAGCGACGCCACCTGTTGGATGGTCTGGGCGGTTTGCATCTGCTTCTTTTCTCTCTCGTCCAAACTTGGAAACATCGCGAGATACTTCTCTTCGACCTGGTGTAAGGATTCGGCCGAGGGGTGCTCCTGGGCGTGGAGAAAGGCGTCGTTCAACGAACGCACAGCGGACTGATCGGTCCCGTACCAGCGGTTTAAAAAGATTGGCTCAATGGATTCCACTCGGCCGATGAAAACCAGATCGCTCACCCGCGCTTCTTTGCAGGCGGCGAACGACGCCTGGCATTCGCACGCACTCAGCAGCATGGAAAAAACCCATAAGAGCGCGAGCGCACGAAGCGTCACATTAGAACCTCAGCCTTAATTCTACCCACGCCCTGCGCGGAGCGCCTGGGGAAAAGAACGTAGCGCTCTCCGACGGAGCATTTCCAGCTTGAGGTCCCGTGGTGTAGACCGGGAACGGCAAGGTTTGAAAAGCGCCCTGTGCGGTCAATGTCGTACCCGAGAGCCACGCCGCCGTGTAGTATTCGTGGTTGAAAAAATTGTCGATCTGCAGTGCCAATTGCAAGTGGCGCGTCAGGTCGTAGTGCGCACGGAAGTTGGTGATGGCGTAACCGGGCGAGACGCCGGGACCCAGATAGTACACGCCGTCGGCCTTATAGGCATTGTTTTCGTTGCCGCGCGCATAGGAACTCGACGCAATCACCTCGTTCATTTCGAACATTAATTTGCGGGTCGCTTGCCAGACTGCAAAAGCCTTTCCAGTCTGCTTCGGAATGAGCGGAATTCGGTTGCCCGGATGCACCGTGATATTGCCGTCGAGTCCCGGATATCCCTGCAATGCAACACTGTTGGTGTTGTTCGCCGAGCCATCCAGTGTTTCGACGCTCTGGTAGGTGGCCGAAAGGAAAGTCCAATCCAGGCCCCACGTCACCGGCCCAATGCGTCCATCCAGGTCCGCATCAAACCCCTCCCGAAGGGTTTTGGCGAAGTTTTGGAAATATCCGGTGCCGATTTCAGGCGCGGCGATGAAGAGAATATCGTTGTGATTCTCATCCCGGAATGCACCTGCGTTCCAACTCAGATTATGAAATCGCGAAATCTCGGGCTTCCCGCGCAGGCCGACTTCCCACGTATCGGTGACCACCTGCTGCAGGGGCGGATCGGAAGATAGCGAATTGGGCAGACTGCATGGGGCACTGGCGTCGGCGCAGCCGAGCTCGATGGAGGTTGGTGCGCGGCTGCCTTGGGCGAATCTCGCGTAGGCGTTCACGCTCGATATCGGGCTCCAGGTGATGCCGACGGCGGGGTTGAAGCGCTGAAATGTGTAATCGCCCGTCAGCGAACCGGGCCCCGGAATCGGATTCAACAAATCGAGATTGTTGACCGTATCGTGGTTGTAGCGCCCGGAAACAGTCACGTTCACTTTCTTCCAAAGTGTAAGAGTGTCGGCGAAATATAGGCTCCAGTTCGGAGCGTGACCCTTGAACCCTACTTCAGTGTTGATGGGATTGCCGTCGGAGTCCACGGTGGAGCCATCCTGCCAGGCTGGAACGCTGACCAGGGAGTAATTCGGGAGAACGTAGGCAAAATCGGAGGTTTGGCTGTAGGTAATGTTGTTGCGGTCGATCGACGCTCCGGCCGCGAATTGGTTGCGTCCGATGCCCGGATTGGTAATCCAGGTGAATTGGCCAGAAAATCCGTACTCGGTCTGCACCTCTTTCGAGTAGATGTTCACACCATCGCAGGTGCTGTCCGGACTGCCTCCGGGCGCGAGCGCTTCAGCAATGCAGGCCCATTTGGGAAAGGGTGTGTTGGATATATTCGCGCCGCTGGCGGGGAAGCCGGTATAACCGGCCGCGGCGAGAACCGCCTGTTCGGCTGGAGTTGGCTGATAGATGTTATTCCCATCAACGTCGTCGTTAAAGTTGGGATTAATGGACTCCGTGCGAATGTTGCGGAACCAGGCATTGCCGGTGAAAATTAGATTGTCGCTGAAGCTATGCCGGGCGATGAAATTGAACGAAGGGGAGCGGTTGGCGATGCTGTCGGGAACCGAATAAGAACTGGTGTAATTGGCCTCGAGCAGCCGGTAATCCTGAACGCCGTTGCCGAGCAGCGTGTTGTAGGCGTAGGTCATCGTGAGCGCAAGGTCGGTTTTGTCATTGTGCCAGCCTAGCCGCGCGAAACCCTGGCGGACATCGGACGGCGACGCGAAACGCCAGCCTGATTCGTGGAAGCCGAGTCCCGACAAAAACCAATTGAACCCGTTGGGCTTGTTCCCGCCCCACTCGGCTTCGACCTCCTTGCGTCCGCTGCTGCCGTACAACACGTGTCCGCCCCAGCCAGGATTGGTGAGGCCGCTCTTGGTCTGGATGGAGAGCGCTCCTCCCAGCGTATTCAGCCCAAACAACGGGTCCGATCCAGGTATTAGCTCGATTTCAGAGATCGCATCTTTAGCAATTAGATCCCAGCTCACCACATCTCCGAAGGGCTGATTTTGGCGCACGCCATCCACGTACACCGAAATACCCTCCGGAGTGCCAAGCAAGGGCGAGGCGGTGTAGCCGCGATAATTCACATCGGGCTGGAACGGATTGCCAGCCATTTCGTTGATGAAAACACCGTTGAGCTGACGGTTCATGAAATCGGCGAGATCGAGCGCGCCGCTGTTCTCGATATCGGTTGCTGTCGCGGTCTGAACGGGCGCCGCGATTTGGTTAATTTGGAGATCCGTTCCCGCCAGTGGGGTCTCCGATACGACATCCACCTTAGCCGCCTGCCCGCCCAGAACCATGGTGACCGCGCGCGCGATGGGCGCCGCGGACTGCACATCGATTTGCAGCGACTGGGTGACGAAGCCGTCCTTCGAAATCTCCAGCCGGTATCGGCCGTAGGGTAAATTTCCAAGCGTGTACGTGCCCAGCGCGTCGGTTTGAAAACTGCGCTGAACTCCAGGACCGGAGCCCACTAGTTTTCCCGAAGCTTGCATCGCCGCGCCGGACGGGTCCTTCACCTGGACGCGGATCTCGCCTGACGGATTCTGGGCGCGCAACGCGAGAACCGCAAACAGAAGAACCGCGAAAGAACGAGTCACTAACGAAACCTCCTCAGGGGTTGATCGGTATGAAAATACTTCTTGTACGCTTCGATCCAGTTGGTTGCGATCTCGCGTTGGGCGGTCGCCAAATCAAGCTGTCCGTCGCACACCAGGTCGCGCAGATGATCCTCCAGCGCATCCTTTACCTGCGCGTTCCAAACGGTAGCGGCATAGGACTGCGGCCACAAGTTATGAATGTCGTCGGCGCCTCCCAGGGCGGGTGTAATCAGGTAATCGACTTCGTAAGCGCTGGGCTCGGCGGCTGGGATTCCGTATTCGTCAAATACTTTTCGCCGGAGCGCGACCGGTACGGCTTTGTTCTTCGTGTTTGCTTCGCTGCATACTGCGCCTCGGCTTATAAGCACTGTGGCGCCGGGAGTGAGGCTGGGATTCGGAACCGTAACAGCCACCGGGCGGGCAGCTGGCCTCGACGGTCCAGCGTGAGAAAGCAAATAGGCGATCGCGATAAATCCGAACGCGGCGGCCGCGGCGCGCAACCAAGGGGACCAGCGTGGCCACCAGGATGTTTGTGGGGGCTTCGCGAGTTGAGCGAGCTGCGCTTCGAGCAAAGCGCGCGGGCCATCGGACGGCGGAATTCGCATCTCGAAGTCCCGGCGGTGCAAGCGGATAAATTCGCCGATCGCAGCCTCGATTTCCTGTTTGCGCGCCCGGCAGGCCCAGCAAGCCGCCAGATGCGACTGAACTCGCCCTGTATCCCGCGGGGTAAGCTCGCCGTCGGCCGCCAGCAGTAGTTCTTGATCTGCGAGATGCGATTCCTCTGACAACATTCCTGAACCCGCGAAACCCTTCTATCGCAATATTCCATTCGAAGCCGTCTTGTTCAGCTTTTTTATTTTGATGCCCCACTTCTCAGATTTTTTGGCGGCGTGTATACTGACTCAGAAGCTGGAGCAAATGAAGAGTAACAAGATAGCGTGGACACTATTCTCAGCGGTTTTGTTGAATGGATTTCCGGGAAGCGCCCAGCCGGCGCCTGCGAGCTTTCAGCCGGTTACGGACCAGATGCTGGCCAATCCAGATCCGGCCGACTGGCTGATGTGGCGTCGAACCTTCAACAGTTGGGGCTACAGTCCTCTCAAACAGATCGACCGCTCCAACGTCGGCAAACTGAGGATGGTTTGGACGCGCGGATTGGGACCCGGCGTCCAGGAAGGCGTGCCCCTGGTGCACCAGGGCGTCATGTATTTTCCCAATCCGCTGGATCTGATGCAGGCCATCAACGCGGCCACGGGCGATCTGCTGTGGGAGTACAAGCGGAAGCTGCCGGATGATCTCAACAAGCACATTCCATTTCCCAGCATTAACCGGAACATCGGGATCTACGGCGATACCATCATCGACACCAGCGCGGACGATTTCGTGGTGGCGGTGGATGCAAACACTGGAAAATTGGCCTGGGAGAACCGGATTGTCGACTATCGCGAGAACCCGGCGCAGGAGACCTCGGGCCCGCTCATTGCGGCCGGCAAGATCTTCTCGACGCGTGGCTGCGAACCGCGAGGCGGACCGGACGCTTGCGTCATCACGGCCCACGACGCCAAGACCGGGAAGGAAGTCTGGCGTCTCCACACCATCCCGAAGCCCGGCGAACCTGGCGACGAGAGCTGGGGCGGCATCCCCTACGAGCAGCGCTGGCACGTTGGCGCATGGATGGTTCCGAGCTACGATCCGGAGCTGAATCTACTCTACGTGGGAACCTCCGTCACTTCGCCCGCCCCGAAATTCATGCTGGCGGGCAACGACAAGAAGTACCTGTATCACAACTGCACGCTGGCCGTTGACGCCAACACCGGCAAGATCGTCTGGTATTACCAGCACATCGTGGACCACTGGGATTTCGATCATCCCTTCGAGCGCCTGCTGGTGGACACTGTGGTGGCGCCCGACGCGAGCCAGGTGGCGTGGATCAATCCCCGGGTGAAGCCGGGCGAAATGCGCAAAGTGCTGACCGGGATTCCCGGCAAAACCGGGATTATCTACACCCTGGATCGCAAGACTGGCGAGTTCCTGTGGGCCAGGCCCACGGTCAAGCAGAACGTGGTCTCGAACATCGACGGCGCCACGGGCGAGGTCACCGTGAATCCGGCGACTACCTTTACGCATGCCGGCCAGACCGATTTTGTTTGCCCCACCGAAAACGGCGGGAAGAACTTCCAGGCCGGCGCTTACAGCCCGCTCACCAACACCATGTATTATGGGCTGCAGAACACGTGCGCGAACGTGACCGCGACTTCCGAGAAGCCGCAGTTGGGCGTGCTATACGCCATCAGCAATAAAGATCAGATCGCGCCGGGAACCGACCAGATCGGCACCATTTACGCCATCTCAGCGGAGACAGGAAAGACTACATGGAAGTACGAACAGCGCGCGGGCATGATGTCGCTGGTGGCCACCGGCGGGGGGCTAATCTTCGGAGGCGATACCAACGGCCGCTTCCGCGCGTTCGACCAGGACACCGGGAAAATCCTGTGGGAGGTGAACCTGGGATCGCCGGTCACCGGCTATCCGATCACGTATTCGGTCGGCGGGAAACAATACGTCGCGGTGAGCACCGGGAATTCGCTGGTGAGTGGGGGATTGAACCGCCTGGCGCCCGAGTTGAAGCCAAGCGCGGCGAGCAACATTGTGGTGTTCGCGCTGGGCGAGTAAGCGGAATCATGCGGATTTTTTGGATCTCGATATTGAGCAGCACCGCGCTGCTACAGGCGCAGCCCGCGGCCGACTGGCCGAGGTACAGCCGCGATCTGGCGGGCACTCGTTACTCGCCGCTGACTCAAATCGATGCGCAGAATGTTGCGAAATTAACCCAGGCCTGGTCGCGCAAGTTGCGCGGGACGTCCGGCAACGGGGTTGCGGAAGTGACGCCGATCGTCGTCGATGGCGTAATGTTTTTGCCGGCCAGCGATCGCATCCTTGCCCTGGAAGCCGACACTGGCCGCGAAATATGGAGTTACCAATTGCCCGCGGGCCAGACGCCCGAGCGCGGAGTTGCCTGGTGGCCCGGGGATCGGAGCAATCCCCCGCGGCTGATCTTCGCTAGCGGCAGCAGCGTTATGTCCAGCCCGGTGGCGGCCAAGGGAGCCGTCGAACCCGTTCACAAATTGATGGCGTTGAACGCGAAGACAGGCAAGATCGATCCTGGATTCGGCAAGGAAGGCGAGGTGGATCTCGCTGTCGGCTATACCGGCGTTCCCACCATCTATAAAAATGTTGTCCTGCTGGGAGCCGCGGTTCCCGAGCAGCCTGTGGGACCGCCCGGCAACACTCGCGCCTATGATGCCGTCACGGGCAAAAAACTATGGGAGTTCCATTCGGTTCCGCAGCCTGGCGAAGTTGGTCACGAATCGTGGCTGAACGACGGATGGAAGGACCGCTCCGGCGTCAACATCTGGGGATTCTACATGACCGTGGATGAGCAGCGCGGCATCGTTTACATGCCCTTCGGCGGACCTGCGGCCAATTATTACGGTGGCGACCGGCCAGGTGCGGACCTGTTTGGTAATTCGCTGGTCGCGGTAGACGCGCTCACCGGAAAATACAAATGGCACTTCCAGGCCGTCCATCATGACATTTGGGATTCGGATTTGCCGCCCGCGCCGGGCTTGGTCGATATCGTGAAGGACGGGAAGAAAATTCCCGCACTGGCAGAGATCGGCAAGACGGGTTGGATGTTCATTCTGGATCGCGTCACGGGTAAACCCGTGTTTGGCGTGGAAGAACGGCAGGTGCCGAAAGGCGACGTGCCCGGCGAATGGTACTCTCCCACGCAGCCTTTTCCTTTGAAGCCGCCGCCGCTGGCCCGAGTCAGCTTTAGCAAGGAAGATATCGTGACGGCGCAGGACACGACGCCCGAGCACGCCAAAGCCTGCCAGGAGCTCTACGAGAAGGAAAACGGACTGTACAATGATGGACCCTTTACGCCCTGGCCCTACCACGAAGCCGGGAGTCCGCCTAAAAGCGCGATCCAATTCCCTGGCATGTCCGGAGGCGTCAATTGGGGAGGCACAGCTACAGATCCAAAGTCGGGATATGTCTTCCTGCAAACTCACGATGCTTCGCTGGTGGGTTGGATGGAGAAGATCCGGCCCGGAGCATATTATGGCCGCGGCACGGAGGGGTCGAATCAGCTCTTCGATCGCGGCAGCATTGTGGGGCCCGGTCCGTATCACAGCTTCAGCGTCACGATGACTGGGATCGACGGCCAGGTGGGTACGTGGCCCTGCCAAAAGCCGCCTTGGGCGCGGTTGATCGCGGTAAACGCGAACACCGGCGACATCGCGTGGCAGGTTCCGCTCGGCCTGGTGGAGGGCCTACCAGCGGGCAAGCAAAACGCGGGAGCGGCCGGCAGCGCGGGGCCAATTGTGACGGCTGGCGGACTCGTATTTATCGGCGCGACCACGGACCGCCGCTTCCGCGCCTTCGATTCGAAAACCGGCCAGGAGTTGTGGATCGCCAAACTCGACAAGAACGTCAACGCAAATCCGATGACCTATCAAGGCGGGAATGGCAAGCAGTATGTGGCCGTAGTGGCGACGGATTCCCTGGTTGTGTTCGCCTTGCCCTAAGGGAGGGCGAAAACTACCAAGCCTTGTCCGCGCCCCGCGCCGCCCACCGCCGCCACAATCGCTACATACTGTTTGCCGTTCTTTCCCCTGGTAGGTGATTGGAATGGCGCCGGCTATGTAGTCGAGCTTGGTGTTGGGGCGCCGGTGTTGCGCTTGCCTTCCGGGAGTGAATCGGTGACCCCCAATGGTACCCCCCAGGCGAAATCACCGGTGCTCGCGTTCACCGCGATCAGACGTCCCCACGGCGGCTTGCAGCAAGGTCAGTTGCCGATGGTGCGGCCTTTGGCGTCGTCCTCCATCCAGCCCATGAGCGGGCTGTCTTTGGTGTTGACGAAAATATAGCCGAGCTTGGGATCGGTTGCCGTCCCGCCCCAGTTAGCTCCGCCTGTAGCGCCAGTGAAAACAATCGCGGGTTTCACGGTTGCGCCCGCGGCATGATAAGGAAAGGTCGTGAATGGTCCGGCGTTGTGGAAGCCGCCAAATTTATCCCACAGCTCCTGGCACGCTTTTGCATGCTCGGGTGTCGTGTCGGCGGCCGTCACGATGTCGTCGTGCGAGAAGCTCACTCGCCAAATCGGTGGAGGCTTTAACGGGAACGGCTGCGTGGGGTAGCTGGCTTCCCCGGGAACGTTGCTCTTGTCCACGGGACGTTCTTCGACGCCGAATACGGGCTTGCCGGTGAGACGATCCAGAATAAACATATAGCCGGACTTCCCCACCTGGGCCAAAGCTTGAATTTTCTTTCCGTTCGGTTTCCGAACAGGTTGGCCCCCGGCCGGTCGCCACCGTACACGATTCCGTGCTCTTCATCCACGGTGAGCGCGAAAGCCCAGACGTTGTTTCCTGTGCGATTCTTCCAACTGTCATTCGCCCAGGTGTCGTTGCCAACTTAGCCCGGATGAGGTTAACCCGGATGAGGTAAGGTGTGGAAAGTCCAGAGTTCTTTGCCGGTGCGAACGTCATGGCCATGCGCCGTCAGCGGCACTTCCCCTTCCGTGGCCGAAACCCGGATCAATCTTGCCGGTGCGCGCATTGAGAGCCGTCATCTTGCGCGCGGTGGTGAGGATGATGCGCGGAGGGGTTGTTGCGATCTCCAGGCCAGCAGGCCAACCCGCGAAAAGAAGCCAGGCCTTCGTGAGCGTGGCGACGTTGGCGGTATTGATCTGCGTGAGCGGCGAATAGCGCGTGCCCGCGAGGTCCCGGTTGAACATGGGCCAGTCAGCGTCTTTTTGCGGCGGGGCCGCCTGGGACAAAAGGGCCGGTACCATTATGCCGGCCAGGGTCATCCATGCGGAGCGCAAAGTCAACTCTCCTATACTCTGATCGCTTAAGGCGCGGAAATCGCTTTCTCGATCCCCTCTCGAGTGCTGCTCACGTTTTTCGCCCCAGCGAGGAAGGTCAGAGCAGCGACGCTCGGGCTGGCGGATGCGCCCGCATCCTTGAGGGACTTATCTATCGCGGCAGCGCGCAGGAATCCGCGGAGCACCTGTTCGGAGACTTGCCCAGTTGCGAAGCTTGTGACCCCTCCGTCCAGGATGGTCGGCGCGAAAAACGGATGCGCCACGCCAAGACGGCTGGCCTCGGTATAAAGGATCTCGCCCACTAGTTGCATCCGGTCCACGGAAAAGGTCCGCGAATCGCCCAGGCCGATGATGAGCAGCTTCTTCGCACCCAGCCCGCCTTTCGGCGGCGCGATCAAGAGCGTTTCCCCGAATTCGCCGCGGAACAGGTTGGGGTTCCGGATGCGATCCAGCAATCCCTTCAGTTTCTCGTTGGTTTCGATCAGCGACCCGTGCAGCGTATTCTCGGGCGATGACCGAAATAGGCAAATCACCTGAAGATCTGTCTTAGTATCGGCCGGGCCCTGCGCCAAAATCTGCACCGGGATTGGAGCATTCGGGATGTCGATCGCGGCCGGCGGAGTCTGCGCATACCCCAGCCCCCAGGGAACGCTGGCAAGAAGCGCGATGCAAAGTATTAATCTCATCGTCGTCTATTTTGCGACCTTGGCCCTGCAATTGCAATCCAACCATGCAGAAGGTGGGGCCTTACGATGTTAGCCGGAGCGATTGCCGCAGTTTTATTAGTGTTTGCACTGTTCTTGTCGATGCTTTCCTCATCGCCCAAAGACGATGCCGAGTGGAATCCCGACACAGAGTCGTGAACTTTTGTCACGTCGGCGACATTCTGTCTCAACGGATAGGCGCGAGGGTGAAGGTCAGCAGAAAAATCGCGAGCGCGACAAGCCCTAGTGCCCTACGGCGCTCATCGAGCTGGGCCGAGTCGAAAATCACCGGGTGCCGCAGCGCGAAGAAGAACAGCAGCAAGGCCCACACCCACCAGCTCGGCGAAAAGAAGTAGCCCAGCGGCAACAAAGCAACCACAAAAACGCGCGACAGAATTTTGTGCCAGCGGCCGGCGAAGGCATACAGGATGTGCCCGCCATCCAATTGTCCGATGGGCAGCAAGTTGAGCGCCGTGGCCAGAATCCCCACCCAAGCGGCGCGCGCAACCGGGTGCAGCAGGATGTCTCCAGGCCGGGCGTGCGGAAAGACCAGCCACTCTACCATTCGTTGAATCGCCGGAACCCCGAAAATCATATCGCCGCCCTCGGGAACTCCAGGAGCTACCTTGGACAGACGGATACCTAGCATCAGGAACGGCACCAATACCGCAAATCCTGCCAGTGGGCCCGCGATGCCCACATCGAAGAGGGCTTGGCGCGTATAAATCGGCGACCGAATTCGGATAAATGCTCCCAGCGTTCCAATCGGCGATGGAAACGGCAGGAAGTAGGGCAGGCTGGCGTCGATTCCGTAGTAGCGGCAAGCAAAATAATGCCCCAGCTCGTGTGCCAGCAGGATTGTCATCAAGGTAATGGAAAACGCCAGTCCATCCACCAGAAGCCGCGGCTTATCATGCAGCGTGACAAAGACGTTGAAGTACTGCTCGAAGCGCAGCGGCTGACTGGCTTGGAAGCTGTCCGTGAGTACGACGCCGACCAGTGTCGTGGTACAAAGCGTCAATACCAGAAGCAGCCAATGCAGGGCCCAACGGGCAGTTGAGATTTCGTCTCGCGGAAAAGTGAACGCGGCTCTCAACGCATAGTTCGATGAGAGGGGAACCACGACGCTACTGCAGGGACTGCAGCTCCTTGCCGGGCTTGAAGCGGACCGCTTTGCCGGGCGGGATGGCAACCTCGGCGCCGGTGCGCGGGTTGCGGCCGATGCCGGTCTTGCGAGGGCGCACGTTGAAGATGCCGAAGCCGCGCAACTCAATGCGCTCGCCGTGTGACAGGGCCCGCTTCATGCTCTCGAAAACAGTTTCCACGGCCATCTCGGCCTTGGTCTTGGTGATTCCGGTTTTGTTGACC